>Ga0181520_10003941_pt1 | contig 25409 bp, 21 predicted proteins | sample PEATcosm2014_Bin_29_FD_132451 | JGI IMG/M metagenome (GOLD analysis project Ga0181520, IMG submission 132451) | Peatland microbial communities from MTU Mesocosm Facility, Houghton, MI, USA - PEATcosm2014_Bin02_30_metaG | ecosystem: Environmental > Terrestrial > Soil > Wetlands > Peat | place...
CGACAGTTACATATAACACAGCGTCTGCGCAGCGCCAGGAAAGATCGGGACCCCTCACGCAGGTCGTGTTACAGGCCGTAGCTCGCGCCTCGACGGCTAGTGTTCGAGCGGGCGGGCCTGGTTGCTCAGGCGGCGCAGTTGTTGTTCGTGCAGTTGCGCACGAGCCGCGGCTAACTGCTTCTCAAGCTTCCGGTTGCTCTCGAGTTCGGCATTGAGTTGCGATCGCAAACCGGTCGCGAGCCGCGACATTTCCTCGCGATCCTTCTTTGCCTGGGCGAGTTCCGGCTGGGCGGGGCTCGCCGGCGGGGTGGCGGCGGGCGGCTTTTGGCCTAAAAAGCTGGTGACCTGCCGCATCTTGGTCCCACTGGGTTGATCGAGCACCAGCGTGACATCCACGTGCTCGCTGCGGCGGCCGTATGTGAGCACGCCGGAGGCCAGGTGCTGAGTATCGAGCGGAATGATGGTGGACGGCGAATCTCCATCCGCGATTTCCAGCGAGGCGCCTGTGGCACTGCGTACCGGCGTCGAATTTGGGTCCCATCGAATCTGCAATTGCCCGGATGCATCCACCGTGTTCAGGCCGCTGGATGCGGCAGTAATCTCGGGAGGCGTCTGGTGCGCCGGCGAAGCGCTGGCCGGATACCAAACGTCGCGCACAACGAATCCCGCGCCCCCTGCCGCCAGGACCAATCCTGCCGCCAGCAGCACTTTCAGCCACGTCCACGATCGCTCCTGGCCATGCGCAAACATACTCGGGATGGGCAACTGGGCAGGGGCGGCGGGCTTCTCGTCCGGCGCTGTTTCAGGCACGGGGGATCGAGACGCCACGGTGTCGGCGTGCGCCGATTGAGCCGCGGGTTCGGCGCGCACGTTAACCATGGGAGCGGCCGGCGCGGGCGGGACCTCGGGCTCGGCGCGAACGTCAACGATGGGAGCGGCGGGCGCCGGACGAGCTCCGGGTTCGGCGCGGACGTCGACGATGGCGCCAGCCGGCGCGGGCCGGTGCGGCGGCTGCGCCGGCGGCTCCATGGGAACGGCCTTGGGGACCTGCCGCATCGGCACAGGTTCGATCGGGAATTCGCGATAGCTTGCGCTGGAATGAATAATACCGGCGGGGCCACGGAAGAAAAACCCGCCACGCATAGGTTCGAAGGTGTGGGGCTTCACCACCAGGGCCACCTGCCACGGCTCGGGAAAATACCGGTTGTGGATGGTGAGGTCGGAGTCGGAGAGAAGGACGCCGGACCGGGTGTGTGAATGGTACCAGCCCACCACGCAGCCCACACCCGAGCCACTCGCGGTGCGGATCAAGTCCTGCAGCCTGGCTTCGTCGCCCAGCGAAAGCGTAAAGGAGGGGCCCAGGGCGTGTTCGCAATCGAGCGCCGCGTAATCGGAGATGGTCAGCCGGCCCTCCTGCCAGGCGCCCAGCAGAACGCCGCCGATTTCGGCGCCGCCGCGAGGCAGCGAGAAGAAAGCGTCGGTCACCGCCAGGCGAATGTCGTCGAGCACACGGCTGCTGCACTCAATCGAAAAAGGGCACTCCGGTGTCGACCAGGTTACGGTTGCGCGATCCGGCTGGATTGCCATCCCTTTCACAATTGTAGGCGATTTTGTTTCCGGTACACGGTAAACTTCGGAGTCCGTCCGGCGTCCAAGACATGCGGCGACCATTTCGTGGATTCTCAAGCGGCGGCAGACTGAAGCGCGCGCACGGCGCCGCGCACGGTACAATGCGATTTCATGCGGCAGCGCTCTCGCCTTCGGAACCTGGTCGAATATGTGCTTGCATTGGTGGTTTTGAAGTCGCTCCAGTGGACGCCGCTTGCCGCGGCCAATGCGCTGGGGCGCTACTACGCGCGGCTGCTGGACCGCGCCGTTCCGCGCCTGCGTCGCGTGGCGGAGCGGAACCTTGTGCTGGCCTTGCCGGAGCTCGATGCGGCCGGACGGAGTGCGATCATCGACGGCGTGTTCCGCTCCATCGCGCGATTGCTGGTCAGCCTTGGCAGGTTTCCCTCCATCGGGGTCCACAACCTGGACCGCTGGATTCGCTTTGAGGGCACCGAACACATCCATGCCGCCCTCCGCCAGGGCCGCGGCGTGCTGTTCGCCACGGCGCACCTGGGGAACTGGGAACTGAGCGCGTTTGCGCACGGGCTGGCCGCCGGGCCCATGAGCATATTGGTGCGGCCGCTCGACAATCCGCTGGTCGATGGCCTGGTGGAGCGCCGCCGCGGCCTTTGCGGCAATCGCGTGATTTTCAAGAAGGACTTCGCACGGTCGATTCTGAAAGCGCTCGCCGGCAATGACAAGGTCGGCATCCTGATCGACCAGAACGCGTCACTGGAGTCGGGAGTGTTCGTCGATTTCTTCGGCGTACCCGCCTGCGCCGGCGAAGGCTTTGCCAAAATCGCCGCGCACAGTGGCGCGGCCGTGATTGCGGCTTACGCCCTGTGGGTGGAAGACGAAGGCCGCTACGTGCTGCGCTTCAATCCGCCGATGGAAATCACCGGCGATGCCACCCGCGATACGGCGTCGCTGCACGCCGGACTCGAAGCCGCCATCCGCGCCAATCCCGATCAATGGCTGTGGATCCACCGCCGCTGGAAGACCCGTCCACCGGGACAGCCGTCGCTGTACGAAGAGTGAACCGCCGGCCAGCCATCGACACGCGCCATTGCCAGGGTTTCCTCCTCGGGCCGTGGATGGCCCGTAGCGGGATCGTATCGCTTTTGCCGTCTGTGGGCCTGTTAAAATAGAGGAAGATGTTCAAGCGCTTCATCCTCTGGGACTACGCGCGTGCCAGTTGGCAGTATGACTTGATGGTGGGGATTATTCTCGCTTTCATCTTCCTCACTCCACGCGACTGGTTCCGCGACCAGCCCCGGATTCCGCGCGCCGCCAGCATCGTGCGGCCGGCGGAAAACGGCGGTAGTGTGCTGTTCGTGGATGCCGAGGTGCTTGCCGGCGTGCCCGAGCCACAGCGTCTCGAACGCCTGCGCGGTTTTCTCAAGACGCAGCCCAGCACTGCCAACGTCAGCGTCACGCGCGTGGAGCCGATTCTGGATTCGGAGGGGGAACTGCAGGGCTATATGGCTTTCGTGCGTCCGTGACGCTAACCCCCTATGCATTTCCCCAAATCAATTTCGCCGCGCCATGCCGCACTTGCCTTGTGGATGGCTGGAATCTGCGGAGCCGCGTCGGCGGCCGGCACGGATGAACTGCAAGCTACTTTTTCCCGCATGGATCAAGCAGCCGCCAAATTCAAGGGCCTGGCGACTGAGGTGACCAAGATCTCGCACATCGCACTGCTCAATGAGGACGATTCGTTCTCCGGCAGCATGGCGGTGCGGCGCGGTCCCAAACAGCGTGATCTCCGCGCCGTGGTGGACATCCTGCATCCCGACCCCAAGAAAGTTCTGCTGACCGGCCACAAGGTGGAAGTGTATTATCCGAAGACCAACACCAAGCAGATCATCGACCTGGATAAAAAGGGCAGTAAGATGGTGGACCAGTTTCTGTTGCTGGGCTTCGGCAGTAACTCCGCCGAACTTCAAAACGCCTACAAGGTGGAACTCGGAGGGCCGGAAACCGTGGCAGGGCGGAAGACCGTGCGCCTGGTGCTCACCCCTAAATCCAATGAGGTGCTGGCCAAATTGACCAAGGTGGAGTTGTGGATCTCGGATTCCCTGGGAATCGCCGTGCAGCAGAAGTTCTGGGAGCCGGGCGGCGACTACGAGCTCACCACCTACACCAACGTCAAGCTAAACCCTGTCCCGCAGGAATTGAAGTGGGATATTCCCAAGGACGCTCATCCGGAGAAATTGAACTGACAGGCATTGAAAAGTAAGCGGCATGAAGACCAGGACCAGCACATACCGGCTTGAGTATCTCGATTGGCTGCGCGGGCTCGGCGCCATCATCATGCTGCAGGGACACGTGTTCGATTCGTTCCTCAAGCCGGAGCTGCGTCCCGGCAACACGTGGGTGCTTTCGCAATTCGCGGGCGGCATGCCGCCGGCCATTTTTCTGTTCCTCACCGGGGTGACACTCGCGTTCCTGATGGACTCGAGCGAGCGCCGCGGCCTGACGCCCGGCCAGCGCGTTTTCGCCGCGTTCCGCCGCTCCGGGTACCTGTTTCTTCTGGCTTTCGCCTTCCGTGCGCAGATGTTCCTTTCCGGTTTCCCGGCCGCGTGGACCGATCTGCTTAAGGTGGACATCCTCAACTGCATGGGCTTTTCGATTGCCGTGCTTTCCGTGATGGCCGTGTTCCGCACGCGCCAGCGCGTGGTGGCCGCGGCGGCGATGGGGCTGGCCATTGCGCTGGCCGGACCGTTGGTGAGCGCTGCTCATTGGACGCGCCTGCCGCCGGCGTTGGCGAACTACATCGCGCCCAGCCGAGTGGCGTTCGGCTTCTTTCCTTGGGCGTCACACTTGGCGTTCGGCATCGGCGCCGGCAGCCTGATCCGCTCACTCACGCCGGAAGCGACCGATGGTGCCATGCGCTGGATCGCGGCGGGCGGCGGCTTGACGATCGTGATTGCGCAAGCGTGCGCAGCGTCTTCCCGCTCGATTTATGCAGCCTCTGATTTCTGGCTCAACAGCCCGGCGCAGGTATTGACCAAGCTGGGCGTGACGCTGGTGATGCTCTCGGGCGCCTACTTGTGGACCCGCTACGGCGCGCGGCACGGCGCCTGGAGCTGGGTGCGGCAGTTCGGCGTCACTTCGCTGCTGGTTTATTGGGTGCATATCGAGCTGGTCTACGGCCGCTGGCTTTGGTTCCTGAAGAACAACCTGACGGTGGCCGAAACCGCCGCCGCCGCCGTGGTCGTGATTCTGTTCATGCTGGCGCTCTCCGCTCTGCGCACCAACTGGGCCCGCGTGCGCACCGCGCTCGCCGATATGGGCTGGTGGTATGCTCCGACCCCCGAGCGCGTGCCGGGCGATTAAGGGGCGAGGAGACAGAAGTCAGGAGACAGAAGTCAGAAGAGAGGCCGTATGCCTGATGCCCTCGAGACAATTCCTGTCTTCCGACTCCTGACTTCTGACTTCTGCCCTTAGCGCCGGAACAAATTCCGCAAAATGAAAAGCAGATTGGCCGGCCGCTCGGCCAGGCGGCGCATATAGTAGGGATACCAGGCCTTGCCGAACGGCACGTAGAGACGCAGCCGGTAGCCTTCCGCCACCAGTTGACTTTGCAGGTCGCGGCGAATGCCGTAGAGCATCTGGAATTCGAAATTCTCTCGCGGCACTTTCCTGGCCGCGGCGAAGGCCTTGGTTTCGGCGATCATCTTCTCGTCGTGAGTGGCGATGGCGGGGTAGTTGCCTCGCTCAAGAAGGACCTTCATCAGCTTCACATAGTTCCGATCGACGTCGGCTTTGTTCGCGAAGGCCACGCTGGCCGATTCCAGGTAAGCGCCCTTGCACAAACGTACGCGGATGCCCAGGTCGCAGAGATTCTCCACGTCACTCTCCGCGCGGTGCAGGTAGGATTGGACTACCGTGCCTACCGCCCGGTAGCGGGCGTACAGGTCCGTCACCAGGCTGAGCGTGCGATCCACATACCCGCTCGATTCCATATCGACGCGTATGAAACCGTCGAGCTGTGCCGCGCGCCGCACCAATTGCTCCACGTTGGCGCGACACGCGTCACCCGAGAGATCCAGCCCAAACTGGGTCAGCTTGAGCGACACATTGGCTTCGGCGCCGGACTCTTGCATGGTCTCGATCGCGCGCAGATACTCGTCGCGCGCCGCCGCGGCCTCGTCGAGCGAGGTGACGCTTTCCCCCAGTCGATCCAGCGTGAGAGCGATGCCTTCCGCCTTCAACCGGCGGCCGACGTTTAGCGCGTCTTCGAGCGTCTCTCCCGCCACGAAGCGAGAGGCAAGGCGCCGCGCGGCGGCCGAAGTCTCCAACCAGCTTCGCAGCCAGATCAACCGCGACAGAAACAGGAAGACGGGGCGCACGACCAACAGGCTAACACCGCGCAAAGGCCGGTAACACGCGCGGCAAGGCGGTGCTAGAATCACGGTTTGGAAACCCAGGACGAGCCCGACTTGAAACCAGGGGAACTGCGTTGTCCCCGGTGTTTCGGGAAGGATGTTGTTCCTTCCCAGCCTCGCGGGTTCATCGACGCGCTGGTGGCTCGCTTGGGCCGCGTCCCCCGGCACTGCCGCTTTTGCGGCAAGCGCTTTTATGCGCCGCCGGCGACGCCAAAGGCGGCGTCATGCGAGCCATCGTAGAACGCCTAGTACAACTCGATAACGCGGAGTTGACTCAAGCCCTGCCTGCACTTGCCGAAGAGTAAATTGTCAGGCTGCTCGGCGTTCGGCTGCGGAATCAGTTGGGATGGCTAACCGATTCGCTGGATGCTTGAGCGGCCGCCAACCATGCTTGCGCCAGTGTTCGCATGAGGCGTCTGGCGCGGTCTCCCGAGCGGCGGCGCACAATTTCCCGCTCCGATGAAGAGTGCTACGTTGAAGGCATGGAAACCACGGAGACGTTTGGGCGCTTCAAACGTCTCCTCGCCGCCGCCATCATATTTCCCGCCGCCGCACTGGCCACCGACTGTCGCTTCACCCTCGTCGATCAGTCCAACTATGACGCCAATACCGGGTTCTACATGGACCTGGAGAACAGCCCCACCGGATCGTCGACTTACTGCCAGCTAACCAATATGACGATTGCGGTGGGAGTCGCGGACGGCACCAAGTGGCGGTTCATCGTGCCTCAACCGCAGCCCGCCTGGATGCCGAATCATACCTACACAGCGAAGGCCGTGGTCACACCGACTTACTTTGAGCTGTATCTGGACGGCCAACTGCTCGGCCAGGGCACCGGCGGATTCTCGGGTCTGCCGAACCAGGATCTGGTGGTGGATGCGGTGCCGTCCTGGGCGAATGGGCTCGGCAACTATCTCCCCTCGCAAAGCTCGATCGATGCCGAATCGAGCGGCGGAGCCACGGCCTCGGCCACTTTCCCTGTGGACACGCGGCCAGTTCCGCTGATGCTGCTCGCGCCGGCGTCCATTTCCGAAAGCCTCCCGTTCCAATATGGCGCGGGTGAGTCGTTGACCTTCACTGCGGTGTTCAGCTTGACCGCAGCGTCGGCGAACCCGCAGGACTACGCGCCGTACGTGGACACTTATGGTCAAAGCGCGCATTCGAGTTTCGCGGGAAAGATTTCCGCCGACGCCGACCTGCAGGCCGCTGCCACCGAAGAGCAGAAGGCACTGACCGCGTGGGGAACGCCCAGCGGGTACGACGCGTGGGGCGGTGTCCTCAACGCGGGCTGGCAGGACGCGGCAACCAACTTCTTCCACGTGGTGCAGCGCAACAGTGTGTGGTGGCTGATCTCGCCGGCCGGCAATCCGTGTTTCTATATCGGTCTCGATACCGGTCCGCTCATCACGGGCAACAACACGCCGACGACCTATCGCACGTGGGAATTCGCCACGCTGCCGCCGCCGGCCGCTCCCTATAATGTGGCCTGGTCCAGTGGAGATTGGGGCAACACCGGAATCGTCAGTGTCTCTTTCGACACCTGGAACATGATTCGGAAATACGGCAGCTCCTGGCAAACCATCGCTACTGACCTGACTGTCCAGCGGATGAACGCATGGGGGTTCTCGGGGCTAGGCAAGTGGTCGAGCGAGACAGGGAACCTGCCGATACTGCCCGTGCTGGAACCAAACCACGTTCCAATCGTGGCGGTGCACCCGGACATTTTCGATCCCGTCGTGCAGCAGGTGCTCCAGTCCTCTTTGCAGCAGCAGATCCAAGCCGGCGTCAACGATTCGCGAATCCTGGGCTGGTCGTTTGGCAATGAATACGACGACCTCATCACGCCGGCCGAAGTGCAGACCATCCTCGATTTGGGCAGTACCGTGCCCGCCAAACAAGCCTTGGTGAACCAGGCGCTCAGCGCCATTTACGCCAACGGTGTCGCCGCCATGGCGGCCGCGTGGGGCGTCAAAGCCACATCCACCGCCGCCCTTTACAGCGCGTCGCCCACGCCGCCGGCCGCGGACATCGAGACTCTGCGCGAGTATTACGAGGATCGCTATCTCGGATTCGTGTATCAGGCGATCAAACAGATCGATCCGAATCACTTGTATTTCGGCATCTGGATCGTCCCCGGCTGGTGGGTGAATGCGACCGACTGGCAACTGAACGCCGCGCACGTCGATGTGATCGGCTACGACCGGTACTCTCCGGTTTTCGAGGACAGTTTGCTGGAGGGCCTGGCAAAATCCACCGGCAAACCGATCTTTCTCGGCGAATTCTCGTTCCCACCGAGCTACAATCTGCTGCGCGGCTACGAGGTTTACGCTGCGGCCAGCTCGACCGACGATGCCGACGCGGGCGCGCAATATCAAAGCAACCTGGCATCAGCCGCCCGAAACCCCTGGTGCGTCGGCGTGGCGTGGTTCGAGTATCGCGATGAGCCGGTGTCGGGCCGCGGTTTCCTCGGCGAGACGGACCTGGATCTGGTAGAGGGCGAGGACTACGCGTTCGGAATGGTCGATGTGGCCGACCGGCCCAAGTACGACCTGGTGAATCAGGTGCGCTCGACCAACCTGGCGATGGCGCAGCGGCGGCTGGCCTTTGGGCCGCCCAGCCTGAGCGCGGGTGGCACCATCGACAACGCCAGCTTCGCGGTCAACACGCCGGTCGCGCCGGGAAGCCTGGTGTCGATTTTCGGAACCGGACTCGCCGGAGACGCCACAATAGCCCCAGGCCCGTCTCTTCCGGTTGCGCTGGGCGGCGCCACGCTCACGCTCGGCGGCGTTCCGGTACCGCTGATCCACGCATTTCCGACTCAGGTGGATGCGCAGGTTCCCTGGGAACTGGCCGGCCAGACTTCGGCACCGCTCACCATCGTGACCGACGATCTGAGTGGCAACACCGTCAGCGTGCCGCTCGCCGAATTCTCGCCGGGCATCTATACGGCGACGGGCACCGGATCCGGCCAGGGCGCCATTCTCATCGACGGCACTGCCACGCTGGCCGCACCGGTCAGCGGCCCGATAACGGGCCAGCCGGCCAGCCGCGGCACCTTCATCGACATCTACGCCACGGGGCTCGGGCCGGTGACGAACCAGCCCGCCAGCGGCGCGCCCGCATCGGCAAGTCCGCTCTCATGGACTACGGCGACGGTAACCGTCACTATTGGTGGCGTGCCCGCTACTCCCAGCTTCGCCGGATTAGCGCCGGGATGGGTTGGCCTGTACCAGGTGAATGTGCAAGTGCCCGCCAACGCGCCCGTGGGAGACGCGGTTCCGGTCGCGCTCAGCGTGGGCGGCGCAGCATCGAATCAGGTGACGATCGCCGTGCAGTAGCGTGCGGGAATCCCGGCGCGCTCGGCGTTGCCGGACTTTTCTTTCGCGCGCCTGTAAACCTTTACCGCGGCCTTCCGGTCTATATAAACGGATGGAGACAACGCTGGCGGCGGAACCGGGCTCGGTGACGGCGACGCCCGCGGGGCAACTCGCGGATTTCGATGCCGTGGTGCGGGATCACCAGCCGGCGGTGTTCCGGTTTCTGCTGGCCTCTTTGCGCGAACGCGAGCCGGCGGAGAACCTGACGCAGGAGTGCTTCCTGCGCGCCTATCAGGCGCGGCGCAGTTTTCAAGGGCGTGCGAGCGTACGCACCTGGTTGATGCGCATCGCGGTGAATTTGGTGAATGACCATCGCAAGAGCGCTCGCCTGCGCTTCTGGCGGCGGGCCGCGCAAACCAGCCTGGATGTGGCGTTCACGGGCGACTGGCTGGCCGACCGGCGCAGTTCCCCGGAAGCCGAAGCGTCGGCGCGCGAGCAGGTCAAGGTAGTCTGGCGGGCCGCGGCCGCGCTATCCGAGCGCCAGCGCACGGTGTTCCTGCTGCGCTTTGTGGAAGAGATGGAGATACGGGAAATCGCCGAGGCCACGGGTTTACGCGAAGGCACGGTGAAAGCGCACCTGTTTCGCGCGGTGGACGCGGTGCGGAGGAAACTTACGGAGACACCATGAGCGGGCACTTGTCGTCGGTCGAGATATCGGAATGGCTGGCCGGGATTCGCGCTTCCGGCGCGGAACGGCACCTGGCGGAGTGCGCCGGTTGCGCGGCGGAACTGGAGCGGGCGAGTGAGCCGCTGGCTCAGTTCGGTGCCGCGACGCGTGCCTGGTGCGCGGCTGAAACGCCGGTTCCGCGGCTGGGGTCGGTTGTGTTCGCGACGCGCCACCGGCGGCGCGTCACCATGATGCGGGTCGCGCTGGCTGCCGCCGCGGCACTGATGGTGGCCACGCCGGTATACCGCCAGCACCAGCGCGCCCTCGAAACGGCCCGCCAGGACGAGGCCCTGCTGGAACAGGTGCAGACCGAAATATCGCGCTCGGCTCCAGAGCCGATGCAACCGCTCGAAAAACTGGTGGCTTGGAACTCGCCCTCCGGGCAATCCGCTTCCAGCCAATAATTCAAAACAAGGAAGGAAAAATGAAACTGACGATTCTGAAGACTACTCTGCTTGTGTCCGCTTTGAGCGGATGGGCGCTGGCGCAACCCTCGCCGGACGCCGCACCGCCAGCCGCTCCAGCGCCGCCGGCCGCCCCCGCACCGCCGGCGCCGCCCGCTCCGCCGCGAGGCCCGCAAATGGGCCACGCTCCGGGCCACGGCATGATGATGCCGGGTCCCGCCGGAAAATGGTGGGATAATCCCGATCTGGCCAGGCGGCTCAACCTGACTGCCGAACAGCAGAAAAAAATGGATGAGGTGTTCCAGCAACACCGGCTGCGGCTGATCGATCTTCACGCCGCGCTCGAAAAGGAGGAAGCCATTCTCGAGCCGCTGCACGAGGCGGCCAACCCCGATGACGCAAAGGTTCTGCCGCAGATCGACCGCGTGGCGGAGGCTCGCGCCGAACTGGAGAAGGCCAACGCGCGGATGCTGCTGGGGCTGCGCCATGTGCTGACGCCGGAGCAATGGAAGATGCTCGAAAGCGAGGAACACGGTCCTCACGCGCCGGACGGACACAGCGGCCCCGGCGGCCAACACATGATGCCGCCGCCACCGCCGCGCCCCGAGCGGGATTAGCCGCCTCACCCTGGAGGGTCACACCGCGGCGGGCGATTCCTTCTCCGCCCGCCGCGGCATCCTGTCAGCGGTGCTGGCCGGCTGCCATGGCGGCGAACAGAGCGTCCAGTTCGGCCTCCGAGGAACCGGCGAACAGGTTGCTCGGAAAGCGCCGGTAACTTCCGATCTCGTTGTAGATCGAGTTTTCCTGGCTGTAATTCAGAGCCAATCCGGCCAGATATTGCAGCCGCAAGTTGCCGTCGCGGTTGATCTGGGCACCCGCCAGCCACGGCCGCAATTCGGCTGCCTGGCCCGCGTAAACCGATAGCAGATCCGGCAGCGAATGGAATCCCACCTGGCGCAAAGAGGCTACCACCCGCGCATGATCCGGCCGCGCCAGCCGGGCCTCCAGTTGATCCAGATTGATCCGCATGGCTTCCACCTGGCCCAGCAGGAAAAGGTCGTAGCCGCCGCCATTCAGCTCGTTCGCCCACACCGTTCCCTGCGGAAACGCTTCGAAAAACGTGGCGATCTCGCTCTTCACCGTATCCGCATCGCTCTCGTACAGAGGCACCCACTGGGTGACGATGCCGCCCGGATTCAGGTGTTGCTTGACCAGCTCGAAATACTCGCGCGAATACAGCGTTGCGCTGCCTTTCACCCAGGGATGGATGGGATCCGAAGTGATGATATCGAACTTGCTCGGAGTAGTGAGCACGAAGTGGCGCGCGTCGTCATAGACGATGCGTGTGCGCGGATCCTGCACGACGTCGAAATTCTCGCGGCCGAAGTAGCGCGCGGCGGTGGGGGGAACCAGCGGCTCCATTTCGCAGATGACAATGCGCCGCACCTCCGGATGCACCACGAAAGTACCCGCCGTGACGCCCGCCCCGAAGCCGACCACCAGCACCGATTGCGGGTTGGGATGGAGCAGCGCCGGCAGGTGGCCGAGCATGCGCTGCAACCGCATGTCGTAACTCTCGGTGGAGGCTTCCACTTTCCCGCTGACGTGAAATTGGATGGCGCCGTCGTCCCATTGCGAGATCGCGATCGATGAGTTGATGCCTTCGCCCCAGTAGAGGATTTTCGCGCGGTTGGCGGAAGTCATAATGCGCCGCCCGAAAGCGATCAGCATGGGCGGCGGCGGTTGAATGCGCGCCGCGAAAAACCAGGCGCCAGCCACGGCAGTGACCGCCACCAGCGCCGTTGCCGCACCGGATTTCGCGCGGACCGCCGGCGCCAGCATGAACAGGGCGCCGGCGGCGGCCAGCGCGATGAGCACACGCTCCGCGCCGGCGGTGCCGATCCACGGGATCAGAACGATGCTGAAGCCAAGCGCGCCCGCAATCGCACCCAGCGTGTTGGCCGCGTAGACTCCCGCCACCAGCCGTCCCGGATCTTCGCCCGGTGCGGCGGCCGCCGCCAACGCCAGCGGAAAACTCGCGCCCCACAACAACGCACCCGGCAGAATCGCCCATAGCACGCGCGCCATGTCGGTTTGAAACATGTACCACGCGCCCGTCGCCAGCAGCGGGTTCACCGGCCACCATGGCAGCGATTGCGAGATCTGAAACGCCGTCCAGGCGATGGCCGCCACCAGCATCGCCTGGGCATAGCCCAGAGCCAGGCGCGGCCTCGCCGAGCGCGAAATCAGCGCGCCCGCCGCACTGCCGATTCCCAAACCCGCCAGGAACACCGCGAGGATAATGGAAAACGTGTAGACGGTAGCGCCGAGCAGCAATCCCAGCAGCCGCGTCCATACAACTTCCGCGCCCAGCGCGCAAGCGCCCGAAATCGCGATGGTCACGTGAGCCGGCCAGTAGCCTTTCGCGTCCACCGGGGCGCCCGGCGGGACGAAAGGGTCCCCGGTGCGCCGGGCGAGCGACAAGCTCATCAACGCCACCGCGACGTTGATCGCTACCGCGCCCAGGGTTGCCGTCGTCATATCGGTGAATCGCAGCAGATAGAACCCGGCCACCAGGCAACCCAGCACGGCGCCCGTGGTGTTCGCGCCGTAGAGCAGCCCCATTCGCGAGATTCCCTCGGGCGTCGATTCGAGCCAACGCGAAGCCGCGGGCAGCGAAGCTCCCATCAGCAGCGTCGGCGGCAGCAGGCACAGGGAAGCGACCACCGCGCGCAACAGAATGGCCGGCATGCCGTGACCCAGGCCCGCAACGTAGACGTAATTCGCGAGCGGCATCACCAGCAACACCAGCACGGCAGCGGCGCCGATCCCCAGCTCGACGTACGCATAGACGCGCAAAGGATGCAGGCGGCGCGCCACGCCCACCCGCGGCAAAGCCAGGCTGCCCAGACAAAGCCCGCCCATGAAAGTGGCCAGCAACACGCCGAGCGAAACCGCCGTCGATCCGATCACCAGTTGCAGCAACTGGTACCAGACGATTTCATAGATCAATGCTGAACAGCCGCTCAAGCCAAACAACAGCAGCAGCACCGGCATATAACGCGTGGGACCTGACTGCGGGGGATGATTGGAAGGCATGGGGTACGCCGCGGTTAACGTGTAATGCGCGGTCCCCAGAATGATAGCACTGGCGACGGCAATAGCGTGTACCATGGGCCTGATGCCGATGAAGGTGCGTGAAGTGATTCGTCTGCTTGAGAAGCACGGATGGATCGAGATGCGGTCAAGGGGCAGCCATCGTCACTTCAAGCATCCCGACCAGACGATGGTGATCACAGTGCCAGGCAACGAAGGCAAGGAACTCGCGCCAGGTACGCTGAACGCTATACTCAAGGGCGGGGCTGAAATGAGCGCGAGACGCTATCCAGTGGTCATCGAACAAACAGGGACGGGCTACTCCGCGTATTCGCCGGACGTTCCCGGATGTGCGGCGGCAGGCGATACCGAGGAAGAGACGCGCCGCAACTTTCAGGGCGCTCTGACTGCGCACTTCGAGGCCATGCGTGAAGTGGGCGAGCCAATCCCCGAACCACACACCTCTGTAAACTACATTGAAGTCGCCGCATAGCGCTGCGCCGCGGCGAGGTTGGCAGGTTTGAACCGCCCTTGCGCTCCGGTTGAGCTATGGGTTACCGCACCTACGAGATCCCGTGTGATAAAGGATAAGTCATGGGGGGTGTCTTGCCCACAACTAACAGGTTTGGATGGAATACTATCGAGCGGGCGTGGTTGCCGGTCGTGGTGCATTCCGCGCGGACGGCCGTGGCGGCTGTAGCTTCGTTGTTGGTCGCGCGGTCATTCCGGCTGCCGGAGGCTTACTGGGCGCCGATCACAACCCTGGTCATTACGCAGTCATCGTTGGGTGCGGCGTTCAAAGTTTCCTGGCAGCGCATCGCCGGAACGGCGCTTGGAGCGCTGGTCGGCGCGATTGTGGCGAGCCGCTTCGGGCCGCGCGTGCTTGTATTCGGTGCTGGCGTGTTCCTCCTGGGACTGCTCTGCGCCGCGGCACGCTCGGACCGAAGTGCATATCGGTTCGGAGGGGTTACGCTGGCGATTGTGCTGCTGGTGCCACGGGCCGGCCCCGCATGGCAGATCGCCTTTCATCGGTGCGCCGAAGTGTTCATCGGAATCGTGGTGGCGCTGGTATTCACGGTGGTGTGGCCGGAGAAAGAGCTAACGCCATCGAAGAAGATGTGACGTGCCCCCAGTTCCGTGCGAGATCGGACCGCCCCTATTCAACAAGGTCCTTGCGCAACTCGGAGTCGGTCCGGACGAATTCCGGCAGCTTCAGTGACCGTCGCGAACGTTTCGACGATTGCGCCAGCAGCCTCTCCCACCCGCGAATGTATCGCTCGTCGGAGCTCTCGTTCGCCAGCTTTTCGAATTTTTCGATATCGGTCGGAACGATGGTGTGGGTCACTTCGTAACGTGGGTTCCGGAAATCGCTGGCGCCGATTGTCTCCAGGTATTCGGAAACTGCGGCTGCTTCGATCAAGACTTTGCCGGACCCCGCCCAATGGCGGTCCTGGCCGTTCTTCTTGACGCCGGATACCCAAAAAGACTCGCCTGTTTCCGTGTCGCAATAATTTCCGCCCCACTCAGCGCGTTGTTGACCCTTTAACTTCCTCAACGCTCGGCCGTTGAAATAGACCGTCCGGCCTGTCTTCGACGGGGTTACGTAGCCAATCCAAGCGGGGCCGTTATCGGAGTGGCCGCTCTTCAGCTCGACATACCTGAGCATCCTCACGCTATCGATCTTGCCATATTCCCAGAGGCAGCGCACCTGCGTCAAAGAAAAGAAATGTCGAGATAACTCTCGACACAGCAGGCAGGACTGCCTGGCTGGACAGCCCGCGCCACCCCTACTCGTACCTGAGCGCTTCCACCGGGTCCGGGCGCGCGGCTTTGTTGGCGGGCCAGATGCCGAAGAAGAGGCCGACGGCCACTGACACTACTACGCCCGTGACGGCGGCCCAGAGCGGGACGCTGGCCGGGATCGAGGTGAACACCAGCCGGCTGATGAGCGAAATCATCCAGCCGAACAGGATGCCGGCGAGGCCGCCCAGACCGGTCAGCACGGCGGCCTCGAGCAGAAACTGGATCAGGATGTCGGTGGTCCGCGCGCCAACCGCTTTGCGGACGCCAATTTCGTGCGTGCGCTCGGTGACCGATACCAGCATGATATTCATCACGCCGATGCCGCCCACCAGCAGGCCGATGGAGCTCAGCACGATCATCACAATAAACGTGATCGCGGTGATCTGGTGGAAATCGGCGACCATCTGCTCGGCCGTCGAAAGCGCGAAGTTGTCGGGCTTGTTGTAAGGTACGCGGCGGTCGATGCGCAACACGGTGCGCACCTGGTCCAGCGCCTCCGGCAGCTTGCCGTCGTAAGCCGTCGCCACAATGGCGATTTCCTTGGCGTTGGGGTACATCTTGCGCATCATGCCGTAGGGGACCAGCACGCGGTTGTCGGTGTCGCCAAAAAAAGAAGCGGCCGGACGCAGCATAGTGCCGACCACCAGAAACTCGTGGCCGTCCACCAGGATGGTCTTGCCGATCGCGTCCATGTTGGCGTAGAGCCCTTTTTCGATGTCGGCGCCCACCACGGCCACCGGCATGCGGTGCCGGCCCTCCTCGTCGCTGAAGAAGCGGCCCAGGTGAATGTCCACCTGCCCGCCGCGCGCGTAGGCCTCCTCCACGCCCATCAGGTTGACGTCGTACATGTCGTTGCCCTTGAAGCGCGCGTTGACGCTTTTGTTGGGGAAGATCATCGGCGAAACGTCCTCGATGGCCTTGCAGCGTTCCTTGATATCGACGGCGTTTTCGTAGGTCAAATCCTTGCGCGTGCGTTCCTCCGGGCTCAGGTTGCCCACGCGCGGGCCCACCGGGAACTTGAAGACGATAATCGAATTCGGGCCGAAACTGCGGAGCACATTGGCGATGGAGGCATCGAACCCGGTGAGGATGGCGCTCACGCCGATGATGGTGCCGGTGCCGATGATCACGCCCAGCACGGTGAGAAACGCGCGCAGCTTGTGCCCGCGAATCGTATCGAGGGCCAGCTTCAGGCCGTTGAGTAAGGCGGTTTTCCCCACGGTCAGCGCTCCGCCCTCAGTGCTTCGATCGGGTCCAGCTTGGACGCTTTGCGCGCCGGATAGATGCCGAAGAAGAGCCCTACCACCGACGAGAGTCCCACCCCGATAGCGATTGACGACGGCGGCAGCGACATCGGCACCGAGGTGAAACTGCGAACGGCGACCGCGATCAGCCACGCCGTTCCGACGCCCACGAGACCGCCTACGCCAGCCAGCACCGCGGATTCCACCAGGTATTGATTCAGGATGTCGCGCCGCCGCGCGCCCAGCGATTTGCGAATGCCGATCTCGCGCGTGCGCTCCGTCACCACCGCCAGCATGATGTTCATAATCACGATCCCGCCCACCACCATGAACACGGAAACCACTCCCACCGCCATCGCCGCGATGGTTTTGGTGAGCCTCTCCCAGAGGGTCACGAAGGTTTCCGAAGCGAAGACCACGAAGTTGTCGTCCTGCGCGGGGCCCAGGTGGCGATAGGAGCGCAATAGCACGCGCGCCTCGTCCTGCGCCTCTGTCAGGTGCTGCTGGTCCATCGCCTTCGCCACCAGCCGAATCCCGTTGCGCGCTCCGTAGGTTTTGAAATAGCTCTCGACGGGAATCATCACGAAGTTGTCCTGCGACTGGCCGAACACGCTGCCCAGCGCCTGCGCCACGCCGATCACTTCGTAAGGGTCGCCCTCGATCGAGATGGTTTTTCCCAGCGGATCCCGCCCATCGAAGAAGCGCGTGAAAATGTCGTTGCCGATGAACGCCACCGCCATGTGCCGCCGCACTTCGTCATACGTGATGCCGCGCCCGATTCCCACCTGCACATTATTGATGGCCGGAATGTTGTCGGTGATCCCGTTGACGGTCACGCCCTCCACCGAGTTGCCTTTGTAGGCCACCCGCGCCTGGCGCGCCGTCATCATGCCGATGTCTTTGAGCAGCGTGGCCTTCGACCGGATGAATTCGTACTCATCCACGCGGATCTGCGGGTTGCGCTTGTCCATTTCGAAAAACTTCTTCGGATTCCATTCCCCGAACCACGCCATGCGCACGATGCGAAAGCCGTCCGCGCCCATGTTGGAAACCTTGTCGGCAATGTACCGGTCCATACCGTGAATCAGCGCCGTCACGGCGATCAGGGTGGTGGTGGCCAGAATGATTCCCAGCAGCGTGAGAAAACTGCGCAGCTTGTTCTTGCGCAGCGAATCGAGGGCGATGCGGGTGGCCTCCCACAGGGAGGCGCTCCATTGGTTCTTGCGCCGGGGCACGTAGTTAAGACGAGCGGCCACCCCTGATTGTTCCGGGGCTGCGACAACTTTATTTGCATAATTCCGCAAACTCCCAGATAGCCCCACCGCTAGGGTGTCGTTACGTTAATAGCTGGGCTCCCGACAGGCCCTTAGATCCTGGCGCGGTTTGCGTGGTGCATAATGGTCTCAAGCGGATGAATCTTCCAAACGCGCTGACCATTCTGCGAATCTTCTTCGTCCCGCTGCTGGTGGCGGTGCTGCTGGAGGAAAACGTCGGATTCCGGATCGGGCCCTGGCAGGTCACCAACGAATGGCTGGCGCTCGCCATCTTCCTGTCGGCCGCCACCACCGATCTGCTGGACGGCTATCTGGCCCGCCGCTGGAAACAGGAGACCACGATTGGCACCCTGCTCGATCCCATCGCCGACAAACTGCTGGTATCGGCGGCACTGATCTCACTGGTGCAGGTGCGGGTTCTGCCGGGCTGGATGGCGATTCTGGTGATCGGCCGCGAGTTCGCCGTCTCCGGCTTGCGCGCCATCGCGGCGGCGGAAAGCTACACCATCAAGGCGAGCGATTTGGGAAAGACCAAAATGCTGTCGCAGGTAATCGCGATTTCCTGCCTGCTGGTCAGCACCCGCCATCCCAGCCTGCACCAGCCCGGCATCTGGATGATGTGGGGCGTGATCTTCTTCGCGCTGCTTTCCGCGGTCAGTTATTTTCGCAAGTTCTGGCGCAAAGTGGATGAGCACGTCAAGCTGCGCCGGCGCCGCGAGTTGCTGCTGCTGGAAAGAAAACGCCAGCGGGAATCGATGCGTCAGAGAGGTTCCAGGAGAGCCGGCGCCCGCGGAAGCGGAGCCGGAGCGGGCGCAACCGGCGGCACGATCTGGAAACCCCCCGAAGTCAGCTGAACCGTCCGCACCTGCCCTTTCGGCCCGGGCGGAGGAATCGGTTTGCCGTTCAGAAGAATCGTCACACCTCCGGCATTGCCCAGCTTCAAGGTGACTTCCGTGTTAGCCGCCACGGTGCGAATCTCGTTCGCTTTGAGCTCGCCTTGGAAGATGGAACGGCCGTCCCGTTGCACGCTCACCCAGACCGGCTCGCTAGCCACCAGCTCCACTTGCACGGCCCCGGTCCCTGCTGGCTCGGTGTCCGGCACCAGCGGCTGCGGGACGCCCGGCTGGAATGCGGCCGGCTGCGGAACGGCTGTCGCGGCCGCCGGCGCCGCGCTGCCGCCGGCGGTGGTTGCCACGGCCGGCTGCGGCTGGATCGGAGCGCTCGGCTGCTGGGTTCGGGCCGCCGGCGGTGGCGCTGCGCGGCGGGCTGCGGTTGCCCGCGGAGTCTGCGGCCGCGTCGCCGCGAGTTGACGATTCCGCTGCCACCACCCGTATACTCCCGAGCAGATCAGCATCACCACCACCACCGCAATCAGCGATGGCAAGATACTCCGCGGCCGGCCGCTGCTGAAGCGCCGCTCGTCCATCCTGGGCATCGCAGCCGCGACGCTGGGGCGCCTGAGTTCCTCCAAACGCGTCAGCTCGGGCGATCGCACGGCCTGTTCGAACTGCGTGGCCACTTCTTCCTCGTCCAGGCCCAGCACGCCCGCATATTGGCGCACGAAACTCTTGGCGAAAACGCCGCCCGGCAGCTTGTCGTAGTCGTCGGCCTCAATCGCCTCCAGCATGCGAGCCGAGATCTTCAGTTCTTCGGAAACCTCCTGTAACTGCACCTTGCGCCGCAACCGCTGCTGGCGCAAAGTCTCGCCGACCGACATCATGATAAGACACCTGGTGCTTATTCTTCATCATACAACGCAGTGACTTACCGGGGCCGAAAACCTGCGTAACCGGTTGATTTGGAGCCGCTGCCGCGGAACCGGCGCTCGCCGCGCGCTCAAGCGCCCAGCGGCGATTGGTGCGCGGTTGGTACGATAGAACTTACTCCCGACAATGGATGATCCCGAGAGCGTAGACCTCAAGCAAACCGTCAATTTGCCGAAGACGGCCTTCTCGATGAAGGCCAACCTGCCGCAGACCGAGCCGAAGACGCTGGCGCGGTGGGAGAAGGAGCGACTGTACCACCAGATTCGCGGCGTCGCAGCCGGCCGGCCGCGCTACATTCTGCACGATGGGCCGCCGTATGCCAACGGGCGCATTCACCTGGGCACCGCGTTCAACAAAATCCTCAAAGATTTCATCGTCAAGTCGAAAACCATGGCGGGCTTCGACGCGCCCTACGTGCCGGGCTGGGACTGCCACGGGTTACCCATCGAGATCAAGGTGGATAGCGAGCTGGGCGCGAAGAAAGCGCAGATGTCGGCGGTCGAGATTCGCCGCGTGTGCCGCCGCTACGCGGAAAAGTACGTCGATTTGCAGCGCACCGATTTCAAGCGGCTGGGCGTGCTGGGGCAGTGGGAAGATCCGTACCTGACGATGAGCGCCCACTATCAATCGGTGATCGCGGGCGCCTTCGTGGATTTTCTGGAGAAGGGCTACGTATACAAAGGGCTCAAGCCGGTTCACTGGTGCATCAAGGATCGCACCGCGCTGGCCGAAGCCGAAGTGGAATACGAGAACGATACCAGCCCGTCGATTTGGGTGCGCTTCCGGCTGATTTCGGACCCGGCGGCGATCGATCCGGCGCTCGCAGGGCGCGCCCTTTACGGGCTGATCTGGACCACCACTCCGTGGACGATTCCGTCCAACGTCGCGATTGCGTTCAACCCCAAGTTCGAATACGTAGCGGCAGAAGTTGGCGACGCGGTGTATATCGTGGCCGCCGATTTATTGCAGGTCACGGCGGAGAAGTGCGGTTGGACCCAGCCACGCGTGCTGGCCAAGTTCGCCGGCGCCAAGCTCGACCGCGCGGTTTTCCGTCACCCGTTTCTGGAGCGCGATTCGCTGGGACTGCTGGCCGATCACGTGACGCTCGAACAAGGCACCGGCGCGGTACACACGGCGCCGGGACACGGCCAGGAAGACTACGTGAGTGCTCGCCAGTACGGCCTGGAAGTCTACTGCCCGGTGGACGCGGCGGGAAAGTTCTTTCACGCTACGGGAGCGGCCGGGCGATTGCCGGAAGAACTGATCGGCAAATCGGTCTGGGACGCCAACCCGCTGGTGATCGAGATTCTGAGGGCGCACGGCGCGCTGCTCAAGATGGAAAAGCTGGAGCACTCCTATCCGCACTGCTGGCGGTGCCACAAGCCGGTGATCTTCCGCGCCACCGAGCAGTGGTTCATCGGCATGGACCGCAACGATTTCCGCCAGCAGGCGCTCGAAGCGGTGCGGCGCTCGCGGTGGATTCCGGCATGGGGCCAGGAACGCATCTCCAACATGATTGCCTCGCGGCCGGACTGGTGCATCTCGCGGCAGAAAGTGTGGGGTGTGCCGATCATCGTGCTTTATTGCGAAGCTTGCCGCGAGCCGATCGCCGACCGCAAGATCCTGGACGGCATCGTGCAATTGTTTCACGAGCACACGGCCGACGTCTGGTATGAGCGCACGGCCGCCGAACTGCTTCCCGCGGGCACGAAATGCGCCAAGTGCCGCGGGACGGAATTCAGCAAAGAAAGCGACGTTCTGGATGTGTGGTTCGATTCCGGCTCGAGCCATCTGGCGGTGCTGAACCAGCGCTTCGGCCTGGAGTGGCCCGCCGACATGTACATCGAGGGCGGCGACCAATACCGCGGATGGTTCCAAAGCTCGTTGTTGGTGGGAACTGGGCTGAAGGGCGGAGCGCCATACCGGGCGTCGGCGCTGAGCGGATGGGTGCTCGATGGCGAAGGCCGCGCCATGCACAAATCGCTGGGCAACGCGATCGAGCCGGAAGAAGTCATCAAGCACCACGGAGCCGAAATTCTGCGCCTGTGGTCGGCATCGGTCGAATTCAGCGAAGACGTGCGCCTGTCGGAGACGATTCTCACTCGCCTGGTGGATGCATACCGCAAATTGCGCAACACGTTCCGCTACCTGCTCGGCAACCTGCACGATTTCGATCCGCAGAAGGATGCAACGGCGGCGGACCAGTTCCAGGAGATCGACCAGTGGATTCTGGTGCGGGCCGCGGACCTTGTCGAACGCTGCCGCGCCTGGTATGACAACTACGAGTTCCACAAGGTCTATCACGCCGTCTACGCTTTCTCGACGGTGGATTTGAGCTCGGTGTATTTCGATGTATTGAAGGACCGGCTGTACTGCTCGGCGCCAAACTGGGCGACGAGGCGCAGCGCGCAGACTACGCTCTATCGGCTGCTGGACGCGTTGGTGCGGCTGCTGGCGCCGATCATGAGCTTCACCACCGAAGAAGTGTGGACGCACATGAACCGGCCGGCAAGCGTGCACATGGCGCTGTTCCCGGAGCCGGGCGAGCTGACGGCGGGTCTCGGCGAAACGGCGCGCGCAAGCCACGACGAGTGGGAGCGGCTCATGGAAATGCGTGGAATGGTGCTGCAGTGCCTCGAAGCCGCGCGCAACCAGAAGCTGATCGGCGCGCCGCTGGAAGCGCGCCTCGTGCTTAGCGCCACCGGCGACACAGCAACGCTGCTGGAGCGATACGAACGTGAGCTGCCGTCGCTCTTCATCGTGTCTCAAGTGGAAGTGAAGCGCGTCGCGGAAGGCGCCCTGGCCGTTACCGTGGAACGCGCGGCGGGAGAGAAATGCGAGCGCTGCTGGAAGTACACGACCGATACCGGCGCCGACGCCCGTTACCCCACGGTGTGCGCCCGCTGCGCGCGGGCGGTCGACGAGATGCGGCATGCCTGAGGGCCGGCTCAAGGCGTACGCGGCGGCTGCGGCGGTATTCGGGCTCGACCGACTGACCAAGGTGATCATCGAGCAGCGGGTTTCCGAAAGCGCCACCTGCCGCGTGATCCCGGGCTTTTTCAATATCGTGCACTCGGAGAACCGCGGGGTGGCGTTCGGCATCTTCAACGATTCCGCCTTCCAGTGGCGGAGTCTCGTGCTGATCGTGGTGGCCGTGGTAGCGGTGGTTTTTGTCGGCGCATACCTGTTGCGAGCGCGGCACATCGACACCGCGACGCTGTGGGGGCTGGCGCTGATTCTGGGCGGCGCGGCGGGCAACGCCGTCGACCGCATCGTATCGGGACGCGTCACCGACTTCCTGGATTTCTACATCGGCGACTATCACTGGCCCACCTTCAACGTGGCGGATTCGGGCGTAGTGGTCGGCAGCGGGCTGTTGCTGTTGGATATGCTTCTATCGAAGCGACGGACGGCGAATGTACCCTGAACTGTTTCACATCTCGTTCCTGCACACCTATGGTGTGCTGGTGGCGCTCGGCTTCCTGGCCGGGTTGTGGATGGCAGGACGGCTGGGCGCGCGCGCCGGCCTGAATGCCGAGCAGATCACCAACCTGGGCCTTTATTGCGCGCTGGCGGCGCTCGCGGGGGCGAAACTGATGATGCTGGTGGTGGATGCGGGATACTATTGGGAGCACCCGGGCCGCATCTTTTCGCTCGAAACATTGCAGGCAGGCGGCGTTTTTTACGGCGGATTGCTGGGCGCGCTGGCAGTGTCGGCCTTATACCTGCGCAAGACGCGTCTGCCGGCGCTGCCGGTGGCGGACGCGTTTGCGCCAGCCATCGCTCTCGGCCACGCCATCGGCCGACTCGGCTGCTTCGCCGCCGGTTGCTGCTGGGGGACGGTGTGCCACCTGCCGTGGGCCGTCACCTTCACCAACCCGGTTGCCTACCAGCTTGTGGGAGTGCCCCTGGGAGTACCGCTGCATCCCGCGCAGCTTTACGAATCGGCGGCGGAATTCACCATCTTCGGCATCCTCTACTGGCGCTTCGGCCGGCCGCACGGGCGCGGCGATATCATCAGCCTGTACCTGATGCTCTACAGTGCGGCGCGTTTTGTGGTGGAGTTCTTCCGCGACCACCTGCAAGGCAATCTGTGGGTCACGCCGCTCGACGCATCGCAGTGGATATCGCTGGTTCTGTTCGCAGTAGGCGCCGCGCACTTCGTGGTAGGAAAGCGATGGGCGAAACGAGCCACCAACGCGCGGGGATGAACGTGGCGCGGGCAGGATGTGGGTTCTTCTAAGCCGATAGGAGCCGCGGATGACGCTCGCCAACCAGGGTCTTAGCCCGGCTGACTTGGTGGAACTGGTCGTGGTAGCCCTGCTGGCGCTGGGCGTCCTGATCTGGCACCCGTGGCTGACCCCGCTGGCGAGGCGCTTCGAAACGCGCACGGGCTCGCTTGTGGTCCTCCTTGCCGCGCTGCCCGTGGCATTGCGGCTGGCGCTGCTGCCACATCATCCCGTGCCAACGCCGGATCTCTACGACGAGTTCAGCCATCTGCTGGCGGCGGACACGCTGCGCCACTTCCGGCTGGCCAATCCGCCCCACGCGTTGCCGCAGTTCTTCGAGACGTTTTTCGTTTTGCAACGGCCGTCGTATGCCTCCATTTATCCGCCTGGTCAGGGGCTGGCGCTGGCCATCGGGTGGACCCTGTTTGGCCATCCCTGGGCCGGCGTGCTGGCGGCCACGGCCGCTTTCTGCGGCCTCTGCTATTGGATGCTGCGGGGCTGGGTGAGACCGCGGTGGGCGCTCGCGGGAGGGCTGCTGGCGGTAATCGAATTCGGACCGCTCAACCAGTGGATGAACGAATACTGGGGCGGGGAGTGGATCGCCGCCTCGGGCTGCCTGGTGTTCGGCGCGCTGCCGCGTTTGCGTGCCGCGCCGCGGCGGCGCGATGCCATCCTGCTGGGTCTGGGCCTGGCGATGCACCTGATCACGCGGCCCTACGAATCCATCTTCCTGTTCCTGGCGGCGGCGCTGTTCTGGGTGCCCTGGCGGCCGGCCGAACTGAAGGCGGCGGCCAGGTTCCTGCCGGAAGTGGCCCTGGTGCTGCTGCCCGCCGTGGCGCTGCTGGCTGTTCAAAACAAGCAGGTCACTGGAAGTTGGACCACCATGCCGGAGGCGCTGAGCCAGTACCAATACGGCGTGCCCTCGGCGCTGACGTTCCAGGCTAAGGTCACGCCCCACCTGCCAATGACCGAACAGCAACTGATGGACTACAAGATGCAGCGGTCTTTCCTGGGCGAGCGCACCGAAACCGTTGGGTCATATCTGCTGCGTCTGGAATACCGCGTGCGCTATTACCGGTTTTTCTTTCTGGCGCCGCTCTACCTGGCTCTGGCTGCGTTTCCGACCGCGCTCCGCGAGCGCCGTTTCCAATGGGTGGCGCTGACGCTGGCGCTGTTCGCCCTGGGGACGAACTTCTTCCCCGCGTTTCAACTGCACTACGTGGCTGCCGTCACCTGCCTCTTTGTGCTGGTTTCGGTGGTTGGCCTGGAGCGCATCGCGCGCCGGCTGCCGGAAGCCGCGCGCCTGGTGGCGCTGTTATGCGCGGCGCAGTTCGTCTCCTGGTACAGCCTGCACGCGTTCTTCGACACGGCCGAGTGGTCTGCGGCGGTGCGCCGCCATGAGACCTGGGACTCGATCAACCACGGCAATCCGGAGCGCCGCATCTTCGTCAACCGGCAGCTCGACCGTGTGCCCGGGAAAGTGCTCGTCTTCGTCCGCTACTCGCCGCGGCACATCTTCCAGGACGAGTGGGTGTACAACCGCGCGGCAA
>Ga0181520_10003942_pt1 | contig 25408 bp, 20 predicted proteins | sample PEATcosm2014_Bin_29_FD_132451 | JGI IMG/M metagenome (GOLD analysis project Ga0181520, IMG submission 132451) | Peatland microbial communities from MTU Mesocosm Facility, Houghton, MI, USA - PEATcosm2014_Bin02_30_metaG | ecosystem: Environmental > Terrestrial > Soil > Wetlands > Peat | place...
CAGCGCCTCGGTGCGGGCCGTGGCCAGATCCTGCTCGCGCTGGACCAGCTCCGCGCTCTCGTTGACGCGCTGCTCGCATTCGGATGTAGCCGCGGTTCGCTGCTGCTCGATCGTCTGCACACGGCGCTCCAGATCGGCATGGAGACGTTCGATGCGTTGGAAGGCCGCTTCGGCGCCGCGCCGGCGCTCCTCCAGACCAGCCAGCTCCGCGGTCAACTGCGCCGCCTCCTGCTGCAAGCCCTCGCGCTTCTCGCGCAGCAGCGCCAGTTGCGTCTGCAACTCATCGAGAGCCGCCTCGGCCGTGCGATGCTCTTCCTCCAGCCGCCGCATCTCCTCGCGCTTCTCGCCGATCGCACCTCGCTTGGCTTCGCTCGCCTCGCGGTTGCGTCCGGCCTGCACTGTCCACTCCTGCAAGCGCCGTTCCACGCGCTGCGCCTCGGTCTCCATCTGCTTCAGCACCGCGCCCTGATCGGCGGTATCGCGCTCGGCCAGCCGCCTCTCCTCGCTCAATCTCTCCAGTTGCGCGGCCATTTCTTCGATCGCCTGCACCAGCGCCGCGGCCTGCGTTTCGGCCTCCGCAAGTTCCAACTCCAATTTGCCCAGCCGGCCCTCGGCCTCGCGCAACTCGCGCTTCAGCGCCAGCGGACCTTCGCTGGCCGGCTTGCCGCCGGTCACCGTTGCGTTGTGAAAGCACTCGCCCTCCGGGGTCAAAAAGTAGGCGTGCGGATGATCTCCCGCCAGCCGCACCGCCTCGCCGGGATCGTCCACCAGATAGCCGTTCCCCAGCTTGGGAAGAATCGTCTCCAGCGAGTGCCCAAATCCATTCAGCACGCGAATCGTATCCTTCAGCGGAGTCAGGCCGGGGCCGCTAATGCTCTCTTTGCTCTCCGCAAAGAGAGCGGCTTGCTCTGCCGAATGAATCAAAAAGGTGGCCCGGCCATCCACGCCGGATTTGAGCAGTTGCACGCCTTGCTCGGCCGCCACCCAGCTCTTCAGCACCACATAATTCAGCTCATCGCGCAGAAACTCGTCTACCACGCCTTCGTGTTCGCCGCTGACCTCCAGAAAATCCGCCAGTGTGCCCACCGGCGCCATGCCCTGCGCCAGCGCTCCCGGCTTCAGCAGGCGGCGCACCGTGTCGGTCGAGTAGCTGTGGTTGCGAATCAGCGATTGCAGCGAATCGCGCCGCCCGGCGACTTTGGCCTGTTCGCCGCGCAGTTGATTCACGCGCGCACGCAATGCGGATTCCTCGGCCCGGCGCGCTTGCAGGCTCTCGCGCAAGGCGGCAATCTCGCTCTCCAGACGCTTCAACGTCTCAGCGGCAGAGTCAAAGCGCAGCTTGGCCTCGCCGCTCTGCGCCCCCAGATTCTCCAGCTCATTCCGCGCCTGGCCCATCTCGGCGGCCAGCCGCTCAGCCTCGCGCTCCAGAGCCGCCAGGCTCTCCTCGCCCTGCGCCGTATGGTTGCGCGCATTGCCGGCCAATGTCAGCAACTGCATCACATGGCGGCGGCTGTTCTCCAACTGCCGCTCCGAGGTAAAGACCTCTTCCGCCGCGCTGCGCGCCTCCTGCTGGCGCGCTTCCACCTGCTGACGAAAGGCGCGAGCCTCGTCGGCCGCCGTCGCCATGAATGCGCCCTGCTGCGCGCGCTCCTCGGCGATTCCCGCCAATTGCGTCCGCGTCTGCTCCAACTCCGCGCCAGCCGCCGCGATGCGCGTCTCCAACTCCGCCACGCGCTCGGTATTCGCCCGTACCCGCGCAGCCGCGCGCTCCCGCTCAACGGCCGCGGTATTGGCTCGTGTCTGTGCCTCCTGACCCTCGCTGTCCAGTTGGTATCCGCGCTCGGTCAGGGAGTGCTGCTCGCCCTCCGATCTCTCGATCTCCACTGCCGACACATTGATCTGCCCGGTCAGCGCGGCAATCTCCGCCTCCAGCCGCGCCTGATCCGCATCCATCATCGCCATGCGGCTGGCCAGCACCACGCGCAGACGCCCGCGCAGTTCATCCCGCACCGCACTAAAGCGTTCGGCCTTGGCCGCCTGCCGCTTCAGGCTGTTCATCTGCCGTGTGACTTCCTCGAAAATATCGTCGACGCGCGCCAGATTCTGCTTCGCGCTCTCCAGGCGCAACTCCGCCAGCCGCTTCTTTGTCTTGAAGCGCGTAATTCCCGCAGCTTCTTCGATGATCGCCCGCCGGTCGTGCGGCTTGGAGCTGAGCAACTGGCCAATCCGCTCCTGCCCGATGATCGCGTAGCTCTCCGGTCCCAGGCCCGTGCCCATGAAAATCTCTTGGATATCGCGCAGCCGGCAGAGCTTGCCGTTCAGCAGATACTCGCTCTCGCCGGTGCGGAAGAGCCGCCGGGTAATGACGATCTCGCCCTTCTGCGGCGTCCGCTGGAATTTGCGGCGGCGAATCTTCAGCACCACCGCCTGCGGCCCCTCGCCGGTGCCCATCGATTGCGGTTCCTCCGGCCCATCCTCGTCAAGAACCTGCCCCGGCTGCTCCTGGGCGATAATCTCTTCGGCCTCGGCGGCTCGCTGGCGGCGTACTTCGGCCTCATCCCAATCGGCCGGCCCCTCGTGATCCACCACCACCTGAGGTTCCACGGGAATCGGACCCTCGTACGCCTCCGGATCGACCATCGTAATCGTGACTTCGGCCATCCCCAGTGCCTTGCGTTCGCGGGTTCCGGCAAAGATCACATCCTGCATATGTGTGCCGCGCAAGGTCTTCGCGCTCTGCTCGCCCAGCACCCAGGTAACCCCGTCCAGAATGTTGGACTTGCCGCAACCATTCGGTCCCACCACCACGGCAATCCCCGTACCGGCCACGGTCAACTCCGTGCGGTCACAAAAGCTCTTGAAGCCGAGAATGTGGATTTTCTTTAGTTTCAGCATCTTCTCTCCGGGTCGTTGGGGTCTGCTGCTAGCAACCGGGCAACCTGCCGCCAATCCTCTTTTCGACTGGCGGAATCTTGCCCTCCGATTACAAACTCTACGGACCCTGAAGGGCAGGGTCAACGGGCAGGAGAAGGTTTTTGTGGATAAGGAGGTGCGCAATTCCTGATCTTGGAAAATACTAAAAAAGCTGTGCAAAATTGGGATTTTTTAAGGAATTCCAGCGCCGTTATACACAGCCACACCTACTCCCTGCCCTTCTTGCGAATTTCGATATTGAGACGTTTGATCTTCTGGTTGAGCGTCGAGAGTGGAATGTGAAACTGCTCGGCGGCGTCGGTCTGGTTGCCGTTGCAGCGCTCCAGCTTTTCGACGATGATGCGCCGCTCGATGTCTTCGAGAATGTCAAAGAGCGAAGCGTTGGGACTGTGTTGCAGCAAGGCATCCTGGAAGCTGCGTCCGGTGATCTGGCTGGGCAGCAGTTCGGAGCCGATCATGGCTCCCGAAGAGAGAACGACTCCGCGTTCGATGGAGTTTTCCAGTTCGCGCACGTTACCCGGCCAATCGTAATCGACCAGGGCGCGCATGGCGTCGGCGGTGAGCTTGCGCGGCTCGAAGCCATTCTCATTGGCATAGAAGTCGAGAAAGTGGTTGGCGAGCAGGGGAATGTCTTCACGCCGGGCGCGCAGCGGCGGCAGATCGACGCTGATTACGTTGAGGCGGTAGAAAAGATCTTCGCGGAAGCGGCCCTCGCGCACCTCGTTGCGCAGATCGACGTTGGTGGCGGCCAGGATGCGCACATCCACCTGAATCTCCTGAACGCCGCCCAGGTGCATGAAGCGGCGATCCTGCAGGACGCGCAGAATCTTGGCCTGCGTGTCCATGCCCATGGTGGCGATCTCGTCCATGAAGAGCGTGCCGCCGTTAGCCACTTCAAAGAGGCCTTTTTTCGAAGAGACGGCCGAGGTGAAGGCGCCCTTGACGTGCCCAAAGAGTGTGGATTCGAGCAGCTCCGAGGGCATCGCGCCGGTGTTGATCGGAACAAAGGGCTTGTCGCGGCGCGGCGAGTTGGCATGGATGGCCTTGGCGATCAGTTCCTTGCCGGTTCCGCTCTCGCCCTGAATCAGCACCGTGGAGCGGCTGGGCGCGACCTGCGCCACCAGGTCGAAGACCTTCAGCATGATCTCGCTCTTGCCCACGATGTTCGAGAAGTTGTAGCGCTGCTTCAGGGTGCGCTTGAGTTGGAGGTTCTCTTCCTCGGCGCGATGCAGAGCGACGGCCGAGCGGATGTCGGCCAGCAGCTTCTCGTTGTCCCAGGGCTTCTGAACAAAGTTCTCCGCGCCGGAGCGGATCGCCTCGACGACGTTGTCGACCGATCCGTAGGCGGTAATCATGATCACCGGCATCTCCGGATAGCGCTCTTTGATCTGCGGCAGCAATTCGAGTCCGCTCTGACCGGGCAGATTCAGATCCAGCAGCAATAGATCGAAGCTCGCCTGATCGAGAGTCCGCAGCCCCTCCACGCCGTCTCCGGCCAGCGTAACCGTGTAGCCCTCCAGGTTCAACAGCACTTCAAGCGAGTCGCGGATGGCGGCCTCGTCGTCGATCACCAGCACGCTGCCCAGACTGGCGCTGCCGGCAGCAGTGGTGGTCTCTAGCGGATTGACGGGAACTTCAACCTCAGGCATGAACAGAATTCCTCAGCAATGGAAACTCAAGATGAAATGTGGTTCCGGTGCCCACCGCGCTCTCCACGTGAATCTTTCCCGCGTGCTCCTGAATGATGCCGTAGGAGACGGAAAGGCCCAGTCCCGTGCCCCGGCGGTCTCCGGGTTTAGGCATGGTCTTGGTGGTGAAAAACGGATCGTAGATGCGCTTCAGATGCTCCGGCGCAATGCCGGCTCCGGAGTCCGCAACCAGGGCGGCAACGTGGCTGTTGGCCAGCGTGGCCACACGCAGGTGGCCGCCCTCCGGCATGGCTTCCTTGGCATTGAGCAGCAGATTCAGAAAGACCTGCTGGAGCTTGCCGGGGTTGCCGTGAATCAGCGGAAGCGGCTCGGCCAGATCGAGATCCACGATGATCTGCGCGGTCTTGAACTGGTGTTCAAGCAGCGAGAGCGTGTCGCGGATGACCTGGTTGAGATCGGTTTCACGGAACTCCGTCGTCGAGGTGCGCGAAAAATTCAAGAGGCCGTTGGCGATCTCCGCGGCGCGGAAGCTCTGTTGTGTGATCTTGTCCAGCACCGGACCGAGCCGTTGATCGCCCTTGAGCTGCTTGCTCAGCATCTGCGCGTAACTGGAGATCACAGCCAACGGGGTGTTGATTTCATGCGCCACGCCTGCGGCCAGAAGGCCGATGGAGCTGAGCTTGTCGGATTGAGCCAGTTGATTTTCCAGCGAGACGCGCGCCGTGATGTCGTCCACCAGAATGATGCGTCCCACCGGGACAAAATCGCGCGAGAGCAGCGGTGCGATGGCGATGTTGGCGGTGCGCTGCTCGCCGGCGCGGGTGATGAGACGGAATTTGTAGAGATGATGAACGCCCTGCTCGCTGCGGAAGCTGTCAATCGCTTCGATAAACTCCAAAGGAAAGACGGCATGAAGTGGCTGGCCGATGGCCTCGGCGCGGCTGAGCGCATACATCGCCTCCATCTGCGCATTCCAGCTCTCGATGCGGTCGTTCAGATCGACGGCCAGGATGCCCACGTTGATCGACTCGACGATATTCTCGTTGAACTCCTTGAGCCGCTCAAACTCGCCGATCTTGGTTTGCAGGCGGGCATACAGGCTGGCGTTTTGCAGAGCGATGCCGATGTACGAGGCGAGGGATTCCAGCAACTCCATATCTTCGCTGGAGAGAAAATCGCCGCCGACGGTGCGGCCCAGGCCAATCACCGCGATGGTGCGCAGCGCCGCTCCATCCTTGATCTGCCCTTCGGGAATACGGCAGGGCAGATAGTAGTTCAAATCCAGTTGAGCGGCGGCGCGCTGCTGGCTGCCAGGCAAATGCAAGGCCGCTTGCGTGTTTTCCAGGAAGATGTGTGAGTGATCGGTGGCGTGGTCGAAGTCGAGAAAGCCCAGGTCCATGCGGTGTTGCGCGGCCAATGCCTCGGAGGTCAGGCCGTGCGAGGCGGCCAGGCGCAGCCCGCCCGGCTGCTGGGAGTCTTGAGCGAGAAAGACCGCCACGCGCTCCACCAGAAGGGTGTGTGGCAACTGCTCGACGATCGACTCCAGCAGCGCCTGAAGATTGGTCTCCGAGCTGAGACCGCGGCCAAACTCCACCAGCGCCTTGCGGTAGTCATAGCGTTGGCGATCGAAGATACGGTCCACCCAGCTTTGAATCCGGCGCTTCAGAGGATCGAAGGCCGCCGCCACCACCAGAATTGTGAGCACCAGGCTGGTCTCGCGCACCGTCTCCGGCACGGCATTGTGGACCAGCAGTCCGCTCAGCGCGATGATGCCGAAGTAGCCGCCCAGAATCAGGCTGGTGGCCAGCGTGTACGCCACGCCGCGCTTGAAGATCAGGTCGGTGTCCATCAGCCGGTAGCGCACGATCGCCCAACTGAAGGTGAGCGGCAGAATCACGATCGACAGTCCGGCCAGATTGGTAAAGAGGCTCGCCGGGTGCCAGTCCAATAGAAACGGAATCGCGAAAAACAGCGTGAACGGCCCCACCGCCAGCCATGCGCCGCGATAGAGCCACTTCAGTTGCTGGCGCTGCAGCGGGCTTTTGGCCAGCGAGTAGCTGCGCAGAAAGAGACTGGCGGCGAGAACGTAAAAGAGAGCCTCGTAGGCGGTGCCCACCTGCTCCAACCGATGCTTGAGCAGCGCCGTCGGCTGCCAGTAGGCGAAGGCGTAAAGCCACAGGCCAAGCAATGCCACACCGAAGGCGTAAACCAGCGGCAGCAGCCAGCGGCGGCGCAGCTTCTTGAAGCGCTCATCGGGAAAGCTCATGGCAAAGTGCAAAAAGAGCGCCGGTTGCAGCGACTCGGCCAGCACATTGGTCCAGAAGACAATCCAATCGAGCGTGTCGAAGACGCTGGTGTACTTCAGTGAGTAAAGTGCGAAGGAGACCAGGCAGAAGAGATAAAAGTGTGTGGCACGGGGAGCCGTCCAGCGGCGGAAGAGAACATAGATGCCGATCGCCAGATAGACCAGCCCGATCAGGCGTAGTCCCAGCGCCATATCCCGGTCCAGAGGTTCGGGAATTACCTCGACCGGCCTGCCCAGCGGCGTGCCGTGGCGCGTGATCTGGTAGTCGATCTGGAAGTAGCTGCCAGTCCGATAGAGGGCGCGAACCAAGTCTTCCGAGCGCACAACCGGGCTGTATTTGATCTGAGCGGGCAGCGCCAGCGACTCCTCGCCGTTGTGCGGGCCAGCGTCCTCCTGCAGTTCCTTGACATCCGCCAGCGGGTTACGCGGCTTGATCCCGCCCTGAAGTTCCGTTCCCACAGGCTCGATGGGCAGAACGCCCACCCCCACTCCAGTCAGCAGATCACCGGCCTGGATGCCGGCGCGCTCACCGGGAGAGTTGGGCAGCACCTTGTCTGCAATCAGGCCGCTGCCGTTGGGCGCCTCCCGCCACCAGATCCCATCATCCGGAGGCAACTGGGAGTGGCGCTCCTGCCAGAAGTTCATCCCCACCAGCACCATCAGAGCCGCAGTGGCAATCGCCAGCAGCGGAGCCTGTAAACGGCGGATGAAATTGATCTTCATGCGGGGGAACGTCCTGTTGCATCCTGTTCGCTGCACGCCGGTTGCCAAGCGGAATTCATTGGTTCAATCTCTGTATTCGGTAGTCAATCGATTGATATAACAGAAGATCATGGCGATTGATCCCAGAAAATCTCACCTGGATTGCGGACATACTGGAAAAGTCTACATGAAACAGAATACCTGATATAAAAATACGGATCAATATCCTGAAAAATATAGAAACCCGCTTCTTCCCTCATCCAGCCCTCTCATCAACAAGATGAGCGATGCAGCCTCTCTATTCGCCGATCACCCTGAGCCGCGCCGGCATATGATCCTGTGCCAGCTCGTGACCGCAGCGCGTGCAGAATTGATCGCTGGCGCGAACCGTGCGGAAGCAGTGGCCGCAACTGGCTGCAAGCTGGTAATCGCACTGCGGGCAGAAGTGGAAGTCGCTCTGCACGTGCGTCGAGCAGGCTGGGCAGCGTGAAACCTCCGGCTGGCGCAGCAGGAAGTAAAGCACCGCGCCGATGCCGCCCGGCATCACCAGGCAGATCGCGATCCAGAAGCGCGCGCTCATCGCCCGACGCGGAGCATCCTTGCTTACATAGCCCACCATCAGGAAGTAGAGCGCGGCCAGCAGACCCCAGGAAAGATTGCAGTAGGTGCGCAGGCCGAGCGGGGGCGGGTGATGCTGCGTCGCCGGTAAAACCCACCAGAAGTAGTACTCCACCAGCGCAAAGGCCGCAACGGCGGCCATGATCGACCACACCGGAATCAGGCGTGCGTCCTCGTTCACGGTAATGGATTCAGGATTTCGCATCGTCCATCCCATCCTCTGAGGGCATTGCAAGAGATTAAGCACAGCTTAACCCATTTCTGAATGGACGGGGATAGAAGTCAGGAAGTTGCGTACGATCGGTCGCAATCTTGAGCAATCATTCCTAGCGGTTGCGCCGCAGCCAGCCGGCCAGCACCACCGAGGCCAGCAGCGCCGCGCTGAGAAAGACGATCAGCAAACTCATCTGGCCCATCGGGCCGGCCAGATGCTCTTCTTCAAGCAAAATGTCGGCAATCCACCAGACCAGCGGTCCCAGCACCAGAACCACTACCAGAGCGGCGGCCAGAGCCACAGAGCGGCCGCGCCGCCTGCCAGCCTTCTGTTCCTGCATCACTCCCTGCGAGGCGATCACCACGCGGCGGGTGCGATAGGCGACCGCGCACTCCCGGTCAGCTTCTTTCCCAGCGCAGGCTGACAGTAATTCGCGGTCGGCATCGGCATCCGGCTTCATTCCACCACCAGCTCCGCATCGGGCATCGCCGAAGCTCCGTGCGCATCCGCAGCGAAGGCGCGGCCTGCCTCGCCGGCGGCAGCCAGCTTCGGCTTGATGGCGGCTAAACCACGATAAAGCCTGGATTTCACCGTCGAGAGAGGAGCGCGCGTCACTTTGGCGATCTCCTCAAGGGAGAGATCCTCATGAAAGCGCAGCACCAGCACCTCGCGGTAGAGCGTATCCATCTGGAGCAGCGCGGCGGCAATTCGTTCCCGGTCTTCGAGGCTGGCAAAGCGCTCGAAGGGAGTCGGTTCGCCATCGGCGGCCTCGAAGCTCATCGACCGCTCCTCTTCGCCGCCGCTCTCAAAGAGTTCGTCCAGGCTGGACATCGTCTTCTTGCGCCGCTGGTCGATCACCAGATTGCGGGCAATGGTAAAAAGCCAGGTGCCGAAGCGCGACTTGCCGTTGAATTGTGCCCCGCGCACCAGAACTCTCATCCACACCTCCTGAAAGGTGTCCTCAGCCATCTCCCGGTTGCCGGTCAAATAGAGCAGATAGCGCATCAGCCGGTGCTGATAGAGCACAATCAGTTCGTCCAGCAACCCCGCATCCTGACGTTTCAACCCAGCGGATACCGCCAGACTCTCCTCCCGCGCCGCATCGTCATCTGCGGCGGTGGAAGTGCGACCGAAAAAGGGACGAACCACTCCTGCTGCTCTCATCTCATTTTATTAGACGATAGATTTCATCCCAGGACCGAGGAAAAATGGTCGATCGACGAAAAAAGATCAGCGCGCACCCGTATCCTTGCCGCGCGCGCTGCCGCTCCGCAGGGTAAAGCGCTGACAGGCTTTACTTTGTCCGCTCGAAGGTAGTTCGACAGGCGCATCGGCGATGACGCACGCATTGACTTTCGTCTTCACGGTCCAATCCGGGATGAACTCGGATTGCTCTCTCACCGCCAACTACCAACTCCAGTTCACCGTGTAGAAATAGTCGGAACGCGTATTGGTGGTTGTCCAGTAATAAGTGAGGCCTTTGCTATCTGCGAACTCTCGTGCCATTCCCGCGAACTTTGCGCCGGAATCATTGTTGGGAGGGTATTCCATGACATTCACTCCATTCACTCCTTTCAATGGCTTGTCCTCCGGAAAGAGGATGGCGACCGACATATCTTCTGGATCGGTCTGCTCGTTCGCATAGGTGCTATATGCGCTGCCGTTAGGGCCAACGAATTGATTGTAGTAGGTTGCCTCGACGATTACCTCGAACTTGGTATTCACAGGAAGCGCGCTGACATCGACAATCACTGCCCAGGTGTCCGTTAAAACGCCATGCTCCGGTCCGATCGTTTCTTCATAGGTTGCCGGTTGTGAAAGGCATCGCACAACCAGGGCGCCGGTTGTGCTGTAATGCATGATCAGTTTGCGTTCGTCTTTGATCTTTTCCAGGATCATCACATTTCGAAGTATGGCGGGCTTGGTCTTAGCCGCTTCTTCTGAGCTTTCGAAAAGACGGAGGTGGGAGTACCACGGAGTCTGCTGCGAGCGGCGAAGATCGAGGACTGAGAGATCGCTGAAGAAACGAAAGGACGAGCCATTTTCCTCTGGAAGAGTTCCCATGACGCGCTGAGCGGTGATTGGCGGGGCAGTGATGTCGTTCGGTTTCTGAGCGAAGACCACGAAGACGGGGGAGGCTGTCATCAAGGCCCCAATCGCGACCGCAAGCAGCCAAGCCGGCCCCTTGAGTTCAATCTCTTTTCCCCCAAACCAGGGAATGGTGAAGTCCGATACGCCTGATGCGCCGGATCTGCCAGACCGCGCCAGGCCGAGCAGCCCATAGATCACGACAAATGCCCCAATGACCATCATCAGGGCCAGACACCCGATGAGAAGACCAGAGCCGACCGGCATAGTTCACCCCTTTCTCTTATGGACAACATCTTCTTACTTGATCGCGCGATCTTTGAAGAAAGTGTTATCGAACAGAGTAGTGACAGCAGATGCTTTTTACAATGAAAATGTACTCCCCGATCCACTGTGGCGCTCGTTATAACCGGGACAGTTATGGTCAACGGCTGGATGGCGGACCACAACGTGAAGAGATAGGTCGCAGCCAGATAGCTGCTGCAAAGGATAGGTTCCTTCAGAAATCGTGGTGATCGTCCCTCAAAGTCGCAATAGCCTTCGACCGATCATCGGCTGGCGTTCTAGGATTCGATTGCAGGTTGGCCGTCTCAGTCTGTGCGCGGAGTTTGGCCACTGTAAGCCAATTATCCTTGTGCGGCTGGTCAGCGATCCAGGGCGGCAGCGGCATACGAAGATAACCGGCCAGCGCTTCGGCATAGCCCTCATAGAGCGCACGTATATCGCGAAGCCTCTCGTAGGAGTGACCGTCACGGCATACGCTTACGCCGCTCTTGCAGAGCAGATCGTAAAGTTGTTCGTACCGATCGAGTGAGAGCCGGTCGGGATCAACTTTGACTGGGGGAAGCGAGAAAATCTGCGCCAAGTCGACGATCGCGTGGCGCGCCATGGCAAAGGTCAACTGAGCTTGACGAGCTTCGTTTCCCTGCACGTCGGCTATCAGCAGCGCCGTTGTGTCCAGCACGGCAGTCAAGGCGCTGATCCAGCTCTGGTTGTTATGTTGCGAGCGGAAGTAACAGAGCAGCGGATAGGAGATATGGCTTTCCAGCAATTCCGCCGACCAGCGCTCCCACTCGACCAGCAGTAGCGCAAGAGCGCTCTCGCCGCCTTCATAAGAATGGCGGCGCATCAATTCCGCAGCGGTCGGTGGAGACCCGGCTCGCGCGTCGAGCAGAGAAATGCTCACCTCGCGACGCGAAAACGCGCCGTAGAGCACCGGAAAGTATCCCATCACCACAGCCAGAAAACCCAGCCCGGTTCCAGCTTCCAGAATAATCAGCTCGCGCGCCCAGGCGCTGCGCGGGGTTACGTCCCCCAGCCCCAGCGTAAAGATGGTGGTTCCGCTGACGTAGAGGTCGGATCGAAGGCCCGGCCCTTGCGCCGCGTCGTTGAATGGGCTGCCCAGGGAGTAAAAGATCAGCGCAAAGCCCACGACCATCGACCCCGCCCAGACCGCGAGAAGAAAAATCAGTGACATAGGCCCGTAGTAGCTGAAAAAGGACTCGCGTCTGCGCGGATTGTGAAGCCGTTTGCCAATAAACACCCAGGGTGTCCATGTAAGCACATAGAAGATACGAGTGAGCCGAAAACGACCGGTCGCGCGGCGTGGCAGAATGATTGTCTGGAAGGCATCCAGCAGTACGGCAAACAGACAAACAACGCCAGCAACAAAAGTAAAAGCCCGCATCGGTCCTCCTCGCTGTATCGACCTATACCATACGCAGCCAATATAGCTCGATAGAAGCGAATTGACAGTACAAATACTTGCTGATTGTCCACGATTCTCATTCTGTTCACACTTCTTCATTGCAAATCCCGCCGCCGCCGCGCCATCCAGGCCGGCCGTGGATTGGTCCGAACAACAGCTCTGAAACCGATCGGGCCTGCGCTTCATCCAAGTACTTGTCATAGTGGGGGAGTTAGAGATCGTCTCCCTTCTTACGCCTTTATAACCCTGAACAAAGGAAGAAAATGGCCAAACCCGTACTGCTGACGGTGGATGACGACCCTGAAGTCTTGCGTGCTGTCGAGCGTGACCTGCGGCGGCGCTATGCTGAGCGGTACCGTATTTTGCGCGCTGACTCCGGCGCAACGGCACTCGAGGCGCTGCGTGGACTCAAGCGGCGCGGTGATTCAGTGGCCTTGCTACTGGCCGATCAGCGGATGCCACAGATGACCGGCGTGGAATTCCTTGGTCAGGCGATGGATATCTTCCCCGATGCCAAACGCGTGCTGCTGACCGCATACGCCGACACCGATGCGGCCATTCACGCCATCAACGACGCGAGAATCCATCATTATCTGCTGAAACCCTGGGATCCGCCAGAGGAACATCTCTACCCCGTGCTGGATGACCTTCTGGACGATTGGATGGGGTCGTATCGGCCCGCTATCGAAGGAATTCGCGTTCTTGGGACGCGCTGGTCTCCTCATTCTTATGCGATTCGTGATTTTCTTACGCGCAACCAGACGCCTTACCAATGGATCGATGTGGAAACGGCGGGGCAAGTTGCCGAGGTGCGCAGGCTGGTGGATGCGGTTGGAGTTGAAGCCGCGAGCCTGCCGAAGGTGCTCTTTCCCGATGACACATCGTTGTCCGATCCGAGCCTGGGTGAATTGGCCGAGAGGCTTGGACTGCGCATTCGGCCTGAGGTAGCGTTTTACGATCTGGTGATCGCCGGCGGCGGACCGGCGGGTCTGGCGGCGGCCGTGTATGGCGCGTCGGAGGGCCTCAGCACAGTGCTGATCGAGATGGAAGCCCCGGGCGGTCAGGCGGGGATGAGTTCCCGCATCGAGAACTATCTCGGCTTTCCCTCCGGATTAAGCGGAGGCGACCTGGCGCGGCGCGCAGTGGCCCAGGCAAGGCGCTTTGGAGTGGAGATTTTGAGTCCTCAGCAGGTGACCGGTCTCAGCGTGGAAGGCTCCTCGAAGATCGTCAAACTTGGAGCAGGATCCGATATTGGCTGCAAGGCGCTGCTGATTGCGACGGGCGTTGCATACCGCAAGCTGGACGTGCCGGGGGCGGAGCGCTTGCAAGGGTGCGGCGTTTATTATGGCTCGGCCATGACCGAAGCACAGGAGTGCAAAGGTGAGGATGTTTACATCGTTGGAGGCGCTAACTCGGCTGGACAGGCCGCAATGTACTTCTCCAAATATGCGCGCCAGGTGGTGATGCTGGTGCGCGGCCCCTCGCTCTCCGCTACCATGTCGCAGTATCTGATCGACCAGATCAAGAAGACTCCGAATATCAAAGTCGAAACTCATTGTCAGATTGTCGAAGTTCACGGAGATACGCACCTCGAAGCCGTTTCCATTCATTGTGCGGAGACCGGCGACACTTCAACGGTGCCTACCAACCTGCTCTCGATTTTCATTGGCGCGGAGCCAAATACGGATTGGCTCTCCGGTGTCGTTGAGCGGGACGAGCGTGGATTCATTCTGACCGGAGCCGACCTGATCCGCGATGGAAAGAGGCCGAAGGGATGGCCGTTGGAGCGTAATCCGTATTGGGTGGAAACCAATGTGCCCGGCGTCTTTGCGGCCGGCGACGTCCGTCACGGTTCCGTGAAACGAGTTGCGTCGGGCGTGGGCGAAGGATCGATTGCGGTGCAATTCACTCATCAATATCTCAGTGAGGTGTAACGTGGCGCCGAAGCTAAGCAGTGTAACGGGCAGAATTTCAATCGACGACCTGCGCAAGATTGAAGTCTTTGCGGACTTGCCCCTTGAACAACTCAATTGGCTTGCGGAACATCTTCAGGAGATGCGCTTTCAGCCCGGAGAAATCATGGGCCGGGAGGGCGAAGCTCTGGACAATCTGACCGTCATCCTCGAAGGGGAGCTTCAGATACAACGGGGAAGCGGCGCAGACGGAATGATCTTCAGAGGGTTTGCGGGCCAGGTGACGGGCCTGTTGCCTTACTCGCGGCTGACGCATTACAGCGGCACAACTCGCGCAGTACTTGCGACTCGTGTCGCAACCCTCCACAGAAGTCTCTTTCCAGAGATGCTCCAGCGCCTTCCCCTGCTCGGCCAGCGATTGGTATCCATCATGGCCGACCGCATTCGTGAGACCACACGGATTGAGACACAGCGCGATAAACTGATGGCGCTGGGTAAGCTCTCCGCCGGTTTGGCGCATGAGCTTAACAACCCTGCCGCCGCCGCTCAGCGTGCAACCGCCAACCTGCGCGAGACGCTGGAGACCGTGCGAGACGCGAGTATTCGGCTGGCGCGCCACGCCATTCCCGCCGAGCAGCGAGAGATGATTACCCGCTTCGAGCGGGAGGCTCAGCGCACTCCCAGCACATCCTCGGACCCCCTGGCCCTGAGCGATCGTGAAGAGCGCATTACCACCTGGCTCGAAGCGCGTCATGTACCGGAAGCATGGAAGATCGCGCCGGCCATCGCCGACGCTGGAGTGGAGATACCCAAGCTGGAAAGCCTCGCGGGCCTGGTTGGCGACGATGTATTGTCCGATGCCCTGATCCGCATCGCATCCCTGCTTACCATCGCCAAGCTGATAGGCGAGATTGAAATCAGCACGAAACGCATTTCGGAACTGGTCCAGGCGATCAAGGAGTACTCGTATATGGATCAGGCTGCAATGAAAGAGGTTGACCTTCATCAAGGAATCGAGAATACACTTACGATTCTGCACCACAAGACCAAAAACGGAATCACAGTGGTTCGTGAATATGACGAAAGCTTGCCGCGTATCTGCGCCTTCGGCGGCGAGCTTAATCAGATTTGGACCAACCTGATGGCCAACGCCATCGAGGCCATGCATGGGAAGGGCGAATTGCGGGTGCGGACCGCACGCGAACTCGACCGCGTGCTCGTGGAGATTGGCGACAATGGTCCCGGTATTCCGTCCGCTGTTCTGCCCCACATCTTTGAGCCGTTTTTTACCACCAAAGGAGTTGGCGAGGGAACCGGCCTGGGGCTCGATACTGTTTCCCGCATCATCCGCAATCATCATGGTGAGATCCGCGTTTCTTCGCATCCCGGCGACACGCGTTTCCAGGTATTTTTACCTATAACTCAACCGAAGACTTCAGCCGCTGGCGCAATGGAGGAGGGAGACGATGCAGAAAAGCTGTTCACATCTGGACCAGATACAACACCCAACCCCTAAGACCGATGGATGCGAAGAGTGTTTGCAGATGGGCGATTCATGGGTTCATCTTCGCCTCTGCGAGATCTGCGGCCACGTCGGCTGCTGCGATTCCTCGAAGAACAAGCACGCCACCAAGCACTTCAGAAAAACAAAGCATCCCATCATGCGCTCCCTCGAACCGGGCGAAGACTGGGGCTGGTGTTACATCGACGAACTTATGATCGAGCCGTTTTCGTAAAGGCTGGAGCCGGCCGAAATCGGAAGGGAAGGATGCGCGAAATGAATGCGACGGTATGTCAACCAGAGATTCGGAACCAGATTTTGCTGCGCCTGGCAGCTGCGCGCTCGCTGACCGATGAATTGTTTCGGATCGTGCGCGCCGAGGCTTTGTATGACCGCCCCATTCCTGAGAGACATCGCATTGTCTTTTACATCGGCCACCTCGAAGCCTTCGATTGGAATCTGATCGCAGCTCAGGCGCCCGGCCTCCGCCCCGCTCACAAGGAATTTGATCGTCTCTTCGCCTTCGGTATCGATCCTGTAGGTGGTGATCTCCCCGATGACCAGCCTTCCGACTGGCCTCGCCTTGCAGAGATCAGCGCCTATAACCTCCACATCCGCGAAGCAATCGATAACCTTCTCAAGAGCGATTCGCAGCCCTCGGCGAGCGATTGGCCGTATCCGCAAGAACTTATCCTCAACGTGGCCATCGAGCATCGTTTGATGCACGCCGAGACCCTCGCTTATATGCTCCACCAACTAACTCCAGAACAAAAGATCGCGCCGCGCAATTACCGGAGCTTAACTTCTCTTCCAACGCGGCCAACCCCCTCCCGCATGATCGAAATTCCTCCGGGAGCAGCCACACTCGGAACTCGGCGAGAAGGAGAATCCTTCGGCTGGGACAATGAATTTGAAGAGCATTCCGTTGACGTGCCGGCCTTTGCGATCAGTTCCCACAACATTACGAACAGAGAGTTTCTGAACTTTGTCAACCTCGGTGGCTACGACGATCAGCGCTTCTGGAGCGCCGCAGACTGGGCCTGGATCAAGGAGCGGAAGATCGGCCATCCACATTTATGGTTCAAGCGTAACGACCAGTGGTCTTATCGCGCGATGTTTGAAGAGTTGCCCTTGCCGCTCGACTGGCCGGTCTATCTCAGCCACGCCGAGGCCGCGGCCTATGCGCGTTTCGCCGGCGCTTCGCTTCCCACAGAGGCCGAGTTTCATCGCGCGGCTTACGGAACGCCGCACGTTATCGAGAGGCTGTATCCGTGGGGCGATGCGCCGCCCGATTCCAGTCGCGGCAACTTCGACTTTCAGCGCTGGGATCCAATCGCAGTGGGCAGTTATCCCGGCGGCCGGAGCGCCTTCGGATTGGACGATATGCTCGGCAACGGCTGGGAGTGGACATCAACGCCCTTCGCTCCACTTCCCGGTTTTGAGCCTTTTCCTTTCTATCGCGGCTACTCGGAAAACTTCTTCGATCAAAATCATTTCGTCGTGAAAGGCGCATCGCCGCGAACCGCATCATGCCTCCTGCGTCGCTCCTTTCGCAACTGGTTCCAGCCGCATTATCCCTTCGTCTACGCAACCTTCCGTTGTGTCAATCACTGAAAGGAGCCTCTATGCTGATTCGTGGTGGTGCAATGCAGGCAGTCAACTCATTCGCTGAAGATGTGCGCAATGGTTTGAGTCGCGCAGGACAAAAGCAGTTGCCGTCAAAGTATCTCTACGACGACATCGGTTCCGCCTTGTTTGAAGTCATTACCAAACTTCCCGAGTACAGGCTCACCCACGCCGAGGAGCGAATTCTAAGCCGGCATTCCAAAGAGATCGCCGAACACCTTACATCGCATGGCATGGTCGTTGAACTCGGCAGCGGCAGCGGACGAAAGACGCGCCAAATACTCGAATCCCTCGCCCATCACAAGTCGATGACTTACTGCCCAATCGAAATATCATCGGCGGCACTGGTAAGTTGCGAGCGCGAACTCGATGACCTGGCCCATGTCAGCATTCTCGGCTTCGAGACCGAGTATCTCGACGGCTTGAGCAAGGCCGTCGCTCGCCGCAAACCCGGTGACGCAGTTGTTGTCCTGTTTCTCGGCAGCTCCATCGGCAACTTTGATCGCGGACCCGCCGAAGAGTTCCTGCGCAAGATTCGCCAGACCATCGAGCCTGGCGACACGTTGCTGCTCGGCACGGATCTTGAAAAGCCCCTGGCCCAACTCATTCCCGCCTATGATGATTCTCTCGGCGTGACTGAGGCCTTCAACCGCAATCTGCTCGCCCGCATCAACCGCGAACTCGGCGGAGATTTCGACCTATCCCGCTTCGAGCACGTCGCCCTCTACAACGCCCGCGAGCGCCGCATCGAAATGCATCTCCGCTCCACTGAAACTCAGACTGTCACCGTCGACGAAACCGAATTCAGGCTGTGCTGCGACGAAACCATCTGGACCGAGAGTTGTCATAAGTATGCGAGAAACGAACCGCCGGAGATGGCCCGCCGCACCGGCTTCGAGTGCATCGCGCAATGGGTCGACACGGAATGGCCCTTCGCCGACAACCTCTTCGTCGCCGTGTAACAACGACGATTCACGCCTAGCAGACTTACTATATTAGCGAGGCTATCAACAAGAGCACTGCGTCACGCCGTAGTGGTCATTCGGCAGATTGCTTGCCGTGCGGCTGGAGGCCGCGGGCGATCAGTCCCAGTCCCCCCGCCAACAACGTCAGAATCACAATGGTATCGAAAAGACTCGTCGGGCGGAAGAAGATATGCAGATTGGCAATGATGCCGGCGAAGATAAACAAGGCTCCCGCGATGGTCAGAAACCATCCAATAATGCTGCGCCCGCGCCAGAAGAGCAGGCCGATCCCGAATAACATCGGCAGCAGGGTGATGCCAAAGGAGTTTCCTCCGAAGAAACTCCAGTAGGAGCCCACCACCATCACCTGGTTGATGAGCAGATATCCGCCAATGCATACCATGATGAAGCCAAGCGCAAAGTGGCCGAGGCCGCCGGGAGTACCGCCAACGTCGCTGAATGAACGGCTTTCCATGGCACAAAGTATAGCAGAGGTGATTCTGACGCGGATTTGTCCCTAGCACCTGCCTGCACAAACTTTGCAATCCAGAGGCAGTTATCGATTGTGGAGTGCGATGATTTGCCGGTGAACCAGGCGCAAGCAAGATGCGTATTTCATTGCCTATGTGGAGCAAAATGCGTTAGGATTCCTACGACTGCGAAAAATTCAAGGATTCGTTTCCAAAACGAAAGATGGCAGGAGGGTTATGACTGGCAAGCACGGGTTTCTTGACACATTGAAGTCAGTTGCCTTTGAAGACGAACCAGCACCGCCGGAGAAGCACGCTCCACAACCCGCGCCGCCGGCCTTCGCGGCTCCTTCGTTTGAAGCCCCAGCGATTGCTGCTCCGGCGGCTGTTCCGATAGATGCGGCTGCGCCGGCTCCCTATGCGCTGCCGATCGACGCCGGGGTAGTGCCCGACAATGACGCAGTTTACAAGACACTGCTCGCGAAGACGGATTTCGAAGGCACGCCGACGGCCGCGACGATCCACAAGTTTCTCGATCCGCTGAAGGCCATCCCGGATACGGTCATGCCCTCGAATGTGAAGTTCAAGACGGCGGTCTTGCAGGCCTCGGCGCAGGCGGGATTGACCGCGGATGGGATTCTGGCGGCCTTCGACACCCTGACCGCGAAGTTGCAGCAGGAGCATGATGCCTTCGGCGGCAAGGAGCAGCAGTTTGTGGCCCGTGAGATTACCGGACGCCAGGAGCAGATCCAGAAGATCAGTGAACAGATCACGCAGTTGCAGCAGCAGTTGGCTCAGATGTCGAATGAACTGGTGGAGGCGCAGGGTAAAGCCGCCCATGCGCAGAGCCAGTTTGAGGCGGCCGTGCAGCGCCGCGGCAGTGAACTTGAACAGCAGAAGGCGCTCTACGCCTCACTGCTGAAAGGATAAGAGACTCCCATGGGCCTTTCGCCGGTAACTCCCAACTTTACCCAGAATCTTCAGAATTACACTCCGAAGTCGTTCTGGAAGCGGCCCGAGGGCCCGTTCGGCATGGTCGCGCTGGTGGCCTTGATCCTGGGCGGCGCATACGGCTTTTACATCATTCTGCCCTTTCTGATTACCATGCTGACCGACACGATTCACATGGTCGCCCTGGCCGCGATCTTGATTGCGATTTTGTGGCTGGTCTTCAATCCGACCTTTCGAACGGCGGTCTCGAATCTCTTCAAGAACATCGTGCGCTTCTTCGCCTCGTGGGTGGTAGAGACCGATCCGATCGGCATTCTGCGCAACAATCTCGACGACATGAAGAAGGCCAAGGAGCAGCTCGACCAGACCTTGCAGCGCTTCAGCGGCAGTGACGAGCGCTTGCAGCGCAGCATCGCGGCGAAATCCGACGAGATCAACAATCTGGGGCACAAGGCCGCCAAGGCGCAGCAGATGGCCGCCGCCGCCACCGACCCGATGGAGAAGGAACGGCTGCAGTTGGAAGGCCAAACCTTCCTGGAGCAGGCGGGTATGCTGATGCAGGGCGTCAAGCAACTTCAGGCTCTTGAAGATCAGACCTCGAAGATGCTGAAGACCTTCCAGCACTGGTCGCAGATCGCCGACAGCAAGATTCAGCGGACCGAGAACAAGGTCAACTTCCTGGCCGAGCAGCGCAAGATGATTCTGGACGCCAAGGCCACGCTGGGCGTAGGCCAGCAGTTGCTGCGCGGCAATCCGGAGCAGTTGAAGATGGTCGATATGGCTCTCGACTATCTGGAAGACGACACCTCGCGCACCCTGGGCGAGATCCGCGAGTTCTCCCGCTACACCGACAAGCTGCTTACCGATGACCAGATCGAATCTGGCGCGGCGGCGGATGAAGCGGCTGCAAAGTTCGCCGAGTTCAACCAGAAGCTGCTCACCTCCGGCAACCAGTCCACCGGCGCGGATATGATTCACATTCCGGGAATCGATACTCCTGCGCCAGCAAAGATGCCGGGAACGCTGGCCAGTGTCGCCGCGTCGAGCAGCAAGCCTGACAGCGATTACGACAATATGTTCAAGTAGGCAACCAGCAACGAATTTATCGAAGGGAAGAAAGAAATGCCGCGTTTGAAGCCGCAAGCGAAGTTATTTCTGATTATTGTTGTGGGCGGAGGAGCGATCTTCGGGTTGCGCGCCGCCATGCAGCATGGCCTCATTCCCACCCCAGGGATCATGAAGTCGATCGTCGCCTCGCGCGTCACCCTTCCGCCTCAGGAGGAGGCTCAGGTGGCCAATGTGCAGGCGCTGCCCTATCCCTCCGCCGCTCCGGCCAACGTCGCCGCGACGCATATCACATTCGATGTGTGGGAGTGGAACGCGATGTTCTCGCTGATCTATGCCAACGGCGGCCCGGAGACCACCAAGGGATCGTTGATGGAGAAGAACGGCGTGAATCTGACGCTGCACCGCGAAGACTCGAATACGCAGATGGGCAACGATCTGACCGACTGCGCCAAACAGCTTCACGATGGCGAGAAGACCTGCTCCAAGGGAGCGGAGGCGATTGTCGTGATGGGCGACAGCGGTGGCCAGTGGCTCTCCAATTTGAATCCGATCCTGAAGAAGCTGGGGCCGGAGTATCAGGCGGTGATCATTGGCTCGGTCGGACGCTCCAACGGCGAAGATGCGCTGCTCGGTCCCGCCGAGTGGAAGACCAATCCGCAGAGCATGAAGGGCAAGACTGTAGTCGGCGTCATCCGCGACGGCGACTGGAATATCGCGTTGAACTTCATGGGATCGAATGGCCTCAAGAACAATCCCGACCTGAAGACCTATGATCCCGATGCGGTGAACTGGATTGCCGCGCCCGACGAGGATTACATCAAAGCTGTCACCGATGTCTTCATTCCCAACCGTTGCGAGGACCGCAAGGTGGTGAAGGATGGGCGTCCGACGGGCGAGACCAAGAACATCTGTCCCGATGGCGTGGTCACCTGGACTCCCGGCGACGAGCAGGCCGTGCATGGCCGTCCCGGAACCGCAAAAATTGTCTCCTCGCATGAGTATGCATCGCAGATGCCGGCCGTCATTCTGGGCATCAAGAAGTTCTTCAACGATAATCGCGACGAAGTCACCGGCCTCTTGGCGGCCAGCTTCCAGGCCGCCGATCAGGTGAAGGCCTTTGACGCCGTGCGCCGCAAGGCCGGAGAGATGTCAGCCACACTTTACAAGGATCAGACTGGCGATTACTGGTACAAGTATTACGGCGGCTTCCGCGATCCCGCCTCCGGCCAGATGCTCGGCGGCTCGGCGGTCTTCGGTCTGGAGGACAATGTCAACTACTTCGGCCTCGACGGCAAGCATAACAACAATATGCGCGCCACCTACGAGACCTTCGGCAAGATCGCCACGGAGAATTACCCGCTGCTCTTCAAGGACAATCCAGTTCCGCCCTATAAGGAAGCAGTTGATACTTCCTTCATCTTCGGCGCCCAGGCGTTGCTGAATACCGGCGGCGTTCAAACCGCTGCTGCCGAAACGGTGGATTACGCCAAGGAAGCCCAGAGCGGCCAGGTGCTCGGCCACAAGGCCGTCTACATCAACTTCGCTTCTGGCTCCGATCAGCCCTTGCCCAACAGCCTGCCCACGCTCAGCGAGTTGAAGGATTCGCTGGCCATCAACTCGCAGCTTGCCCTGCAGATCGACGGCTACACCGACAACGCCGGCAGCGACGCGGTCAACGTTCCGTTGAGCGAAAAGCGCGCTCAGGCAGTCAAGCGCTACTTCCAGCAGGTGGCTCCCTTGAGCTTCCCGGATTCGCGATTCAAATCTGTCGCCGGCCACGGCTCGCAGGATCCGCTGGCTTCCAACGCGACCGCCGGCGGCAAGGCGCTCAACCGCAGAGTCGAGATTACGCAGATCGGTCAGTAACTCAACAGTAACCGGGGAGGCGCAAGCCTCCCCAATCATTTTTACGAAGCCCCAGACTATGAATCATTTGCTCGCTGTCTTTTTTCCCAATCATGTTCTGAATAAAACCGCCGTACGCATCCTGATTGCTACGCAGGTGGCAATCGTGCTCTTGCTATGGATCTTCAGCCCCTTCGTTTTGCTGCCTAAACCCGGCGAGGTGTTGAGCGCGCTCTCCGAGCTGTGGGAGCAGGGGCTGGGTGCGGAGCTGATCACCAGCTTCTATCTCAACGTGCAGGCCATCCTGGTCGCCACCGTGGTTTCGCTGCTGCTGGCCTATGCGACAGTGATGCCCTTCTTTCGTCCTGTCGTCGCCCTGCTCAGTAAGCTGCGCTTTCTCTCGCTGGTGGGCTTGACCTTCTTTTTCACGGTGATGACCAAGAGCGGCCACCAGCTAAAGCTCTCGCTGCTGGTCTTTTCGGTTTCGGTCTTCTTTGTTACCGGAATGGCCGACGTGATCAACGGCATTCCCAAAGAAATGTTCGACCTGGCGCGCACGCTGCGTATGGGCGAATGGCGCGTGGTCTGGGAGGTGATCGTTCTCGGCCAGATTGACAAGGCCTTTGACGTGCTCCGCCAGAATGCTGCCATCGGCTGGATGATGCTGACGATGGTGGAAGGCATTGTGCGCTCCGAGGGCGGCGTCGGTACGATTCTGCTCGATCAGAACCACCACTTCCGCCTGGCCGCCGTCTTCGCCATTCAATTGACCATCCTCATCCTGGGCCTTTTTCAGGATTACAGTATTGGGCTGTTCAAGAATCTACTATGCCCTTACGCGGCATTGACGCTGGAGCGAAACTAATGGCGACCCCTTCCTACAGCTATGGCAAAACGCTCCTGAAGATCGATAATGTCTCTCTTGAATACGACGGCCGTCCAGTGTTGAGCGGTGTCACCGCCGAGGTGCGCGACATCATCGTTCCCGGCCGTGTGCAAGGGCAAGTGGTCGGCATTCTCGGTCCCTCCGGTTGTGGAAAAACGACGCTCTTCCGCATCATTGCCGGCTTGCACGCGCCTACTTCGGGTCGCGTTTCCGTGAACGGCTTTGATCGTCCGGTCCGGGCCGGCGAAGTCGGCGTCGTCGCGCAGAGTTATCCGCTCTTCGAGCATCGTTCCGTGTTGGGTAACCTGATGCTCGGCGCGATGAAGAAAGAAAAGGACAGGAACTCCGCCCGCGAAAAAGTCATGGCGTTTCTGCGCGAGTTCGAACTGGAAGACAAGTATAACCTCTATCCAGCGCAGTTGTCGGGCGGGCAGCGGCAGCGCTGCGCCATCATCCAACAGATCCTGTGCAGCGAGCACTTTCTGCTCATGGACGAGCCCTTCTCCGGCCTCGACCTCATCATGCTGGAAAAAACCGCCGACCTGATCTCCAAGGTCTCCGATATGGATGATCTGAATACAATCATCGTGGTTACCCATGACGTCGCCGCCGCCTGCACCGTTGCCGATCACCTGTGGCTGATGGGCCGCTCCAATGACGAGAAGGGAAACCCGCTCCCCGGCTCACGAATTGTCAAGCAGTATAATCTGATTGATCGCGGATTGGCATGGCAGCCGAACCTCACATCCACGGCGGCATTCGGCGATTTTGTACGTGAAGTCAAAGATGAATTCAGGAGGTTGTAAATGAGCGGCAAAAAGGAAATCGAACTTCTCGTCTGTAAATGCAAGGACTGCACCCACTGGGAGATCGGCAAGGAAGTGCTGATCTGCAAGACCTGCGGCCTCACCTTGCCCGCCAAGATTACCGTCGACGAACACCATATGCTCCATTGGAAGAAGCACGAGCGCTAGGGATCCGGCTAAATACTGTGCGGGGTTCCCATCTATTCCCGTGTTTTTTGTGGGAATGGATGGGGAAACCGCAAATCTCAATGGGACAAATTTACACGATTAAAGAACTCGTGTGGCGAATCTCAAGTCTGCATCAAAATAGCCTGTCATCCTGAGCGGCCGGAGCCTGAGCTTTGCGAAGGGGCAGAGTGTCGAAGGACCTGCGGTTCCAACTGCTTCATGATGCAGCCAACTTCGGACTTGGGATAGACAACCTCCTACGCCAAGTGGGTGCTGCTGACGAATTCCCCCATCGGCTTTGTAGATACAAATCCAGAGGATTTCTCCCGAGAAATGCCGCCGCCGCATGGCATTTCGTCGCTCTGATCGTATTTAGCAGATTCCATGATGCTTGGCGACTTCATCGTGGCGTACCGGTTTGAGGGGGCATCTCCGCCGTAGACTTATCCTTGTGCATCTCGATTTAGCCGTTCTCGACACGCGTCTGTATATCTGCGTAAGCCATCTCGATGAGCCTGCTGAGCGCCGCGGCATTTGTGGTTGTTTCCGATTTCAACTTCACATGGCGCATGAACTTGCCGGTCCCTTGCAACAAGCGAGCAGGGTCAGGCAGCGCGGCTCCGTGAAAAAATCCCACATTTACGTGCGAAGTGAATACATTGACATAGCCGAAGGGCGCATCTCCCAAACATGCAACAGGACAGCCGTCATGCAAAATCTCCTGAACTTCATCTCCACATCTTCGCATCACCTCAAACCACCGATGCGCGATGGCTCCCAATTCGCCTGCATGCGCTTTCATCCACAGATCAATGGCGGGGTCTCGCTCGACAACGCTATTGATGCGCAGTAATTCCGTTTTCATCGTCATCGTGTTTTCAGAGCTACCTCCTGGTTCCAGGGTGCAACACTTTCTTCATACTCCATGGGATCGCCGAAACCTTCGGTTTCGACGCCGAGCTGGCGCAGGGCGTCCAGGGCCATCAATCGG
>Ga0181520_10003943_pt1 | contig 25402 bp, 27 predicted proteins | sample PEATcosm2014_Bin_29_FD_132451 | JGI IMG/M metagenome (GOLD analysis project Ga0181520, IMG submission 132451) | Peatland microbial communities from MTU Mesocosm Facility, Houghton, MI, USA - PEATcosm2014_Bin02_30_metaG | ecosystem: Environmental > Terrestrial > Soil > Wetlands > Peat | place...
CACCGGCTTTCGCGGGCTCCAGAGCAAGAGCCTCATGGACATCATCCAGATGGAATGTCTTTCCCGCACCAGCACGGTGTTGCGCATAACGCGCGGGCCGCTGGTGGCGAAATTGTGGATTCAAGAAGGGGAATTGACCGACGCGGAATGCGAGGGCGCGCGGGGCGAGATGGCCTTCCATCGCCTGCTGGCCTGGAAAACCGGCACCTTTGAAAATCTGCCGGCTGAGCCCGACCGGGAACGCACGATTCAAAAGCCTGTCAATGCGCTGCTCCTCGAATCCGCCCAGTCGCAGGATGAGACGGCCCATCCGAGCCTGGAACCGGAAACCGTGGAGAGCAACCTGCATCGCAAAACCATGTGGAAGCTGGCCCAGCTTACGCGGGAAGGCGCCGATTTTGTGATCGGCGTGCCGCTGGGGGGCGGCGAACCCGAGGCGCTCGGCACCCAAAACGTGGCCGCGTTCGCGCAGTGGACCCAGCGCGCCGCAGAAATTGCCCGCCGCCTGGGGGAACGCCTTGAAGCCGGCCCGCTCTCGCACATTGCCAGTCAAAGTCTGGACCGCCAGACCGTCCTGCTCGTGCGCGGCGACCAGGCCTTCCTGGTGGGCTGGCCCGCCGAAACCACCGAAAACCTCCCCGAAAAAAGCCGCAAACTGGTAGCCTCATGGGAATCTTAAAAAAAATATTTGGCACCAAAGCCAGCATCCAGCAACTGCCTGCCGGCACCATCACGGTGGACCGGCAGGGCCAGGTCGTCACCTCAACAGTTTCGTCCGTGTTTCCCGAGACGCTGCTGCAGGCCGTCGGGCGCGACGTGCTCGAACTGTTCCGCGAGGCCCGCACCGCCCAGATGCCGCTGGCGGAAGTCACCCTGTATTTCGGCACCCTGCGCATCACCGCCCGCGAATTGCGCGGCGGCGCGATCATCTTTTTGTTTCCGCAATCAGCTTTGTTCCCGACCTTAACAACCGCGCGCCCATGACTCCCAAGGAAATCAACCAGCTGGTCACTCAAATCGAAACCCACATTGAATGCTGGAAGCAGTTCAACCACTTCATCAGCCTCGCCCGCGCCAAAAAATTCACCCCGGCGGACGACCATAATTTTCTCGAAATCAAGAGCATCATCGTCCAGGAACTGGAATTGATTTTTGCCTCCGTCGAGGTCCACTCGCCGACGCGGGAGGAAATTCACACGCTGATCGGCAATGCGCCCTCGCTCCGGCATTTGAGCGAGATGGGGGACGGCACCCTGCGCGGCCTCGAAACGGAGTGGCACAAAGTTTACATCGGCTGGCACGCCATCCTCGGCCAGCTCAAGGTCAAGCAGCGCAACATGGAAAATAAAAATTTCTGGGGCGGAAAAAAATGAGCCGCCGGCCGCGGCCGGCATTGTGATTTGGAACTGATTCGGGCAGACTCCGGCGGTCATGTTGAACTTTTTTCAAATCCTGATCCTGGCGCTGATCCAGGGCGCGTGCGAACTCCTGCCCGTTTCCAGTTCCGCGCACGTCATCGCCGCCGAAAAACTCATGGGCCTGGATCCCGCCAGCCCCGAAATGACGATGCTGCTCGTCATGCTGCACACCGGCACCATGTTCGCCGTCATTGTTTATTTCTGGAAGGGCTGGCGGCGCGATTATTTTGCCTCCGCCGGCCAGGCGCAGTGGTTTGCCATCCAAGTCATCGCGGCGACGGTCTGCACACTCATCGTAGGCTTTGGACTCAAAGTGCTGATTGAGAAAGTTTTCCTGCGCGGCCATGCGCACGCGGAAATCGAAGATTTGTTCGACAATCTGCCGCTGGTGGCCAGCGCGCTGGCGTCGGTTGGTATTTTAATCATCTACGCCGGATTGCGTGAGGAAAAACAGCCGCGCCATGCGGACATCCAACCGCAGCATTCCATCTGGATCGGCTTGGTGCAGGGTTTGTGCATACCATTTCGCGGTTTCTCGCGGTCCGGCGCGACCATTTCCACGGGTTTGATCCTCGGTTTGCCCAAACAGAAGCTGGAGGAGTTCAGCTTTGCGCTGGTCGTCGTTCTCACACCTTTTGCCATTGGGGAGGAAGGACTCCGGCTGGTGAAAGCGCACGCGTTGAGCGGAGAAGGTTCGGTTCTGCATCTCTTCCTGCCGGGGCTGGTCGGAATGGGGTTGAGTTTCATCGCCGGCCTGCTCGCCCTGAAGTGGCTGTCGCAATGGCTCGAAGGCGGTCGCTGGAAATTTTTCGGGTTCTATTGCCTGGTGGCCGCCGCCGGCGTGCTGGCGATTCATTACCTGGTGAAATAGTCCCGCGCGCTTGCCGGTTCTTATTATCGTCCTCGAAAATTTTTAAAATCGAGGACGAGAACGAGAACGAGAACGAGGACAAGCCGCAATCCGCTTCAGGCAGGATTGCCGGGGCCGGGATTTGCCGGCGCCAAAATTTTTTGCGCCTCGCTTAAAAGCTGATTTGGGCTGAAGGGTTTGGCCAGGAACAAAACCGCGCCCGCCTGTTCGGCCTGAACTTTGGTAAGCGCCTGGCCTTTGGCGGACAGCACCACCACCGGAATATCGCGCGTTGCCGGATTGCTCTTCAACTGCCGGAGCGCGCCCAGGCCATCCAGCCCGGGCATCATCACATCCAGCACAATGAGTTGCGGCAGCGCGGTGACGGCCTGCGCCAGCGCCTCATGGCCGTCGCGGCAACTGATGACGGTGTAACCGCCTTTTTTAAACGTCATCTCCAGCAGGCGCAGCATGTAGACTTCGTCGTCGGCAATGAGAATTTTTTGCGGGGTGGGATTCATTTGAGGTGCCGGATTAAAATGAGGGTCTGGTCATCGGTCAGCGGCGCCGGGCCGCGAAATTCCGCGAGCCGCCGCAGCAGAAAATGTTTCGCGCTTTCCGCGTCGCCGGTTTGCGCGACGGCTTCGTTAAAATACCGGCGCAAATCGTCTTCGCCCAGAAATTCGCCGTCGCCGTTGCGCGCCTCATTGAGGCCGTCCGTGTAAAGCAGCGCAGCCGCGCCCCCCGGCAGGGCGTTGACCGTCTGGCGGTAAACCGTGCCCGGTTCAATTCCCAGCGGTAAACCGGACTGGGCGGGCGCGAATTTTTCCGTGCCGGGGCTGTAAAAGAGCAGCGGACAATGCCCGGCACTGGCGGAAATAAGCCCCCCGCGCTGCGAGTCCAGATAGACAACCGTGGCGGTGATGAACATGTCCACCCGCGACAGGTCGGGAAACAAGGTTTTATTCACCGCGCCCAGCAGTTCGCCCGGCTGCGCGAAGAGATGACCCATGGAACGGAGGATGCTGCGAAAAACCGCCGCGAACAGCGCCGCCGGCACGCCCTTGCCCATCACGTCGGCAATGACCAGCAGCGCCGTGCCGTCCCCGGCCGGAATGACGTCGTAAAAATCGCCGCCCACCTGCAAGGCGCTATGGCACGCCGCCGCCAGCTCAAACGGCGGACACGCCGGCAACTGCGCCGGCAGCAGCGAACGCTGGATCTCCGCCGCGATTTCCAGTTCGCGCCGCGTCACCCGCGCCGCCGTGCGCTCGTCCATCAGGCGCGTATTGACGATCTGGATCGCCAGAAAATCCACAAACGTATGCAGCAAATTGACCTGGGCGGCGGTGAACGGTTTGTTTGCCGCCCGCCGGCCCAGGACCACCGTGCCCACCAGTTGGTCCGCCACGAAAAACGCGTGGCAGATGCCGTTGCCCACGGGCATTGCCAGGCGCAGCGGATCGTCTTTTTCCAGCGGCTCTTCCGGGCTGAACCAGATGTCCATCCGCGAACTCGCGGCGCGCATCTCCACCGATTTCAAAGCCGCGTCGGCGAGCGTGACCCGCCCGGGCCGGGCCGTATCTTTTTCCGGCAGCAGGAGCGCCAGTTCCAGGGTTTTTCCGTCTGCTGCCAGCAGCCGCAGCACCACGCCGTCGGCCTCGGCAATCTGCATCAAATCACGCAATAGGCGATCCGAGAATTCCTTTAAATCCGTGTGTCCGCCCAGTTCGGAACTGTAGCGGAACACGGCCACCAGACTCTCGTAATTGGCCGCCAGCTCCGCGGTCATGTCTGTCAACGCCGTTTCGGCCTCGGCCAGGCGGCGCTGCAAATCATTGGTGTCGGGCAAAACGGTTGATCCCGCCAGCCGCGCCCGGCGCAGCACCAGAACATTTTGCGCCGGATGCCGCAGATAAAAAATTTCATCCGCCAGGGACTTCATCAGAAACAGGCCGCGTCCGCATTCCGCGTCCGGTTCCGGCAGGAGGATTTCCGCGGGCCAGTCAAAGCCCGCCGTGTGATCGGTCACGCGCCCTTCGAGATCGCGCGCGCCGGCAGAAAGTTCAAAGACGATGGGCTGCTGCCGCGCTGACGGCGGGGAGTATTTTACGGCGTTGTTTCCGGCCTCGATCAGCGAAAGCTCCCAGGCGCCCAGATCGGCTTCCGAGAGGCCAAGTTCGCCGAGCCAGGCGCTGATCTGCGCCACGCCCGCGCGCACGGCGGAGAATTCGCAGGCGGTTTCCACCCGCAGCGAAGTCCGGTGCTCCATACGTGATTCGTTGGTGTTCAAGACGATGCGTTATCAGTTCACACCAACGCCCGGCCTTTGTCCATCAAAACGGAAAAGAACTGCCCAAACACCGGGAGAATAACGCGCCCCACGCAAACAGATTTATTTGTCAACCGAGCCCGGACTTGAAAGAATCCGGGGATGCCAGCCACCTTCAGCTCCCAGTCGCAACAAGCGCGCGCGCTTTGCGAACAGGGTCGGTGGCCGGACGCCCTGGCGTTTGCCCGGCGGTGGCAGGCGGAAACACCCGACGAGGCGAAGGCATTTTTTTACGAAGGCGTCGCTCTGGCGTCGCTGGGCCGCTTTGTGGAGGCGGAGACGGCGTATTACCGGGCGCTGGCGCTGGACGAAAAAGATTTCAAAACGTGGAACAATCTTGCCGCGCTGCTCTTCGATGCCCTGAAACAACCCGGCGAAGGCGCGAAATGCCTGGCGCAAGCCATGCGGATTGACCCCGGCAACAAGCTCGGCTGGGCCAACCTGGCCAGCATGCACGGACAGCTTGGCCGCCATCGCGAGGCCCTGGAATGCGCGGACCGCGCGCTGGCGCTGGACCCGCAGATGGTGGAGGCGCAATTGCACCGCGCCCGCGCTGCCCAGGCGCTGGGCAAACTCGAAATCGTCCGCGCCGCGAGTGAAGCCCTGGCCTTGTTGCCTCCGGAAAAATTCAAAAGAGCGCGCTGATAATTCAACGGGCGCAGCTTGATACTGTGGGGCGCTGGAGATAGCTCCTCAATCCCCATGAACCGGAAGACAAGTTGGGTTTAGACGGAAGCTCGCCCTCATCCCTGCCTTCTCCCTGGGAGAAGGATTGGCGTAGCGCAGGCTGTGCGAATCATGAATGCGGCTCTCAACCTTCCGCCATACGCAGGGCAGTTCCCACCTTCACGCAAGCTTCCACCCATGCCCGCGTCCGGAACGTTCGACCGCCTTGAGTTTGCTTTGATTTTTGAACGGGACTTGTGGAAATGACGACAAGATTAGGGGTTTTTTACTGATTGCGGCACTCCACACGCTTATATTAACTGCTCCATGCAACGAGAAGAAATCACTGCCATATTTGACCGGCTGGCTTCGTCATACGATCAGCAGTGGGGCAAAACGGCGCCGCTCAATAGTGCCTTGCACTTACTCACGAATGCCGTTCTTGGGAACCTTGCTCCCAACGCAAATATTCTCTGCGTCGGCGCCGGGACCGGGGCCGAAATTGTTCAACTGGCTCAGAAATTTCCCGGGTGGCGTTTCACCGCCGTGGAACCGTCCACCCCGATGCTTGATGTTTTTCGAAGCAAGGCCGAAGAATATGGGATTTTGTCGCGATGCAGCTTCCATGCTGGTTATCTGGACTCTCTCCCGCCAGGCGAAAGTTTTGATGCCGCCACTGCCTTTCTGGTTTCGCAATTCATCCTGGACCAGGAAGATCGAAAGGCATTTTTCCGAAGCATCGCACAACGACTTCGCCCGGACGGCCTTCTCGTCAGCTCCGACCTTGCCGGCGACTTGCACACGGCTGACGTTCAGAATCTGCTTGGAGTATGGTTCAGGTTAATGAACCAGAGCGGCGTACCGGCTGACGGAATTCAAAGGATGCGTGAAGCCTACAGCCGGGACGTGGCTGTTCTGCCAATGGGGGAGGTTCACGATGTGATTGCGCAAGGCGGCTTTGAATCACCGGTGCTATTCTTTCAAGCGGGCATGATCCACGCTTGGTATGCAAAACGATCGTTCAACCCAGCCTGACAAACTGAGGCAAGTAATCGGCTTCTAGCAGCAGCCCAGGGGGCCGAGCACAAACCCTTTTCTGGTCGCTCAAGCACAAAGTGATCATATATGCATTTACCTGTCCCTCGGGGAGGGGGAAACGTTCCCAGCGTTCTGGCAAAATCGGACGTTCGTTCGGTTCAGGGGTTCAATGCACGAATTATTACTGCGTGTTGATTACTGCGTGTTGAGGGAAGCCGATCTGAGCCACCCTGCAACCGTGCGCAAATAATGCGCAGGGCCGTTGAGGTGCGCAGGCCTTGCGCAGTCCTCGCGGCCCGCCCTAGCTGTTTCATTGGGAAATAAAGACGCCGGCCCTTGGCACATTCCTTGCGTAGGGACTTGAACCGGCGACGCATATGCATGGCGCCGCCGACAACACAAAACAAATTAACTACAGGACATTCGAATGAAACTGAATCGTATTATTACAGTGTGCGCCGTGGCGGCTGCTCTGGCTTTTACCGTTGGCAGTGCTTTGGCGCAGGATAACGGCAATGGCAATGGCAATGGCGCCGCCACCGACAACGGCGGCCAGCGCCGCAATCGTCAAGGCGGTAATTTTGACCCGGCGCAATTCCAGCAGCGCATGATGGACAACATCCGCGACCAGTTGAACTTCACCAACGACACCGACTGGAGCGCGGTGCAGCCGCTGGTGCAAAAGGTTCTGGACGCCCGGCGGGATGTCAGCGGCCCCGGCATGCGTGCCTTGTTCGGTCGCAATCGCGGCGGTCAAGGTGGTGGTCAGGGCGGTCCCGGCGGCGGTCGCGGCGGCATGTTTGGCCAGCCCAGCCCCGAACAGGAGGCCTTGCAGAATGCTCTGGACGATAACGCGCCGACGGCCCAGGTCAAAGATTTGCTCGCCAAATACAAGGCGGCGCAGCAAGTCAAGCAGACCAAGCTGGAAGCGGCCCAAGACGCGCTCAAGTCGGTTTTGACGTCAAAACAGGAGGCGCAGGCTTACCTGCTTGGATTGGTGCGTTAACCGGCCACGATTGAGAAAGCTGACGATTCATGTCTGCCCCCACGGTTCAAGATTCTTCGACGAAGCAGTTGCTGGAACGCATGGTTGCATCCCGGCAACTGTCTTCGCTGGACGCAGAGGCGCTGCTGCGCGCCCGGCCGCAGATCGCCAGCGAGGAGGAAATTCTCCGCTGGCTCGCGGCTGAATACGGGCTGGGCTACACCACCCTCGAAGACCTGGAACCGGACCGTCAGTTGCTTTCCCTTTTTCCCGCGCGCATTTTGCTGAAGGAGGAATTGCTGCCCCTTCAGCGCGTGAACGGCCACGTGGAGGTGGCCACCAGCCGGCTGTTCGCCACGCAGGGACTCGACACGCTTAAAACCCTGACCGGTTTGAATCTCAAGCCGGTGCTGGCCTCCACCGAGACCATCCAGCGCGAAATCAAGAAACGGCTCGGCGTCGGGGCGGACACGATTGGCACGCTGGACGAGGAAAAGGGCATTCAAGTGGTGGATGAAAACGTCGAGGGCACGAACCTCGACGAGGGCGCTGAAGACGAAGCCTCGATCATCCGCTTCGTCAACCAGGTGCTGAAGGACGCCATTGAACTGCGCGCGTCGGATGTCCACCTGGAACCTTTCGAGGACGAATTCAGAATCCGCTACCGCATTGACGGCGAATTGCAGGAAGTGCCGGTGCCGGCGCAGTTGAAGCAGTTCCAGCCGGCCATCGTTTCGCGCGTCAAAATTTTGAGCCATCTCAACATCGCGGAAAAACGGCTGCCGCAGGACGGCCGCATCAAGGTGCGCATTGACGATGCGGAAGTGGACATCCGCGTTTCGGTGATTCCGATGTTGCACGGCGAGGCGGTGGTGATGCGCCTGTTGCGGCAGAATTCCACGCTGCGCGGCCTGCGTGAAATCGGCATGAACACGCGCGAGCTGGAGCGTTTTGAGCACGTCCTCCGGCTGCCGCACGGAATCATCCTGGTCACCGGGCCCACCGGCTCCGGCAAGACTTCAACGCTTTACACCGCGCTCAACGAGATCAACGACGCGGTCCGCAAAATCATCACCGTGGAAGACCCGGTGGAATATCAGCTCAAGGGCGTCAACCAGATTCAGGTGAATGAAAAATCCGGCCTCACCTTTGCGCGCGGGCTGCGCTCCATTTTGCGCCACGACCCGGACGTGATTCTCATCGGCGAAATTCGCGACGCTGAAACCGCGCAAATCGCGGTGCAGGCCTCCCTCACCGGCCACCTGGTTTTTTCCACGCTCCACACCAATGACGCGCCCGGGGCGCTCACGCGGCTGGTGGACATGGGCGTTGAGCCGTATCTCGTGGCCTCGTCGCTCGAAGCCGTGCTCGCGCAACGCCTCGTCCGCGTGCTGTGCCCGCATTGCAAACAGGCCGATATTTCCCCGACCGCGCAGCAATTCAAAGCCAAGCTGGGCATCCGGCCGGAAACCACCATTTACAAATCCATCGGCTGCCGCGAATGCCGCAACACCGGATTTTTTGGACGGCACGCGATTTTTGAGTGGATGGACACGGACGAGGACATCCGCCAGTTGATTTTGACGCGCGCCTCCACGGACCTGGTCCGCAACGCCGCGCGCGCGGGCGGCATGCGCACGCTCGCCGAGGATGGCTGGCGGCTCGTCGCCGCCGGCGTCACGACCGTGGAGGAAGTCCTGAGCGTGACCACCGCGAAAGAAGTTGAAACCGCGACGAAAAATCAAACGGGTGATTCCGCCGCGAGCATCGCGGTGGCGAGGTGATATGGAAATTTCTCCTGCCCTCACCCTGACCCTCTCCCATCCGATGGGAGAGGGAACAGCCGCTGTTTATCCGTCACAATTCGCAGGCGCTTTCGGCAGCAGCCAGGCATGGATTTGCCTTGAGGCTGGGAACGTTTCTCCCTCTCCCATCGGATGGGAGAGGGCCGGGGTGAGGGTTTCAACCAACCAAATTTAACCATCAGCCATGCCCTCCTTTTCCTACAAAGCGCTGCAAGCCGACGGCAAAATGGCCGAGGGCGTGCTCGATGCCGGCAGCCGGCCGGATGCGCTGCGCCAGATCGAGACGCTCGGTCTGCGCCCGGTGAACGTGGCGGAACGGGCTTCCAAGGCGGCGAAAAATGACGCGGCCACGACGTCGGCGGCGGGGAAAATTCCCTTCAAGTTTGGCGGCAAAAAAGTTTCGGCCAAGGAACTGGAAAATTTCACGCGGCTGCTTTCGAGTTTGCTGGCGGCGGGCGTGCCCTTGAGCCGCGCGCTGGTGATTTTGCAACGGGAGGCGTCGTCGCCGGCGGCAAAGGCGAAGTGGAAGGAAATTCACGACCTCGTCGTGGACGGCCTTTCGCTGGCGGATGCGATGTCCAGGTCGCCGGAAACCTTCCCGCGCGTGTATGTGGCCATGGTGGAGGCGGGTGAGACGGGCGGCTTCCTGGACGTGGTGCTGGCGCAAATCGCGGAGTTTCAGTCGCGCGAAAAGGAGATCAAATCGAAGGTGCTTACCGCGATGTTGTATCCGTGTATTTTGCTGGTGCTGGCCATTGGGGTGTTGATTATTTTGCTCACCTTTTTCATTCCGAAATTCCAGAACATTTTCAACAACATGCACACGGCGCTGCCGCTCATCACCCAAATTATCATTGGGGCCAGCCACGTCGTGCGTTCGTATGGCATACTGGTTCTGCTGGGCCTGGTTGGCCTGGGACTCCTGCTGCGCACCTGGTTCGCCTCTGAAAAAGGGCGGCGCACGTGGGAGGGGTTGATTTTAAAAATGCCCATCATTGGACCGCTGGTTGCGCAATTCGCCATGGCGCGTTTTTGCCGGATGCTCGGGACGTTGATCGGCGCCGGCGTGCAGTTGGTCCAAAGTTTGAACGTGGCCCGGCGTTCCATTGGCAACCAAATTCTGGTGGATGCCGTCGCCCAATCGGTGGAACGCGTGCAGCAGGGCGGCCGGCTGGGTCAAAGCCTGTCCGAGTGCAAAATTCTTTTCCCCGGTTCGGTGCTGGAGATGATTTCCGTTGCCGAGGAGAGCGGCAAACTGGACGCCGAACTGGTCCGGATTGCCACGGGCACGGAGAATGATCTGGATCGCAACATGAAGACGGCGGTGGCATTTGCCGAGCCGTTGCTGCTGTTTTTGATCGCCGGCTTCATCGGCACCATTTTCATCGGCATGTTGTTGCCGGTGCTGTCCATGAGCGCAAACATCAAATAAAATCCTGGTTTTTATGAAAATCGAAATCAAAAAAATCGCCCTTCAAAAAAGCAAATCAACGCGTGGCTTCACCCTCACCGAATTGATGCTGGTGGTGGTCATCATCGGCATCCTGGCGGCCCTGGTCATTCCCAAAATCGCGGGGAATTCCGAACGCGCCCGCATTACGGCGGCGAATGCGGACATCCGGGGCGGCATCAAGTCCGCGCTGGGCCAGTATGAAGTGGACAACGGCACGTACCCGAAAAATTTGCAGGATTTGATTGTGCCGCCGGGCAATGCCAAAAACTGGCACGGGCCTTACCTGGAATCTTCCAAGCTGCCGGTGGATCCGTGGGGGAATCCGTACATTTATTATTTTCCCGGCAAACACAACCCAAATTCCTACGACCTGCTTTCCGCCGGCCCGGATGGCAAGGAAGGAACAGACGATGACATCGGAAGCTGGATGCAATGATCGAATGCTGCGATTTGTTTTCCGCCGGCGCGGATGGCCGGATGGGAACTCAAGCGATCTTTGAAAGCCGCGTGTGAAAATTACCAGACAGCATTCGTTCTCGTTTTTTGAGGTGGATTCGAGGACGAGAACGAGAACGAGGACGAGCAGGATCGGCGCTTTTACGTTGATCGAATTGATTCTCGTGCTCGCGCTGCTGGTGATCATCACGTCCATCGCCACACCGGCGATGTCGCGGTTCATTCGCGGGCGCGCGCTGGGCACCGAGGCGCGACGGCTGCTGGCGCTGACGCACGAAGCCCAGAGCCGGGCGGTTTCCGAAGGCATGCCAATGGTGGTGTGGGTGAATGAGCAAACCGGCAGCTACGGGCTGGCGGCGGAAACCAGCGGTCAGAACGGCGATCCGAAAGCGGAAAACCTGATGGTGGATTCGGTGCTGGCAATTTCGGTGGTGAACCGCACCGCCGGCGTGCCGACGATGTTCAACAATCTGCCGGCGATACGATTTCAGCCGGACGGCACGGTGGACGAGAACAGTCCGCAGAGTTTGAAACTGGTGGACAGCGACGGGTTTTCCTGCTGGCTGACCGAAACGCCCCTGCGCACGGGTTATGAAATTACTGACACAGGCAAGTGACGGGCGCCAGGTGGCAGGCGTCACGGGTCACAGTTCCGCGTTTACGCTGGCCGAAGTGCTGGCGGCGCTGCTGTTCCTGGCCATCGTCATCCCGACGGCGGTGGAAGCGTTGCACGTGGCGAGCCTGGCGGGCGAAGTCGCCGCGCGAAAAAGCGAAGCCGCGCGCGTGGCGGACCGGGTTTTGAACGAGAGCCTGGTCACCACGAACTGGACCGGCGGCATGCAGAGCGGCACGGTCACCGAAGGCATTTTGGATTTTCGGTGGAAGCTGACGAGTCAGAACTGGCCGCAGGATTCGATGGAGTTGCTGACGGTGGACGTGACGTATTCGGCGCAGGGCAGAGATTATTCGGTGCAGTTGAGCACGCTGGCGAATTCGCAGACGCAGGCGCAGCCGGCCGGCAATGCACAAAACAACATGCCGTAGTGAAAATTGAAACCAACAACGCAGTGACGGGTGAAACGTGATGCGCAAGCAGCCATGAAAACGCATTGCACATCGCGCCGCCCGGATCACGCCGCCGCCTTCACGCTGATCGAGATGATTCTCGCCATCGGCATCGCGGCGATTGTGCTGATTACGGTGAGCACCGTGCTCTATACCGCGCTGCGCCTGCGCGATGACACGGCGGACATGGTGGACGCCGCCTCGCCGGTGGACGCGGCAGTGACATTTTTGAAGCGCGATTTGCAATGCGCCGTAACGCCGACGAACGGCACGAGCAAGGTTTTGTCCGGCGGCTTCCGCGCCGGCAACAACCTCACCAGCGTGGGGGTAAGCGACCCGGTGGCGGTGGAAATGTTCACCGCGTCCGGCGCGTTGAGCGACAGCGCGCCGTGGGGCGACATCCAGCGCGTGACTTACGAATTGAAAACGCCGGCTGGCTTTTCCACGACCACGGGCCGGGATTTGTATCGGAGCGTCATGCGCAATTTGCTCGCGTTGTCCACCCCGGATGTGACGGAACAGCTCATGTTGCATGGCGTGGCGAGCCTGAAATTTTCCTGCTACGACGGCACGCAGTGGAACGACAACTGGGACACGACCGATCCCACGGCGATCAACACCAACCTGCCGGTGGCCGTGCGCGTGGACATCCAGATGGCCGGCCCGGCGTCCATGCAGCCGGTTGAAATCGTCGTGCCGATTGATTCGCAGTCGCGCACCAACATGGTGCTCACGAGTTCCGAAGATTGAAGTTGAAATGAACCTGAAACAGCCAACGTACCAGAGGCCGGCGCTCCGAAGTGAGGGCGGCTCCGTGCTGGTCATCGTGCTGTGGGTGGCCCTCGGCCTGGTCACCATCGCGCTGTATTTTGCGAATTCGATGAACTACGAGCTGACCGCGTCCGACAACCGCGTGAACGGTCTCGCGGCGGAGCAGGCCATCGAGGGCGCGGCGCGCTATGTCGCCTTTGCGCTGCAAAATTTTGCGACCAACGGCGCGGTGCCGCTCAACACGCAGTTCAAGTGCGCGGCGGTGCCGGTGGGCAACGCGAAATTCTGGCTCATCGGGCGCGACCCGAACGCGGACAACCCCACCGAGCCGTATTTCGGCCTCGTGGACGAGGGCGGCAAACTGAATTTGAACAGTGTCAGCACCAATGTTTTTCAATATCTGCCGAACATGACCACGGATTTCGCCAACGACATCATGGACTGGCGCGGCACCAACGGCGCGGTCTCGCTTGATTATGCGTCGCTGGGCTATGCGGACAAAAACGCGCCGTTCGAGACCGTGGATGAACTGAAACTGGTTTATGGCGCCACCGAAAACTTGCTTGTGGGCGAGGACCTCAACCGCAACGGCGTGCTGGACAAGAACGAAAAGGATTTGAACGGCAACGGCCAACTGGACCCCGGCCTGCTGGAATGGGTAACGGTCTATACGCGCGAACCGAATTTTCATTCCGACGGCTCGTCGCTGACCAATGTGAACACGGCATCCGCCGCCAAGATGCGCGAACTGTTGCAGGCGGCGGGCGTCAGCACCTCCTATGTGCGGGCCCTAACCAACGCGCGGCCTTACTTGGGCATAATGAAATTTGCCATCACCTGCAGAAATGCCGGCATGAGTTCGTCCGATTTCGCGAATATTTACAACAGCGTCACGACCACCACCAACCTGTACCTGCGCAACCGCGTCAACGTCAACACCGCCAGCGCGGACGTGCTGACGGCGTTGTTCATGGGCGCGAACGTGGACGAATCCACCGCCGAAAGCGCGGCTCAGACGCTGGTGAGCTACCGCCAGCAGAATCCGGAGAATTTAAACTCCATCGCCTGGCTGATTGACGCGCTCGGCAGCACCAGCCCGGTGCTCACGGCGCTGGCGGGGGGAGATTATGTGACCACCCACAGCTACCAGTTTACGGCAGATATTGCGGCGGTCGGCGCATACGGGCGCGGCTACCGCCGGGTGAAGTTCATTTTCGATGTGAGCGACGGGGCGCCGATCATTTTGTATCGCCAGGACTTGAGCCGGCTGGGCTGGGCGCTGGGCGACAAGGTGCGGGAGACCCTGGTGGCGAAGGACACGCAATGAAATCTGATTTGAAATTCAACTTCCGAAAACGTAAGCAGTTGACGACCGTTCTCGGCCTGGTGCTGGACGGCGGCAAGCTCGACGGCGTGGTGCTGCGGCGCACCAACGGCGCGCTGCAAAAGCTGCAAAGCTTTTCCGCGCCGCTGACGCTGGACCCGCTGACCGCTGCGCCGGAGCTCGTGGGCCGCGAAATCCGCAACCAGCTCGACGCCGCGGGCGTGCGCGAACGCGACTGCGTCGTGGGCGTGCCGCTGAAGTGGGTGTTGACGGCCCAGACGGAACTGCCGCCATTGCCGGAGGCGGACGCGGCCAGCCTGCTCCAGTTGGAGGCGGAAAAGGGGTTTCACACCGACATTGCAACGCTCCAACTCGCGAAGGCGCGCTGCACGCTGGCGGGCGGCAAACAATTTGTTTTACTCGCCGGCATCCCCGGCACGCACATCGGCGCGCTGGAACAGGTTTTGGCGGCGGCTAAGCTCAAGCCGGCCAGTTTGGCGCTGGGCATTTCCGCGCTGCAACCGGCGGGGCGCCAGGCGGCGACCCAACGCGCCGGGTCGGCGGACGGCGCGCCGGGCGGGGTACTGGCGCTGGCGATTGGCGGGAGCAGCGTGGGCTTGCAGGTCACGGCCGGCGGCGGCGTGACGGCGTTGCGCGCGCTCGAAGGCGCGATTGAAAGCGAGGGCGGCCGGCGGACGCTGCAGACGGAGGTCATTGCGCGGGAGGCGCGGGTCACGCTGGGCCAGTTGCCGGGCGAACTGCGCGAACAAGTAAAATACATCCGCGTGTTCGGCCCGCGCGAACTCGCGCAGGAACTGGCGGACGAAATGGAACTGCGATTTGAGCCGATGGGATTGAAGGTGGAAACGGTTCCCGCCTATGCGCCGGATGAATTTGGCGTGACGCTGCCGCCGGAATCCTCGTTGTCGCCGGCTTTCAGCCTGGCCGCAAACGCGTTGACGGGGCAGAACCCGGCGTTTGAATTTCTGCCGCCCAAGCCGACGCTGGTTGAGCAGTTGGTCACGAAATATTCGTCGGGCCGGCTGCGCACCGCAGGGGCGGTCGCGGCGGGTGTGGCGGCGCTGGTGCTGGGCCTGTTTTTGTTCCAGCAAATTCAACTGTGGCGGCTGCGGTCGCAGTGGTCGCACATGGCGGCCCAGGTCACGGAACTCCAAAAAATTCAGGATCAAATCCAGGAGTTTCAACCCTGGTATGGCGGCAACTACCGGAGTCTGGCCATTTTACGGGAATTGTCGCTGGCCTTTCCCCAAGATGGCGTGGTGACGGCCAAGGTCATTACCGTGCGCGACGACGGCACGGTAAATTGTTCGGGCAACACCCAGGACAGCGCGGCGCTGCTCACGGTGGAGGCAAACTTGAGCAAGCTGCCGGGCGTGACCGGCGTGCATCGGGAACAAATCCGGGGCAGCAAGCCGCCCCTGCAATTTGTGTTCAGTTTTAAATTCAACAACGGAGGCGCCCAGTGAAGATCAAAAACCGGCAGGACTTTTTGGTGGTGCTGACCATCGCGGTGGTGGCGCTGGCCGTGACGGTGAATTTCATTCTTCCGCCTATTGTGGGCTGGTGGTCTGACCGGCAGAAACAAATCCACGATCTGCGCCAAAAAGTTGCCGAGGGCAGGACGATGATCGGGCGTGACAAGGTCATTCGCACCCATTGGGCGGACATGCGCGCCAATGCGCTGCCCACGAGCGCACCGGAGGCGGAACAGCAGTTTTTGAAGGCGATTGACGGCTGGTCCCGCGACAGCGGCGCGGAAATCACCAGCATCATGCCGCAATGGAAAAATGAGGCGACGAATTATATGACGCTGGACTGCCGCGTGGAAACCGACGGCGACCTGGGCGCCTTGAGCAAATTCATCTACGACCTTGAAAAAGGCCCCATGCCGCTCCGGTTGGACACGGTGGAATTAAGTTCGCATGACATAAACGGACAACAAATGACACTCGGCCTGGAGATCAACGGCCTGGCCCTCCTCCAAAACGACAAAAAATGAAAAGAACACAATTAACGCCATTTACACCTGAAGCCCGGATGCTCCAAGGTGGGGCGCGTCGCTCCACGCGCGTCGCGAACGTGGTGGAGCGTCTGTTGCCATGCGCCGGCGCGCGCGGAGCGACGCGCCCTACCTGGCTCTTTCTTCTGCTGGCCATTCTGCTGGCAGGCGGTGTTTCCACCTTTGCGCAATCGAACGGCGTGCCCGGCCCCGATGATTACACGTCCTTCAGCCGGTTCATCACCGACCGCAACATTTTTGATCCCAGCCGGGAGCCGCATAATTACAACCCGAACAGCCGCCAGCATCGGTCGCGGGCCCGCTCCAATGGCACGCCGGGCATCCAGTTGGTCGGCACGATGAGCTATGAAAAGGGGATGTTCGCCTTTTTCAGCGGCAACAGCGCGGACCTGAGCAAGGTGCTGCAGGTGGGGGACAAAATTGTGGATTACACGATCACCGCCATCACCGCGGACTCGGTGGGGCTGGAATCCGCCGACAAAAAGGAGCAGATGGCCTTGAACATCGGCGACGGCTTGCGGCAGGAAAACAGCAAATGGGTGTTTGCCAAGGCGGGCGATTTGCCGGTCGAAGCGGGCGCGACGACCTCGTCGGGTTCATCCAGTGATGAGAGCACCAGCTCCACACCGGCCGCGCCGGCTTCGGCAGTCGAGCAGAATGATGTTTTAAAACGATTGATGCAACTACGCGAAAAGGAAAACCAATGAAAAAAATAATCTTGAGCCTGATTATCGCCGGGGTGGCGGGTCTGCTGGCCACGGCCAGCGCCCAGCCGGCGCCGGGTAATGACAATACCAACACGCCCGCGGCTCCGGACCAGCCCGGCCCGCCGCCGGACGCAGGCAATGGGCCGGATGCCGGCGGCCCGCCACCCATGCCGCCAGACGCAGCACCGACGGGGGACACAGCCACGCCAGCGGGAGACACTGCCGCGCCGGCTCAAAATCAAACCAGCGAGCCGATGGCGATCACACCGTCGCGGAGCCAGGCTGCGCCGGAAGAAATCACGCCCAGCTTCCTGCCGCCATCGCAGGCGGGAACCAATGCCAATGATTTGAATTTGAATTTCAACCGCGCCCCGCTGGCCATGGTGCTGAATTATTTGAGCGATGCCGCCGGTTTTATCATCGTGCAGGAGACCCGGATCAGCAGCAGCGTGACGGTGACCGTCAATGGCAAGCACATCACCCGGGACGAGGCGGTGAATTTGTTGAATTCCGTGCTGAATCAAAACGGTTACGCCGCGATCCGCGACGGGCGCACGCTGACCATTGTGGACAAAAACGACGCCAAGACGCGCGAAATTCCAGTGCGAACCGGCTACAACCCTGACAACATCCCGAAAACCGCGGAGATGGTGACGCAGATCATCCCGATCCGGTTCGTGGAAGCGCGGCAACTGGTTTCCGATTTGTCGTCGTTTGTCTCGCCGCAGGCCACGGTGGTGGCAAATGAGGCGGGCAATTCCATCGTCATCACGGATACGGAGGCCAACATCCACCACCTGGCGGAAATCATCAAGGCGGTGGATGACAGCGCAGAGGCCGAGACGGAAATCCGCGTGTTCCGTCTGGAGCACGCCAACCCGACGGACGTGGCGACGGAACTGGGCAATATCTTTCCGAACAGCTCATCGGGGAACAACAGCCAGTCGCCCATCCGCTTTGGCGGCGGTTTCCCCGGCGGCGGCGGACCGGGCGGATTTTTTGCGCGAATGATGGCCGCCAATGCCGGCGGCGGCGCCGGCAACAGTTCCAGCGACCGCATCAAGAAAGCGACACAAGTCAACGCGGTCGCGGATTTGCGAATCTCGGCGGTCATCGTGACGGCGCCGAAGGATTTGATGGAGCAAATTGCCGGCATGATGAAGGACCTGGATGTGACTTCCGACCGCGACCAGGATGTTTATGTGTTCAAGATGAACAACGGCGATCCGCAGCAGACCGCGACGGTTTTGCAAAACATGTTCCAAAGCAGTTCGTCACGGGCCACGACCGGCACCACCACCACCAGCCCGCTCCAGCAGCGCATCCAGAACAGCACCACCCAGATGGGTTCGCAAAGCTCCAGCACCAGCTTTGGCGGCTCCAGCGGCGCCGGCGGCGGACGTGCTGGCGGAACACAATTTTAAATCATTTCCAGGAAATACATGAAGCAAAGGCAAATTATGAAATCCAATCATTTCAACAAACTTTTAGGCGGTATCCTGACGATTCTGTTTTGCGCCACCGTTGAACTGCACGCGCAGCAACGCACCACCGGTGGCGGGGGGGGTGGCGGATTCGGCGGATTTGGCGGATTTGGCGGCGGTGGATTTGGCGGCGGCGGTTTTAACCGCGGTGGGACCGCTTCCACCAGCAGCGGCCAATACAACGGCAATGGCACCGTGGGCAACGCGGTCATTTCCGTGGACCCGGTGACCCACAACATTGTTGTTATTGCCGACAAGGCGACGAGCGAGCAGATTCAGCGTGTGATCGCGAGCCTGGACGCGCCGGAACCGCAGGTGCTGATCAAGGTTGTGTTCCTGGAGGTGCAGCACAATAACTCATCAGAAATCGGAGTGCAGGGCAGTTACACTGGCAATCCTTTGGGCAGCAATCTGGGCCAGATTACCGGGTTTATGACCAATTACGTGGTGAGTGCCGCGTCCAACGCCATTGTTCCCAGCAGCGTTACGCCCATTTACCAGAGCATTAACGCGGGCAATAATTTCAACCTGCCGGCGACCGTTACCGGCGCGGCGGGCAACGGCGGGCTGTATCAGGTGTTGGGCAATGATTTTACGGCGACCATCCAGGCGGTCGCCGCTGCCGGCAAATCGCAGGTGCTTTCGCGTCCCTCCATTCTGGCGCACGACGGACAGATGGCGCAGATCGTCGTCGGCCAGGAAATTTACCTGCCCAGCGGCGTCTCGTATGCCGCGGTGGGCACCACGGGAGCAACCGTTCCCACCATTCAAGGCAACTACACGGACATCGGCATCATCCTGTATGTCACGCCCTTTATCGGTGACAACGGCCTGGTGGAGATGATCCTCCAGCCGCAGGACACCTCCGTGGATACTTCCTCGCCGGGACAGGTCATCACTTATGGGAGCAGCCTGGTCAGTTCTTCTCCCGTGTATGCGCCCAACATTGACGTCACTTCTGCGAACACCGTCGTCGTCACGCCCAACGGGCAGACCATCGTCATCGGCGGCCTCATTTCCAACACCAAATCCACCGCCGACACCAAGGTGCCGTTCCTGGGCGACATTCCGATCCTGGGCCAGCTTTTCAAGGCCAGCAGCAAGGCCGAAGCCAAGACCGAGCTGCTGATGTTTCTCACGCCGCACATCGTCGAGGCCCCGTCGCAACTGGCCAACATGTCGTCCACGGAAATGCGCCAGACGCGGCTCATCACCAATTCGGTTTCCGAACAGGAACTGGATCGCTTTCTGGAACGCGTGCCGGTAAAAAAGACCAAATAGCCGCCGGGCAATGGTTCAATCCAATTTCCACCACGCATGAATCCTGAACGACGCGGACGCTGGGTGACCGGGCTGTTGCTCGGCATCTGGCTGCTCGTCGTGGGGTGGCAGGTGGAGGAACACCAGCGCGTCGTGAACGCCGCCAAGTCCGATCTGCGCAGCCGCTCGCATGAGATTGCCAACACCTTGAGCGCGGTCACGCGCGCCCTGCGTTTTCGCGGCGCCGTTTTTCAGGAACGCCTGGAACCGGTGCTCAGCGAGCTCGTCAGCAACCGCACCAACGTCAAACTGATCTACGTGGGGCTGTTGAACACCGATGGCGAACCGCTCGTCGCCGTCGGCGACACCAATCTATTTTCGCACGAAATCCTGGCCGGGAGCGAAATCTGGTCAGCCAGATATGTCACGCTGGTTTTGCCCATCGAAGGGGCCAGCGTCAGCCCCGAGGGGGTGACCAACAATCCCACTGTTGTCCTGCCGCCCCGCAATTTCACCAATGGGCCGCCCCGCAACGACCGGGATTTTCTCCGCCGGGAACCGCGCCCGGAAGAGGCCGCCGCAGGCACCAATCAATCAACCGCCACCAATTTCCCGCCGCCAGCCAATGGTGAAGTGGGTCCGCCGCCGCCGCCGCCGGAGGAGCGCGACCGTTCGCGCGGTGATCGCCGTCCGCCCTGGATGCGCGGCATGTCCGACGCCGACTTCAAGGCGCTCGTGGCCAAGCGGGAATTGCACGGCCTCGTCCTGGCGATGTCCACGGATAATTACCGTGAGGTATGCATTCATGACCTGTGGCTGCGGTGTGTCATTTGCTTTTTTGCCAGCATCTCCGCGCTGGGCGCGGGGCTGGCCTGGCGCAACATGGGCCGGACGGCCGATCTGCAAATCCGCCTGGTGCGCGCGAGCGAATTGAATTCGCACCTCAAGGAATTGAACCTCGCCGCCGCCGGCCTCGCGCATGAGACGCGCAATCCGTTGAACATCATCCGCGGCCAGGCGCAGATGCTCTCCCGCCTGCCGGAGGCCGCGCCTGAAGTGCGCGAGAAATCCAGGATTATCGTGGACGAGACCGACAAGGTCACCGCCCAGTTGACAGAATTTATCAATTATTCACGCCCGCGCGAAGTCCGCCGCACGCGCGTCGCCCTGGCCGCAGCCTGCAAGGAAATTGTCCGCACCCTGGGCCTGGACATCGAAGAAAAGAAGCTGCAGGTCGAAGTGAGCGGCGACACCCTGGCGGTGGAAGCCGACGAGCAACTGCTGCGGCAGGTGCTGTTCAATTTGATCATCAATGCGATTCAGGCGGCGGGCGAAAACGGAAAAATCCAGGTTCTCGTCCAGCGCGCCAGCCCCACGGAAGCGGTTTTGGAAGTGCGCGACGACGGCCCTGGCGTGCCGCCGGAAAACCGCCAGGAAATTTTCAAGCCCTATTTCACCACCAACCAAAAAGGCACCGGCCTCGGCCTGGCCGTGGTGCAGCAGATTGTTTTGGCGCACGGGTGGGAAGTCGTCTGCCTGGGTAACGAGCCGCACGGGGCCGTCTTCCGTATTAGCCACTTGAAAACCGCGGTCTGATGGTTATTTCGGGCGTGGCACCGGGCTTGACCCGAAATCCGAAAGAAGGCCGAAATCCGAAATCCGAATTTCCACTTCCGGAAATGTGCGGGTGAATTTTCGCCGCAAGCTGCCGATTCGTCTGTAGAACGGCCTTCGGCTTTCGAGCTTCGGATTTCGGCTTATGGTGCTTTTTCCCCTCACGGCTCATACTCGTCCTCGTCCTCGAAAAACGGCAAACGATCGAGGACGAGAACGAGAACGAGAACGAGGACGAGGACGAGAAGGATGACGAGGACGAGAAGGATGACGAGGAGGATGGCGTCCGCAGATGTTTGTCATCATTATGTGCGATTATAAAAACCTTCGGCGTGACAAGCGGGGCGTTCGGGGATAAACCATTGAAATGAGCGAATCCATGCGGTTGAAGGATCAGCCGGCCAGCGAGCGTCCGCGCGAACGGCTGGTGGCGCGCGGACCGGACGCGTTGACCCACGCGGAATTGATCGCGATCCTGCTGCGCACGGGCATGAAAGGCGCCAACGTGGTGCAGGTGGGGCAAAACCTGTTGCAGCGGTTCGGTTCGCTGAACGCGCTGGCGCTGGCGCCGGTGGACGAGTTGCGGACCATTTCGGGCATCGGGCGCGACAAGGCGGCCACGCTGGTGGCGGCGTTTGCGCTGGCGCGGCGCATGGAGCAGGAGCGGCGCGAGGAATCGCCGGTGCTGGACAACCCGGTGACGACGGTAAACTTCATGCGCGAAACCAACCGGCTGAAAAACGTCGAGTCCTTCCAGGTGCTGCTGCTGAACACGCGCAAGAAATTGATTCGCGTCGAGGAAATTTCCGACGGTCTGCTGGACACGTTGCTGGTACACCCGCGCGAGGTGTTTCGCGCCGCCATCCTGGCCAACGCGGCGGCGGTGGTGCTGGTGCATAATCATCCCAGCGGCGACCCGGCCCCCAGCGAGGCGGACATCAAGGTGACGCGCGATTTGATCCGCGCCGGACAGTTGTTGAAAATCGAGGTGGTGGACCACGTCATCATCGGCCGCGCCTCGGCGGAACGGGCAAAGGACTATTCGTCGCTGCGGGAACTGGGACATTTTTACACGTAATTGAAGCGCGCGCTTGCTTTCGCGGGAACTTCCGCGATGATAGTTTGCATGACTGTCAGATACAAACCAAGCGGTCCGGTGGCCTTAAACGAGGAACAGATCGTGGCTTTGCATGAGAAGTTGCGCACGATGCGCCATGACGTAAACGGACGCCTGGCGAACATCGTCGCGGCGGCCGAACTGATGCGCCTGCGGCCCGAGTCCACGGCGGAGCGTTTGCAAATGCTGCTGGATCAGCCGCACAAGGCGGCGGAGTCCATCGCGGAATTTTCGCGGGTGTTCGAGGAGTTGTTTGGTTTGAAACGGGAATAACGCGCGGAAATTTTCCGATGGAACGGTCCGAAGCCGAACTGATTGCCGCTGTTTTGAAGGGCGACCGCGCCAGTTTTGAGCCGCTGGTGGTGAAATATTCGCCCCGGGTATTTGCCACGGCCCGGCGCTACGCCCGGCGCGAAAGCGAGATCGAGGACATTGTGCAGGAGGTCTGGCTGAAGGCGTTCGACAAACTGGCCAGTTTCCGCGGCGAGGCGCCTTTTGAGCACTGGCTGATGCGGATGGCCGTGCGGACGTGCTACGATTTCCTGCGCGGGCACCAGCGCAACCGCGAGTCGTCCTTCAGCGAAATTTCCGAGCCGGAGGAGGACTGGCTGGACCGGTTTGTGGCCGACCCCGGCAGCGCGCCCGAGGACGCCGACGCGGCCAAACTGCTGGTAAACCGCGTGCTGGAAAAGCTTTCCCCCGAGGCCCGGCTGGTGATTCAACTGCTGGAAATCGAAGACCGTTCGGTGAAGGAAATTGCCGGGCTGATGGGGTGGTCGGTGCCCCTGGTGAAGGTGCGCGCCTTCCGCGCACGCGCTGAAATGCGGAAAATTCTGGCGCGAATGACCAAAGACAAGTATTTGTAACCGCGCGGGGAGAAAACACGTCACATGGAATGGAGCTATGAACGTCGCTGAACTGCAACGAAAACTGACCGCCGCCGCCCGGCAGCAAACGCCGGATGACCGGGTGCCTTATGCTTTTGAAAAGCGCATCATGGCGCACCTTGCCGAACGCGCCGCGGTCTCGGGCCGGGTGCTTTGGGCGCGGGGGCTGTGGCGCGCGGCGGTTTCCTGCGTGGCCCTGGCCATCGTTTGCGGCGCCGTTTCTTTTTTCACCCCGGTGGCGAAGGACAACCCCAAGGACCTGTCGCAGGATTTTGAAAACACGCTGCTTGCCTCTGTTGATCAGGCCGATACCGCGCCGTGAACAACTGGAAAATCATTCCGACGATTGTCTGCGCGACCGTGCTGATTTTTGGCGCGGGGGTTTTCACGGGGGGCATGCTGGTTAATTACGTGAAATCGGGGCATCCGCGGATGGGCCTGAAACGCCCGCTGGTGGCAGGCCCAACCAACTCCGTGGTGTTAACCAACGCCGCCGTCGCGCCGCTCGTCCGTCCGATCCGGCCCCCGGAAATTTTAAGCAAGGATTTTCTCCAGCGGCTTGACGGCGCAATCCATCTGACCAAAGACCAGCACGATGCCGTCCAAAAAATCATCAGCGACGGCCAGAATGAGATGCGCAAGGTCATTCAGGATGCGCGGCTGGAAATCCGGGAGGTGCTCACGCCGGAGCAGCGGGGGCAGTTTGATGAACTGATGAAACATCCGTTCCACAAACCCCTGTTCAACACCAACGCGCCGCCCAATAGCGTGCTCTCCAATACCGTGCCGTCCGCGCCCACCAACGCGCCGTAACCTTTTGAGTCAGTAATTTCCCGCATAATAACCGCGGCAAGAACCTGGCTGTGAAATTGTGGAGGCGGGCCGGCGATGGTTTGCAATCAGAGTCCGGGATCTTCAGTTTGCTTCAGTTTCAGACGCGGCGCGCGCGAGCGACGCGCCCTACCCACGCGGGTTGCAAGCGGCACCATTACACAGGTTATTTGCGACTCAGGAGACTGGCTGCTATTTTTCTTCCAGCAGCGCGCCGATTTTTTTGCGCAATTCCCTGGTGACGGCGCTGACCGAACGGTTGGCGTCTATAATTTCAAACTGATAGGTTTTCTGGAGCTCGCGGAAGGCTTCGCCCATGGCGGTCTGGTACTTGAGAAAACTGTCGAACATGTCGCGCGAAAGGCCGAGGTCCATGCCGCTCTCCCAGTAATCCAGCGTGGCGGTCTTGGAAAGGTTGCGCTGCACGAGTTCCTGCGGTTCCACGGACAGATAAAAAACGGCGTCCGGCTCCGGCGCAATGCCGTAAAGATTTTTCAGCCAGTCCTGGTCCATGCCGCGCACCATGTCGCGGGCCATCAGCGTGTAAATATAGCGGTCGGCCAGCACGATAAAGCCGGATTTTAGCGCGGGCAGGATCAGGTTTTCCAACTGGTCGGCAAAATCCGTGGCGTAAAACAGCGCCAGCGTGGTGCGGCTCAAAACATTTCCCTCCTGCGCCCTTTCGAGTTCTTCGCTGACGAGGGTGGAGCGTTTGAGGCCCACCTGCACGGTGGGGCGTCCGCTGGTCTCCAGCCAGTTGACCAGCTCGGCGATCTGCGTGGAGCGGCCTGAACCGTCCGCGCCTTCGACCACAATGAGCTTGCCGCCGAGGTCCTCCGAATTGACCCGCGGGATGCCGTGTCCGTAAAAACGATGTCCCCGTTTCATGCGACTTTGTCCTCTTCTTTTTCCACTTCTTCACGCTCCTTGCGGAGGGCGGGCGGCAGCGGCAGGGGGCGGCGGCGCTTGAATTTTTTCAAGTCAATCCGGTCGCTCACGAGTTTGCGGACGATGACCTGCTGGCACTCGACCGCCTCGTTGGCGTCAATGATCACGAACTGGAACTCCTTGCTCATGGCGAGGTACTGGTCGAGGATGCGGCCCTGAAAAATTTTGAAGCTTTCGTAGGGGTCGTTCGACAGGCGCAAATCCATGCCGGCCTCGAAAAACTTCAGCTTCGGGCGGCCTTCCAAAATCCGGTTGAGCGACACGTCCAGGTCGGCCTTGAAAAACATGGTGAGGTCGGGCGCGCAGGCAAAACTGTAATTGCCGCGGACCCAGTCCGGCGGGCAGCCGCG
>Ga0181520_10003944_pt1 | contig 25399 bp, 29 predicted proteins | sample PEATcosm2014_Bin_29_FD_132451 | JGI IMG/M metagenome (GOLD analysis project Ga0181520, IMG submission 132451) | Peatland microbial communities from MTU Mesocosm Facility, Houghton, MI, USA - PEATcosm2014_Bin02_30_metaG | ecosystem: Environmental > Terrestrial > Soil > Wetlands > Peat | place...
GGGTCAACGCCGAGGAGATGACCGCGGAGAGGCTGGAGGGCGTGGAGGGGGTGGTGGTGCCCGGCGGCTTCGGCCACCGCGGGATCGAGGGCAAGGTGCTCGCCTCCCGGTTCGCCCGTCACCACCAGGTCCCCTATCTCGGCCTCTGCCTGGGCATGCAGTGCGCCACCATCGACATCGCGCGCGAGGCTCTGGGCACCGAGGACGCCAACTCCACCGAGTTCAACGCCTTCACCGCCAATCCGGTCATCGACCTGCTCCCCGAGCAGCGGGACATCGAGAACAAGGGCGGCACCATGCGTCTGGGCGTCTACCCCTGCAAGCTGCAGCCGGGCAGCCGGGTCGCGGCCGCCTATGGCGAGTCGGTGGTGTACGAGCGTCACCGTCATCGCTTCGAGTTCAACAATCAATACCGGGAGCGCCTGGCCGAGTTCGGCGTCGTCTACAGCGGGACCTCACCGAACGGCCGCCTCGTCGAGGTCATCGAGCTGCGCGACCATCCCTTCTTCGTCGGATCGCAGTTCCACCCCGAGTTCCGCTCCCGGCCGGGCCGGCCCCACCCGCTCTTCCGCGAGTTCATGGCCGCGGTCTGCCGCCGGGCCGGCGTCGACACCGAGGTGACCCGCGGGGAGCCCGGTGCGGAGCGCGCCGCTCCGGCTCCGGCCGCCGACGAGATCCCGGGATCGGTCCGGGGCATCCTCTCGCCGCGCATCGACCCGGCCATGGAGGCCGCTGAGCCCTAAGGGCTCGCGCCAGCAGCCCTGACCGCAGCAGAGCATCGGTCGGCCCCGGTCTCGCCGGCACGGTTGAGCCGCGAACGGCACCGCGGCCTCGAGCTCCTGCGCGCCACCGAGGCGGCCGCGCTGGCGGTCGGTCGCTGGCTCGGTCGCGGCGACAAGACGAGCACGCGCGACGTCGGAGAGCGCGCGATGGAGGAGGCCCTGCTCGGGATGCCCTTCGACGGGCACGTGGTCATCGACGCCGGCGGCGTGGCCGACCCCCTCAGCCCGGGACGCCGTATCGGGGTCGGACGTGACCAGGTGGACCTGGCGATCGACTCGGTCGACGGCGTCAGCCTCGTCGCCAAGGGGCTCTCGCAGGCACTCTCGATCGCCGCCGCCGCCGAGCCGGGCGGGATCGCCAAGCCGCCCCCCTGCGCCTACATGCACAAGCTGGCGGTCGGGCCCCGGGCCCGGGGCGCCATCGACATCGCCGACAGTCCCGAGAACAACCTGCGCCGGATCGCCTTCGCCATGGACGTGCAGGTGCAGGACCTGACCGTGATGCTGCTTGACCGCCCCCGTCACCAGGGGATCATCGAGCGGGTGCGCAGCCTGGGGAGCCGGCTCGTGCTGATCACCGACGGCGACATCGCGGCCGCCCTGATGACGGCCTGGCCGGGCAGCGGCATCGACGTCTTCATCGGGTCGGGGGGCACCGCCGAGGCGGTCATCGCCGCCTGCGCGCTGCGCTGCCTCGGCGGCGAGATGCAGTGCCGGCCCTGGACCCGCAACCAGGAGGAGACGGCGGCGCTCCGCGCTGCCGGGTTCGACCCGGAGGCGAAGCTCGGCATCGCCGACCTCGTCCCGGGCAAGGACGTCTCCGTCGCCGTCACCGGCGTGACCGGCGGTGGCCTGGTGCGCGGCGTGCTGTATCACAACTGGTGGGCGGAAACCCACAGCCTGGTGATGCGGGCACAGAGCGGTACGGTGCGGGACATCCGGACCAAGCATCACTTTGCCCTCGACCCCAGGGATGCCCACCGCCTCTTCTGAGAGGGCGCCGAGGAAGTCCATCCCGGCGTCAGCGCCGTGTCACCCCTGTCGAGAGTGATCAGGCGCGGCGCCGCGCCACCACCCACACGCTGAGCGGGAGCAGGGCAAGGATCGCCAGGGGCAGCACCCACCAGCTCGGGAACCTGGTCCTGCTGATCGCCATCGTGACCACCACCGCTGCAGCGAGTCCCAGCGCCATCCTCCAGTCGTCGCCGACCACGAGGTCGTACAGAAACGCGGCCAGGGCGCGCAACCGCCGGCTCATCAGCTCGCCTGGCCGCTCGGGGCCGAGGTCGCGGCGCGGCGATCGCGGGTGCCCTGCTGCCGGCGCAGCCCGGCGGCGAGCAGCAGGCCGAGGAGCGCGATGCCCGGTAGCAGGACGAGCAGCGCCGCGTCCGAGCCGGGCCAGTGCGTTCCCGCCCCCTCCGCCGCCCAGAAGGCGCCGAACCCGGTGAGCATGACCCCGACCACGAACTTCAGGGCATTCTCGGGCACGCGGCCGAGCGGCGCGCGCACCGCGAAGCCGGCCGTGGCGACCACGAGGATCGCGGCGCCCGCGGCGGCCGAGGCCAGGGGGATGGCGTGCTGGTTGCTCCCGAAGGTGAGCACGATGAAAGCCACCTCGGTCCCCTCGAGGAGCACCCCCTGGAAGGCGAGCGTGAACCCGTACCAGTCCGGCACGGTGCCCCTCCGGTGTACGTCCGCCCGCTGCGCGCGGGTCAGCTTGGCCTGGAAGATCGCGCCCTCGTCGTGCAGGGCTGTGATGCCGCCTGCGCGCAGCACGGCCTTGCGCAGCCATTGGACGCCGAACACCAGGAGGACCGTGCCGATCACGAGTCGCAGCGCATCGGTCGGGATCGCGGTCAGCGCGGGCCCGAGCGCAGCAACCGTGACGGCGAGAACTGCGAGGGCTGCCACGGCGCCGTACCACGCCGACCTCCAGCCGCGGGCGAGGCCCGCCGCCAGGACGATGGTGGTCGCCTCCACCGCCTCGACGCTGCAGGCGAGGAAGACCGCGACGAACAGCGCTCCTGCGCTCATCGGCTCTCCTTGGGTGATGCCGCCGACCATGATGGCCTGACCTCGCCGGTCGGTGACGGACCTCCCCCTGACGCGGAGCACGCGGGCGGCCTACGCCGCCGCGCCCGTTCCACCCGCTGCCCCCCTGTATGGTCGGTACGTGCCCGCCGATGCCCCGCACCCGCCGGCCCTGGAGGAGCTGCTTTCAGGCGTCACGGAGCCCGACGCCCTCATGCTCACCCGAGCCCACGCGATTGCCGCCAGCGCCCACGCCGGCCAGCCGCGGCGCCAGGGGACTCCCTACGTCGACCACGTGGTGGAGGTGACGCTGATCCTGCGCGACCAGCTGGGGGTCACTGATCCGGCAATCCTGGCGGCGGGGCTGCTCCACGATGCCGTCGAGGACTCCGATCTGACCCTCGACGGCCTGTCCGACTTCCCGGAGCGCACCCGTCAGCTCGTCGCCCTGCTCACCGATCCCGCGCCCGCGATGACCGGCGCGATGCGGCGCGCCCACTACCGCGAGATCTGGAAGGACCCCGACGCCACCCTGCTCAAGGCGGCGGACCGCCTCTCCAACATCCGCGACGTGGTCGCGTATGGCGATCCGGCGTTCACCCGCCGCTACATCCGCAAGACCCATCGCGACATCCTCGGCAAGGGATCGCCGCTCGCTCTGCATCCGATCGCCGCGCCGCTTCTCCGGGCAGCGTTGGAGGATGCCGCCCGCGGCCCCGACCGCTGAGACGTCGCGTTGACGTGGTCGATCCCCGCCTGCCAGCATTCGGTGTATGAAATTCGGCCGCCGTCAGTCGCCTGAGCCCGAGCCCGTCCCCGTTCCACCGCCCAGCTACCCGGCACCCGCCGGCGGTGGCTCCCTCTTCGGCTACTCGCCGAATGCGTCCGCCGACCAGCCCGCGGGCGTCCCCCCGGCGGCGGCCGACGCCATGCCTCCGGGTTTCGCCCCGGCGGCCATGCCTGAGGGGTTCCCGCCGCCCGCAGCGGACGCCCTGCCTCCGGGCTTCCCCCCGGCGTCCATGCCCCCGGGCTTCCCCCCGGCAGGCCCGGGCGCGATGCCTCCCGGCTTCCCACCAGCCGGCGGCATGCCGCCCGGCTTCCCCGCCGGGTTCGGCGGTGGCATGCCGGGAGCCTTCCCCGGCTTCGGCGGGCCTCCGCAGCTCGCCGCCCTGCAGAATCCCAAGGTCCTGGATGCCCTGGTGAGGTCCGGCAGGTTTCGGACCCGGGAGGAGGCGCAGGCCTGGATCGGCCAGATGCTGGCGATGGCCACTCAGGCTGGAGCCCAGCAGGCCCCCTTCAGCGAGATGCAGACCGGCACCTGGGTCGACGGGCAGCAGGTATCCGGCGGCACCTGGGTCAACGGGCAGCAGGTATCCGGTCAGATGCCCGGTGCCGGCCAGCAGACCTTCCAGGACCTGATGGATCAGGCCCGGCAGAAGCGCAACAAGGGTCGCGGCAACTGATCCTCGGCCGCGGCCCCGGCGGCGCACCGCGCTCCTGCTCGCCGCGCCAGCGGGGGAGGGGAGCCGCGCCTGCGCTCTCGAGATGTCCGCACGAGCACACCCTCGGCAGCTTGACATCCATGGATTGCTTTGTAATTATGTAATTCATGAGATTCGAACACCAACACCCCCACCCCCACCAGCAGTCCGAACCCACCCCCGCCCCCGCGCTCACCGACGAGGAGCTGCAGGGCTGGTTTGCCGGCCGGCTTCCCGAAGGTCTGTTCAGCGGCACTCCGACGATCAGCGGGGATCGTGACGAGATCCTCGTCGTCGGCGAGATCCCCGACGTCGAGCTGGCCGCGGACACCGGGGATTCCGCCCGGGCCACCGCGCGCTCCGCGCGCATCGAGCGCTTCCGGGCCGAGACCAAGCAGGCCCGCATCGCGGTCGCCCGAGACGCCGAGCGCCTCTTCGGCCGCACCATCTCCTGGGGCGCGCGCTGCGGGGATGTGACCCAGCACTTCACGACCCTCGGGGTCCCGGTGATGACCCGGCTGCGGCTCGCCGACCGCCGTGTCCTCGACACCCTGATCGACGCGGGCGTCGCCCGGAGCCGGAGCGAGGCGCTGGCCTGGTGCGTGCGCCTGGTCGCCCGTCACCAGGGTGAGTGGATCGACAGCCTCCGCGAGGCCCTGGGCCACGTCGAGAAGGTGCGCAGCGAAGGACCGGACGCCTAGATCGGGCCGCCGGGTCTGACCGGACCCCTTGCCCGTGCGGTGGCCTCACCGGCCGCTCAGGGCAGGGGGGCCGGCTCCAACCCGATCGGGCCGGGGGAGACCGCGGGTGCGGCGGGGGCCTGGCCACTGTGGAGGCGGACCAGGGCGGCCAGGGCGAGCAGCCCGCTCAGGCCCCGCGGCACCGCGACGTCCCGGCTCTCCCAGTGGGTGGCGAACTTGGCCTTGAAATGGGAGAGCCCGCGGTAGCTGTAGCCCCAGCAGCCGTGCTCGTACAGGTGGGCCCGGACATCACGTGCCAGGCGCCCGTCCGGCGCGTCGCCGAGGGTCTCGCGGAACGGCACTGACCCCAAGGACACCCGGGCCTGTCCGTCGGCCCTGCTCCGCTCGATCGCGGTGACGATGCAGAGGTCCACGGCGCCGGCCGCGGCGTCGGGCCGACGGCGGATGAGGTCGAGGGCCATCCCGTCGTCGCCCATCTGGATCCACGAGCAGAAGGCGTGAACCCGCCCGTTGCCGTCGCGGGCCACGGTGTAGCGGGTCGTGCCGTCGACGTCGCGCAGCCGTCCCAGGGAGAATCCCATCTCCCTCCCGCCCCGGACCCGCAGCCAGTCCCGTGACACCTGCTCCAGCTCGCCCCACAGCCCCCCGGGCGGCTGTGGATCCCAGACGGTCACGACCTCCAGCCCCGCGCGGCGCGCCCTGGCCACCTCGTGCCGGGCATCCGCCCGCGCTGGCGAGCCCAGGTCGAACCGGTCGATCTCCACCACAGCCTCCTCGCCGAACTTGAGCAGGCGGAAGCCCGCCGCACGGTACGCGTCGCGGAGGGTGGAGTCCGTCTGGAAGAAGCAGGGCACCCAGCGCCTCCTGGCGCACATGTCGAGGAAGCCGGTGAGGGCGACTCGGCGGAGCCCCGGGGCGACCAGCGGATCACCCACGGCCACCGCCGCTCCCCAGCACTCCTGGAACCCGACGACCCCGCCCCCCGCGTGGAGGACGCTCTTGACCCGATCACCGGCAAAGCAGGAGATGTGGGTCCGGCCGTGGAGGAGGCGGAGCCGCTCCGTCTCGCCCGGCGTCCTGGCCTCACCCAGCGATCCGCGGGTGGCCAGGGCGAAACCGACCTCGAACCCGATCGCGGCGGCAAGGGCCACCAGGCCCAGCCAGTCGGCGAGCGGGCTGTGAGGAACCAGGAAGCTGAAGGCGCCGGCACAGAAGGCGAAGGTCGCCGCCGCCATCACGGGCCGTGAGTGCCGCACCCCGCCGCCGAAGGCGGCCAGCAACCCCAGGGCCATCACCACCGTGCCCAGCGCACGCCCGAACATGTCGGGCCCCTGCCCCCGGACGGCGTTCTGGGCGAGCGCGGCGAGGAATCCCACCGCGGACATCATAGGGACCCCCTCGAGGTCAGGTTGCCGGCTGCCGCCACCGACGGTGGGGTCTGCAACGCGGTGGCCGGTGCCGACCACGGCTGCGCGCCCCAGAGCTGCCCGAGCCAGGCGAAGCTCTGGACCATCTCGGCCTCCCAGGCGACCCAGCCGTGCCCACCGGGGACGGTCTGGAGGTCGACCTCCGGCCAGCCCAGCGTGGTCAGGGTGGAGTTGAACTGCACGGTGTCGGGTTTGAAGGTGTAGTCCGTGCTCCCCGCCCCGAGGTAGATGGGCATCCGCTCGGCGACCGGCACGCTCGAGGCGGTGTAGAGGGGGCTGTTGGCCCGCCATGCCGAGCCGAAGATGGACGAATTGCCGACGAAGTAGCCGGAGTAGCTGCCCGCCCAGCTGAACACCGTCGGATTCTGGAAGGCGATGTTCAGGGCCCCGAATCCCCCGCTGCTCAGCCCGGCGATGCCGCGGTAGCCCGCCCCCAGGGTGCGGTACTGCGCGTCGATCCCGGGGACCACCTGGTTGACGATCCAGGACTCGATCTGGCCAACCGGGCTGTCCCCCCACTGTGTGTCCGTGCTCTGGGCGGTGTTGCCATTGGGAAGGACCGCGATCACAGGAGGGATCGTGCCCTTGCCGATCATCTGGTCGAGGACGGCCTCCAGCGAGCCGCCGTTGAAGTAGTCGGACGGTCCCCCTGGCGAGCCGTGAAGCAGATAGAGGACCGGGAGACTGAGCGTCGGGTCCGCGAAGTAGACGCCTGGGACATACACGTCCAGGGGGCGATTGGCGATGGTCAGGTACTGGATCCTCCCCGGGATCTCGCGCAGGAGGGGGACGTCGGGGGTGGGGACGGGCGCTCCGGCCGACGAACCGGCGGAGCCCTCCGGGGTGGGCGTGGCCACCAGGGCGGCCGCCGGCCCAGGGCCGACGTCGATGGTGCGCAGCGCGCCGAGCGGTCCGTCCTGGAGCGCGGTCACCGCCGCACCCGTCGCGACCACGACCAGGGCGATGGCCACCGGGATCGCCGGCCAGAACCGGCGCCGCCGAAAAAAGTCGGGCAGGTGGGTGGCGTCCCGGGCGAGACCCACCCCGAGCGCGGCCCCGACGATGACGCCGATCAGCGCCAGGAGCAGCATGCCGAGGGGCTGGAGTATCCAGCCCAGGACGTTCTGCTGATACCGGAGCCCGACGAGCGGCGGTTGGTTGGCCGCCCGCACCAGGAAGGGGATGATCTGGATGCCCACGAACCCGACCAGGCCACCGACCCGGGTGGGCGCCGGCCGTCGCGACGCGGCCCCGAGCACGGCGGTCGCGAGTATCACCAGCACCATGGCGGTGAGCAGGTAGGCGCGCTCGTCGTCCATGCCCTGGGCTTCGAAGTACTGCGCCAGGCCATTGCCCAGGAGCCACTCGAGAAGGCCGCAGAGGGCGGCTGAGCCGGCGGCGACCGTGATCCACAGGTGACGGCCGGCGAGGAGGAGGAGCGCGCGCAGAACGCTGGTCGGTGGACGGCGACCCGTGCCCGTTGCCGGGGCGATTCCCGGAGGGGGCGGCGGTGCCGCAGCTGCGGCGAGCGCGGCCGGCGCGGCGGGGGCCACGGGCTCCGCCGGCGCTCCGACCCCTGCCGGCGCGGGATGGGTGGCAGGGGCGGTCACGGGCTCTGCCGGCGTGGGGGGGGCGGCCGCAGCGGTCTTGCTGACGGTGCCCCGGATCCGTTTCGGGGTGATGTCACCGGTGGGCTCGCCGGCGCTCTCGCCGGCAGCCCCTTTCAGGGCTTTCCTGCGGGTCACGCGACTCGAGTCGGCTGACGGCCGGCGGGTTGGCATTGACCGACTGAGCCCCTATTCCCCCTGGATCCAGCGACACCCGGCAGGCGGCCGGCCCCTCTTGGTGAACGCGGCGAGGAGAGCCGCCGTTACGTTACGCGAAGGGATGGGGCACGGTGCCGGGTTTGATTAACGAGGAGTTGTGAACGGGGCGAACCCGGACACAATGGGCGGATGCGTCTCTGCGTTGCCCATCCCGACGGCTCTCTCGAGGTGCGCGAGGGGCTCCGGCCCGCCGCCAGATCGGGACACGCCCTGGTCCCCGTGGAGGATCCCGACGTCATCCCGCTGCCGGAGGGGGCCACCATCGCCCACCTCCCGGGACGGCGCGCCTTCGGGGTGGACCGCCAAGGGGAGCCCGTCGCACTGGACGATCGGTGGGTGCCGGTCGCCGCGATCCTCCCCGTCGGGCACCTGCGGACCCTGCTTCCGGCGTCCCAGCCCGTTCCGGGCAGCCGCCGCCTCCCCCTCTTCGGCTACACCGCGGTTGCGGAGCGGGACGGTGAGCTGGTGGTGGCCGCCATCCCGACCGATTCGTTCGAGTGGTGGCAGCCCAGCCGTCACACCACCGCGGGTCTCCCCGAGGCGGTCGACGCGACCCGCAGCGCCCTCCCCGGCAACCGCCTGGTCGACCACCTGGCCCGCTGCGCGCTGGAATACCGTTGCTACACCGCCCAGAACACCTTTCTTCGCCGGTATGAGGCCGCCCTGCCCGCCTCGCCCGCCTGCAACGCCGACTGCCTCGGCTGCATCTCCCTGCAGAGCGACGGCGCCGTGCCCTCGCCGCAGGAGCGGATGGGATTCGCGCCGACGCCGGGGGAGCTCGCCGAGCTGGCCGACCACTTCCTGGGAGGCGAGGAGGCGGCGATCGTCTCCTTTGGCCAGGGGTGCGAGGGCGAGGCGCTGACCCGAGGGCGAGCCCTGGTCGAGGCCACCGCGGCCATCCGTGAGCGCCACGCCACCGCGACCATCCACGTCAACACCAACGGGAGCCGCCCCCGGGTGCTGGAGGCCATGGTGGCCGCCGGCTGCGACAGCGTCCGGATCAGCGCCATCTCGTTCACGGACCCGGTCTTCCGGGCCTACTACCGCCCCATCGGGTACGGGCTCCCGGAGGTGCTCGAGTGCGGCCGGATCGTGAAACGGGCGGGAGGCCAGGTCTGTCTCAATCTGCTCGCCTTCCCCGGGGTCACGGACTCCCCGCAGGAGCTGGAGGCGACCATCGCCGCCTGCCTGGAGATGGCGGTGGACCAGATCCAATGGCGGAGCCTCAACGTCGACCACGACTGGCTCGTCGAGGAGCTGCCGGCGATGGAGCCGGGGGTCGGGATGGCGGCCGCCCTGGAGACGGTCCGGCAGCGCCTCCCCGGGGTCGCCCACGGGAACTTCACCCGTCCCGTCGCCCATCCTGGCTGATCGGGAAGAGAGCGGACACGGGGTGCGTGCTGAGCGCAGGCTTCGCGCAGGCGGCAGCTGCAATGCCGCCGAGCGAAGGGCGCGGGACGGCAGTCAGGCCGTCCCGACGGCCGGGCCGGAGCGAAGCACCACCCCGCGTCCGCTTCGATTCGCGGTCCCGTGGTATCCTCGGTGCGTTCCCCTTCCCCCAGAATACGAGCCTGTCCATGAAAGCCACCCTGCACCCCGAGTTCCACACCGACACCGTCGTGACCTGCGTCTGCGGCAACACGTTCGTGACGGGCTCGACCCTCCCGGAGCTCAAGACCGAGGTCTGCTCGGTCTGCCACCCGTTCTTCACCGGGACCCAGCGGATCGTGGACACCGGCGGCCAGGTGGAGCGATTCCGGCGCCGCGCCGCCGCTCGCACCACCGCCGCCGCCCACTAGCCAAAGGGTCCTTCGAGCCAGGCGCTGGCGGCCGGTACATGCGGTTCAGGGGGCTCCGATGACCACCACTCCCGACGAACCCACCGAGCTGGAACTGCTCCGCCGGCTCATGATCAAGAGATCCGCCCCGGTGGAGTGCGAACTGATCGTGGGTGGCCTGCCGGCGGCTCTCGCTGACCAAGTACCGCTGCCATCCGGAGCTCGGCTGGTGGGAAGCATGGTGACAGGTCACCGAGGGCTGCTCGCGGGCCTGCAGGTGGTGCTGGATGCGACGGGAAATCCGACCGAGGTGGTCAACGCCTTCGAGCAGGAGCTGCGGGAGCGCGGCTGGGACCCGTTCGAGGGCCTACCCGGGCTCATGCACGGCGGATTCCTGCCGGGTCCCCCCAGTGAGGCTCGGATGCTTCAGCGAGGCGGGCAGGGACCCGTGCTGCGGCTGAGCGCATGGGCCGGTGACGGCGCGTTCACCGACCTCCGGCTGTGGCTCGACTGGCAGATGCCACGCCAGTCCGAGGAGAGAGGCCGCCACCACCCGATGGGGATGTCAGGCCTCACGCGCATGCCCCCGCTTCAACCTCCGGAGGGGGTGGCCCTGGAGACCCAGGGTGGTGGCGGGGGCGGGGGCAGATGGAACTCCGAGGCCCGGGTTGATACCGACCTTACCGTGGCCGCACTGGAGGCACACTTCGCCTCACAGCTGGTCGACGCGGGGTGGACCCGGATCTCCGGCCGCGCCGATGACCTGGTCGGCTGGAGTTCCTGGAGCCTTCCCGGTGAGGGTGAGTGGCGCGGTCTCCTCCTCGTGCTCGCGGCGTTCCGTGCCAACGAACGGTCGCTGACCTTGCGCGTCGAAGAGACCAAGCCGATCGACGCCGGGTCGCGGGGCAACGGGTTCAGCTTCCGGACGATCTCCTCCCAGTCCTGACGGCGCATGCCGCGTCACGCCGGCCGGCTCAAGTGTGATTGCGAGATAACTCCGCCAGCGGCGTGTCCTCCGACGACATCTGAGGACACCTTGTCGTACCAACGGACCGCGTCCGATGCTTGACGCCCTGGTAACTCGCCCCGTGCGGGCCGGAGCGTCCTTAGCGATGGCTTGGCCCACGGGTCAGAGCGTCACGGGCACGCACGTCTGGCCGCCGTCGAAGGTCATCTGCAACGTTCCGTGAAGCCGGATTGCGTGTCGGCGTCGGATGATGGTCCGGTGAACGGCGACGATCCTGACGACGACGCGCTGCACCCGGCCCGGCACCTCACCCGCGGACGGGCGGGCCATGAGATCCGGGGGCCGGCAGGCAGGGCGCGGCGCTCCCCTGTGGGCGATTCCTGGATTGACGAGGCCGCCGCCTCCGCCACGACGGGAGCGGCCGGGGGGTATGACCGCGCTCCGCCGGTCGGAAACGGAAGCCAGTCGCACCGGCCGGGATCGTGGAGCAGAAGGACCACCCTCGCGACGGTCCTGGGACTGGCCGTGGCGGTCGGCGCGGCGTCGACCGCCGTCGCCCTTCTCGAGCAGAGCCACCCGGCGGCACTCGTGAGCGCGCCGGCAATCCAAGCTCTGTCGCCCGCCGACGGCATCGGGAACCTGCGCATGTTCGGCGAGAGCACCGGGTGGGCCCAGCGGGTGTCCGACCGCGCCGTCCTTCACACCACGCAGGGTGTGCAGCGTTGGACCGTCGCCTCCCCCGCGACGGACGAGCAGCTGGTCGCGGTGGCATACGTCACCCCATCGGTGGCACGGGCCCTGACGGTTCCGCAGGGTTCTGGGGGCGACGCGACGCTCCAGGCATGGTCCACCCAGGACGGGGGGACCACCTGGGATCCGGAGGGGACGCTCGGAGTCCAAGGGTTCTCGGCGTCGATCGGGGGTGCCCTGGACTTCGTGGACGGAGAGCACGGTTGGTTCTCTCAGCTGCAGATCGGACGCGGGCTGTCGGGCACTGTGCTCTTCCGGACCGTGGACGCCGGAGCCCACTGGACCGAGGTGGCGGACACCAGTGCTGGCGTCGCGACTGCCGGGGTGGCATTGCCGCAGGACTGCTCCGGGATGACCGCTACCTTCATCAGCACCTCCACCGGTTGGCTGACGGGAACCTGCCAGGCCGCATCACCACCTTTCTATGTCACTCATGACGGAGGTCTCACCTGGGCCGTCGAAACTCTGGCGCCGCTGCCCACCGGCTCCAGCGAGGAGACCTCGTTCCTGCCCACCTTCACCTCGGCTCTCGACGGTGTCGTCCTCACCGAGAACAACGGGGGGGAGGGGGCCACCACCAGCATGTTTGCGACCGTCGATGGCGGGCACTCCTGGCAGCTGCGCTCGACGAGCGTGGGCGTACCCCTTGCCGTGGATTCACTCGACCGCGACCACAGCTGGCTGATGCTGGACGCTGACGGTGTCGGCAGTGACCCGGACGTCTTCGTGACCGGTGATGGGGGGAGCACGTGGATGCACCTCAATGCCTTCCCCTACGCTGGGTTCACGCTTGACTTCGTGACCCCGGAGATGGGCTGGGCGGCCCCCGATCTCGGGGAGCTGGATGGTGGACCGGCCTATCTCCTCCAGACCATCGACGGCGGTCGCACCTGGACCGCGGAGGTGCCACGCGTCACCGGCGCCTCGCCGGCGCCCTGACGCCTCGGGCCGGGAGCCCCACCCTCCGATTGGCTCGGCCGCTGCGATCGCCGAGTACGATGGGCGACGTGAGCGCGCGCGGCCCCTCCGTCGGCGACATCCTGCGCACGGCGGCGCTCAACGCCGCCGCGGCGCCGCCGGCCACCTTCTTCTACGGCGGTCAGGCGGTCATCGAGGGTGTGCTGATGCGCGGCCGCCGCCAGTACGCGATCGCGGCGCGGCGGCCGGACGGCAGCATCACCGTCCTCTCCGAACGGCTGCGCTCGCGCGTGTACACCGGCCGGCCCTGGTCGCTCCCCTTCTTCCGGGGTGCGGCCGCCCTCTGGGAGATGCTCGCGCTGGGCATGCGGGCCCTCCAGTGGTCGGCCAACGTCCAGCTCGGCGAGGATGTGCAGATCAGCCCGCGCGCCATGCGGACGACCATCGGCATCTCCATGGTCTTCGGGCTGGGCATCTTCATCGGCCTGCCCCTCCTCGCCTCCTCCTTTCTCCAGCATGGAGCTCCCCAGTCGGTGGGCGCCGTGCTGATCGAGGGGGTGGCCCGCGCCGTCATCCTGCTCGGCTACCTCTTCCTGATCGGCCTGGGCAAGAACGTCCGGCGCGTCTTCGAGTACCACGGAGCCGAGCACAAGGCGATCAACTGCCTGGAGTCCGGCGCAGCCGTGGAGGTCGAGAACGTGCGCCTCGCCAGCCGGCTCCACCCCCGCTGCGGCACCGGCTTCCTGGTGGTGGTGGCGCTCGTGAGCGTGATCGTCTTCACCCCGCTCGGCTGGCTCTTCTGGCCGGTGCGGATCGCCTGCCAGATCGCCCTCATCCCTCTGGTCGCCGGGGTCTCGTACGAGGCGATCCGGGGCCTGGCCCGGATCCGCCACACCCGCTTCGGACGCATCGCCCTGGTGCCGGTCCTGGCCGCCCAGCGGCTCTCCACCCGGGAGCCGGACGACGCCCAGATCGAGGTGGCGATCGCCGCCCTGGCCGCCGCCCGTGCCGGCGACACCGGTGAGGTCGGCGAGAACTACGCCACCGTCCCCTGAGCGGCGCGGGTGACCACCCGCGCACGGGTCGCCGGGGGCCACAATCCCCTCTGCCATGGAAAGCCTGGAAGAGCGGGTCGCCGCCATCATCGAGCACCACCAGAAGCTGGAGGCCGAGCTCTCCGATCCGGAGATCTACCTGGACCAGCCGCGGGTCCAGCGGCTCTCCCAGGAGCGGGCGCGGATCAGCGAGGTGGTCGAGACCGCCCGGCGGTGGCGGGCCGCGGTCAGTGCCGCGGACGCAGCCGCCGAGGCGCTGCAGGGCGAGCACGATCCCGAGATGGTCGCCCTCTTCCAGGACGAGGAGCACAGCCAGCGCCAGGCCGCCGAGGCGGCCGAGGCCGTCCTCGTCCGCCTGCTGGTGCCCCGCGACCCCAACGACGACCGCGACGTCATCGTCGAGATCCGGGCCGGAACCGGAGGCGACGAGGCGGGGCTCTTCGCGGCCGACCTGCTCCGGATGTACAGCCGCTATGCCGAGCGGCGCCGCTGGTCGCTGGAGCTGATCAGCGAGAGCCCCTCGGGGGTGCGCGGCTTCAAGTCGGTGGTGGTCGAGGTCCACGGTCACGGCGCCTACTCCCGGCTCAAGTTCGAGTCCGGTGTGCACCGGGTCCAGCGGGTGCCCGAGACCGAGGCCAAGGGGCGCATCCACACCTCGGCGGCGAGTGTCGTCGTGCTGCCCGAGGTCGACGACGTTGAGGTCACCATTGACGAGAACGACCTCAAGGTCGACATCTACATGAGCACCGGCCACGGCGGCCAGAGCGTCAACACCACGTATTCGGCGGTCCGGATCACCCACCTGCCGAGCGGGCTGGTGGTCACCTGCCAGGACGAGAAGTCGCAGATCAAGAACCGGGCCAAGGCGCTCCGCGAGCTGCGGGCCCGCCTCTATGACATCGCCCAGGCCGAGCGCGATGCGGAGCTGCGCGGCACCCGCCGCTCGATGGTGGGTACCGGTGACCGCAGCGAGAAGATCCGGACCTACAACTTCCCCGAGTCGCGGGTCACCGACCACCGCATCAATCTCACCCTCTTCCAGCTGCCCCGGATCATGGAGGGCGACCTGGACATGGTGGTCGAGCCGCTGATGCAGGAGGATGAGGCCCGCCGCCTGCTCGAGTCCGACGGGGACGCCGGCTGACCGGGCATGCGCAGACGGGGAGACGCGCTGAGAACAGAGAGGGGGGTGTGACGTGCGCTACCGGCAGCTGGGCCGCACCGGGTTCACGGTCAGCGAGATCGGCTTCGGGTCCTGGGCCATCGGGGGTGATTGGGGCGGCGTGGACGACACGGCCAGCCTGCGCGCCCTCCATGCCGCGGCCGGCGCGGGGGTCACCTTCTTCGACACCGCCGACGTCTACGGGGACGGGCGCAGCGAGCGGCTGATCGGCCGCTTCCTCCGGGAGCGAGCCGGCGAGCGCCTGATCGTCGCCACCAAGATCGGACGGCGCGCGCCCCTCGACCCGGCCGAGTACACGCGCGCGCACTTCCGCGAGTGGGCGGAGCGGTGCCGCGAGAACCTGGGGGTCCCGACCCTGGACCTGGTCCAGCTCCACTGCCTGCCCACCGACAGCTACTACCGCCCGGCCCTCTTCGAGTACCTGGACGAGCTGCGCGCCGACGGGGTGCTCGCCCACTACGGGGTCAGCGTGGAGCGGGTCGAGGAGGGCCTGAAAGCGATCGAATACCCGGGCGTCGAGACCGTCCAGATCATCTACAACATCCTTCGCCAGCGTCCCGCGGAGCTCTTCTTCCCGCAGGCGCGCGCCCGGCAGGTCGGGATCATCGCCCGGGTGCCCCTGGCGTCGGGCCTCCTGACCGGGAAGCTGGGCCCCGAGACGGCCTTCGACAGCTCCGACCATCGGAGCTACAACCGCCATGGGGAGGCCTTCGACGTCGGGGAGACCTTCGCCGGGGTCGACTATGCGACCGGGCTCGCCGCCGTGGAGCGGCTCCGGGGCCTCCTGCCCGGGGACGCTCCGATGAGCGCCTGGGCCCTCCGCTGGATCCTCATGGAGGAGGCCGTCAGCACCGTGATTCCCGGCGCCAAGACCGACCAGCAGGCCATCGCCAACGCGCGCGCCTCCGACCTGGCGGCTCTCGATCCGGAGGTCATGGCGGCGATCGCCGGCCTCTACCGCAGCGAGATCGCGCCGCTCGTCCATCAGCGCTGGTAGGGGGCGGAGGGCTTGCCTCCGGCCACCCCCATGGCCCAGGCCTGCGCTCCTGACGGCAGCAGGTAGAAGACGCACTTGACGACAGACCAGTCGTACGACTAGTCTTATTGTGATGCGCCAGGTTGGAGCGTACGAAGCGAAGACCCGCCTCTCCGAGCTCCTCGACGAGGTCGAGAGTGGTGACTCGATCACGATCACCCGCCGCGGCCGGCCGGTGGCGATCTTGACCCCCTCTTCGCCGGTCGCATCAGAGCCGGAGCACGTTATCCGGGAGCTGCGCAGCGCGCGGCGTGGCGTCCGGCTCCGCGGTCTGACCATCCGCGAGCTCATCGACGAAGGCCGCCGCTGACGTGCCCTTCGTCCTGGACGCCTCGGTGACCCTCGGTTGGTGCTTCGAAGACGAGGCTGGCGAGTATGCGGACTCCGCACTCGAGGCGCTCAGCGACGACACCGCCGTCGCTCCGGCCGTGTGGCCGCTCGAGGTGGCCAACGGCCTGGTCGTCGCCGAACGGCGCGGGCGTCTGGTTCCCGCACAGACCGCGCGCTTCTGCGCCCTTCTTCCCGCGCTTCCCATCGAGGTCGAGCCCGGAGGCCTCACGACGACCTTGGCCCTCCTCGTCCCGCTCGCCCGCGACCACGGCCTGTCGGTCTACGACGCCGCCTACCTCGACCTGGCAGCGAGACGAGGACTTCCCCTCGCCACCCTCGACGCCCGGCTGCGCGCGGCAGCACTCGCCGCGGGCGTGGCCGTCCGCGCCTGACATGGCCTAGGCGGGAGCTTCCGCCTGGAGCTTCCGCCGCCTCGCGGGCTCGACCACCGGCAGAACCAGGACGAGGCCGACCGCGAAGTAGAGGACAAACATCCCGAAGACCACGGGGTACCCGCCCAGCTCGCCGAGGATGTGCCCGCCGGCGTTGAAGTGGTCGAGGATCGGCCCGGCGATGAACCGGGCGATGATCCCGGCGCCGGCGGTCGCGATGTTGGAGAAGCCGAGGAAGCGGCCAAACTCCGCAGGCGGGATCAGGTCGATCATGAATGCCCAGTCGACGGTGAGGAAACAGCCCACCCCGACCCCGATCGGCACGCCGAACCAGAGCACCTGGGCCAGGCCGCGCGGGATGCCGAGCAGCGAGGCGACCGGCGCGGTCATCGCCCCGGGCAGGAGCTGATAGTGGGCAAACACCAGCCCCATGGCTCCGATGGCACCGAGGATGCCGCAGATGACCACCATCGGCTTGCGACCCCAGCGATCGGAGATGCGCCCCGCCGGGTAGCAGACCAGGATCGCGAGCAGCGCGATGATGGCGAGCAGGTAGGTGGTGGCACCGTTGGCGTGATTGGTGAGCGCCGTCCCGCTGCCCGGGTAGAAGACGTCCTTGAAGAAGAATTGGGCGTAGGTCTCCAGGCCCACCACACCCATGAGGATGAGCAGCCGTGACCCCATCAGCCAGAGGAAGCTGCCGTGCCGGTGCGGGTCGATCCGGAAGGTGCCGAGGGTGATCGCGCCCAGACCCTTGCTGAGGCTCGCGTCCGGCTTGCCGCTATCCGGCACCAGGGTCACGGTGAGCGCCATGCTCACCACCAGCATCGCCGCCATGGTGTAGAGGGCCAGGTCATAGCGGCCGTGGCTCGTGAACATGCCGGTGACGACGAAGCCGATCAGCGTGCCGACCAGGTTGCCCATGCCGTAGAAGGCGCCGAACTTGCCGAAGTCCTTCTCGGGGATGGCCTCGGGACCCAGGCCCTGGTAGGGCGCCTGGGCGGTGTTGGAGGCGACCTGCAGCAGGAAGTAGACGAGCAGCAGCCAGAAGTAGGCGCCGACGAAGGCCATGATCACGAGGAAGAGCGACGACCCGAGCGCGCCGCCGGTGATGTAGGGGCGGCGGCGCCCCCAGCGCAGCCGGGTGCGGTCGGAGATGGCCCCCACCACGGGCTGCCAGACCACCGCGACCAGGGTCCCGAAACCCTCCAGCACCGAGAGTGCCGTCCCCTGGTGGGCCTGGCCCACCATCCTGGTGATGATCGGGGGCAGCACCTGGGCTCCGAGCGCGTTCCAGAGCCAGCCGATCGCTACCCAGTAGATGCTGAGCAGGGTCAGCCGGCGGAACCCGACGCTGCTCCACGCCGCCCGCGTCCGGGCCGGGGCCATGGCGTCGGCGCTCACCATGGCGCCACTCTACCGGGCGGGTGCGGAGGCCGGGAGAGGGAAATCCCCCAACTGGCGGGTGCACGCCCACGCGCCCGGCCACCCCGATACAGTCCAGTGATGGCCTCGACCAGCCCGGGCGGTCCAGAGGGCGCCCGCACCGTCCTCGACGTGGTCCGACTCTCCACCACCTACCTCTCCGAACACGGCAGCGACACGGCGCGACTCGACGCCGAGCTCCTCATGGCCCATGCCCTGCAGATCGAGCGTCTCGGCGTCTACCTCCAGTTCGACCGCCCGCTCACAGACGACGAGCTGGACACCGTCCGCACCCTGCTGCGGCGGCGGGGGAGGGGCGAGCCGATCGCCCACCTGACCGGGCGGCGCGAATTCTACGGTCGGAGCTTCCGGGTGAGCCCGGCGGTGCTCATCCCCCGCCCGGAGACCGAGACCCTGGTGGAACGCGCGCTCAAGGCGGCACGGGAACAGGGGGGAGAGCTGCGCATCGCCGACCTCGGCACCGGCAGCGGCTGCCTCGCCTGCACCCTCGCCGCCGAGCTGCCCAGCGCCACCGTGATCGCTTCCGACCTGAGCGCGGCGGCGCTCGCCGTGGCCGCGGAGAACGCGGAGGCCCTCGGCGTCGCCGATCGCGTCCTCTTCGTCGAGGGCGGCTGGACCGAGGGACTGGTGGCCGATCTCGACCTGGTCGTCAGCAACCCTCCGTACGTCACCGCAGCGGAGATGGAGCAGCTGCCCCGTGACGTGAGCTTCGAGCCGCGCCTGGCCCTGGATGGAGGCGAGGATGGGCTGGATGCCTACCGGGCGCTGCTCCCGGCGGTCGCCGAGCGCGCCCGCGGGGTGTGCTGGGTGGGCCTGGAGGTGGACAGCCGCCGGGCGGAGGCGGTCGTCGCGCTCTCGCGGGACCTCTGGCCGGCGGCGTCGATCGTCATCGTCGATGACCTCGCCCGGCACCCGCGGGTGGTCGAGATCCGCGGCGAGGTCCCGTGATGAGCGGCCAGGCGGGGGGTGCACCGATGGCGGCGAGGCGGCCCCGCCTGCCGTGATCACCACCCCGGCCGCGGTGGCGGCGATCCTTGCCGGGCAGGTGGTGGTCATCCCCACCGACACCGTGTATGGCCTGGCCGGTGATCCGTCGAACCCCGAGGCTGTCGAGCGGATCTATGCCATCAAGGGACGGCCGCCCCATCTCGAATTGAACCTGCTGGCCTCCGACATCTCCCAGCTCAACGGCCTGGTGGAGATGGACGCCGTGGCGCGCTCGCTGGCAGCCGCCTTCTGGCCCGGGCCGCTCTCCCTGGTCTGCCCGGTGGGCACCCGGCGCCTCGCCATCCCGCGCTCCGGCTCGACCCTGATGGTGCGGGTCCCCGGCCACGCCCTGCTCCGGAGCCTGCTGGAGGAGACCGGACCGGTCGCCTCGACCAGTGCCAACCGGCATGGCATGCCCGCGGCCACCACGGCCGCGGCGGCTGAGACCGAGCTGGGCGGCGACGTCGCCGGTGCGGTCGATGGCGGTCCCAGCTCCGGGATGGCCTCGACTATCATCGACCTGTCGTCGAGGCCTCCACGCGTGCTGCGGGAGGGACCGATCCCGCTGATCGCTCTTCGCCCGTACGTCTGAAGGCTGAGCCCGCAGAAAGGCTGAACCCCCGCGCCGCAGGAGGGAGGCATGGACGTGACCCAGAACATCGCCGGTGAGCCGGCCGGTCTCGCCGTCCTCCCCCGGGGGACGGCACGCGGCTCCTTCGCCGACAAGCCGCGGCTGCGCGCCACCGACCCGGTGGTGGCCGATCTCCTCGACGCCGAGTTGCGCCGCCAGGAGGAGACGCTCGAGCTGATCCCCTCCGAGAACCTCGCCTCGACCGCGGTCCTGGAGGCGCTCGGTTCCTGGCTCAACAACAAGTACGCGGAGGGGATCCCGGGCAAGCGCTACTACGGTGGCTGCCAGGTGGTCGACCAGGTCGAGGACCTCTGCCGCGAGCGGGCCAAGCAGCTCTTCGGCGCCGAGCACGCCAACGTCCAGCCGCATTCGGGCTCCCAGGCCAACATGGCGGTGTACGCGTCCTTCCTCCAACCGGGGGACACCGTCCTCGGCATGGCGCTCGACCAGGGAGGCCACCTCACCCATGGCTCCCCGGTCAACTTCAGCGGCCGTCTCTACCACTTCGAGCCGTACTTCGTCTCGGAGGCGACCGGGCGCCTGGACATGGGCGAGGTCCGCCGCCGCGCCGAGGAGGTCCGGCCCAAGCTGATCGTCGCCGGCTACAGCTCGTACCCCCGTTTCCTCGACTTCGCCGCCTTCCGGGAGATAGCGGACGCGGTGGGCGCCAGGCTGATGGTCGACATGGCCCACTTCGCCGGGCTGGTCGCGGGAGGCGTCCATCCCTCGCCGGTCCCCTACTGCGACTACGTGACCTTCACCACCCACAAGACCCTGCGCGGGCCCTGGGGCGGGCTGATCCTCTGCCGGGCCGAGTACGCCGATGCCATCGACAGGGCCGTCTGCCCGGGCACCCAGGGCGGGCCGCTTCTCCACGCCATCGCCGCCAAGGCGGTCATGTTCCACCAGTGCGCACAGCCGGAGTTCCGCGCCTATGCCGCCCGGATCGTGGCCAATGCCGCCGCGCTTGCCCGGGGGCTGATGGAGAGGGGCTGCGTGCTCACCACCGGCGGCACCGACAATCACCTGATGGTCATCGACCTGCGCCCCTTCGGGGTGCGGGGGAGGGCGGTGCAGTCCGCCTTCGATGAGGTCGGGATCACCCTCAACGCCAACGGCTTCCCCGGTCACGGCGGGACGGCGTACAACCCCAACGGGGTCCGGCTCGGGACGCCCGCGGTCACCAGCCGGGGGATGCGCGAGGCGGAGATGGACGAGATCGCCGGGCTGATCCACCTCATGCTCAGCCAGTTCGAGGACACTGGGGTGCGGGCCGAAGTCCGCCGCGCGAGCCTGGAGCTCTGCGGCCGCTTCCCGCTCCCGTATCGCCTGCCGTGATCGGCGAGTCAGCCTGGCTCAACGCGCTTCCGCCTTTTCTGCTCGCCGCGGCAGTCTGCATGGTCGCGGTCCCGCTCTCGATGTGGCTGGCTCCGCGGATCGGAGCGGTGGCCCAGCCCGACGAGGAGCGCCATCTGCATGCCGCCCCCACGCCCCGGTTGGGCGGGCTGGCGATGCTCCTCGGCTACGTGGTGGCGGTGGTCGTCTTCGGCGGTCAGGTCCAGTCCCGCTGGCCCATCCTGGCCGTCGCCGGGGTGGTCACCCTGGTCATGGCAGTCGACGACATCGTCGACCTGGTCTGGTGGCAGAAGCTCGTCGTGGTGATGGGCGCCGGGGTCGCCTTCTTCGTCCTCGGGATCAGCATCACCTCCGTCGACCTGCCCGGCGGGCACCTGGTCCAGCTCGGCCTCCTGGCCCTGCCCGTGACCGTCCTCTGGGTGTCCGGGATGCAGGTGTCGGTCAACTTCATGGACGGTGCCGACGGTGTCGCGGCCGGGGTGGTCGCGGTCGTCGCGCTGGTGGCGATGCTCGCCGCGATCAACCGGATCATCGTCCCGGGCGACCTCCAGTCCGGAGTGGTAGTCCTGAGCGCGGCGCTCATGGGGGTCTGCCTCGGCTTCCTCGTCTTCAACCTCCCCCCGGCGCGGACCTTCATGGGCGACACCGGCAGCCACTTCCTGGGGGTGGTCCTCGCCGCCATCACCATCGTCGGCATCGCCAAGGTCTCGGTCGGCCTCTCGATCCTGGTCCCGCTGATCGCCCTCGGCCTGCCCATCAGCGACACCGCCTGGGCGATCGTGCGCCGGGGCCGGGCGGGTGTCAGCCCGACCACACCCGATGCCCGCCATCTCCACCACCGCCTCCAGGCCCGCGGGATGACCCCGATGGAGACGGCCCTCACCTTCTACTTCACGACCGGGGTGCTCGGCTGCATCGGGCTGGCCCTCTTTGGCCATCGCAAGATCCTCGATGTCGCCCTGGTCCTCTGCGCGCTGGGGGTGGCCGCCGTCTTCTGGCGCAACCACCGCCGTCTCCAGCGCCTGCGTCTGGAGGCGCCGGTGCTCCCCGGGGAGCCAGATGCCGGCACCGAGGTGGCCGGCCACGCGGCCCTGCTGGAGAGCCTCCGCCACCCGGGCGACCTCAAGTGAGCTGCCCTCCATCCACCCTCGGGGCCTGCCCCAGTGGCCCCTGGGGCTGATGGCATCCGGCTCTGGCTAGACCGCTGTCCCGCCTGTACGCTGACCCCATGGCACGGGTCGACTGGAGTGCGGGGCGGCGCGGAGTACCCCTGTGCTAAGTTGCCGCCGTGCTCGCCAGGCCCAGCGAGGCCGGGCTGGAATTCGGCCTCGCCGTGACGCCCTCAGGGTGCCTCTCCACAGGCGCTCGCCTGCCTGCCGTCATGCCGTCTGACCGGGACCGCGGCCTGTCCGGGACCGAGCTCATCGGGCTCGGCGTCTTCCTCGCCGCCGCCTTCGTGGTCCCCCTGGTGGCCGGGCTGGTGATCGACCAGGTGGCCCACACCAGTCCGATCGGGCTCCTGGTCGGTCTTGTCGTCGGCATCGCCGCAGCCGGCTTTGGGCTGCGGGCTCAGATGCGGAGGTACCTCTGATGGCCCCCGAGGCGGTCTCGCCGCTTCCGGGCTCAGTCCCGGGACCGCTGCCGGACACGGCGGCGGCTCCCCGCCACGCTCTCAACCTCACCGCCGCGACCTGCGGCGGCGCGGCCGTCGTGGCCCTGGTGGTGGCCGCCGCGCTCGGGCAGCCGCTCGGGGGCGTTGCCCTCGCCCTGGGACTCGTCCTCGGCGCCGGCAACGGCTACCTGGCGGTCCGCCTGCTCAGCTTCGGGGTCGCCTTCGTGGCCACCAGCCTCCTGCGGCTGATGATCCTGACCATGCTCGCGATCCTGAGTGGATTCGTGCTCGGCTGGGAGCGGGCGATCCTGGTCGCCGCCGGTATGGCGGTCGCCCAGCTGGTGCTCTCCGCCGCCTCCCTCCGCGAGGTGCTGCGCACCCGATGATCGGTCAGCTTCTCGCCGACGCCGTTCCTGGAACCCATCCCATCGTCACCATCTGTGGCGGTGGCGGCTTCCTCTGCAGCTACGACCTGGACACGGTCATCTCCTCAGCGATCGCGGTCGCGGTGACCCTCGCCGTCGGGTTCCTCCTTGTGCACAGCCTGAGGAGCGGCAAGCCGGGGAAGCTCCAGATGGCCTTCGAGCTCTTCCTCAGCTATGTCCGCAACCTGATCCGCGACACCGTCGGTGACGACGTCCCGGCCTTCCTACTCCCCCTGGCGGCCACCATCGGCTTCTTCATCCTGGTCGCCAACTGGCTGGACTTCTTCCCGCTTCAGCAGCCCGTCGAGCCGGCCAATGCCGACCTCAACCTGCCCCTCGCGATGGGACTGATCGTCTTCCTCATGAGCCAGGGCTACGCCATCAGGGTGCGCGGTCTGCGCGGCTACTTCCGCCATTACATGCGCCCCCCCTTCCCCCCGCTCACCATCATCGAGGAGCTGGTCAAGCCGATCACCCTGGCCCTCCGACTTTTCGGCAATGTCTTCGCCGGGGTGGTGATGATCTACCTGCTCGGATCGCTCTTCGAGGCCTGGGCCGGGACCTCACTGGTCACCTCCGCGCTGTCCGTGCTGCCGATTGCCGGGATGACCGTGTGGAAGCTATTCGACGTCCTCTTCATCGGCACGATCCAGGCCTTCATCTTCATGCTGCTCACCATCATCTATTTCGGCCAGGCCCGCGAGGGGGTCTCCGACGAGGGCCATGAGGCCCGCAGCCCCGCGTAACGAACCACAGGAGAGATGGACCCGATGCCACTGCTAGCCGCCGCCATAGACGCTCACTCGATCATCCTGGCCGGAGCCCTGATCGCCGCCGGTCTCGCCCTCGGCGGGGGCGCCATCGGCGCCGCCATCGGTGACGGGCTGGCCGGCAACGCCACCATCCAGGGCACCGCCCGCCAGCCCGAGGCCCAGGGGCGCCTCACGGTCATCATGTTCCTGATCGTCGGACTGGTCGAGGCCATGTACTTCATCAACCTGGTGCTGGGCTTCTTCTTCATCGTCAGCTACGGCGCGAAGACGAGCTAGGTCGTCCGTGATGCTTGCGGCGACCACCACCCAGGCCGGGCTGCTGTCCGTCAACGGCACCCTGATCGCCGAGGCGATCGTCTTCCTGCTCATGGTGGCCATCCTCTGGCGCTGGGTCTACCCGCCGGTCATGCGCGTGGCCGAGAGGCGCGAGCAGGCGATCGAGGCCGGGTTGCAGCAGGCCCAGGAGGCGGAGAAGCGGCTGGCGGACGTGCGCGTCGAGGTCGAGAAGCTCCTCGACGAAGCCCGTGTCCAGGCCCGGGAGATCGCCGACCGCGCACATCGCGAGGCCGCCGCCGAAGCGGACGAGCTCCGGTCCAAAGCTCGGCGGGAGGCCAAGATCCTCAGCGACCAGGCCCGGGTGGACATCATCGCCGAGCAGGATCGCGCGCTCCGCGAGCTGCGCACCCAGGTGGGTGCCCTGGTGGTCGCCGCCGCGGCCCGGGTGCTCGGGGACGCGCTGGACGCGCAGAGCCAGCTCAAGCTCATCGAGCACTCCCTCCAGTCGCTGGAGGGCCTGCCGCGATGACCCCACCGGCGGAGCCCCGCTGATGGCCTCGACGCTCTCCCGCCGCTACGCGGAGGCCTGCTACCAGGTCGCCCGCGAGCGGGTCAGCGTCGACCCGGTGGGCGTCGAGCTGGAGCGGGCGCGCGACATCCTCGGCGACGCCCGGGTCCGGGCGATCATGGCCAACCCACGGGTGACCCTGGAGGAGCGCAGCGCGGTCCTGGAGGGGCTCCTCGAGGGGATGTCGACGCCCCCCCGCAACCTGGTCCGGCTGCTCGTCGCTCACGGGCGCTTCGGGCTCCTCGCCGAGGTGGTCGCCGAGTACCGCGCCATCGTCGAGGCGGCGTCCGGGGTGGTCCGCATCGTGGTGAGGTCCGCCGTGCCCCTCAACCGCGCGGCCGAGCGGCGGATCGAGGCGATGCTCGCCGTCCGCCTGGCGCATCCCGTGCGGCTCGAGACCGTCCACGATCCAGCCCTCATCGGCGGACTTGTGATCCGGATGGGCGATCGCGTCATCGACGACAGCGTTCGCAGTCATCTTCAGCAGCTTCAGGCCGAGATGGCCTGATCAGAGGTCAGGGACACATCGAGCGATGGCAATACGCAGCGACGAGATCGGCGACATCCTGAAGCGACGCATCGCGAGCTTCGACACCGCTGTGGTGGAGGCGAGCGAGGGAGTGATCACGTCGGTCAGCGACGGCATCGCCCGGATCTATGGCCTGGAA
>Ga0181520_10003945_pt1 | contig 25395 bp, 19 predicted proteins | sample PEATcosm2014_Bin_29_FD_132451 | JGI IMG/M metagenome (GOLD analysis project Ga0181520, IMG submission 132451) | Peatland microbial communities from MTU Mesocosm Facility, Houghton, MI, USA - PEATcosm2014_Bin02_30_metaG | ecosystem: Environmental > Terrestrial > Soil > Wetlands > Peat | place...
AGTGTTACCCTTTTCGAGAAAACCCCCATTTTACAGGTACTTCAGCCCGGCGACTTCCACTTTGACCTATACGACTCCCGCAACCAATTGAATCTATTCGACTTTTAACCGGACAGCCGTGATGCTCTACAAAAAGGTGCCCAGCGCGCTCGACACGCCAATGAGCGGGAACTGGACCTAGCCAGTCAGCTCCTGAGTCTTTCATGGGCACGCTTGGGTTCAGCCCTTTAGTGACGGCCTGGGAGATAACGGCTTGGCGCTTCTCTTTTAGCAACTCAATCAGCCGCTGCTGCTCCTCCACCAGCGCATTGATCTTCCCCGTCTCCAATTCGAGGAAGGCAGCGACAGCTTCCTGTTCGTCGATTGGCAGGCTTACGATTCTCATCCTACTCAAGTGAGTGGGACCAAAATGCTGGATGGTCGCCCCGGCCTTGAGCAGATCAATTTGAGTACTGAACTGGGTCGAGACAACTAAATGCCTGATAAAGGGCCTAATCATCTTGCCAGCGATCCCTCTGAGACGAATCAGACCTGTATACGGTATTGAACCCGCCGTCTCAGGTCCGACCTCGCACACGGTTCCCATACTCGCACTAGCGCTGATCAGAAGGTCGCCTTCGACCAACCGAAACTGTAGCCATGTCTTTTCAACTCGCTCCGGATCAAGGTAGTTACATCCTTCGAGGCTGGCCCACGCCTCCTGGACACCGGATATCCTTAGCAACGGAACACCAGAGTCCCGAAAATCGACTGCCATGATGCCAGGTCCCTCTTGGAAGTCAATGCAACAACGAAATGGCTTGACTTCCCAATGCTCCGGCACCTCGCCCAACCACTCGATGCCGCTTTCCTTGTACCTGGGATACCGGGGCAGGCTCATGCTTTCTTTCCTTTGGGCGCGTTGAGCATATAGAACTCATGCAGCTTGGCCTGAAGGAGCTGCTTGTCGGGCATGAGCGTTTTGTACTCGGTGATCAGCGCCGGAGAAAGGGTCCGGCTCATTGCATATTCCACCACCTCATCGTTCTTGCTGGCGCAAAGCAGCACGCCTATCGAGGGCCGCTCGTGCGGCTTGCGTACATCGCGGTCAAGCGCCTCAAGATAGAAGTTGAGCTTGCCAAGATACTCCGGCTCAAAGCGGCCTACTTTCAATTCAAAGGCCACCAGCGCATTGAGTCCGCGATGGAAGAACAAGAGATCGAGAGCGAAATCCTGCCCGCCGACCTGTACCGGATACTCGGAACCGGCAAAGCAGAAGTCGCGGCCCAGTTCCAGCAGAAAATCTTTCATCCGTGCGAGCAATCCGCGATGCAGATCGGCCTCGCTGTGCTCCTCCGGAAGCCCGAGAAACTCAAGGGTGTAGGCATCTTTGAAGATGCTGCCTGCCTCAGGATGCATTTGTCGCAGCGCTGCTGCGACTTTTGCCGGGGAGAGCACGGTGCGCTCGAAGAGCGCAACCCGGAACTGCCGCTCCAATTCGCGCTTGGTCCACCTCTCTTTGACGGCCATGCGGAGGTAGAACTCCCGCTCTTCTGGCCGCTTGCTTTGGCCGAGAATGATGAGGTTGTGGGTCCATGGCAATTGTCGCACCAGTGGTGCGACAATTGGTTCGTCCCGATAGGTTTCGTAGAATTGCCTCATTCTAAGAAGGTTGCTGCGAGTGAAGCCACGTTGTCCGGGTTGTGTCCGGGCGATGTACTGGGCCAGCTTCGGCACTACCCCGGTGCCCCACTCGGCGGCCTCGATCTTCCGGCTGATGTACTCGCCCACCTGCCAGTAGAGGTCGATCAGCGCCGTGTTGACGGCTTGGTAGGCTTGCTGTCGAGCGGCGGCAATGAGGCCGACCACCTCGGCAAAGGCTGCTTCATCCGGCGCAGGCGGTGGCGCGAGTTTGGTTTTTGGGCTCATTCGGCCAGACCTTCCAGCATGGTCATGATCTTAGCCGTGACGCCCTTCAATTCGGCGTCAATCTCTTCCAGCGAGCGCGGCGGCTTGAAGACGTAGAAGTGCCGGTTGAAGGGGATCTCATAGCCGACCTTGGTTTTGTCGTGGTCAATCCACGCGTCGGGCACATGGGGTAGCACCTCGCGCTTGAAGTATTTGTCCACCTCTTCATTGAGCGGTACGTTCTCGGTATCGCGAAGACTGCTGTCCGGCTGCGGCTCGCCCTTGTTCTTGCCCTTGGCTACCGGAACGATGCTGCCTTGCTCATCCTTCAGAGGACGCTCCACGGTGATGGTGCGGTAGCCAAAATCCGCGTTCTTGAAGATGCGGCTGATGGGTGCGCCGTCCCTCTTCGCCTCCTTGAACTTGCCGAAGAGGCGCGTGATCTCAGCGATGTGTTCGTTGCTCAGTTCCTTGCGCTTGCTGCCCAGGCTCTTGCGCATCTTCTGCCAGAAGCCGCTGGCGTCGATCAGTTGCACCTTGCCTTTACGCGCGGCGGGCTTGCGATTCGACAGAATCCAGACGTAGGTGGAGATGCCGGTGTTGTAGAACATGTCGGTAGGCAGGCCGATGATGGCCTCGACCAGATCGTTCTCAATAACGTAGCGGCGGATTTCGCTCTCGCCGCTGCCAGCGCCGCCGGTAAAAAGTGGCGAGCCGTTGAGCACGATGCCGAAGCGGCTGCCGCCATCCTTGGCGGGGCGCATCTTCGACAGCAGGTGCAACAAGAACAGAAGCGAGCCGTCGCTGACGCGGGGCAGGCCGGGGCCGAAGCGCCCATTGAATCCCTGCGTCTCGTATTCCTGGCGGACGGCCTTCTCGACCTTCTTCCACTCCACGCCGAACGGAGGATTGGAGAGCATGTAGTCGAACTTCTTGTGCGGGTGGCCGTCGTCGGCGAGGGTGTTTCCGGCGATGATGTTCGCAACGTCCTGGCCTTTGATGAGCATGTCGGCCTTGCAGATGGCGTAGGACTCGTCGTTCAGCTCCTGGCCGTACATGGTGAGGCGGGCCTCAGGGTTGTGCTCGGCCAGGTACTCGCCGGCGACGGAGAGCATTCCGCCGGTGCCCGCAGTAGGGTCATAGATGGTGCGGACCACGCCGGGCTTGGCGAGCACGTCGTCATCCTCGACGAAAAGCAGGTTGACCATGAGGCGGATGACTTCGCGGGGAGTGAAATGCTCTCCGGCAGTGGCGTTCGATGCCTCAGCAAACTTGCGGATTAGCTCCTCAAAGATGGTGCCCATGTCATTGTTGCTGACTTGGTCCGGATGCAGGTCGATTCCCGCAAATTTCTCCGTCACCAGATAAAGAAGTTTCCATTTCTCCAGGCGATCAATCTGGGTATAGATGTCAAATCGCTCAAAGATGTCCCGGACGTTGGGAGAAAAGCTCTGAATATAGACGCAGAGGTTGTCTTTGATGTGGTCCTGATCGCCCATGAGCGTCTTCATGTCCATGGGAGAGGCGTTGTAGAAGCTCTGCTTGGCCTTGCGTAGCAGGAAGGGCTCTGGGTTGACTCCAGACTTGTTCCGGACGCCCAACTCAGCCAGCACGGCCTGCTTGGTCTCCTCCAAAACGCAATCCATACGACGCAATACCGTAAACGGCAAAATGACCTTGCCGTATTCCGACTGCGAATACTCGCCGCGCAGCAGATCGGCAACCGACCATATAAATGAAGAAAGACTCATGTGCTTACAGTCCGAGGCAAAACGATGGATTTTTCACTGCCTCTAATCTTAACTCTGCAAAGTCGCAGATGACTGACGGCGCGAGATTTATGGGAGCCTGCATTTCAATGTGTGAAAGGTTTGCGGCGAAATAGCTCAGACATGAGCCGGACAGTATTGGCATTGCCATGCCCGTCGGGTGGGATCAATCTGGTGCTCCTGCCGCGAGGCAGGAGCCTCAAGAGCGGGCGGGAAGACGGGCATCGGACGCAAAAATGGCGGAGCCTGTGGTTTGGCTCCGCCATCTTGGTTGGTTGGATTATGCCGCCTTGGGCTTCTTTTCCGCCTTTGCGGCTGGCTTGGGCGCGGCCTTCTTTGCAGCTCCCGCCTTGTCCTTGGCGGCGAACTCCTGTTTGACCTTGGCGGTGATGGCGCTTATGTCCACCTTGTAGAACTCTGCGGCTTCCTTGAGCAGTTTGCCGGTGTCGTTCGCAGAACCGGCTGACTGGAGAATGACGATCTCCACCAACAGGCGTCCGAGAATGCTCTCCTCGGCCTTGCGAGTAAAGGCCGTCAGCAGCTTGGCCGGTGTGTCAGCTGGGTTTTTCGCCTTCCCGATGCCGTGCTGACGTAGAACGATGGCGAGACGGCGTTCGTCCAACATTGCGGCAAGACGCTCGACCATGAAAAGCAGGTCGCGCTTCATCAGACGAACGGGAACGGCCTCAACGATGGCACCCAACACCCGAAGGCCGGTCGCCTGGGCGAGTGCTTCTTCGCGGCGGCGCTTCTCTTGTTCTGCCTTGACGCCAGCATCGGCGGCAACGTTCGACCGTTGCTTCTTGGCGTGATGCACAGGGCATTCGGGATTCGCGCAGACGCGCCGCAGTTCGCCCTTCTCGCTGCCTTCGGTGACAATGGCCTCAGTGGTGAACTTGCAGGTCTTGTACTCCGGCCAATCACGCTGCTTCTGGTTGGTCGGTTTGTCGCTGCGAATCTCGACGTACTTATTGCGGGGTACAATGGCGCTGCCATCCTTCGGCGTTCCGTAAGCCGTGCTGATTTGTACCAGCTTCGGTTTGGCAGCGATGGTCTGGCGGACGTGCGCTTCGACCTTCGCGGAGTAGCACTTCGGATCGGAGCACTGGTCCGCGTGGGTGAGGCCCTCAAACAAGAGAACATTGTGGCCGGTCCGCTTGGGGCAATCGAGGCACGCTCCGGCTTCGGGCACAAGTGCGGCGTCCTCTTTTGAGAACGGCGCGGAAGCAAGCTCCAACAGAATGTTGTGCTCAATCCACTGTTGCAGATGGCGGACGGGGAGCAAGATGTGCTTGGTCTTGCTGCCGTTGGTGTACTGCTCCTGATAGCAAGCGGCGAGGGCTTCCTCCTGCTGCGCGGGCTGCAACTTCGCCAACAGAAGAGCATGGCCCAAGCCGATCTCGTCCTGCGAAAATGCCTCGACCACTGCGGGGACAAGCTCGACCAATTTCAATCGAGCGAGGATGAATGCCGGTGCCTTGCCAACTTTGGCGGCAATTTGTTCGATGCTGTACTTCGGTTCGTCAAGCCGCATTAGCGCGGCGAAGCCGTTGGCCTCGTCGAGCGGATGCACGTCGCGGCGCTGAAGGTTCTCGACGATGCTGGTTTCGAGTGCCTGGGCGTCGGTCAGTTCGACGATGCGTACGGGCGCGGTTTCGAGTCCGGCCAGTTGCGCCGCGCGGTAGCGCCGCGCTCCGGCGACGATCTCGAAGTGCTGGCCCACGGGCCGCACAACGAGAGGCGCAAGGATACCTTGCGTTTTGATGGACTCGGCCAATTCGCTAAGCGCCGTTTGATCGAAGCTGCGGCGCGGGTTGGTTGCCGACTCAGTGAGGCTCACAAGTGGCAGGTTGCGATACTCGGATTGCGTTTGAACTGCGGTTGTCATGGGGTTCTCCTTGTACGGTTATCGAGAGTGAAGGCGTAGGCGGGCACAGCCAGTGCCCGCCCGTTGAATGGCGAATTACTGGCTCCGGCTGCGTACAAAGGCTTCATAGAAGCCCTGAGACCGGAGGTTTCTGTCCCAAGTCCGGGCGAACGCTTCGTGTTGCTGTTTCAGCCCTGAGAGGGTAAGCAGTTTTTGTGCATCGTCGCGGTAGCTCGAATACTGCTCGATGCCGAGATAGTCATTCCGCCAGTAGTACGGGGCGAGCGCAATCTCGCTCCCATCGCGGCACATCTCGAAGAGCATTTCCGGGTCGCGCATGGCGTCGCCGTTCTGCTTGCCGTAGTGCGCGACAGAGACGGTCGGAAAACCGTTGGGGCCGCTGATCTCGATGTCCTCGATGTCGAGCGGCATCCACGGCGGGTTGTCGATGTGAAGATGAAAGCCGGGCTGTAGCGGCCCGGCCTCTATCAGGATGAGAGCCAGGGTCCGCATTACGCCACCTCCGCAACGGCCTCGTTCTCTTGGGTTGGTTCGTCCGCTTGAATGGCGGCGAGAATCACGGCTGAGGTGCGCTGGATGACCTCAAGGCTTTCGGCCAAAAGTGCGGCGTTGCCCGCGTACATCTGGATGTAATCGCTCGAAGCCGTTCCCATCTCCAAACCAACACTCTGGCCAACGATGAAGGCCACGGCCTCGGCTTCGGTTTCGCGCACCGTCGCGGTGGTCATGGTGCGGCGTTCGGCCTTGTGTAAAAGCTCATGCGCCGTTTCGTGAACCAGCGTGGTGAACTCCTCGGCCTTCGACTGGCCCGGAAGCAAAGCAATCTTGCCGCCGTAGGAGACACCCAGCGCCGGGGCGATCTTCTCATTGAATTCCAGCTTGATATTCTGCTGTGCGAGAAATGCAATCATCCGGTCGCGGTGCTCGCCGACTTCGCCGGTGATGTTGTGCTCAAACTCGGGCAGGTCCGCGCCTTCGGTCTGGCTGAGGTCAAACACGTACACGGCTCGGAAGCCAATCAGCATGGGCGCTGGCTTCGCGTCTTGCTCCTGCACTGCCGTGTCTCTCTTCCGGCGATGGCCGATGATCGGCGCGAGAATCTGAATACCTTTCTCGCCCTTCTTCACAAATCGGCCAAGCTCGTTCCAAGCGCGAATGCCCGCTACTCTCGTGGCTGACGGGCGCTGTCTGGCGATCTGCAAAATGTTGCCGAACGAATAGGAATGAAACCTCGCCATCGCGCCAAGGTACGCGGTCAAGGTTTCGCTCTTGCCTGCCTCAAGCTGCTGAATGAGGTAGTCCACGGCCTGCTTGATGAGTTGCTGTGTTGGGTTGTCTTTCTGGCTGGTGCGCTGCTGGTAAGGCGACTCGCTGCGGTTCTGACGTGCCGCATTCTTCCTGTGCGGCGCGGCGTTGCTGATAACGGTTGTGCCATTGCTGGCGGCGAAGGCTGTGTTGCTGATAGTGGTTGGCATGACTCTGTTCCTCATTTGCTGCCCGCTGTGGGGCGATCTGCGTGCATGAGGGAGAGCACTGCCTGAAACCCAAATTTCTTTTGTTGAGTGCTCCCGCTTCATGGCACTTGCGGCGCGGCAGGGGCGCGGAGGGTTCTGTCCAGGCCGCCGCAGGCGCCGCGTCAGCGGTCGAAGCGCAGCGGAGAGCCTTGACAGGTTCCGACCGCCTCTGCCATAAAGCCGCCTGAAGCGGGGGCACTTGATAAAAGAAGAAATTTAGGACCCAATCCGAATTGGATTGCGCTCGCCAGGGCCGGGCGTTGCGGGGCAGGAACAGGCCCCGCATGGATGGGAAGCGGAAAACGCCGGCAAGATCGGCGGTTGCAGCGGGGGAAGGGCGGAGCATTCTTCCCGCAAGCGGGTTTGTGAGGCTTTAACACTTCAGCTGCAATTCGGGGTTCCAGCCACCCGTTCAAATGACGGGAACATTTCTTCAGATTCTTGTAAAATATGTTAGTAATTCCCGGGGAGGTCACATTCGACGAGATAATCAAGAAAATTGAAGCGCACAGAGTCCTCCTAGACAATAAGGCTAAAGAGTTTGCGGCCGCGGTAAAGGTGCAAGTCGCATCTGGTGACGCCACCCTTCCAAGTCGGAAGATAGAACAATTGGTGAAAGAGCAAGAGCTTCTGCAAGAGCAATTTGATCAACTCTTGCGCACGTTCCAATCAGCGACTGGCATCTCTGAACAAGAAATCGAGGCGATAGAGAAGGCTGAACAGGCTAAGAAGCTGCCGAGGGGCGATGAACTGTGGCACGACGAAGTGCTACAGACTAGACCCACAGAAGATCTCGATGATCTATTGGATGTTGGATTAGAGAACCTACTACGTTTAATTGACCCGCAGTGGCTGCGCGCAGAAGCCCAGAAGCCCTATCGACTCGGAGCCGATTTCCTGAAGAATCCACTTCATTTGGTAAGCGGAGTTCGGATTGCAGGAGAGTCCTCTGTGCCAGGCCCAAGTAGGTTTGCGCGGATGCTGTTGTTGTGCTTAGACCACCAAAACCGCCAGCTCGAATTGGATTTCTTCACTGCTTCCTCATTCGCGTCCGAGATTGCGATGTTGGGAAACAGTCTGAAAGAAATTGACGAGTTGGGGCCCGAGGCTACGCGAAAGCTGGCCATGCTTGGATCAATGCCAGATGACGTTGTGACTTCGACCATTTTCGAACTCCTCGTTGGTGCGGCATGTGTTCGCCGAGGATTATCGGTTTCGATGGTGCCGGAAAACAGGGCGGCCAAGGTTCCAGATTTCAGAATCTCTGGGTTAGGCCCATTCGAGGGCGCAATTGAATGTAAGCGCCGCCTTGGCCTGACAAGATATGAGATAGCGGAGGCGCTATCAGTGGAGGTCCTGTTCGACGGGATTAGAGGGGCTTTGCGTGACCGCGGCATTCATGGCTCGATTGAAGCAAAGTTTACCGCCGAAATACGTACTGTCGACCGGGCTGACTTCGTGGAACAAGTTCTTAAAGTCGTGAATTGCGGGCCGGATCAGGAACCATTATTGACAACCTGGGGATCTCTGTCATTTCACCTTCTCCACCGGTTCAAGACAATTATAGATACAAGGCTGTACTCGCCAGATTTTCTCGAGTCGGCATTCGAGTGGAAGCCGGATGAGGATGAGTGGGATGGCTTGCTCTGCGAAGTAGAGAGCCCGACGCAGATTGGCGTTAGTTCGTTCCGCTCCCCAATATGTTTGAAGTGGCGAAGCGAGAGTCAGACCGCGCTCACGAAGAAATCACGTGGCGTCTTGTCTTTGTGGGCCGACGCCATGAAGCAAATTCCCGCTGGGGACATAGGTTTTGTCTACGTGGCCTATCCAGAGGGATCACGCCCTGCAGTTGCCGATGCGCGGACGCGCGAGATTTTGAAGTCGTTCCACGAGGCATGGCATCATTGGTCCGTGCGAGTACCGGTCACTGTGGTGACTAGGCTCTACCCAAGGGCTTTAGGGTCGGGCCGACCTGACTTGATCGAAAACGCCGTGGTCGGTGCTACAGAAGGACAGGAGTTCTGGGTTACTAAGTTGCCATGGATGATCTTCACTCATCAATTTGAAAGCGGGGACGATTGACGCTCTCCGACTGCGCAGCAGATCGTAAGCAATGTGTTCCTCCAATCCTATTCGGAGGTATTGCGAGATCCGGTGAGGTCTCGGTCGCGTCTGGGTGAGTCCGGAGAACCTCGGGGTCGCAGACAAGTAGAGCTCTTCGTCGCGCAGAGCCAGTCCGTTCGTATTGATTATTCTGGACTGTCGAAATGCGAGACTTGCGTCGGACCGTTTAGCAAGGGTATTGAATTCGCTCAGACGTATCTAAGAACGTGCGTAGCTCTCGAACGACAGAGTCTTTGTCTCTGAGACGACACTCCCAAAGCACCAGGACATCCCAGCCAGCTTCAATCAAGGCCGCGATGTTTCGTTTGTCGCGAGCTACATTGGATGCGAATTTCTCAAGCCAAAAGTTCCGCCGAGTTTGCGGTACACTTGCGCGCTTGCATCTTTTGTGCCGATGCCAAAAACAGCCATGAACAAAGATCACCTTTCTTCGCGAGGGAAAGACAAGATCTGGGCAACCGGGGAGATCTTCGCGATGAATGCGAAAGCGATACCCAAGTGAGTGCGCTGTTTGGCGCACAAATAGCTCCGGAGCTGTATCTTTTGCATGCACCTTCGCCATCAGTGCACTTCTTGCGGAGCTGGAGAGACGATCTGTCACTGAAATTGGGCCGTGGTGCGATCGCGCTAGAACGAATTCACGAAATCTACGCCTATCCTTGAACTGTTATGCCCCTGTTGATGCAAAAAGCGATCTGCATAAGACGGCCTCAACTGCGCGATTGCTTTCAGTTTCATCGTGGTAATGATTATGGGCTGATTGCTTTTCTTCGAAATCTGGATCGCGTTATTGATCTCTGACTCGATTGCAGATTGTTTGGCGGGCTCTGCTGCGATCATAGAGGACTCAGTTATCTTTGGGTCGAGCGATGAATCTTTCGAAGGGACTCCGGCCGGGTCTATTGAGTTGCCGGTGTTTTGAGGAGGCACCGCTTCTGCGACCGTCAAGCACGCGATAATTGCCGTGGCGCCTGCCGAGGTTTCGGTCGAAGTTGTCGGGGTTGAGACCGTTCCGGCATCGGAGATTGCGCCTCTCCTAATGAAATAAGCCTCGACAATCGACTGTGCATTTGTTAAGCCACGATCTGCGACAAAGATCACTTCTGAATTGGGATGACCTGTCTTAGCGTCCACTACCTCAAACGACCTTGGCTCACCATCAACTATCAGAAAAATATGCTTTCCATTGCTCGCGTTAGCGAGGGAAGTCTGAAAATTCTTCTGCGGCTCCAGACGCAGTACGGTTACCGCCATCAATGGGTCTAAGTCGTGCGTCCAAGCTCCCGACCCTGTTGGAGGCCTCGGAACCATTTCGCACGCCGGCGATGCGCACAAAAACCATTGTTCATTAGTTCCCTCGTTAATGCTATCTTTTATGAGCTTGCAGACCGTTCCGGTACGAATATGGCTGCCATCGTACTCTTCTGAGCACAAGAATGTGTTGAGGGCATGCAAGATTCTTGAATCATCGGAACACCGGCCACCTCCCGCCAATTGTTTAGCAAGCCGCAGGCATTTCTGAAGCCACGCCTTATCCGAGTCGTGTCCCTTAGCGCCGAGATTGGTGATCGAAGGGGCAAGAATCTTGGCTCCGAATTCAGTCACACTCTCTGTGAGCTGTCCTCTCAGCCCGTCCAGAAGCCTGGCCCAAAGCTGCTTGAGTCTCTGATGAAGTTCAGGATCCTCCCCCGTCAGAGCATGAAAGAACCAACCCGTGAGTTTTTGAGAATCCGCGAGAATCTCCTCTTCGAATTGGAATCCTCCCTTCTCGAACCGATTGCGTATGTGGGCCAGCATCATTTTCATCGGAAGGGGTTGCCACTCCAATAGCGCAGCTTCGAGTTCTGTGAAGATGCTGAGGTTGCGGTTCTTTGCCACGAACACGACGAAGACGTTCCCAAATGAGAGCCACTGATGTTGGCTTTCTGGGCCATTCATCTCGACCAGATTTGGTGTAGCGACAGGAATCGCGTCAGCTGGGAGAAAGTTTTTTCGAAGATGCTCCTCGATGACCTCCGGTATAAGAAACTGGAATGCATTGCGAGGGATTTGCTGCGCCGAAAGTTCCTTCGCCAAAGTCGAACCTTGATCAAGAAGAGTGCGGTAGTCTCTTCGCAGATATGCATCAATATCCGAGCTCGAAAGGTCAGGCAGCCACATTTGAACGAATTCCTCCTGATTCTGGTTCAAAGTGGGTCGTTGTTGCATTTGCGTTGCTCCTCGAAACCTGCACGCAACCGTTCTGCGAACTCGATCCAATGGTGTTTCGAGAGTGTACACAACAACTAAGTTTGCGTGAGGCGTGCGTGCTAATCGCTGCAGAATTGCAATTGCTTTTTCGGGGTTGGCATCGGCCAGAGGGTCAAGATGGTAGTCAAGCACAACCAAATCCGATTTGCCGAGGTGGTCAAGCTGAGCTTCGGCCAAATCATCAACTCTTCGTATTACATCGCACAAGAGGTGCAGTTTACGGCATTCGGCCAAGAGCGTTGCCAGGTTATCGTAGTCGTAAGAAATTGGTTCAACATTCTTACCAGCGTCTCGCAGTTGCTGTTGCTCAAGCATATCTTCGTAGGTCGGGAATTTGTCATCAATCATCAGCGCCGATTTCAGAGGCGCGACATAGGTATTCCAGATCATCTTAGAGTCGTACCCAAGAGTCGGCATTAGTTCCCCCTAAAATGGATCAAGAAGTTTGCGCCAGAGAGGCATGGCCCGCCATTCTGGAAGCTGATCGTATGACCCGAAGCAGCAAGATTCGCGCGGCAAAGGTAAAGTCCAACACCCCGGCCCTCTACTCGCCGAGAAAAGAAAAGCTCAAACAGATGTGGCCGGTCGTCCGGATCAACACCTGGGCCATTGTCTGACACGCACGCAACGTCTCCCACGACGTCGAGGTTAATTCGCCTGTTGTCGACTTGTTTGAGCCAATAGACCGCGTTGTTAATCAAGTTGATGAAGACAGGGTAAAGCCGATGACTGAAGTCTGTGACTTGCATCTTTTTAAAGGCGGGTGAGACGCTAAAGTCGATCGATTCTGATGCGAAGATGCTCTCAAAAAAACTTGCCAAGTAGCGGCTCAACGCGTCCCCGGAAATCGCATCCTTTAGTTGCGGCCCCGACAAACGAAGAGGAGCGAGAAAACGCAGGCGATTGACGAGAGCTTGTTGGGCAGTCAAGGCTAACTTGTAGGCGTCCGAGTCTCGTGTCTCCTGCGGTAGCCGCCGCAAATTCCTGCCGACTTCAGCGTCTAGAGATTCGAGCTCATGCCCGATGATTTCAACAGTAACGCCCAACTGAGCCAGCGCGGTCAACTGCTCTACGCGCTCCTCTAGCTGTCCCCGCTGCTCGCTGCTCCACGAAACCGCCGCATCCAGATCGATGTCGGCTGCCAATTGGCGCAACGCGCTCAAGTAGCCGTCATAAAACCGGGCAGTGGTTTGATGATGTGTCTCACGAATCTGCTCGAATGACGCGAGGACCGCTCGGAGTTCAGCCTTGCCAGCTTCTAGATCCGCGAGAAGCGGAGCCGCCAATTTGTAAAACTCTGAGCGATCTTGATAGCTCCGCTTCTCCAGACGCGCCAATTCACTTGTCATGAGGGAGCGAATCGAGACCATGCGCCTATTGATGTCGTCGGTCAAGAATTTCTGGTGACGCCCAAAGGTGCTCTTTGCGACTGCGAGTGGGTTTCGTCCTCCGGATTTTTCCGCAGCGTCGGACCACCGTGACGAGGTTGATTCAACGGCAGCCAAGTACATGTTGTACCGGTCCCGGAAGGAGCGGTATGCGGCTTCGGCTCTTCCGAGTTTCGCTGGTTTGGGGGGAGGTCGGAATTCTGAACGCAGCTGCTTGCTCTTCTCGATTCTTGGCGCGAGCCCGAGCACTGCATCGATGTCATCTTTTTCACGCGCTTGCTCGATCTCCGTCTCCAATGCTCCGATTTCCTTCAGGGCAAGATCGAGATTGTCCGATTGATTCGCAAGATGGTTGTTCAAAGCCCGGAGTCGACCGCGAGTTGCCTGTTTGTCCGCCGCGGCTGCGGCTTTGTTGAATGCGTTGATTTCATCGATGAACTGCTTCCGATGTTCAGCGTCGCTCCCAAAGAATTCTCGTGCAGTGAATTCGAGAAGCATCACAAGCAAGTTTCGAAGTTCTCGACTCGCAGAATTTTCAATCAGGCCTTCCCGACCAGCCTTGTCACGAAGATTGCCGTTTGCCTCCTGCGAGATGGCAACCCGACCAAACATTCGGCGGTGATTCCAAAATTCACGACCCGCATGTTTCGATCGCCTTTCTTCTATCCCAAAGAAGTCGAAATCAACCCTTCCATAGGGCAGTACTCGAAGCCCATCCCGATAAATCCGAAGGCCCGCCATTGTTTCGAGCTGCGCGCTCAAGGCTTGATGAATCTCTGGAGAATGTGTGCTGTTGGTTCTTTCGAGCTCAAATGTTCCAACGCACAGGTCGAATGGCCCGACACGCACCGAACGCGCAGTGCGGATTGGATGCGAGGGCGTCATGGTGAACTCGCCAAAATCCTTATTAAACGCCCGAACACGTCCAAAGAAGACGCCATTCTCATCAAAACGACCTTCAATGAAGTGCTCCATACTTCTAAGCTCACTCATGCCAAGTTGAGCCTTGCTTGATACAGCCTCTTCTTGGAGCTGTCCTTTGTGAATGACCATGCTGTAGTCGAAATCGAGAGGTCGAGGTGAGAATGGATCTGAGAATCCGGCAAGGGTTCTCTTCATTTCATCGCGAAGCCTGGATGCTTCGTCGTCGTGAAACAGTTTTTCCGGGTCCACCCAAGCCCGAAGCTCATCTTTGATATCAAAAACGAACATTGCAGTACCATGCGAGGCCGCGCCATCCCACACCGACCACTGGGCGAGACCCCGAGTCGGGACTTCCGCGCTTAATAGTGACGAAGCAATTCGATCAGCGGTGGACTCAGCTTGGCCTTCTGAAAGCTCGCTTGTTCCGAGCAGTTCCCAAGCGGCCGTGACTCGTTCATTGCGATCTGTACTCCCCTTCTTGCCCCAGACGTTATCCATCGAGTCGTCGAGGAGTTCAGAAAATAATTTGGGGAATTCGTCGATTTTGGAGAATTGCCGTACCGGTATTCCAACGTCGCTCAACAGAAGATATGGGTTCTCGAAAAGACGCCAGTCGACCAACGACGCCGTGAAAGGGCCTGTCTTCTTCTTGGTCAGAACTAAGACAATGGGACCAAGAAAGGCGACGGAAAGGCGTCCTATACCTTTCTGGCCCTGTCTTACGCGAATGGGAAGACCGTCTCTGTCTTCGACTGCACGCGCATCATCCCTTTCCTGCTCAAGCTTCGTTTCTGTACCAAGAACTAACCACCGGTCGATAAACTCTTCGGCGCTCATGCCCGAGCCGTCATCTAGAACGGCCGCCGACGGTCTCTCTCCATCGAAGATCTGCAGTGATACCGACCTCGCGTAGGCATCGAATGAATTCTTCCAAAGCTCAGTCACTGCTGTTGGAGAGTCTGCAATTTGCTCGCGTCCAAGGTGATCGACTGTTCTTGCTTTCGGACGGAAAGCATAGATGTGCGAACCCGGTTCGCTGGTGCCCACTGTTAGGTCCGTCACGTCTGGCATTTAGCTTCGACCTCTTCGTTTTGGACTTACTTTTTGAGCGGTGATCAGCGCGTGCTTTATTGACTCAATCAATGCGACACCAAGCGTGATCGGAACCGCGTTTCCGACCTGTCGTCCGGCTGCAATAATTCCGCCACTGAAGACAAAATCGTCTGGAAACGTCTGGAAACGGGCCGCGTGCCTCAAGCAAATCCCATGATTCTTCGTAGGGTGGAGAAATCTCCCTTTTGATGGGTTAATGCACGCCGTCGTCATCGTCGGGCCTGGCTTACTTGGATCTATTCTCCCGTAAACGTCTTTATGTCCATTGTGAGTAAGATGGCAAGCCAGAACCCTATTCGATTCGCTGCGACTGCCGCCGTTCGAAGGCGTGCTTTTGAAAACCTCGATCATTGCAGCGGAATGCTGCATGTGAAGGTCATTTTCGTCATTTGGAGGAAACGGTTTAGAGAACACCGTCGCAGCCGTCAACCACGCTGGTTGAGTTTTCGCAACAACAGCTGCGTCCTCTGGAGGGAGGTGAGATGGCGAAGGAGGCCAAGAAATCTCAGCTCCAACATCGTCTCTAAAACCTAAGATGAAAACGCGCTTCCTGTTCTGAGGAGCGCCATAAGATCGCGCATTCAGCACTATGGGAGGGAGCACTGTGTATTTTGCAGCCTTCGCCGCCGCCAAGAGCCTCTTCAAATAGGCTTCGTGTCTCGTCCAAAGCAAACCAGGTACATTTTCAATCAGGAACGCGGCGGGGCGTATGGCCTGTACGGATTCAAAGTAGCTTCCCAAGAGTTCATTTCGAGGATCGTCAACGCCTGCCCCCTTCAAGCGATGGGTTGAAAACCCCTGACATGGCGGACCGCCAAGAAGCAGGTCGCAATCGCCCTTAGCAAGCTTTGCTCCTTTGAGGAGCGTCTTCCAATCAACATCCCGTATATCGGTCTCGATAAGAGTCGTCTTCGCCTTTCGCTTTTCGATCAAGTTTGACTTGTATGTTGTGCAGGCATGGGGATCTAGCTCCACTGCAGCCCGAACGTCTACGCCACAAAGCTGCGCAGCCAATGAAAAGCCGCCGGCCCCCGCGAACAAATCTATCGCGGTGAACTTTCTGGACTTTGGCTTGCGCACTGAGCGCCGATTTGCTGCTTTCACGATTTGCTTTCTGGATACTAAATCTGATGGTTGAGGCTAGCTGCGGTTTTCGGTATGAGCCCTGGATTGGTTGATTCTTGCTCGTTTCTTCTTCTTGTTACCTTCGATTCGCTCCTGGGCAAAGCCCTCCGAGCGTTGCGCCGCCAAATCGTCGCCCCGGTATTGTCAATATCCGGCAAGACACTGTTGACACACCTCGTTCGCTAGTCCCCATGGTTTACGGCGGCTAGAGTTTCAAATTCAGCGCAAAAGGCCTCGGCGCTGGGCCAGTCAGGAGAGACATAGAGCGGGCGGGACACACCGTTAGTAGCACTCAGAACCACAAAGTACGAAAAGGTGTTCCAATCCTCGCGAGCACTCGCTTCGATCTCATCCCATATAGCGTCACCGAATTCTGGATCGCTGGGCAAAGGGAGTTCGGCATCCTCATACTCAGTGTCCGAATGTAGCGAGTGCCTCAGAAACGCCAACGCATTAGGGTCCATCTGCTCGAAAGCTTCTCGAGCAAAAGCCATATCGTAGCTCTTCACAACTCGAATCTGATGACCGTTCACTTCCCGCTGAAGGAATGTTTCCTGGTGTGGCATGATTGATCCTTCCTGGCCGATTTCGCTGTTTCTGGGTTAGAAGGCAACAGTGATTTTGACGGCCTCTGGGGGGATGGAAAGTGCGTTGGCGATCATAGCCCGAGCTTGATCGATCACGTTCGTGGGTGCTTCTGCTGAAGGACCTGCATGAGAAACCTGCACCGTCGAAGTGGGAAAGTTCTTCCATTCCACCTTTTCGGCGTCGATGCCCAACGTGCCGAGACTCGTGTAAGCAATCGGATTCCGATTGTGTGTCCATGCGTTCGAAATCGACAGGTCGGCGTAGCGGTCGAATTGGATCACAAATCGATCAGATTCCGGCAACAGAGCTGCTTTTATGCCGCAGATCCGACCGATGAGAAATGCGCTTCCATGAGCCTCCTCGCCTTGAGTCCAAGTACTCTTGAGGTTCCGAGTAGCTACTACCCACTTCATGTGCTTCAGACGCTCTTCCTTTCCTGCCCAGTTGCCGGTCCCGCCTTCAACAATCATCGTTTCCAGTGACTTACTCGTGAAGACCATCACGGTGTCCTTCATACACACCTCTGATCAAAGAGTACAATAAACAAATCAAATAAGCCCGATATTTTGCCATTTTTATCGCGGTTTATCGTTCAACGCAAGGAAGATTGGGAGACAGGAGTACAAGCTTCAATCCAGTGCCTCCATGTAGGGACGGATGACGTTGCTCACCCGGCAGATTTTGGCATAGCGATAGATCTCATTGACGGTGGCTTTCTTCTGGCGGAGGCCATCTTTCAGGGCCTCGATGGCGATGTCCTGACCGATCTTGTTGCGAAATTTGAAGCAGTCTGCCACCGTCTTTGCGGCGGAATAGACGCGCACAGTAACGCCCTCGACCGAATGCTTTTCGATGCCTTCAGAGAGTGAAGGTCCTGTGAGACGAACTACCCGGAGCGAAGGCGACACGATGGCAGGCTTTCTTGCTCCTTTGCCGAGAGCAATCCAGACAGATGCCGGACTTTGCGTCGTGATTTCGTGGAAGGCCAGGGCCGAAAGCAGGCACAGGACCGCTTCGGGCACACGCTTTGCTACCTCCGCTTAGGAGTGGCGCTCCGTGACCGCTGCGCCCGGCAGAGTATAGATTCCGCGCCCTGTCCGGCTGAGTTTGCCCTTGCGGTAGAGGCGAAGGGGGTACTCGCGCGGGATGCCGATGGCCTCAATGTCGCGTGGTCTCACAATTCCGTGTTGGTGGGCATACTGCATGGTTCTCTCAAATGGCTTCGCTGTGGTCATGCTATCAATCCGTCATTAGTTAATCCTTTGTAATGACGAATTGCAACACACGTAGTGGCTTTACTGAATTCGCCAGACAGTGTCTGGCGAATTCGGATTATGCAGAAACCGTCTGCAAAATCTCGCTGGACAGGTTCACATCATCCCGATTCCCTGGGCGATGGAGGGCGCTTGCGAGACTTCCAGCGCCGAAGTCTTGGAGACATCGGCGCTGAGTTGCGGGCTGAGCTTGGTCATGTCGTCGGTGAAGAGTGTGGCTTCATGGCTGGCGCGGGAGATGGAGACGTAGCCGAAGCGGGAATTGAGCAAATCTGGATGGACGCCCGTGTCTGCGTTGACCAGGACGCGCTCGGCGGTGAGGCCCTGGGAACTGTGGCTGGTGACAGCGTAGCCGTGGTCGAAGTGGCGGTGCTCGCTGGCGTCGAACTCAATCTGCCGATCATTGTCGAGGCGGGCTGAAATACGACCATCGGGTGCGATGGATTCGATGGCGGCAAGGTCGCGATTGGCGACGCCGAGCGCCTTATCCGGCGCGGTGAACTGGACACGGTCGCCAACAGAGAATTCCCGGTGGATTTCACGGTAGACGCTGACTCCGGTCAGACGGCGCGGATCGTAGGTGGTCAAATCGCCGGAGGATTTCTCGACAGTCAGCAAGTTGGCGGCGGGGTTGATGCCTACGACTGTTCCGTAGGTCCCAGCTTCGATTCCGGCGCTCTTGCTGCCGCGTGCGTAGCGAACTACATCGTTTACCTCGAAGTGGCTGGCCCAGGAGCGTTCGGCGCCGGTCATGTCCTGGCGCTGGACGAGTACACGGAAGGTGTGGTCCTCCGGCGCGAGGGTTCCATTGGCTTTCAACTCCTGACGCACGGCTACGTTCAACTCGCGGCGGGATGCGTTGTCGGGCGAGACGATCAGGGTTTTTTCGGGTGACTCGACATAGCTCATCGCAATCGTGCGGATGCGTTCTTCAGTGTTCGGGATTTCCTTCACGCGGCCCTGTTGCTGGAGTGATTCGAGCGCGGCAGAGACTTGGCCTTTGGCAAGCATCTCCACAGCGGACTTCAGCGCCGGGTCTTTCTGGCGGACAATCTCGTCGAGTTTGGCGGTGCGCATTCCGGCTTGCTGCAACTGTTCAAAGGGGCGGCCTGCTTCTACGCCTTGGTGCTGGCGGGTGTCGCCTATCAAGAGTACACGGTCGTTGGGGCCAAGACGCGCAAGGAACTCGCGCATCTGGTTGGTGCTGGCAAGGCTGGACTCATCGACGAAGTAGAAATGCTTCTGTTCTGGCGCGGTAGGGTGTGTGGTGCGAACAAGGAACCCTTGCAGGGTTCTTGACTCAACGCCCGCCTCGCCAAGTTGACGGGCTGCGCGGGAGGTCGGGGCGAAGCCTTCGACCTGGTAGCCCTGCGATTCGGCGGCGCGGCGGATCACGGAAAGGGTGGTCGTTTTGCCCGTGCCGGCCAAACCCTGGAGACCCTGAATGCGGTCGGGTGAACTGAGTACATCCTCAACCACACTCTTCTGAGCGCGGTTGAGATTAGAATGTTGGTCGGCAACTGCGATGGCCTGCTGGCGAGGCAAAGCAGGCTCGACTTGGTGCTGTCCCTCGTGCACGCGGCGGACGATCTCGCGCTCTGCCTCGATGGTTTTGGCGGTGGTGAACTGACGGGCCGGTACGCTCTGCGACCGTTCGATTATCTGAAATTCACCGGAAGACAAGCGGGCGTCAAGGTTGCCGCGCACCTGGGCAAACGTCACCTCGCCCATGCCGCGGCGGAGGCCGTCACGAATCAATGCCCGTTCATCGACAACAGCCTCGCGCTCGAAATTCTTGTCGCGTGAAAAGGTCAGCGACTCGCGGACGCGGTCAAGAGAGTTGACGGGCTTCTGCTGATGCTGGAGCCGTTCGCGTGCGGCGCGGACGACGGCTTCGGCTTGGTGCCCAAAGTCGGCAGCGAGCTTGCGATGCGCAGTCATGACATCGGCTGGCGAATGAATCTCTTTGCGGTCGCGTGTGGAGTGCGCGGCGATCTCGGCCGCTTCCTTCCCGGAGCGCCCTGTCCGCACCAGATACTCGCGAATCTGCTGGCTGCGCGGGCTGGATGCATCGAGGTACTCCTGTGAGTAGCCTTTGATTTCCGGTGCCCCGCTGCGGCCAACGGCGATCTCGTAACCGAGTTGGCGAAGCCGGTAAGTCAACTCAGATTGATACACTGCGGTCGCAAATTGCTGCGATGCAAAGAGGCTCTGCGGCTGGATGGCACGGGGCTGGCCATTGTCCCGCTCGGTGATATTGAAGACGACTGCGTGTGTATGGAGTTGCGGCGCAACGTAGCCATCGACCGGGCGGGCCGTGTCGTGTTCAAACTTCGCGGCGATGAAATTGGCCGTGGTCTCCGGCAGATGGTTCCCGCCGATGCGGGCCTGCGCGTACATTTCAAGCTGCTCCAGCGCTGTGCGAACACTCTCTCGGTGCGCCACGCGCACATTCTCATCACCGCCAACGAGCGCGGTGAGCGAAATGGATTTGGGAGCGGAAAAGGTCGCATCCCACCCCGCACGATGCTCCATGGTTTTGACGGTCTTGCCATCGGCATCTTGGTATTCATAGGAGGCGCGCTGGCGGACAAGCTGATCGCCAGTCGCCGGATGCTGGCCCTGGCTGAGTCTGGCAAAATCCTCGGCTGAGACCGCTCCCGCTAGGCCGAATTGCCCGGCCAGACGCCCTTGCCATTCGCCGGCAATGACCCCGCGCTGGGACCAGTAGTTCTGTTCTCTGGCTGTGAATTCTCTCGCGTGATAGCTCTGCGCTTGGCCTGCGGAGAGTGGCTTGGAAATGGTCAGCATGGCGTCTACTCCATCTGGTGTCCGGCGGATTGAACCTCATGCTCAGGGAACTGCAGATTACCCTGCATTTCATCCGGCTCTGCCGGGAGAGGTGTGCTCGGCACGATTAGATCGTCCATCAGTCGCTCATCGAAGCCGGGGCTCTTCTCTTCGAGGGCAATGAACGGAAACGAGAATCGCGCAACGTGATTGCCATACTTGAGAAAGCCGCGCAGATCATCGAGTCCGGAGACCTCCGAGGGCAGGACAAGCGGCTCGGTCTGGCGATCGAGCGCGAAGTTCTTGCCTGCGCGCGAACCGTCGTAATGGGTTTCACGCAGCCGCTCGATCTCGACTTCGCCGATGGCTTCACTCACCCATTTCGCGGCGCGCGGCTCGGTTGTGCGAAGGAAGATTTTGGTGGCAGGCTGCGAGAGCATGGCTTCGGAATCTTCACCGTACCGGGCTTCCATTTGGCTGCGGCCCTGGAATCCGAGGATGACCGGGTTCTGCGATTTGCGGTTCTCTGTGATGGCTGTGTGGAGCTGTGGCAGCCGTTGCAGGCTGGCGAGCTCGTCGATCACGAACCAGACAGGCTTCTGGTCTGGCATCGGCTCGTTCAAAAGGCGCAACACAAGCGTGTCGATCCATAGACTGATGAGCGGGCGAAGCGCCTCGCGCATTGTCGGACGCGATGTGATGAAGATCCACCCGCGCCGCGTCTCCGCCCACTTGGTTGCCGTCCAAACACTGGTTGTCTCGCTCTCTTTGGGCAGCAGCCGGAAGCTGTCCGCACTCATATTGAGGGAGCCAAGTACGCCGGTGCGCTGCTGCGGAGCTTTCGGGTCGATCAGCATCCAATACTCCGTGCCCTTGACGCGGCGGTCGATCTCGGCGGGGTCGGACATCCACTTGATCAGATCCTCTGGCGTAGGCAGATAGCTGAGCAGATGGGCAAATATCTTTTGCGGCGCTTCTACGAAAAATCGGTTGGTCACTCCCTCGGGCTGATAGAGCGAAACGGCCAGGGCTTTTGCCTCCGCCTTGCGGCGTAGCTCCATGGACGGATTCCAATACGGCATCCGGGCGTCAAGTGGATTGAGGACGATGTCGCCGCGATGCTCGTCGTAGAACTGCTTCACGAACTCGCACGCAGGGTCATAGACGATGGCGCTGTCGCCGCGTGCATCGACCTGGTAGAGCATCTGGCGAATGATGCTCGACTTGCCCGATCCGGTGTCGCCCACGATGAGGAAATGCTTGTTCTCCGCATCGCGCGGGATGCGCAATGGACGCTTGAAATCATCGGTCTTGATCCCAATGCCATTGCCCGATACGGCCGCCGTGAACTCTTTCGCATTCACGAGCACAGGGCCTTTGAGGCGGCGTCCGTAGCGCAGTTGCTTGATGCGTCCGATGTCCTTGTGGATCGAAAATGGAAGCTGCAGGACGAACGCTGCTAGTCCAAAGAGGAGCTGCATCTTGAAGAGGTTGTAGAGCGGAACATCCCCGTATATCCAGTGCGCAATCCACGCATGGATCACCTTGTTCTGATAGTTGTGCGGAGCCTCGCGCATGAGGAAGTAGGTGCCATGGACTGCGGCTTCCGGGGTTAGTGTCAAGGGCAACGGCTTGCCGCCAAACTGCGGCGTAGAGCCCGGCTGCACATCCGCTTCGAGCGCGGCCCGACCCGGTGTTTCACCATCTGAAACATATAGCATCTCGTATTTGCTAGCTGAATGCGCAATGCCCGCCGTCTCGCTGCGCAGGTAGTAGGGCAGGTAGTAGCGTTGGAGAGGCTGTAGGCCAAATTGAAAGCGAAGGTAGACGAAGAATCCCGTCGCAACGCACGCGAGAAAGAACGCTCCGAGCGTATAAAGATAGCCGCGCGGCGGCCAGATGATGGACTCTCTGCGGCCCCATTGTTGAACGGTTGGCATGGCTATTTCTCCCTGTTTTGACCGCGCTTGGCGAGGAGTTCCTGAGCCTGGGCGGACTTGGTTGTTTGCACTTGGCGAAAGAGAACGTTGAGTTGATCCTGGGCCATCTTGTCGCCACGCAGAAGCGGCTCAAGCGTTTTCATCAAGAGCATCTGGATACCCACAAGTTCGGTGAAGATGTGCGTCTCCATCGCTGCCGAACCCTGGGCTCCAAGGTTGTGTAAAAGCGCCTCGCGTGCCCAATCGGCAATTGTCGTTCCCTTCGACCATGCGAGGGATTCAAGCGCCACGAACTCGGTATCGGTGAATCGCGCCGATAGTATCCGGTTCCGGGCGAGTGGCCGTTTGGAAGCATTCACAACGGACTTGAGAAGTGTTGGAGTTCCCATAGTTCAACCTCAATTCTGGAAGTCGTCAACAAACGCAAACGCCGTATACGGGGAATTGCGTAAGTGCTTCATCGCTTGGGCGTTGACGTTTGTATACGGGCGTCTACGAACGTCTACCTTTCAGGGGTGGAGTGTCGAGATACACCCGGTGCGCAGCACCGAACGGGCTTTTCATGCCTGCAACACTAACTGCGAGAGCGCGATTCACTGGCGGTCTCTACGGCTCTTGCGGGCTTGGCAGGCTGCACCACTGGCTCTACAACCGCGCCATTCTGTGGTGCGCGGCGGATACGAAGGCTCTGAGTGGCACGAGCGGCTTCCGGAGTCCGAAGGAATTCCTGGAAGTCGCGGTCCTTGGCAAAGACGTAAGCCAGTGCCTTGTCCACGACTTCATCGGCAGAAGCATGGAGAAAAGATGCATACTGGTCGATCTGCTCAGCGGTGGATTCGTCGAGGCGGATCGATGCAGTAATCTGTCGGGTTTGAACGATCTCAAGCAACGGCATTTCGGGGCTCCTCTCGGTGAGTGATTCGGGGTTGGGTTGTGGTGCAAATCTTCGTCGTAACAGCCAACAGAATCTCAACTGCATATATGCGGCAATCATGCGCGGAAAACTCGAAGCGGCGCGGACTTCAAGCATGGTGAGAACATCCGCAATCGACAAGCCTTCGGCTAGCCACTGGCGAACCGATGCGATGTCGATAATCTCACTTCTATGAGAGGCGGACTCGACTCGTACAGGCTGCGGTCTGCGAGCAGTTTTCAGCATGGCTTGCCTCTCACAATCTCCTGGCTTTCATTCTGGAAAATGTGCTCCATTTGGAACGCCTGTGCGGTCCGGTCGTAGCCGTTCAATTTGAGAACTTCGCGGATCACGCGACGGCCTGGCTGACGCTCGATATGAACGACATAATCGACGGCCTCTCCAATCTCCGCTTCGATATCCTCGAAAGTCGCCTGAGAGTGGCTGCGCAGAACGAGGTTCGCAAAACGGCGAAGCGCCTTCGCGGCCGAGTTGGCATGGATGGTGGCAAGAGAACCGGCGTGGCCTGTATTGAAAGAATCGAGCAGCGTGCGTGCCTCGGTTCCGCGTACTTCGCCCAAGATGATGCGATCCGGACGCCAGCGCAGCGCGGCCTTCAATAAGTCGTCGAACGTGACCGCATTCCTGTAGGTGTCGGTCTGGCATTCGACGGACATTATGTTTGGCTTCTCGATGTGCAACTCCGCAGTATCCTCGATTACGACGATGCGTTCGTGGTCAGGGATAGATTGTCCAAGGATGTTGAGCAATGTCGTCTTTCCAGTTCCGGTTCCGCCACTGATAAGGATGGTCTGGCCACGCTCGATCTGAGTGGCCAGGAACTCCGCAAGCGGGCGCGTGAGCGTCTCGCGAACGATCAGGTCTTCGACCGTGAAATGGCGGCTGGTGAACTTGCGGATGACCATTGCGGGAGCGGGACGAACGACCGGGGGAATTACGGCTGCCAAGCGGCTCCCATCGGGGAGCTGCGCGTTGAGCAACGGATTGTCTTCGTCGAGTTTCTTCCCGAGTCTGTTGGCTACGACTTCAAGGCCAGTCCGCAGGCGCGCAGCATCGAACTCGATGCTCGCGTCGCGGCACAGAATCCCGTCCCGCTCGAACCACCAAGTCGAGTCGGGATTGCCCATGATTTCGCTGACGCTCTCGTCCAGCAAGAGCGGCTCGATGGGGCGGAGGAACGGAAGGATTAACTCGAAGCTCATGAGCACCTCAGAACGATGGAAGCCCAGCGTCAAGCCAGGCTTCCGAAACGGAGGAGGAAGGGCCTAGGCGGCCTCTTCCTCCGGGTTGATCTCCTCAGGCTCCTGCTCTTCCGGGCTGACCTTCTCGGCCCGGTCGAGCTTCAGGATCGAAGACACGCGTACTTCCCATACGCGCTGCTTGGCATTGGTCTTCTTGTTCGTCTGGTCGCGGCTACGAAGCTCTCCTTCGACGGACAGATGAGCGCCCTTTGTAAGTGTCTTCGCGTACTCGGCCAGCCGGCCCCAGACGACGCAGCGATGCCACTCGGTATGGCTGTTGTACTCGCCGGTCTTCTTGTCCTTGTAGCTGGACTTGGTCGCAAGTGAGAGCACGGTGAAGCTGGCGTTGTTGGCGGTGCGGGTGATGGCGTCGTTGCCGAGGAAGCCGATGAGCGTTATGCGATTCTGATACATGGTGAGTCTCCGTTGTTTGAATTCCCGGATTGGCCGGGTCACCCCTTGGCGAAGCCCGAGCGAGAGGCCCGGCTCCCAAGTGCCAAGCCGTGCATTCTGGAGCAGGGGCCCAAACTTGATTTGGGAGAGGAGTCCGGAAAGCAGAGCGGCGACGTGCCGCCGGGCGCCGGATGTGGCCCGAAGCGTGTGACCGGACAGAGTAGGGATGGAAACGGAAGACGAGCGCTTCATG
>Ga0181520_10003946_pt1 | contig 25395 bp, 27 predicted proteins | sample PEATcosm2014_Bin_29_FD_132451 | JGI IMG/M metagenome (GOLD analysis project Ga0181520, IMG submission 132451) | Peatland microbial communities from MTU Mesocosm Facility, Houghton, MI, USA - PEATcosm2014_Bin02_30_metaG | ecosystem: Environmental > Terrestrial > Soil > Wetlands > Peat | place...
TAGACGAACCGGCCCAGCAACTCGGGCACCCGGTGCTCAAAGCCGTACCAGATCGGGTACAGCGACGCGTCCTTGAGACGGAAGTCACCGCCCAGGTCGACGACGAGCGGGATGGTCCCCGCCAAGGTCGGGACGAAGTCCTGGGAGCGGCCGGAGGGAAGGGCGATGAACACGGCGTCGAGTCCGCCGAGCCCGCCGGCATCGAGCGGGGAGAACACCAGCTCGCCATAGAAAGGGGCCAGGTTCGGATACAGATCGGAAACCCTTGCACCTGCTGAGCTGTCAGCCTGCACCACCGCGACCTTGAGGGCCGGATGGCCCGCCAAGAGACGAAGCAGCTCGGCTCCCAGGTATCCCGACGCCCCCACCACTCCGATCTGCATAGCATGACAATACAGTCATTAGATTATCTATGCAATCGGCCCGGCACGGCCTCGGATAACCGGCCGACTACCAAGAACCTGCGACGACCGGCGCAAACCTCTGCCGAAAAGCCCTCAGGCGGTCACATCCTGGCGGACGAAGACGAGCACAGCGATCATGACCGCCCCGAGCAGGTAGGCCGAAACCGTCGTCAATGCGGCCCCGAAATGGGCTGTGCTCGAGCCTCCCTGGGCTATCGCCTCGAGCAGCTGCGCCGGCAGCCAACGCGCCATTCCCGGGATCGCGTCCGTGAGGATCGTCTCCAAGGGCAACAAGACGGCGAGGCCGGCCGCGATGGCAATGACCGACGAACGCAGCAGCACGCCGGCGATCATCCCGATGATCGCAAAGCCGCAGGCCGAAATGGTCAGGTCGCCGAGCAGAGTCCCGAGGTCGGCCATCCCGGCGCCGGAGGTCCATGCCCCCGTGGAGATGCCTCGCAGGTGCGCCATCACGAACGCGGCACAGATGGCCACGATCGTCGCCGCCACGACGGCGCCGATGAGGAAGGTGAGCACGGCCAGGCACTTTCCGGCCATGAGGGTGCTGCGACGTGGCTGGCGGACGAGGAGGTTGCGCAGCGTCCCGTGGGCGAACTCGCCGCCGAACTGGAACGCCGCAATGGAGAACGAGACGGCACCGAGCAGCACCCCCGACTGGGTGAGCCCCTGGCTGAGGCCCGACGCGTGGGCCAGCTGGGCAAGAGTCAGATCACCGTGAGAGTCCGGATGGTGCAGGGCCCCGGCGATGGTCACGATGGTCGTCAGCACGACCACGGCCGCGATCGCTCCGTAACTCCCGTACCAAAGGCGCCTGCGGCGCATCTTGACCCATTCGCTCGCGAAGGCCCTCCAGATCATGGCCGTGCCGCCCCTGGCGGGCGGGCGCTCGAGGAGCGATCAGGGTCCCCGGCCGCTCGTGGAGCGCAGCGGTTGCCGGGAGTCAGCGGACCACGGTTCCGGGTGATCTCGAAGAAAGCCTCCTCGAGAGTCGAACGCCGCTCGGCGAGATGCACGAGCGTGATGCCGTCCGCCATGGCGAGACGGTTCAGGTCGCCGGCGAAAGCGCCGTCGGCGCCTATCTCGATCGTCCTGGCGTCATCGTCGCCGGTCATGCGGGCGCTGCGCCCGATCCTGGTCAACAGCCTCAAGAGGCGTCTCGCGTCCTCATAGGACTCCGTGCGCACGATCAGCTCGGGAGCGCGGGCAGCGAGCAGCTCCTCGACCCCTCCTTGGAAGATGAGCCGCCCGGCCTCGATGACCACGAGGTGCTCGCAGATCTGTTGGATCTCGGCGAGCAGGTGCGAGGACACGAACACCGTCATGCCGTCGTCGGCGAACGAGCGCAGCATGGCCCGGATCTCGGCGATGCCGTGGGGATCAAGACCGTTCGTGGGCTCGTCGAGCACGAGCAACTCCGGGCGGGGAAGCAGGGCCGCAGCAATGCCCAGGCGCTGGCGCATGCCGAGCGAATAGGTACGGAACGGGTCGAGACCACGCGAGCCGAGCCCGACGCGCTCGAGGACCACGTCCACCCTCTTGGTCGAGATGCCCCCGAGGCGCACGAGCACCATGAGGTTCTCGCGCCCCGACAAAGCCGGGTAGAACGTCGGCCCTTCGATGAGGGCGCCGACGCGGCAGAGATATGCACGGGCATTGCCGAGCGGATGCCCGAGCACGGTGCCGCTCCCGGCACTGGGGCGTATCAGACCGAGCAGCATCCTGATGGTCGTGGTCTTGCCGGCCCCGTTGGGGCCGACGAACCCGGTGATGGAGCCGGCGGGAATGCGCAGGTCGAGGCCGTCTACCGCCAGACGCTTGCCGAAGCGCTTCGTCAGGCCGAGCGTGGAAACGGCGTAGCACTCGCTCCCCCGCTCCACAGCATGTACGACCGGCTCGGTCGCGAGGGCCGCCGCGCTCACCTAACGATCAAACCACAATTTTCACCCCAGGTGACGCAGGGGCACCGAATTGCCTTACCGGACGGCCTCGAGGCAGTCTCAGAGCCACGAAACACCGCCATTCATAAGGCTTTGCAGTTTCCTCGACAAAAGTCCGCCGGCGCGGGCCGTCAGGGGCCGATGGCCGCCCGGATCCCAGCGACGAATTCCGCCGCCCCGTCCGGGCCGGCACCTTCGAGGAGCCGGTGGACGAGTGCCGAGCCCACCACTACGCCGTCGGCCACTGCCACGACCTCGCGAGCCTGTTGCGGAGTCGATATCCCCACGCCGATGAGCACCGGGGTGTCGCTCTCCTGCTTGCAGCGCGCCGCCACCTCGAGCGCGCTCGACCCCACCGACTCCCTCTCGCCCGTCACCCCCATGACGCCGACGCCGTACACGAAACCCCGTGACCGGGCGCAGATGGCCTTGAGCCGCGCCTCGGGGGTGGTGGGCGCCACCAGCAGCACCGTCGCGACGCCGGCCTCGTCGGCTTGTTCCCCCCAGCCGTCCAGCTCGTCCAAAGGAAGGTCCGGCACGATGGCGCCGGACACGCCCGCATCTGCGAGAGTCCTGGCCATCCGGCGGTGGCCCGCCCTGAGAACGATGTTGTAGTAGGTCATGACGGCCAGTGGGACACCGGCGTCCGCCTTGGCCAAAGCGGCGATGATCCCCGATGGCGTCGCACCGGAGGCGATCGCCTGGGCGGAGGCCAGCTGGATGATCGGGCCGTCCATGACCGGGTCCGAAAAGGGCACCCCCACCTCGATGGCGTCTGCCCCCGCGGCGGCGATCGCCCGCACGACATCGACCCAGTCGGCGCCGAGTCCCCCGGTCACATAGGGGATGAGCAGCTTGTGCCCACGGTCTCGGCGGTCCCGGAGGGCGCTTTCGAGCGCGCCGTGAGGCAAGTTCCCGATCACTGCGCGAGCTCTCTCACCAGGGCCACGTCCTTGTCCCCCCTGCCCGAAAGCGTCAACAGCACCGATGATCCGGGCGGGATCGACTTGCCGGCTTCTCTCACCACCCACGCGAGGCCGTGAGCGGGCTCGAGGGCGGGGATGATGCCCTCGGTCTCGGCCAGCAGACGGAAGGCCGCCAGCACCTCCGCATCGCCCGCCGAGGGGTACTCGGCTCTCCCGGTGGCAGCGAGATGGGCGTGCTCGGGGCCGATCCCCGGGTAGTCCAGACCGGCCGATATCGAGCTCGCCTCGAGGATCTGGCCGTCCTCGTCCTGCAAGAACCGGGACCGCATACCGTGGACGACACCGGGGACGCCGTTTGTCGCGGCGGCCCCGCCCGCCGCCTCGACGCCCACGAGCCTCGCCTGGGTGTCGACGAACCCGGCGAAGGTGCCTGCCGCGTTCGAGCCGCCCCCGACACACGCCACGACCACGTCCGGGTCGAAGCCGAGCAGCTCAAAGCACTGGGCGCGGGCCTCGTCGCCGACGACACGTTGGAACTCCCGCACCATGAAGGGATAGGGGTGCGGTCCCATGACCGAGCCGATGCAGTAGTGGGTCGTCCCGACGGTCGCCACCCAGTCGCGAAGCGCTTCGTTGATGGCATCTTTGAGCGTCCGGCTGCCCGACTGCACGGGACGCACCTCGGCACCGAGCAGCTCCATCCTGAACACGTTCAAGGCCTGACGCTCGACATCGACAGCGCCCATGTAGACGAGGCATTCGAGGCCCAGCAGTGCCGCGGCCGTGGCCGTGGCGACGCCGTGCTGGCCCGCCCCGGTCTCGGCGATGAGCCGACGCTTGCCCATGCGCTCGGCCAACAGTGCCTGGCCGATGACGTTGTTGAGCTTGTGCGACCCCGTGTGTGCCAGGTCCTCACGTTTCAGGAGCAGTCGGATGCCGAGGCGCTCGCCCAGTCGCCTGCACTCGGTGACCGGGGTGGGACGGCCTCCATAATGCTCCAGGAGGTCGTCCAGGCGGCCTTTGAAGGCCGGGTCCGCCCATGCAGCCGCAAAGGCGGCCTCGAGCTCCTCACAGGCCGGTACGAGGGCCTCAGGGACGAAGCGCCCGCCGTACTCGCCGAATCGTCCCAACTGCTGCGGGTCGCGCATCAGGGCACGGCCGTTGGTCAACGGTCCTCCTGCCAGTCATAAGGGCCGGCGTCATCGCTGTCGTAGGGCTCGGGCTCGGCGGCCCGTGCGGCCTGCACGAAGGCTCTCACCCGCCGGGCGTCCTTCTTGCCGACGCTCGATTCCACGCCGGACGACACGTCGACGCCCCAGGGGTGGACGCGGGCGATGGCGTCGCCCACGTTGTCCGGGTCGAGACCCCCGGCAAGCACGAGTCTGCGCCCTTTCGGCGCCCCCTCGGCGAGACGCCAGTCGAACACCTTGCCCGACCCGGGAGAGGGGGCGTCCACGAGGACGATGTCGGCTCCGTACTCACCGGCTCGCGCAAGGCGGCTGTCGCCGGCGGGGAACGCCTTTATGACTAAAGGAACCCGGACCGAGACGTACCCGCAGTCCTCGAAGGTCTCGTTGCCGTGCAGCTGGGCGGCGTCGAGTCCCGCACGGTTCACGATCTCGACCACGCGGCGGGGCTCCTCGTCACGGAACACCCCCACCGTGCAGATCTCCGGAGGAAGGCGCCTCGTGATCGCCGACACCGCGCTCGGGCTCATCTGGCGGGGAGAAGGTGCGAAGACAAAGCCGACCGCGTCGGCCCCCATGGCCACGGCGATGAGGGCGTCCTCCTCGCTCGTGATCCCGCAGATCTTCACCCACATGGCACGTTCCGCCCCAAGAGCTCGGCGACTGCCGCACGCTGGTCGGGCCTGCGCACGAGAGCCTCGCCTACGAGCACGGCGTCGAAGCCCGCCTCGGCCAACGCGGCCACATCCCCGGCCGAGCTCACACCGGACTCGGCGACCTTCAGCACGCCGGCGGGCACGTTGTGTGCCACACGGGCGGCGCGTCCCCTGTCCACCTCGAAAGTGTGCAGGTCCCGCTGGTTGACGCCCACAAGGCTCGCCCCGATGCCGAGCGCCAGCTCGAGCTCGCGCTCGTCGTGCACCTCGACCAGGACGGCCATGGCCAGGTCCTCGGCGATCTCGTGCAATTGAGCCAGTTCAGCACGGTCCAACAGCGCCACGATGAGGAGCACGGCGTCCGCGCCCATCAGCCGGGCGTCGTATACGTCGGCGGCCGAGACCGTGAAGTCCTTGCGAAGCACAGGAATTCCGACGGCACGTCGAGCCAGCCGCAAGTCCTCAGGGCTGCCCGCGAAATACGGGCCGTCGGTCAGCACCGACAGGCACGACGCGCCACCGGCCTCGTAGGCCCGGCCAACCTGTGCCGGATCGAGGCCCGGGTTGAGGTCGCCCTTGGAGGGCGAGCGGCGCTTTATCTCGGCTATGAGCGCGATCGTGTCCTCACCGAGGCTCGCGCCCCCATGGCTCTTGAGGGCCCCGGCGAAGTCTCGGGGCGGTGACGAGGCCCGCGCCTTTGTGGCGAGATCCTGCAAGTCCCTGCGGTCACGCGACGCCGCGGCACGGTGCCACGCCCCGATGCTGTCGAGATATGTGGCCACCGCCGCGAGCCTACCGGCCTGTTGCGGACACCTCCCGGACCTTCCCCTCGACGTGGGCGACACGGGACCTGCCGAGGTGCTCCTCGTTGACCGATCCGGCGATCAGCGGCGACTGGGTCAACACGAACAGTCCCACGCACATGACCAGCAGGGCGGCGGCATCGAACGCGAGGGCACCCAGTCCGCCTCGCAGGTCGTCTCCGAACAGGCCGACGCCGATCACGACGCTCACGATGGGGTCGACAATGGTGAGCGTCGCCTGCGAGGCCGTTATCGGCCCGGCATGGAAGGCGTCCTGGGTGAGCACGAGACCGGCCAGCCCGGCCACGATGATGGCGTAGGGCTGCCAGTGCTCGAAGATCTGCCAGAAGCCGTGCGAGAACAGGATCGTCGTCGCCTTGGTGAACGCCGCGCTGAGCGAGAACGAGATCGCCGCCGCGGAGCCGAACCATGCCGAACGCCAGACCCGTGACCGCGACCTCGCCCGGGTCATGGCGACACAGATGGCGACGGCCGAGAAGCACGCGGCGATCATGATCACCCAGCCCTCGGTGGTGGGAAACGACGTGCCGCCGCCCGTGTTGCTCATGGCGAGGAAGCCGGCCAGCCCCGCCACGGTCAGCACGGTCCCGGTCGCCTCGCGCCAGCCAAGAGGCGAGCCGAACCACACGCGCAAGATCACGACCAGGAAGACGAGCTCAGTGACCATGAGGGGCTGCACGACGCTGAGCGACCCGAAGCCGAGCGCGGTCGCCTGGAACAGGAACGACCCGAGCATGGCGGCGAACCCGACGTACCAGATCGGGCGCCTGAGGACGTGGCGCAAGAGGCTCAGGCCGCGAAGCTGGGCGTCGGGAGCCGTCTCGACGCCGAGGCGCTGGAAGATCGTGGTCAAGGCGTTGCACAGCGCCGCGCAAACCGCCAGTGGGATGGCTGCCACTGCCTTTGTATATCCGATCTAGAGAGGGATTTCCCGGATCTCGGCCTCGGCCCCGCCCGGCACGACGGTGGCCCTCTGCGGGACGGCGACGTCGCGGCGCACATAGGCGAGGGCGACGGGACCCTCGAACCTCGGTGACCAGGCGCTGCTGGTGACGCCGCCCAGCAAACGGTCCCCAGACACGATGCTGGCGTCCTTCGGGCACTCGCCGCCCGGGTCCACGACGAGGCCCCGCAACCGTCGCGCCACGTTGGCGCCCCTGGCCTCGAGGCGGGCCACGAGCTCCTGGCCCGTGTAACAGCCCTTCGTGAGGCTCACGGCGTGAGCCACGAGGTTGCCGGCTTCGTGTGGGATGGTCTTGTCGGTGAGCTCCAGGCCCATCGTCGGCACTCCCGCCTCGATGCGCGCCGCCTCGAAGGCCGCCGGGTCGCCCGAGACGAGCTCGGCCTTCGGCCAACAAGGCGCGCCGGCTCCCTTCAGCACGTCCACGCCCGCGAAACCGGGCCAGTTCACCTGGACAGCGATGACCCAGTTGTCGCCGGGGCCGTAGGCGGAAGCCGGCACCGCCCCGAGCCCCAGGGCGGCGATGCTCGCGGCCGAGGCGGGACCGCGCACCTGCAGGCACGAGACGGTGCCGGTCTCGAGGTCCGCCTTCACGCGCAGACGGAACCGCCGCAGGCGCTGCGACAGCGCCTCGCCGTAACCGGTAGCGGTGTCCAAGAGCACGACCTCGTCGGCGAGCACCGTTGCGCGGCAGTAGGCGTCCACCTTGCCCTGGGGCGACAGCACGAGCGTCTCGCCGCACTGACCCACGCCGAGTGCGTCGAGGTCCTGGCTGACCTGGCCCTGCAGCCAAGCCCGGGCATCGGGGCCGCTCACGACGACAACGTCCCGTGCCGTCTCGAGCCCACAGGCATCCTCGCGGATACGGGCGTACGACTCCCGGAGGCCGAGTCCCTGGCTCAGGACTACCGCCCCTCCGAAGACAGCTGGCGAGCCCCCGCCACCGCCGCCAGCACCGCCGCGGCCTTCGCCGCGCACTCCTCGTCCTCGGCGGCCGGGTCGCTGTCGGCGACGATGCCCGCCCCGGCCTGGACGGAGGCTTTCCCGTCGTCTGTGGCGACCAGGGTGCGGATGGCGATGGCGGTGTCCAGGTTGCCGGAGAAGTCGATGTAGCCCACCACGCCCGCGTACGGGCCTCGCTTTGTGGGCTCGAGCTCGTCGATGATCTCCATCGCCCGCACCTTCGGCGCCCCTGAGACGGTGCCGGCGGGAAGCGTCGCTCTCAGCACGTCCACCGGCCCCCTGGCCTCGAGCAGCTCGCCGGACACCTCCGAGGTGAGGTGCATCACGTGGCTGTAGCGCTCGACGGTCATGAGCTCCTCGACGCGTTCGGAGCCGAAACGTGCGATCCTGCCGACGTCGTTGCGGGCGAGGTCGACGAGCATGACGTGCTCGGCGAGCTCCTTGGGGTTCTCGACCAGCTCGGCTTCGAGCCTTCGGTCCTCCTCGTCGTTCGAGCCCCGCCGCCGCGTACCGGCGATGGGTCGCGAAACGACGCGCCCGCCGAGAACCTGCACCATGGGCTCGGGCGAGGCTCCCACGACCGAGACGCCTCCTTGGCGGAGGAAGAACATGTACGGACTGGGGTTCACCTGGCGAAGCACGCGGTAGACGTCGAAGGGGTCGCAGCCCAGGTCGAAATCGAAGCGCTGCGACAAGACGACCTGGAAGGCGTCACCCGCCCGGATGTACTCCTTGGCGGCCTCGACGGCCCGGCGGTACATCTCGGCGCTGGTCCCGCGCCGCACCTCGGCCGAAGGAAGTGTCGCTCCCGGCGAGGGCGGGGTCGCGAGCCGGCCACCACCTTGGCGCTCGAGATCGCTGCGGATCACCTCCAAGCGCCGCAAGGCCTCGAGGTACGCCGGGCGGGACAGCGCCGGGTCGCCTCTTTCGTCGTTGTCCTCCTCGACGAGCACGTTGTTGACGAGGGTGACCCGCTGTCGCCAGTGGTCGAAGGCGGCCAGCTCACCGATCACCGAGATGACCGCATCGGGGTGACCCAAGTCGTCGCGGGGCACTGCCGGGAGCCTTTCGACCTCGCGGACCACGTCGTAGCCGAGATAGCCCACAAGACCGCCGTGAAGCGGAGGCAAGCCCTCTATCGAGGGCGAGCGGAACTTGTCGAGGAGCGACTCGATGCAGGCGAGGACACCGCTGTCGCACGGCACCGAATCGGGAAGTGAGCCCTCGGTGACCTCGATGTCGAGGCCGCGTGCCACCAACGTGGCGGCCGGCGCGCGCCCGACGAAGGAAAAGCGGCTCCAGCGCTCCCCGTGTTCGACAGACTCGAGCAGGAAGCCGGGCCCGTCCCCGACCATGGCGCGATAAGCCCCGATGGGCGTCAGGCCGTCGGCTATCAGCTCCCGCCAGACCGGGACGACCGAGTAGTCCCGGGAGAGCTCGCAAAAGGACTCGAAGTCCGGGCTCGCCCCCGAAGCGTCGCTGTCGGGGGAAAGGGTCGGGGCTGCCGGACGCGAGCACCCCTCCCGCCCGGCGCCGGTCACGGCTCCGAGCTGCCGAAGCGGCGGTGAAAACAGCTCCAGTCCCCGGTGTGACAAGCCCCGGCGCCCTCCTGGTCGACACTGACGAGCACGGCGTCGCCGTCACAGTCGTAGGCGGCGGCCCGGACCCACTGGCGATTGCCCGAAGTCTCGCCCTTGCACCAGTACTCCTGGCGGCTCCTGCTCCAGAACCAGGTGCGGCCGGTCGTAAGTGTGCGGCGCAACGCCTCGGCATCCATCCACCCGAGCATCAAAACGTCGCGCGTGGAGCGATCCTGCACGATCGCGGCCACGAGACCCCTGTCGTCGAAACGGATCCCCGCCATCTGCTCATCGGTGAAATCCACCGGCGAACCTGTCACAAGTACAACCCTGTCCCGTCCTCCAACCGTTCAGAGGCGACCGCCGGGATGTCACGCTCGCGAAGGATCACGTAGTCCTCGCCCTGCACTTCTACCTCGAAGCACTCGTCGGGGTTGAAAAGGACGCGGTCGCCGGCCCGGATCGAGCGCACATTGGGCCCGACCGCCGCGACCTCGGCCCAGCTGAGCCGACGCGCGACTGACGCCGTGGCCGGTATGAGAATGCCTGAACGCGACCGGCGCTCGCCCTCGGCGGCCGGAACGTGCACGAGCACGCGGTCGTTGAGCATCGTCACGGGCTGCTTCACGTCGTTGGAACCCGGCTTGGACCGGTCCGGCTCGAGTAGCTCCACGACCGAAACGGTAGTGCGCCTGAGGCGACGGCGCGGTCGACCGGCCCCGGCGCGGCCGGGAAGGCCCGCTTCGACCCTGAGCGGCGCCGGAGCCGGAAGAGCCGTCACCTGAGCGGCAGTCCCCGCCAGACTCGGCATCATTGGGGGCGTGGATCGTGTCCTTCTTCTCGTCCCCTCCGCCTCCTACAGGGCCTCGGACTTCCTCGAGGCGGCCAGGGCGCTCGACCTCCAGGTGATCATCGGGTGCAACGAGCCGCTAGTTCTGGGCGCGGACGGCGCGTCCGTGCAGATCTGCCTGGAGGATCCCGACGCCGCCGCCGAGCAGATCGTGGCGCTCGACGGCAAGTCGCCCCTCGATGCCGTCGTGGCCGTGGACGACCAGGGCACGGCCGTGGCGGCCCGGGCCGCGCAGCGCCTCGGCCTGCGCTCGAACAGTCCCGAAGCCGTCGCGGCCACACGCGACAAGCTCCGGATGCGCCTGAGCCTCCACGGAGCCGAGGTGTCCCAGCCTGGCTTCGCGGCCTTGCCCCCAAACGCCGGAGCGGCCGAACTGGCCCGGCTCGCCGAAACGGTCGGGCTCCCCTTGGTGGTCAAGCCGACGTCGTTGTCGGGGAGCCAGGGCGTCATCCGGGCCGACACCGTCGAACAGGCCCTTGCCGCCGCCGAGCGCACCCGATCGATCGCCTTGAAGGCGGGGGCACCGCCGGAGCAGCCCCTGTTGTTGGAGGAGTTCGTGCCCGGGCCCGAGGTGGCCCTGGAGGGCGTCCTCACCGACGGCGAACTGACCGTCCTGGCCGTGTTCGACAAGCCCGACCCGCTCGAAGGCCCCTTTTTCGAGGAGACCATCTACGTGACCCCCTCCAGGCTGAAAGCAGGTGACCTCCGGGCCGTGACCATGACGACCCAGGCCGCCACGAGAGCCCTCAAGTTGAGACAGGGGCCCATCCACGCGGAGCTGCGCGTGCGCGAAGGGCGGGCGTGGGTCATCGAGGTGGCCGCCCGCTCGATCGGGGGGCTGTGCTCGCGGACCTTGTCGTTCGGGACGGGGATGAGCCTCGAGTACCTCATCCTGGCCCACGCGCTCGGCCGCCCGGTGGCCTCGCTCAAGCGGGCCACGGGCGCGGCCGGGGTCCTGATGCTCCCGATCTCCACCGGCGGCATCCTCGCCGAGGTGGCCGGCCGCGAGCGCGCTCTCGCGCTGAAGGGCGTGGTCGGCATCGAGGTGACCATCGCCCCGGGCCGCAGGCTGGTCCCCTTGCCCGAGGGAAACCGCTACCTGGGCTTCGTCTTCGCCCGTGGCGAAAAACCCGAGGAGGTGGAGGCCTGCCTGCGGGGGGCACTTGCCCTGCTGGAGGTCCGCCTGGAAAAGGAACGACCGCTCAGGCGCCCGGCGGCCGCACGGTGAGCCCGCGGGACGCCAGTGCCTGCTTCGCCTCAGCGATGCTGTGGCGGCCGAAGTGGAAGATGGAGGCGGCGATCAGTCCGTCGGCGTGACCGATGAGCGCTCCCTCGACCAGGTGCTCCAGCGTGCCGACTCCCCCGCTGGCGATCACCGGCACACGCACGAAGCCCGCGATCCGGCTCGTCAGCTCCAGGTCGTAACCCGCCTGTGTCCCGTCCCGGTCCATCGAGGTGAGAAGGATCTCGCCGGCGCCGAGTCGGGTGCACACCGCCGCCCAGCTGAGCGCGTCGAGGCCGGTAGGACGGCGCCCGCCGTGGGTGAAGACCTCCCAGTGGCCACCTTCGCTGCGGCGGGCGTCGATAGCCACCACGACACACTGCGCCCCGAACTCGCCCGCCAGGGCGGCGATCAGACCCGGCGCGGCGACAGCGGCGGAGTTGACGGCCACCTTGTCGGCTCCCGCGCGCAAAAGCGCCCGGGCGTCGGCGACGCGGCGGACTCCACCACCGACGGTCAAGGGGATGAAGACCTGCTCGGCAGCACGCTCCACGACGTGCAACATGGTGGCGCGATCGTCAGACGAGGCGGTTATGTCGAGCAGCACGAGCTCGTCCGCGCCCTCCGCGTCGTAACGGGCGGCGAGCTCCACGGGATCCCCGGCGTCGCGGAGCCCCTTGAACTCGACACCTTTCACCACCCTGCCGCCATCGACGTCAAGGCAGGGGATCACCCTCACCGCCCGCACGCGGCCACCGCCTCGGCGATCGAGAACGCCCCCGACAAAAGTGCGCGTCCCACGATCGCCCCGTCGAGGGCACGACCCGCGGCGCTGAGACCTGCGAGCGCCGTGAGATCCGCGCTGCCGGCGATGCCGCCCGAGGCGATCACCGGCAGTCCGGTCATGGCCAGCACCTGCGCGAGTCCCTCGAGGTCGGGGCCTTCGCCCGTCCCGTCACGGTCGATGTCGGTGACCACGACGCCCCCGAGCGCCATGTCCCTGAGGCGGGCGAGAACCGTCTCGAGCTCGGGGCCTCCCGAGCCCACCCAGCCGCGGACCGCCACCTCGCGCCGGACCGTTCCGTCCGGACCGGGCCTGCCCCGGTGGTCGAGACCGACGAGCACGCGACCGGGCCAGCGCTCGGCCATCCCGGCGAGCAGGTCCGGTTGCTCGACTGCCACCGTGCCGACGACGACCCGTGCCACCCCGGCGTCCAGCAGTGCCTCGGCCGCCGTCTCGTCCCGCACGCCTCCGCCGGCTTGCACGGGCACCCCGGCCGATGCGGCTATGCGGAGCACGAGCTGGCGGTTCGGCCCACCGCCGTCGCGGGCGGCGTCGAGGTCGACCACGTGCAGGCGTGAGGCACCTGCCGAGACGAACGCCTCGGCCTGCCTGAGCGGATCGCCGTAGACGGTCTCGGAGGAGAATTCCCCGCGTAGCAGGCGCACGCACTTGCCGGCGCGGATATCGATGGCGGGCCAAAGCTCGAGGGTCACGACCGCGAAGGCTCCCCAGCACAGATCCGGGCGAATCTCTCCAAAAGCTCGAGACCGGCCAAGGCCGATTTCTCCGGATGGAACTGTGTCCCGAACAGGTTGCCGCGTTCGAAAGCGACCGCCATCTCGCCTCCGTAGTCACAGGTCCCCACGACACTTTGCAGGCCGTCGTCACCTTCTGGGAAAGGCACGTACGAGTGCACGAAGTAGTACCAGCGGCTCTCTTCCTCCCCCAGAAGGCGAGAATTGCGGGCCGCCACGCGCCTCACGAGGTTCCACTGCATCTGGGGCCTGCGTTCGGTCTCAGGAAGCGCCCTCACGAACCCCGGCAGTATCCCGAGCCCCGGCATCTCCGGATCCTCCTCCGACCCCTCGAAGAGAAGCTGCAGACCGACGCAGATCCCGAGGAAAGGCAGCCCGTCGTCGATGCCGAGCCGGACCACCTCGTCTAGCCCGGAGTAGCGCAGTGCGCGGGCACAGGCGCCGAAAGCCCCCACACCGGGCAGCACGAGCCCCGAGGCGTCAATGGCGCCCTCGGGGCTGTCGACGAGACGAGCCTGCGCGCCGACACGCAAGAGGGCCTTCTCCGCGGAACGGAGATTCCCGATGCCGTAATCGAGGACAGCGATCACGGCCCTCCTACAACTGGCCCTTGGTGGAGGGGACGCCACTGCCCTCGATGCGCACGGCGTCACGAAGTGCGCGCCCGACGCCCTTGAAGCTCGCTTCGAGCACGTGGTGGGGATTGCGCCCGTGGCGCAGCTCGATGTGCAGTGTGAGCGACGCCGCGTGAGCGAACGCCCGCCAGAACTCCTCGGCGAGCTGGACGTCGAACGCAGGGCTGCCGAGCGCTGCCGGCTCGCCCAGCGCGACGTCGTAGTGCAGATAGGGCCTTCCGGACAGGTCGAGAGCGACATCCACGAGCGCCTCGTCCAAACAGAGCGCTATGGACGCGAAGCGGCGGATCCCCGCTTTGGTGCCGAGCGCCTCGAAAAGGGCCTCCCCGAGCACGATCCCGGTGTCCTCGACGCTGTGGTGGGCGTCGACCTCGAGATCACCGCGGGACTTGAGCTCGAGGTCCAGCCCGCCGTGTCTTGCGAGCTGGGCCAGCATGTGGTCGAAGAACGGCAGGCCGGTGTCGGTGAGGGCGGCCCCGGTCCCGTCGAGATCGAGGAGAACCGTGACCTCGGTCTCTTTGGTCGCGCGCCTTTTCTCCGAGCGGCGTGGGGCAGCGTCGGGTTCGTTCGCCATGGATGAAGCCTTGCACGTTCCCGCAGGCCCCGCCGCTTGTGGTGGCTCTGGGCCGTCTCACAAAGAGGCGACCTGGACAGCTGTTTTCGGTGCCGGCACCAAAGCCGCGGGAAGCCGGCAGCTCAAAGGGCGGCGGCCAGCTGACCGCATGCCGCACCGATCGAGCGCCCCCGGTTCTGGCGGATGGTGGCATTGACGCCCGAGGCCCCCAGCCAAGCCTGAAGGGCCAGGACACGGGACGTGCTCGAGCCCGCGAGCCCCTTCGAGAGCCCTCCCGGTGTCGGGTTGAGCGGGATGAGGTTCACGTGGGCCCGCAACGGGCGCGCCAGAGCCGCCAGCTCGACGGCGTCGGAGGGATGGTCGTTCACGTCCTCGATACAGGCCCACTCGAACGAGATCCTCCGCCCGGTCGACGCCTTGTACTCGGCGCAGGCCTGCATCACCGTGGCGAGGGGGTACCTGCGGTTCAAGGGCACGAGCCGGTCGCGCAACGAGTCGTTGGCGGCGTGCAACGACACGGCGAGGTTCACCTGCAGCGCCTCGGCCGCCAGGCGACGGATACCCGGCACGACACCCACGGTGGAAATGGTGAGGTGCCTCGCGCCGAGGCCCAGGTCCCTGTTCATGGCCTGCACGGCGCGCCAGACCGCCTCGAAGTTCGCGAGCGGCTCGCCCATGCCCATGAGAACGACGTTTCCGAGCTGGCCCCAGCCCATCGACCTGCAACGTCTCGCCGCGATCACGACCTGCTCGAGGATCTCTCCCGAGCTCAGGTGACGCCCGAAGCCCGCGTCGCCCGTTGCGCAGAAGGTGCATCCCATGGCACAGCCCGCCTGGCTCGACACGCACACGGTGGTGCGGTCCCGGTACCGCATGAGGACCGTCTCGATGCGCTTGCCGTCGCCAGCCTCCAAGAGCCACTTCAGCGTCGTGCCCCTGTCCGCGAGCCTCTCGGCCACGCATCGGAAAGCCGGCGCCAGTGCAGGCACGTCATCGAGCCGTTCCCGCAGCGCGCGGGGAAGCTCGGTCAGTTCCAAAGGATCGGCAAGGCGCTTGTAGAAGCCGTCGAACACCTGGGCCACCCGGTAGGAAGGCTCGTCGGCGAGCAGCGCCGCCAGATCGTCGCGGGAGATGTCGTAGCGGCTCACCGGCGCTGGCTCGTGACCGCCGGCATCATCGCTCGCCGGCGCTGACTCGGGCCTGGCCGGCGCTGGCCGCCGATATGTCCGCGACATAGGCGCGGTCGGTGTGGTCGTCGCTAAAGCCGAGGGAGAAGTAGAGCTTACGGGCCGACTCGTTGTCGTGGTCGACGTAGAGCATGCCCGTGCTCACGCCGCGTTCGCTGAGCGAGGCCAGCCCTGAGAGCACGAGCTGACGCCCGAGGCCGTGACCCTGGAAGTCCGGATCGACCGCCACGACGTAGATCTCGCCGAGCCCGGCGGCGGACTCGTCCTTGAGGTCGTCGTCGGGCTCGTGAACCTTGGTCCAGCAAAAGCCGGCGAGACGTCCGTCGCGCTCGTAGAGAAGGAAGCCGCTCGGGTCGAACCAGGGCTGGCGCTCCCGCTCGCTGATCGTGGCGATGTCCCACGAGCCCTGCTCCGGATGACCGCGGAAAGCCCGGTTGTTGACCTCCAGCCACGCCGGTTCGTCTTCGCCGGGCCGGAACGGCCGGACGGAGATGATGGCGCTCTCCTCGGTGACGGGCAGAAGACGGCGCATCTGGACAAGGTCGCGTCCGCGTGTCATGCCGACAGCCTCGGCGACCTCGTCGTTGAGCGGCCCAGGCTTGGGCACCCACATGTGCACATGACCACCGCCCTGCGCGGCGATCTCTCCCAGTGCTGCCCGGACCAGGTCCTCGTGCAGCTCGGCTCCGGCCGAACGCCACTGGGGGTGCACGACGTACTCGACCGCCCAGTTGGCGCCGTTGCCACGGCTGATCTGGGCGTAGGCGACGACCCGCTCGCGGCCGGGTTCGCGGGCGACAAAGCCTGCGAAGCCCTCACGACCGCCTTGCACGAGATCGAGCCACTGGTGCTCCCCGAGCGCGCGATGGCCGTCGGCCATGCTCGTCGCCTCGACAAGGACTGAGATCGCGGCGATGTCGGCCTCCCGCATCCTGCGCTTGATCTCGACGTGGTGCACGCGGCGAACATACCGTCTCTTCGGGCCCGAACCGTGACTACCATCCGAGAATGCCCCGTCCGCCGAGCGCTCAAACGCGCAAGGCACCCGCGCGGCGCAGACCTTTGCAGCGGGCCCGCAAGATCGCCGACCGGCTGGCGGCCACCTACCCCGGCACGGTCGACGAGCTGTGTGCCTTGCAGCATCGCGACCCGTTCCAACTGCTCGTCGCGACAATCCTCTCGGCCCAGTGCACCGACGAACGCGTCAACCTCGTCATGCCGGTTCTGTTCAGGCGCTATCCGACGGCGAAGAAGATGGCGGGGGCCGACCGCGCCGAGCTCGAGTCGCTGATCCGCTCGACCGGTTTCTTCCGCGCCAAGGCGTCCCACATCCTCGGCGCCTCGGAGGCGATCGTGATGCGCCACGGAGGTGAGGTGCCGAGGTCCATGGAGGAGCTGACGGCCCTCCCGGGCGTCGGCCGCAAGACGGCGAATGTCGTCTTGTCGGTCGCCTTCGGCCTGCCGGGGCTGCCTGTGGACACCCACGTGACCAGGTTGAGCCGACGACTTTCGCTCACGGCGTCGAGCGACCCGGTCCAGATCGAAAAAGACCTCTGCGCCCTGTTCGCCCCCGAGCAGTGGGGCGCCATCAGCCTCCGGCTGATCCTCCACGGCCGGAGGGTCTGTGACGCCCGGCGCCCCCGCTGCCCGAGCTGCGAGATCGCCGACCTGTGCCCCTCGCGAGGCCTGTTTTGAGCCGCGGGTGAAGCCCCCGGGGGCGCTTCACCCAAGCAAGCCCGGTGTAAGTGCCTCTCCCCGGGCTTGGCCCCGGGTCTCCCTGTGAGTCTCGTGACAGGTTGGTGACGAGCGGTCACAGGCAGGGAACCGGGCGCTAATTTGGTCGAGAGGAACCGGTCCCCGCCACCTGGTTCCAACGAGTGGACTCGGGATCCGCCGCCCGACCCGCTCCCCGACGGCGCCCTAGGGGCGCCGTCGGCGCGTCCGGGCCCGCCTCAGGTCATCTCCCACCTGCCAGCAGGCGCTCGAGACGCCGTACCGCGCCCACAAGGGCACGTTCCACCGCGATCAGGTTCGCCGCCAGCTCGTCCCGCTTCGCCCTGGTGGCCGCGTCAGCCAGTGCCGTCACGCGCCGGCCGATCTGCTCGAGCGAGGAAGCGATCGAGGACAGCTCTGACAGTTCGGAGGGCTCGGGCCGCTGGGTCGCCATGGCGCAATCATCGCCCATCGCGACCGGGAACGGGAAAAAGTCGGCCCAGGCTGACCGATAACCTGCACGCATGCTGAAACGCCTAGACCTTCGCGGCCGCGGGAGCGACTTCCGCGGCACCCTTCCACGGCCCGACCTCGTGGGCGAGGGCCCGGTCGCGGACGTGCGGGCGATCGTCGAGGACGTGCGGGCACGCGGGGACGCCGCCCTGCGCGATTACACGGCCCGCTTCGACGGGGCCGAGATCGCAGAGCTGAGGGTGCCGCCCCGGGAGATCGCCTCGGCGCCCGGCCGGTTGGACCCGGTGCTCCTGGCGGCGCTCACCGAGGCCGCCCAGGCAATCGAGTCTTTCCATCGCCACCGGCCGGCCGTCCCGGCAGCCTTCGAGCGCAACGGCATCTCGGTCGAATTGCTTGAGCTGCCCGTCGCCCGCGCCGGTGTCTATGTCCCGGGCGGGCTCGCCCGCTATCCCTCGAGCGTGCTCATGTCCGCCATCCCCGCTCGCGTCGCCGGCGTGGACGCCATCGCCGTCTGCGTGCCCCCCGCTCCCGACGGCGCCATCGCCACAGAGGTCCTCGCAGCGGCGAGCCTGGCGGGGGTGGACGAGCTCTACCGGGTGGGCGGGCCGCAGGCGATCGCCGCCATGGCCTATGGGACCAAGACCATTGCGCGGGTGGACGTCATCGTCGGTCCGGGGAGCCGGCGCGTGTCACTGGCAAAGCTGGAGGTCAAAAGCGCCGTCGGCATGCCGGCCTCGTTCGCCGGGCCCTCCGAGGTGGTCGTCATCGCTGACGACTCGGTCCCGGTCGACTATGCGGCCATCGACCTCGTGGTCCAGGCCGAGCACGGCCCGGACGGGCTCGCCTGGCTGATCACCTGGTCCGAGGCGGTGCTGGAGGCCGTGACCAAGGCCGTCTCGTTGCTCGTGGAGCGCTCCCCGCGCCGGGCCGAGATCGAGGCCACGCTCGCCGGTGGGGGCTACGCGGTGCTCGTCGACGGGCCCGAACAAGCCATGGCGGTCTCCAACGAGATAGCCCCCGAGCACCTCGAGATCTGCTGCGAAGATCCGCGGCGGCTGATACCCCTGGTCCGCAACGCCGGCGCGGTCTTCCTCGGCCCCTACACGCCCGCCTCGCTCGGCGACTACCTCGCCGGACCGAGCCACACTCTCCCGACGTTCGGGTCGGCCCGATACGCGAGCGTGCTCGGTGTGGAGGACTTCCTGCGACGGGTGCACGTCATCTCCGCCGACCGGCGGGCGCTCGAGCGGGCGGCACCGCACGTCGCCGCCATCGCACGCGCCGAGGGCCTGGCCGCCCACGCCGGCTCGGTGATGCTCCGCTGCGAGCCCGACCAGAGAACGCCGACATGACCCTCGAAGGCCGCGACGCTCCCCCGCCCAGCGACCCGGACCCTCGTCAAGTCGCCCTCCGGCCCGGCTACCACTCCCCTCAGGTCGAGGCCGAGGTGCGCCTCAACACCAACGAGGCACCTGAGCCTCCTCCTGCGGCCTTTGTCGAGGCCCTGGCCGACGAGCTGAGGCGCCTCCCGCTGAACCGCTACCCGGACCGGCAGGCGACCGCCCTGCGCGCTGCTCTGGCCGAACATCACGGGGTCGACCCCGCCCAGGTGTTCTGCGCCAACGGCTCCAACGAGGCCATCCAGTGCCTTCTCCTCGCCTACGGCGGCCCCGGCCGGTCCGCCATGGTCTTCGAGCCGACCTATGCGCTCCACTCCCATATCGCCCATCTCACCGGCACGCCCTTGATCACGGGCCGACGCGACGCGACCTTCGCGGTCCCGCCCGATGAGGTCGCCCGCAGTGTCCAAGCGGCGGCAAGCCTGCACGGTCCGGCGAACCCTGCTGTCAGCTTCCTCTGCTCACCCAACAACCCCACCGGGGGCCTCGAGACTGCCGGCAACGTCGCTTCGGTGCTCGCCCTCGTCCCGGGCCTGCTCGTCGTGGACGAGGCCTACGGGCAGTTCGCTTCATGGTCCGCGCTCGAATTGCTCCACTCCGAGCCCCGGCTCGTGGTGGTGCGCACCTTCTCCAAGACCTGGGCGATGGCCGGGGTACGCCTCGGCTACTCGATCGCGGACCCGGAGGTGATCGCCCATATGGCCAACGTGGCCCTCCCCTACCACCTCGACGCCCTGAAGCAGGTCGCGGGACGATTGGCCCTCGGCTTCAGCCAGGAGATGGCTGAGCGCGTAGACGCCATCGTCGAAGAGCGCGGGCGCGTCTCGGGCGGGCTTGCGGCCCTCGGGGTCGAGGTGTGGCCCTCGAGCGCCAACTTCATCCTGTTCCGGGCGGGCGGGTGCCCCGGCGCCCAGGTCTGGAGGGGCCTGCTCGAACGCTCGGTGCTGATCCGCGACGTCTCGGACTGGCCGGGCCTCGAAGGATGCCTTCGCGTGACCATCGGCACGCCTTACGAGAACGACCGGTTCCTCTCCGCCTTGTCCGAGGTGCTGTCAACACCGGGCGCCGGCACGTAGCGGCCCGGCCGCATCTGTCAGCCGAAACGGCCCTGGATGTAGTCCAGTGTCCTCGGGTCGTCCGGCTCGCTGAACAGCTTTCGCGTCGGCGCCACCTCGATCTGCTCGCCCGCGCGGTCGTTGCCCATCAAGAAGAAGGCACACAGGTCCGACACCCGGGCCGCCTGTTGCATGTTGTGGGTCACGATGACAATCGTCACCCGGCTCTTGAGCTCGCTCACGAGCTCCTCGATGAGCCGCATCGATATCGGGTCGAGCGACGAGGTGGGCTCGTCCATCAACAACACCTCGGGCTCGACGGCCAGAGCCCTCGCGATGCACAAGCGCTGCTGCTCGCCGCCCGAAAGCGTCGATGCGTGCGCATTGAGCCGCGTCGAGACCGAGTCCCACAGCGCCGCCGCGATGAGGGCGGACTCGGCCGCCTCTTCGAGGACGGACTTCTTGCGTATGCCGTTGAACCTCAGCCCGGACACGACGTTGTCGTAGATCGACATCGTGGGGAAGGGGTTGGGCCGCTGGAACACCATGCCGACCCGGGTGCGCAGCAGCGTCGCCGGTATCCCTCCCTTGTAGATGTCGGTGTCCCCTAGTCGGATGGAGCCGCTCACTACCGCGCCCTTGGTGAGGTCGTGCATCCGGTTGATGGCACGCAAGAGCGTGGTCTTCCCCGAGCCTGACGGCCCGATGAGGGCAGTCACCTTGTTCTTCGGGGCGTCGAAAGTGACATTGCGGATGGCGGTGCGGCCGTGGAAGCTCACCGTCACGTCCTCGAACCGCACCGAGATCGGGCCTGACCTCGGGTCCCCCTCCTGGTCTGACATCTCTGTCGACAGCCGGACCATGGTGCTGGGATCAGCCATTACCGCCTCTCTCTTTGTAGCCAAGCCGCAAAGAGGCGGCTGCCTAAGTTCAGTACCAGTACGAGAAACACCAGAAAAAGGGCTATCCCCCAGGCTTCGTCACGAAGTGAAACATAAGGCGATGTCGCCGACTGGAAGATCTCCAGCGGCATCGACGCCATTTCCTTTCTCGGGTTCCACTCGATGATGTTGGAAGCACCGATCACCCACAGGATAGGGGCGGTCTCCCCCACCGCCCTCGAGAACGCCAACAGTACAGCGGTGATCAGGCCCGGCAGCGCGGTCGGGATGACGACCTTGCGTGCGACCACGCCCCGTCGGGCCCCGAGGGCAAGACCTGCCTCGCGGATCGTGGCCGGGACACCCCGCAGAGCCGTTTCCGACGCCTTCATGATGACCGGGATCATGAGAACGCCGATGGCGAAGCTCCCGGCGATGCCCGCGAAACCTATGCCGGGCAGCTTTATCCCCCACTCGTTGAACCCGATCACGATCATCTGGTACGCGAAGATGCCCAGCAGAATCGAGGGAAGACCGGTCATGATCTCGGCCGTCGTGCGAAGCCCGCTCGCGAACTTCGAGTCCGACTCGGCCAGGAACAGGCCCGCGATGACGCCGATCGGGATGGCGAACAGCGCGGCGATGCCGTCGATGACGAGCGACCCGATGATGGCGTTCGAGATCCCTCCGATGGCGTTCGGATCGATCAAGGAGGGGAACTGCGGGACCTTGGTGAAAAACGTGACGCTCCACCATCGAACTCCCTTGTCCACAAGGGAGTACAGGATCGCAAAGAGCGGGACGAGGGCGACGAGCAGCGCCACCCCGCAGAGGCCGACCATTGCCCTCGAGACGAGCACGCGGCGATCGAGGGTCTTGCGGGCGACTCGCTGCACCAGCTCACGTCGCTCGAGGATCGGGTCCGGCGGGACCCCTTCGATGACGGTCGTGCTCATACCACACCCGCGCGGAACGCCGTTCCCCTGACGAGGCGGCGCCCGAACCAGTTGACGACCGCCGTCAGCGCCATGAGGATCACCGCAAGGGCCCCGAGAGCGGCAACCTGGAGCGGTGTGGCGTCCTGGAACTGCAGGGCGATGGTCGATGCGAGCGTGGAGGCCGTCGAGAACAAAGAGGGCGGGAAGAGAGGGTTCAAGCCGATGACCATGGCGACGGCCACGGTTTCGCCGAGCGCGCGCGCGGTCGCGAGGGTAATGGCCCCGACGATGCCCGTTCGTGCGCCGGGCAGCACCACCTTTCGCAGCACCTGCCACTTCGTCGCACCCACGCTGAGCGCACCTTCGAACTGATCGTGAGGCACGATGGCGATGGCGTCCCTCGACAGCGCCACGATCATGGGTAGCACCATGACAAACAGCACGCAGCCCGCCAACAGGAGGGAAACGCCCTCAGGCGGGCTCTGGAAGGGGAACCTCGAGCCCGTGATGTCAGCAAGGTCCGGCTCCACCGTCTTTTCGAACCACGGGGCGATCACGAGCAGGCCCCAGAGCCCGTAGACGACGCTCGGGACCGCCGCCAGCAGCTCGACGAGCGAGGACAGGATTATCCGCAGGCGCCCGGGTATCACGTGCACGATGGCGAGCGCGCACCCGATCCCTATCGGTATGGCGAAGAACAGGGCGATGGCCGTCGTCGCCAGGGTGCCCGCGATGATCGGCAGGGCCCCGAACGAGTCGCTGCCTTGGCTCCACACCCGGCCGTAGATGAGGGAAAGGCCCGAGTGGCGCCAGGCCGGGATCGAAGAGACGACGATGCTGATGATGAAGACCGCGCAGATGAGCGCGAACAGGCCTGAGACACCGTAGAGGACACCCCAGTGCGCCGAATCACCCCTGGCCGAGAACCGTTTTCTGTTCTCGGCCAGGGGCCGGTCCGACATGGCCAAAGCTGCGCTAGCCGTCACCTCGGACATCGTTATGGCTCAGCTACCTCGCGGGCTGTCAGCTGCCGGAACTGGTCGTCAGCAGCGGCTGGCCCGATGAACCCGTGACCTGGAGCAGAGTCTTTCGTGCCAGCGCCTGGATGTTGGCCGGGAGGGCGACGTAGCCCTGCTGAACGGCGATGTCCTGACCCGCTGTCGTCCCGTCGGCCGCACCCGAGTGCGAGAGCCAGTCGAGGTACTTCACCAGGAGCGTGCCCTCGGCGTCGGTCGTCTGGTTCTGCTTCCAGATGACCGCCCATGTGTAACCGCAGATCGGGTAGGTCGTCTTGCCGGGAAGCCAGTCGATCGAGAAGTCCGTCGATGTGATGTCGGGCTTGGCAGCGGCGGCAGCCGCGATGCCAGCAGGCGTTGGGAGCAGGGCCTTGCCGGACTCGTTGACGATCGCCGCCACGCCCTTTAGCAGGCTCGGGTTCAACAGCAGGTAGGAGTACTCGACGTAGCCGATCGAGTAGGGCGTGTTCTCGATGTCCGCCGCCACCCCAGCGTTCCCGCTTCCGGCAATTCCGTCGGCGGGGAGCGTCAAGGGCGTCTTGGAGGGCGGCGTCGTCCAAACTGCCGGAGCGGCGTCGTTAAGGAAGTTCGTGGTGATATAGGTCGTGCCCGAAGAGTCCGCACGGGCGACAACGACGATCCTGGCATGCGGGAACGTGTCTCCCGGGTTCAGCTTCTTGATGGCGGCGCTGTTCCAGTACTTGATGTTGCCCAGGTAGATGTTGGCAAGGACACCTGCGGTCAACACGAGCGACGTCTTGGGCTTGAGCTTCAGGCCGGGGACGCGGTAGGCGATGGCGACCCCGCCGAGGCCGATGGGCACCTGCAGGAACTGCGAGACCGTGTAATTGTCGCCTGCGGGCTCCTTGGAGCTGATGTCGCTCTGGGCCATCGGAACGTCGCTGCCGCCCCAGTCGACGATCTTCTTCAAGATGTCAGACTCGCCGGTGCCAGAGCCGACCGCCTGGTAGCCGTTGATCGTCGCATTCGTGTTGCGGGCCGTGAAGGCAGCCTGTGCGGCATTCTCCAAAGGTGCCGCGAAGGTCGAGCCGGCGCCGCCGATCGTCGCCTGAAAGTTCATCTGCGTGTCAGCTATGAGATACGGGTCAGTTGTCTTGGGGCTGCGGGTGCCGGCGAGCGCCGGGACGGCGATCATCGACAGGGCCGTGACGGCGGCAGCCGTCGCGGTTACTGCAAGCCGAACAGTCTTATGGATCCTCATCAGGCTCTCTACCTCCAAGGTCGTAATGATCGGCGCGGCCCCAACTTCGACCCGCGACAAGCGGCAGCCACTTGCGTCCGTTACTGCGAAGCTACGAAAGCAGAGTGAATGAGATATGTCTGGGCTGTGTTCCCAAACTGAACTCTGGGTTAACTTCCCGGGAGACAGGTGAACGAAAGGTGAACAGTCCCTGGAAGCGGACCTTGCGCCGTTCTCGTGAGGGGCGGCGGCACGAGTTTGGACGCCCTCGGTGAAAACGGCGGCGGGGCGGTCCGAAACTGGCAGTGCGCTACCACTACAGTGGCCACGATGAGGGTCCTCGTCACCGGGGCCGGCTCCGGCGTGGGCAGGGCGACGGCGTCCCTGCTGGCATCCCGTGGGCACGAGGTCATCGCAACCGCCCGGGACCCTTCCCGTCTCGACGACATCGACGTCGCTGCCAAGCTCGCGCTGGACGTGACCGACGCCGCCTCCATCGAGTCGGTGCGCGGGGAGATCGGCTTCGTGGACGCCCTCGTCAACAATGCCGCCATCTCCTACCACGGCCCGATAGAGCAGGTCGCCGTCGAGAACGTGCGACAGATGTTCGAGACCAACGTCATCGGCCCGGTACGGATGATCCAGGCCTTCGTCCCCGCCATGCGCAGCCGGCAGCGAGGCGTCGTCGTCAACATCTCCTCGGTGGCCGGGCATATCGCCCAGCCCCTGAGCGGCTATTACGCGGCCACTAAACATGCCCTGGAAGCGATCTCGGAGGCGCTTTACGTCGAGCTGGCCCATTTCGGTGTCCGCGTGGTCGTCGTCGAGCCCGGTTTCATCGCCCCGGGGATGAAGGACCAGGCGCCGGCCAACGGGCTCGGCGCTTACACAGAGCTCGACGCCCAGCTGGGCGAGGTGGCCCGCAAGATGCAAGGCGGGGCGCGTCCCGGCCCGGATCTCGTGGCCAACGCCGTCGCCGATGCCATCGAGAACGACACCGGGCCTTTGCGCCGGCGCGTCGGCGACGATGCCAACCTGATCCTCTCGGCGCGAAGCGCCCTCGGCGACGAGGACTTCGAGAAGGCGATGCGCGCGGCAGTGGGTCTGTCCTGGTAGGGCGAACCCACAGCCGGGGCCGATCCGCCGCCGCCGAGCCCACATGGCATCGTGCCAGTCCGGCCGGCCCTGGATGTTGCCTAGGCTCAGCTCCGTGAGCTGCCCGTGATCAAAGCCAGCAAGGGCGCGCCCCCA
>Ga0181520_10003948_pt1 | contig 25391 bp, 40 predicted proteins | sample PEATcosm2014_Bin_29_FD_132451 | JGI IMG/M metagenome (GOLD analysis project Ga0181520, IMG submission 132451) | Peatland microbial communities from MTU Mesocosm Facility, Houghton, MI, USA - PEATcosm2014_Bin02_30_metaG | ecosystem: Environmental > Terrestrial > Soil > Wetlands > Peat | place...
AAGACGCACTTGCTGCAGCGCTGCGTGTCGGGCTCGAGTTGATCGAAATTTCTCCGTCGGCCATTCCGCCCGTTGCGAAAATTGCTGATTATGGTAAATTTGAATACGAGCGAAGCACGAAGGAAAAGGTGGCGAAGTCGAAGGTGAAAGTGTCGGAGACCAAGGAAGTTCAGATCAAAGTCGGCACCGGCGAAAACGACATGCTCCTAAAAGCGAAGAAGGCCGCCGAGTGGCTCGCCGAAGGGCATCGCGTTCGCGCCGAACTCTTCCTCAAAGGCCGCTATAAAGGCATGAGCGAAGAATTCCTTAAGGATCGGCTCGAGAAATTTATTGTGCGCATTCCTTATGCCTACAAAGTCGCCGAGCCAATCGCGAAGAGCCCGAAGGGTTTCGCCGGCGTTATCGAAAGAGACCTCGTCGCCCAGCAGAAACGAGAAAAATCCCAACCCCTCGACAAGCTCGGGGCAAGTCAAAAATAAATCATGAAAACCAATAAATCATATTCCAAACGAATCCGCGTGACGCGCACAGGCAAGCTGATGGCGCGCAAGCCCGGCCAAGATCATTTCAACGCGAAACAGAGCGGCAACGAGCGGCGCGGCAAGCGGCTCGCGGTTTCGATTATCCTTTCCGCACGGACGCGTCGGCGTTTTCTTCCGGGTTCTGGCGCAAAATAATTAATTTTAATACTCATTTTCGTATGACAAGAATCAAAGGAGGTGTCCAGGCGCAGAAGCGCCGCAAGAATGTTCTGGAACGCGCGAAGGGCTATCGCGGTTTGCGCTCCAAGAAAGAACGCTACGCGCACGAAGCGCTGATGCGCGCCGGCAAATATTCGTTCGCACATCGCAAAGATAAGAAGACCGACTTCCGCCAACTCTGGATCGTCCGCCTGAACGCCGCCGTCCGCGACAACGGCCACAAATCGTATTCAACTTTTATCGCAAAATTAAAAAAGAACGGTTTCGCGTTGGATCGAAAAGTCCTCGCCGAATTTGCTTCCGACCGTCCCGAAATTTTTGAGAGAATTGCGAAGCAGGTTGTTTAGTTGTATAATTAAGCTAGATTAGTACAAATCTCAGATAAAGGAGAGGTGTGATGAGTACTATGGGTGATTTGGACGAGTTTACGAACATGCTCGCAAGAAATGAATTCACAGGAAACGGAACGGTGCTGCCACAAGACGAAATAGACGGGCGTTGGAGGTACGTGGCTCAGGAAGTATTGCGGGAACATGGAATCGGAGAATCGGCTGACATTGATTCCGCTCTACGGGTGCTGCACAATAAAGCTACTACATTTGGCCCGAGAGCAGAGAGCAAGTTCGAGGCGTTTAAGGCGTGGGCGAAAGAGAAAGGAGCAATAGCATAGGTTCAATTAACGGACCGGCCGCACAGCGATGTGCGGCCTCATTTTTATTATTGATGCAAAATCTTCACCGAATCCTTCGTAACCTCCCAGGTTTGGTTCAATTCGGGCACGATGGCGCGAGCGCCCAGATAATCGTGAATGCGTTGCGCGAGGAATCGTTCGGCGGCGGGCTCGCCCAAAGCACAAAAAACTGTTTTGCGTCTACTTCCTGTGTCCTGCGTAGCTTCAGCGAAGCAGGAGGCAAATTTCAATAACCCGTCGCGGTCGGCGTGTGCTGACCAACCTTCTAATTTTTCAATGGTGGCTTTTATTTTTATTTCTTCGCCGCCAAGCCGCACACTCGGCACGCCTTCCGCCATTCTTCTGCCGGGACTTCCCGGCGCTTGATAGCCGACGATAATGAGCGTCGTATCCGAAAGCGGCAAATATTTCGCCTCCCATCTTTCGATTCTGCCGCCGTGGCTCATGCCCGCACCGGCGATAATGATTTTCGGATTCGGTGTTTCTGCTATCGCTTCTGATTCTTCGTGCGAAAGCGTCTTTTTCAAAAATGGAAATTCAAAAATGCTTTTTTCTCTTTTTATTTCATCTTCCACTTCCGGTTTAAAATAAGTTGGTCCCCATCTTTCGTAGACATCGGTTACTCGAATCGCGAGCGGCGAATCGAGAAAGACCGGAATCTTCGGCAAGTCGCCAGCATCAAAGAAATTGGAAAGTTCGTAGAGCATCAACTGCGTGCGTTCGAGCGAAAATGCGGGAATAAGAATTGCCCCGCCTTTTTCTATCGCACGCTTCAGCGTGTCGCGTAAAATCGAAATGCGTTCTTCTCGATGCGGATGCACGCGATCGCCATAGGTGCTCTCCATCACGAACGCGTCCGCATCGGTAATCGGTTCCCAATTGGGCAAAAGTGGCGAGGGTGAGTTGCCGATGTCGCCAGTGAGCGCAACTGCATTTCCTTCTCCATCTTTAATGCGCACGCTCGCCGAGCCGAGGATGTGTCCCTCGTTGCGCAAATAAATCGAAAGCCCTGGCGCAATTTCTTTTTCAGAATGATACTCGAGTGTTTCAACAAGCGACATCGTTTCATCGACATCTTTTTCTTCACAGAGCGGCTCGACACCGCGACGAGAAGCGTCTTTGCCTAAAATACCGACCGAATCGCGCAAAATAAGTTCGACGAGGTCGCGTGTGGGCGGCGTCATAAAAATTTTTCCGTGAAATCCACCTCGCACGAGTCGTGGAATTCTGCCGCAATGGTCGAGATGCGCGTGAGTGAGCACGAGCGCGTCAATTTCTTTTACCTCATACGGAAACGGCGCATACGCGTTCGCCTCACTGAAATCGCTTCCCTGCTCGATGCCGCAGTCAACGAGAATCTTCGCGCTTTTATTCTCGACTAAAAAATTGGAACCGGTAACTTTCCCCGCACCGCCGTAAAACGAGAGCTTCATTTTATAAATCGCAATGGCGTTTGTAGCTATACATTTTCTTATCGCCGAACCAATGTTTGATTTCATGCGCGGCCTCCTCGGGCGTTTCAGAAGCGTGGAGAATATTCGCGACCGCGCGCTTTTCGGCGTTCGCAAGTGCCGGCGAATCATTTGAAAAATCGCCTCGAATCGTTCCCATTTCCGCGAGATACGGCAAGGTATTGCCGGAAATTTTGCGGACAATATCGACCGCATGCGTTCCCTCAACAATCATTTTTACCAACGGCGCGGAAAGCATATAATTCACCAGCCACTTCCGAATTTCAGGACCGATTTTTTCCGGGTCATTCGTGCTGAAATCTTCCATCACGTCAAATTTGTATTTTTCATAAGTACCGACTGTTCTCTCGCCGAGACGCCGAATCCATGCCGCATCTTTTGGATAGTGATTGTCCATTTCTTCAAATGTCGGCTGGAACATTTCAAGCGCGACAATTTTCAAATCGCGCTGCTCGAAGCGTTTGATGATTTCGCCGATGAGGCCTTTTTTCACGCCGTCCGGCTTCACCATCACATAGGTTCTTTCTTCTTTCGGATTTTTATTTGCCATAGTTTAAAAAATAAAATCGCCCGCAGCGACTATGCGGTTATGATACGCGCTCCGTTCTTTTCGAGCAAGATGGTGTGCTCGAAGTGCGCGCTTCGTGAGCCGTCTTTAGTGCGAAAGGTGTAGCCGTCGGGCGTAAGAACGACCGTTCCCCTCCCCGCCGCTGAAATCGGTTCTAACGCGAACACCATGCCTTCTTCCAAAATTACGCCCGTTCCTGCGCGGCCATAATTCGGAATGAACGGCTCTTCGTGCACCTTGTCGCCAACGCCGTGCCCGCCGAGTGACTTTACCACCGAGAATCCCGCTCGTTCAATTTCTTCTTGAATCGCATGGGAAATATCGCCCAAATGATTTCCCGGAATTGCTTTTTTAATGCCAGCCGCAAGCGCATTTTCAGTTGCGTGAAGTAATTTTTTCGATTCTTCGCTTATGTTCCCGACTGGCACCGTGGTTGCGGCATCGACGACAATGCCATTATGAATCAAACCAAAATCAAGCCCCACAATATCGCCTTCCTTCAATATCTTCTGTGATTCGTTCGGGATGCCGTGCACGATTTCATCGTTGATAGAAACGCATAACGACGCCGGATACGGCCGCGACATGCCTTCGGGCGTGTAGCCGAGAAATGCCGGGGCATCGCCGCCGTCGCGAATCAATTGTTCCGCGAGATCGTCCAATGCTTCTGACATTACGCCGGGCGCAATTTTGCCGCGAAGAACTTCAAGAATGCGCGCGAGGCGCTTCCCTGCTTCGATTAAGTTCTCTCGCTCTTTTTCGTTTTTGACAATCATTCGATTGAAAGCGTTTTGCGAATGTCTGCCGCGATTTCTTCTCTTGTTCGTTCGCCGTTTATTTCTATCAACATTCCCTTAGCGCGAAACATCTCGATGACCGGCTCGGTGTTAGCACAATATTCTTCAAGGCGTTTATCGACGACATTGTCGTCAGCGCGACCTTCGATTCCTTTTCGAAGTTCGAGACGACGCTTAATTTCTTCATCGGATACTTTTAAATGCAAAACGGAAAATGACCGGCCGAGCCACGCAAGCGATTCTGCGATGGTTTCTGCCTCGGGAATTTTGCGCGCAAATCCGTCAAAAATCGCGCCTTCATTTTCTGAAAGAGAAAAAAGCGTTTTCATAAAAAGAAACATTGCGAACCAATACGGTTGTAAAATTCCAGCGTAATTTTCTTCTTTCACTTTATGCCCTACTGGTGTATCTTCCTGCGCGATCTCTCGGAAAAGATTTCCCGAAGAAAATGTCGGCCAGCCGGTTTTTTCCGAAAGCATTCGCGCCTGATCGCCCTTCCCGCATCCCGGCTTCCCGATGAAAAAGATTGTTCGCGGTTCCATTTGGTTACTTTATCCTAAATAAGATATACTGTAAATGATATGGAAAAACAGCCGAATACTCACAATGACCAAGAGGGACATGCTAAAAATGATGCTACTCTTTTAGAGGATCTTCAGACCGTTTTGTTACGCGCGTATGAAAAAGCAGAGAATAGAAAAGTTCTTATGAGTTCAAGGTTCGATTTTGCCCAAAGTCTACAAGAGAAATACCCAGACACTTTCTCACGAAGATTATGGCATCTTTTGATAGGCAGTTCACCTCCACCGGAAATAGAAAAAAATATGAGCATGGCAGATTACCCGGGAGAGGATTCGATTGTTCGATTTATTGAAGGACTCGATCCAGAAAAGAAAGGTTAATATTCCCGTAGTGAAACCTGTGCATCAATTTTTTGTGCCAGATCGAGCGCGACTTGGACGGCGATAAGAAGCGCCGTGCCGCCGAGAACGAGCGTGGTGATGCCGGTTAGTCCTTGGATGATTGACGGAGCCACTGCGAGAAAACCGAGGAATACAGCGCCGGGAAGCGTCACGCGATTAACGATATTGCCAATATAATTTTCCGTCTCGCGGCCAGGGCGCACGCCGGGGACGAAGGCACCCGTCTTTTGGAGATTTTCCGCGACGCGATGCGGCTCAAAGGTAACGGCCGTATAGAAATAGGTGAAAAGGATAACCAAAACAAAATAGACCGCGCCATATTGCCACGGATTCGAGAGGAATGCCGTGTACCAAACTGATAAGCCGGCGGCGAACGAAATGTGCGCCGCGCCGAGCATCGAGAGCGCCATTTGTGGCACAAGCAAGAGCGACAGTGCGAAAATAATCGGAATAACGCCCGCCTGCAAAAGACGAATCGGGAGATAGGTCGCCGCGCCCTGTGACATCGCCGCGCCGCGCACCGCTCGCGCATAGGCGATCGGTATCGAGCGTTCAGCATCAGAAACGACGACCACCGCATAAATCATCGCCACAGCGAGAACGAGAAATGCGAGATACACCGGAATGTTCGCCGCGGTCGCGGAGAAGAGCGTTTCTGAAATGCCCGACGGTATGCGCGCGAGGATTCCCGCGAGAATGATGAGCGAGACGCCGTTGCCGATGCCGAATTCCGTCACGAGCTCGCCGAGCCACATCAGAAGCATTGAGCCGGCGGCGACCAGCGCGATGTTGGTGATAAACGCCACGGCACCCAGATGCGCAATGACATTTTCATTTTCCAAAAGAATCAGAAAGCCGACCGACTGCAGAATGGCGATCGGGATAGTGAGCAGGCGGCTCCATTCGATAAACTTGGCGCGGCCCGCTTCGCCCTCTTCGAAGTATGCCTGTTTTAACTGCGGAAAAATGATGGTGCCGAGTTGCATGATGATAGACGCGGTGATGTACGGACCGACGCCGAGCATAACGATAGAAAGACGCGAGAGCCCGCCGCCGGAGAAAATATTCAGAAGACCGAAGAATTGATTACTCGCGAAGAAAGACGCGAGAGCCGCACGGTCGACGCCCGGTATCGGCACCGCCGCGAGCAGGCGAAAGAGCGCGAGCACACCGGCGAGGAAAAGAATGCGGAAACGGATTTCGCGATCGCCGAAAGAAAGTTTTATTTTACGAATAAAAGAATTAAGCATGATAGGTGCCGCCAGCGGCAATCAGTGCCTTGCGCGCAACTTCGGACATTGCGCAGTGCTGAACGATAAACGCCTTGGTAAATGGGTCTGCGCCGAGAATTTTCACTGCCGGCGCGCGGCCTTTTGTTCGGCGCACAAGCCCTTTCGCGACAAGTGATGCCGGCGAGATTGTTTCGCCCGCTTTATAATTCATCTCAATCGCCGCAACAGAAACCGGAGTAACGCTGATGCGATTCGTTCGAACGGTACGGGAACGATTTTTGCCATGTCCGCGCAGTTTCGGAATTTTCTTGATAAGGTCGCGTGCTTCCGGACGAATTTTGTGTCCGGCGCGCGAGGATTGGCCTTTATGACCGTGGCCGCTCGTCTTACCGCGCCGACCGCCGCGACCGACGGGTTCGTTCTTGGTGCGTTTTGTGCGAGGCGAGAATGAATGAAGTTGCATAAAAATATATTAGCGCGACGGTTTTAGTTTTTTCAATGCGACAATCGTCGCACGCGCGATGGTGAGTTTATTTTTTGAACGCGTATGAATCTTGGTCACCACATCGGTCACGCCTGCGAAATCGAGCACGGTGCGCGTTGCCGATCCGGCAACCAGACCGCGGCCTTTTGAAGGAATAATTTCCACAATCGAAGACGCGTACTTCGCCATAACTTGATGCGGAATCGAGCCGGAAGCGGTACGCGGAATGGTGATAAGATGTTTCTTCGCATCGCGCGTCGCTTTTTCGATAGCCAGCGCGGTATCAACACCTTTTCCGAGGCCGACGCCGACGCGGCCTTTTTTGTCGCCGATGACGACCACCAAACTGAAATTAAAACGCCGCCCGCCCGCCATCACGCGCGCCACGCGCCGCGCATCAATGGTGACTTGTTCGAATTCGCCGCGCTCGCGCGCAGAGCGATCGCCTCGACCGCCGCCGCGCGGCGAGCGCCCGCGCATCGATCCGCGACCGCGCGTATTCTGCGCGTGCGCTACTGGTGCCGTCTCTACTTTTTCTTCTTCCCGTTCCATAGTCGTTTCCATACTGTTAAAAAGCGAGACCGCCTTCGCGCGCCGCATCCGCAAGCGCCTTCACCTGCCCGCCGTAGCGATATCCGGCGCGATCGAAAACGACCGAATCGATGCCGACGGCTTTCGCCGCTTTCGCGATTGCGGTACCGACTGATTTCGCCTGCAATGATTGCGGACCTTTACACTCGCGTCCGTGCGCGGCGGCGAGCGTTTTTCCGACAGTGTCGTCGATAAGCTGTGCGGAAACAAAACGATTGCTCCGATATACTGCGAGTCGCGGGCGCGTCGCCGTTCCTTTAATGGTAGCGCGCACGCGCAGATGGCGGCGTTTGCGGAGTTCGGTGTTTGTGGTGGGTTTGCGGTTCATAAATGATTAGACGGCTTTCTTGCCTTGTTTGCGGCGGACGACTTCATCAGAATAACGGATGCCTTTCCCGAGATACGGTTCCGGCGGCTTCACGCGTCGAATGTTCGCCGCGAATTGTCCGACCGATTCTTTATTCGTGCTCTCGAGCGTCATGACATTTTTCAGCGTCGTTACCGAAACATCGTCCGGTATCGGGAGCGAAACGGCGTGCGAGAAGCCGACGGCGAGCACGACTTTTCCATCCTTCACTTCAACCTTATAGCCGACGCCTTCCAGAATAAGTTTTATCACGAACGGCGTTTCGACGCCTTGCACCATATTCTTCACATGCGAAGCGAAGGTGCCGATCAACATTTTTGCAAGTCGGGAATTATTTTTTGGCGATACCATCACGCCCTCCTCGCCGACCGAGATATCAATCGAAGGATGCACGCGTTTGGTCAACGTGCCCTTCGATCCTTTGACCGAGAGCACGCCGCCCGCGACTGAAACGGTGGTCTTCCCTGCTGGTATTGGTTTTTTCGCGAGGCGGCTCATGGTGAAATAATTATTACTACCAAATTTCAAAAAGGTCTTCACCGCCGACCCGCCTCTGGCGGGCTTCCGCGTCTGTTATGATGCCCGAAGAAGAAGAAATGATTCGCGCGCCCGTGCCGCCCTTCACCTTATGCGCTGAAGTGTGCGGGGCATAGAGCCGTCGACCCGGCTTCGAGACGCGCTTCACGCCGCGTACTATCGCCTGCCCATGTTCGTCGTAGGCAAGCGTCGCGACAAATGTTTTTTTCACTTCGTCGCCTTCTTTTGTTTTTATTTCTATCGACGCAATAAAACCGAGTTCCTTGAGTTTCTTCGCGATGGCGACGAGATGCGCGGAATAGGGCATCACGACTTCTCGCTTGCCGACCATCGCGGCATTTTGCAGACGAATAATGAAGTCCCCGACGCGGTCAGTTACCATGATGCTTTTTTAACGCCCGGAATTTTCCCGTCGCGCGCAAGTTCGCGGAATTCGATGCGCGAGAGACCGAACGCGCGCATATACCCGCGCGAACGACCGGTGATCGCACAACGATTTTTCAAACGCACCGGCGAAGAATTCCGCGGGAGTTTCTGGAGTCCTTCGGAATCGCCAGCCAACTTCAAAGTCGCACGCTTGGTCGCGTACTTCTTCACGAGTTTCGCCTTCTTGGCGTATCTCGCTAGCTGGGATTTCTTCGCCATAGTAAAAAATAAAGCCCCGAAGAGCGTTCGTCCAGAATATCAGCGTTTTACGCCCGAGTCAACAATCAGCGGCATGCCGACATGGCGGAAGAACGCCTCGGCTTCGGGTTTCGATTTGGCGGTGGTGACGATGGTAATCGCAAAACCGAACACATCTTTCAAGTCCTCATCGGATGTCTCGGGGAAAATGGTGTGCTCGCGAATGCCGATGGTAAAATTGCCCATATCATCAATCGCTTTCGCGGAAAGCCCGCGGAAGTCGCGCGTGCGCGGGAGCGCGATATGAATAAGTTTATCGAGAAAATCGTACATCCGCGCGCCGCGGAGCGTAATCTGAAGACCGACCGTATCGCCTTCGCGCACTTTGAATGCCGCAATGGAAGTTTTCGCAGGACGCGACGATGGCTTCTGTCCGGTAATTTTCGCGAGGCGGTCTTCGATGAGTTCTAATTGTTTCTTGTCGCGTTTCTTGCCGACGCCTGAAGAAACGATAACTTTCTGAATGCGCGGACCTTGCATCGGGCTCGTGTAGCCGAACTCTTCTGCGAGCGCTAGATAGGCCGTTTGCTGTTTTTGTTTGGTGATGGACATACTTTTTATTTTACGCTAAAGACCGATTCTTTCTTCGCGATGTCCGCCGAATCGACTTTCTTCACATTCGACGCGTCGATCGGGCGCGAACGCTCGATGATGCGTCCGACTTTCCCCGTCGCGCCTTTCAAGTGGCGTTTATAAATCGCGACTCCTTCGACGATAACTTTATTCTCGCGCGGAAGCGCACGCAGAATAACGCCGGAAGCGCCTTTGTCTTTTCCTGAAATCACCTTTACTTTATCTCCTTTTTTTATGTTCATAAATTTCTTAATTTATCCTGAGCGTAGTCGAAGGATTGTTAAACGACTTCAGGCGCGAGCGAGACGATAGAATGCCAGCCGCGTTCGGAAAGTTCGCGCGGCACCGGGCCGAAGATGCGATTCCCCTTCGGGCCCATTTCCTTGCCTTGTTTCTCGATAAGCACGACCGCGTTCTCGTCGAAGCGAATCGTCGAGCCGTCCTTGCGCCCGAACGGTTTGGTTTGGCGGACAACAATCGCACGAAAAATATCTTTTTTCTTCACCGCTTTGCGCGGTTCGGCGGTCTGCACTGAAACGATAACCGTGTCGCCGATGCGCGCATAGCGCCTATGCGAGCCGCCGAGCACTTTGAAAACCCGCGCGACCTTGCCGCCGGAATTATCTGCAATCGTGACAATGGATTGTGGTTGCAACATACGCTATTTGGATTTTGCGCCTTCGACTGGTTTGATCGCAAAACGCTTTAATTTCGAAATCGGACGCGTCGCGACGATAGTGACCGTGTCGCCGACAACCGCAGTATTGCCCGGGTCATGCGCGAGATAATTCTTCGAACGCGTGAAGTATTTTTTATATTTTGCGTTCTTGACGAAACGATCGACACGAACGGTCGCTGTATCTTTCATCGCCGTCTTCACGACGACGCCGGCGAACGATTGGGGACGAATAGTTTTTTGTTCCATATTATTTGTTGACGACTTGTCGTGAGCTTGTCGAACGATTCGATTGCTCGGTCAAAAGACGCGCGATTGCTATGCGAAATTTCCGCGGCGCATTGCTGTCCTTCGGTCGCGCGCCGGCGGCCGCGAATCGTTCGGTGCGAAGTGCCGCGCGCGTATCGGCAAGAAGTTTTGAAAGCTCCTGATCCGTTTTCGTCGTCATTGATTCCTTTTTTGTCATAAAAATAATAGAAAAGCAAATTATTGGCTGACGACGATTGCCGTTTTGACCGGCAGTTTCATACCCGCCTGCCGCAGATGCGCGCGCGCGATATTTTCAGGCACGCCGTCATATTCGAAGAGGACGCGACCCGGGCGAACTTCAAAAACATAGTGCTTCGGATCGCCTTTGCCCTTCCCCATGCCGACCTCCGCTGGCTTCGCAGTCACCGGACGATCCGGGAAAATGCGAATCCAGAGTTTGCCGGTTTTTGAAGTTGCGCGCGTGAGCACCTTGCGCGCGGCCTCGATTTGATTGCTCGTGACGCGCGCGTTCGTCAGCGCTTTCAGGCCGATGGAACCGAATACAACGGTCGTTCCGCGCGTATCGGGGCGCGATAAACGCTTCTCGCTTTTGCGCTGGGTCTGCCACTTGCGATGTTTTACTTTTTTAGGAAATAGCATAGGCCTTTTTTTCTTGATACACATTGCCGCGGAAGATCCACACCTTGATGCCGATAACGCCGTACGGAAGATGCGCTTCTTCGGTGGCAAAATCAATGTCAGCACGGAAGGTCTGGAGCGGAATGCGTCCTTTTTTTAATTCTTCTTTTCGGCTCATTTCCGCGCCGCCCAAGCGACCGGAAATCGCGATGCGCACGCCCTCGATCTCTCTCGCGGCGATCACTTTTTCGACCGTCTGCTTCAGCACGCGACGGAACGGCATTCGTTTCTCCAATCCTTCGGCAACCATATAGGCGACGATTGAAGCGTCCGTTTCCGGCTGGCGCATTTCTACGATGTCGAACTTCAGCGCGCGGCGGTCGAGCGGCGCGGCGGCATGGATGACTTCGGCAAGTTCCTTGCGCAACTTTGCCGCGTTCTCACCGGAACGACCGATCACGAGCCCTGGGCGCGCAGTCGAGAGTACGACGCGAAGCGTGCTCGCCGAGCGTTCGATCTCGACGCCGCTGGTGTAGGTGCCGCGCAAACGCTTCGCGAGAAATCGTCGAATGGTCTCATCGACTTTTATATTTTCGCGATAACTTTTCGCATCGCGAGCGAACCAACGGCTTTTCCAATCGCGGACAATGCCGAGGCGGTGCGCATACGGATGTACGGTGTGGGTCATAATTTTAAGCAAGCGTCACTTTCACACGGCTTTTTCGGCGACGAATCGCCGATGCGCGGCCGAATGCGCGCGGCATGAAGCGTTTCGTCATGCCGGCACTCTCGACGATGATGTTTTTCACCATCAACTCATCAGGATTCGCGCCCCGCTCTTTCGCGCTCGCCGCGGCGCTCTTAATAAGTTTCGCAATTGGCTCTGCGGCGCGCTTCGGCAGAGATTGAAGTGCAACGAGCGCGGCTGGAACTTTTTTCCCTTTTACCAATTCGGTCACGAGGCGGACTTTCCGCGGCGGTTGATTATGAGTTTTGAGTGTTGCGTTTGCCATGATTATTTATAGTGAGTGCATCTCGAACTATTTCTTCGCGGCGGTTTTCGATGGCGCTTTCGCGGCTTTCGCGGATGCGATCTCGGCCTCTTGCTTCTTCTGCTCTATTTCTTTCTGCATCTTGCCGCCGTGGCGAATGAATTTCTTTGTCGGTGAGAATTCTCCCAGCCGATGTCCGATCATTTCTTCGGATACTAAAACATCAACATGTTGCCGACCATTATGAACGCCGAAGGTAAAGCCTATCATTTCCGGGCTGATCTGGCTACGACGCGCCCATGTCTTAATAACGCCGGCTGTTGACGGTTTCAAGTTGCTGACCTTCTTCAGGAGCTTGACGTCCACGAAGGGTCCTTTCTTAATTGAGCGTGACATGTAAGCAATGAAAAGCCCGCGCAGCGGGATAGTTAGAATGTACAGGAATGGTTACAAATCGTCAACAAAGAAATAATCAACCCCGCCGAAGCGGGGTTGTAGGAGGTAAATCATACGGCGCCAAATCTCTCTGACGGATTGCATGATAAGGAAAGCCGTTGTGTCTGGATGTCCAAGGTCCAGATAATTGGATGAGCCCAATGGGTGTATGCGAGATGGATTGCCTCGTCATACTTTGGGAAGACCCCACCAAACCCTGGCGGCGCAACAATAGCAACCTCCTCGGCATCATAAGGAACCGGATACGCTTTACGCAAATAAATTTGCGCGCTTAATTCCATTCGCATCATCTCCCTAAAATGTCCCCAGAAAGTTCTGTGTTTCTTTTCCCAAACAGTTATCTTCTGTCTGGACCACAGTCCTTCTTGAAACACATCGGAAGGAATTGCGAACGAGAAACCAAGCGAGGCGGGCATACTTCTTACTGACCGCAGAATCCCCGCGAGCATACATGCTGAAGCTACACAATAACGTTCGTCGGTAGAGTACATGACACGCGGCTCAAGTCCGTGATTTGATATCTGCTGACCAAGCCATCGGACATCTTCAATGCCGCTGGGAGTTAATTCCTCTCTTTCATAACGACCCGGGGTCACCAAAAGAACTCTCTTCAATGACATAATCACTCCTCCTCTTTTATAATCGCACTATTTCATCGAGCTTGTGCAAGATCAAACCGAACGCAAAATAGCATGGTGCCTAAAAAATAGCAAAATATTCCTAACAGCATTGTTCTTGAAACAGAATTACCCCTTTCGCTTCTTGCCAACTTTGCGGCGGGAGACGATGAAAACATTCGAATACTTTTTCGGCGTGCGGGTTTTTTGGCCTTTGCCTGACGGCTTGCCCCACGCGGTCTTTGCGCGTTTGAGCCCTCGCCCTTGCTTCCCTTCGCCGCCGCCGTACGGATGATCAACCGGATTCATCGCCGAGCCGCGCACCGTCGGACGAATGCCCATCCAGCGCGAGCGACCGGCCTTGCCGATGACGACGAGATTATATTCTTCGTTCCCGACTGCGCCGATTGACGCATAACAAAGGTCGGAGACCTTGCGGATTTCGCTCGATGGAAGTTTTATCTGCGCGTAGCCGGCGTCGTGCGCGACGACTTCGGCGAAGTTGCCGGCACTCCGGACGAGTACTGCGCCCGCGCTGACAGAAAGTTCAATATTATAAATAAACGTGCCGACCGGAATCTTGCCGATTGGAAGACGATTCCCGGGAACAATCGGTACATTCTCGCCGACGATAAACGTGTTGCCGACTTTTACTTCTTTCGGCAAAATGACATAACGCCGTTCGCCATCTCGATACAATGCGAGCCCGATGAAGGCAGAGCGGAACGGGTCATATTCAACGGTCTCGATTTTCGCCGGAATATTTTTCTTGTTGTAGGAAAAATCCACATCGCGGAATCGGCGCTAGTGTCCGCCGCCCTGATGGCGCGTAGTGATGCGTCCGAACCCATTGCGGCCGCCGCGGCTTTCGCTCTTTTTCATCAGCGGCTTGTGCGGCGCATCGCCCGAGAGCAGTTCTCGGTACGGAAGCGTGGTCATAAAGCGACGGCTCTTGGTAGTTGGTTTGTAGGTTTTCATAATTAAGTGAACGATATGGTATCGCCGGCGTTGAGGTAGACATACGCTTTGTGCCGAGCAGAGCGTGTGCCGAATCCGCGCTTGGCGCGCATCGCTTTTCGTTTCCCCGGAAGATTTACGATGCGAATCGAACGAGGCTCGACCTTATAAATTTCTTTGATGGCGGCGGCGATTTGGGGCTTAGTCGCCCGCTTCGGCACTTCAAAAGTGTAGACACCTTTCTCGGTTATGATGAGCGACTTTTCGGAGAACCACGGCGCGCGAATAATTTCATGCGCGATGCCCTCGGCAAGTTTCGTAGCATGCGCATGGTGCACGCGCGTGATTTCTTCGCTTTTTACTTTCGTTTCTTTTTTCTTGTCGCCGAATAGTGCCATAATGGTTTATTTAGTTTTCGCTTGCCCTGAGCTAGTCGAACGGGTGCGTGCGAGAAGCGCGGCGAATGATTTTTCCGGCTTCTCAATGATGAGGTATTTGTGCGTCATCAGATCGAGCGGATTCAAATTGCGAACTTCTTCGGTCTTCATATTGCCGAAGTTGCTAAAACTTTTTATCGCATTCACATCGTACGCGGCGAGCGCGAGCAGTGCGGCGTTTTTCTTTTTCATCAGGAACTTCGCATCGGCGGCTTTCGCGAGCGATTGCATCGCCGCCTTCGCCGTCGCCGTTTTTGGTGCGGCGAAAGCGAACTTCTCAACTAGGATAATCTCGCCATCCTTCGCTTTCTGCGAAAGTACCGCGAGTAGAGCGCTTATGCGCATCTTGCGATTTATTTTTTCGCTATAATCGCGTTCCGTTCTGGGACCGAAAGTCACTCCGCCGTGGCGCCAAATCGGCGATCGGCTCGAGCCATGCCGTGCCTGGCCGGTGCCTTTTTGTTTCCATGGTTTCTTTCCGCCGCCTCTGACTTCGGAACGGTCTTTGGTGTGGGCGCGATTCTGTCGCGCGTTGGCCTGCATCGCAGTCGTCACCTGATGCACGAGATCCGCGCGCCACGGCGCGTTAAAAATTTTCTCGGGAAGTATAATCGTTCCGACTTTTTCGCCGGTCATCGAGAAAATCGACAACTCATGTGGCGCTTCTTTTATCTTCTTCGCGATTTTATTTGCGGTAGCCATAGTATTGAAATTATTTGCCATGTTTATGTGCCGGTACGGACACGACTTCGAGCAATGTGCCGCGATGTCCAGGCACTGCGCCGGAGACGATAATTTTGCCTTCCTTCGCATCGACTGCGAGCACTTTCAAATTTTCAACCGTTACACGATCGGCTCCTATGCGGCCGGCCATGCGCATACCCTTCGCGACACGACCGCCCGCGCGACCGCCAGATCCGCCGATGGAGCCCGGCTCGCGTTCGGAATGTTTCTGACCGTGCGAACGCGGGCCGCCGTGGAAGCCGTAACGCTTCACGCCGCCGGCGAAGCCCTTGCCCTTCGTTAATCCCGAAACGCGCACCACATCGCCGACGGAAAAAATGTCCGCACTGATTTCATTTCCTACTTCGTCCGCCGTAGTTTCAGCGGAGGCGGGCAGGCGAAATTCGCGAATCGCCGCATAACCCTTTCCCTTTGTATGTCCTAAAACCGCTTTACTGATATTTTTTGTTTTGCGAATGCCGAAACCAATTTGCACGGCGGCATATTTATCTTTGCCGTCTTTTGTTTTTACTTGCGTCACCACGACCGGGTCGGCAGCGAGAATCGTTCCCGCGTGCGCGCGACCATCCTTCGCGAAAACACGGGTCATTCCTTCCTTTTTTGCGAGAATGAATTTCATTTTTAATTTAAAGCAAAACGCGCGACGACAGACGCATCGCGCGTTCTGCCATAGGTTCCAAGGGGAACATAGCGTCAGAGGTATTCTACACGAGAGTGTTAAAAGATGCAAGAAACAAGAAACTGCCCACGAGTGAGCAGCGTCTTGCTGTCATCCGAGAGCAGTTATAGTATGGCCAGGTTTCGAAATCCGCAGCTCAGGCAATTGATCACCTGATCTTTTTTGGCAACCACCGACCAGCCTCCAGGGATATCGATCGAAACATCTTTCAAAAGAAGAAGAGAGCCTTCCACTTCTACAACCGTTCCGATCATAGGCAGCGGTCCGCCGTTTTTTTCCTCCACAAAATGGACCTCCACTCGTTTGCCTATTAACTCCTCAAGCATAAATACTCACCCCTTTTTTTCTTCTTTTTTCCTCTTTTAATCTTATACTACAAATTATAAATAACCGCAAGGAAACGCAAAACCGCCTTCACTGGCGGTTTTGCGCAAAATATTTCTGAACTTTTTAAACCATCTTCACGTCAATAGTGACGCCACTCGGGAGATTAAGGTTCGTGAGGGCCTCGATCACTTTCGGCAAGGGATTCATGATGTCGATGAGGCGCTTGTGGATGCGCATTTCGAATTGTTCGCGCGCATCTTTGTGCACAAAAGTTGAGCGATTCACGGTCCAGCGTTTAATCTCGGTCGGCAACGGCATCGGACCGACAACGACCGCATCGAAACGCGCCGCGGTATCCATAATCTGCTTCACCGAAAGGTCGAGAATTTTATGTTCGTACGCGCAGACGCGAATGCGGAGTTTGTGCTCCATGGCCGGAGCAATCGGTACGACTTTCTTGGGGGCAACTCGCACACGCAGCGTCTTTGGCACTACGACTTTCTTCGCTCTCGGCTTTGCTGTTGGCTTCGTTGCCGTTTTTTTTGGCATGATGTCAATTTTGCCCAGAAATTACGCCGTAATCTTAGTGACAACGCCGGCGCCGACGGTTTTTCCGCCTTCGCGAATGGCGAAGTGCTGTTCTTGTTCGAGTGCGACCGGCGCAACGAGTTTCACTTTGAAGGTGACGGTATCGCCCGGCATTACCATTTCCTTTCCTTCCGGAAGCGTAACTTCGCCCGTCACATCCGTAGTGCGGATATAGAACTGCGGCTTATAGCCGGAGAAGAACGGCGTGTGGCGACCGCCTTCATCCTTGCCCAAGATATAAACTTCTGCTTCGAAATCAGTGTGCGGCGTGACCGAACCCGGCTTTACCAGCACTTGACCGCGATGCACATCTTCTTTCTTCGTGCCGCGCAGGAGAACGCCGGCGTTATCGCCTGCAGTTCCCTCCTGAAGCTGTTTGTTGAACATCTCGATGCCGGTGACTGTCGTCTTGGCAGTTGGCTTAATGCCGACGATTTCGACTTCCTCGCCGACTTTTATAACGCCGCGCTCGATGCGACCGGTAACTACCGTGCCACGACCTTCGATCGAGAAGATGTCTTCGATCGGCATGAGGAACGGTTTCGTGATTTCGCGTTCCGGCAGGTCAAAATAGGTATCCATCGTGTCGACGAGATTCTTGATGTCGACTGCCCATTTGTCAGTCACACCCTTCGCGTCAAGCGCTTTGAGCGCTGAGCCACGAATAATCGGCGTGTTCGCGCCATCGTACTGCTGTTTTGTGAGGAGTTCGCGCACTTCTTCTTCAACCAAATCAATGAGGTCGGCTTCTTGCACCATGTCCACCTTATTGATGAAAACGATAAGTTTCTTGAGGCCGACTTGTTTCGCGAGGAGAATATGTTCGCGCGTCTGCGGCATCACGCCGTCGGTCGCGGCAACGACGAGAACTGCGCCGTCCATTTGAGCCGCACCGGTGATCATGTTCTTGATATAGTCGGCGTGTCCCGGCGCATCGATGTGCGCGTAGTGGCGATTCGGCGTCTCGTATTCCGAGTGATGGAGCGCGATGGTGATTCCGCGCGCCTTTTCTTCCGGCGCGCAGTCAATCTTGTCAACGCCTTCAACGCGGGCGCTGTAGCCCTCGGCGGTCAACATCGAAAGAATATGCAGGATGCTTGCGGTGAGCGTTGTCTTCCCGTGGTCAACATGACCGATGGTGCCCACATTCATGTGCGGCTTACTGCGGTTAAATTCTGCCATAGCAAATTTTATGGTTAAGATAATTAATAAATCACGAAAAAACGACGCCTCAATGCGTTAGAAGCACTATACGCAACTATGAAAAGAAATGCAAGATGTTTATTTCCGACTCGCAATAATATCCGCCGCGATATTATTCGGCACGGTATCGTAATGGTCGAATTCCATCGTCATGCTTCCGCGGCCTTCGGTCATCGAGCGGAGAGTCGTGGTGTAGCCGAACATTTCAGAGAGGGGCACTTTTGCGTGTATTGCTTTGTTCATGCCGCGTTCTTCCATTCCTTCGATCTGGCCGCGCTTGCCCGAAAGATTGCCGGTAATGTCGCCCATGAATTGTTCCGGCACGATAACCTCGACACGCATAATCGGCTCGAGAATGACGGCTTTTGCCTTTCCTGCAGCTTCTTGAAACGCCATTGACGCGGCTATTTTGAATGCAATTTCCGAAGAATCGACATCGTGATACGAGCCGTCATAAAGGTCGACGGAAATATCCACCATCGGGAAACCGGCGAGAAATCCTCGACTCATCGCCTCGCGTAAACCTTTTTCCACTGCCGGAATATATTCCTGCGGAACAACGCCACCTTTAATGTTGTTGATGAATTCGAAGTGATCTTCGCGCGTGATGTTCTTCGAAATCTTCGCGCCTTCGACAACCGGCTCCATCTTCTTCATCTTGATTTTCACATGGCCGTACTGCCCGCGACCGCCGGTTTGTTTAATGTATTTTCCTTCGGCATCAGCGGAGCCGAGAATTGTTTCGCGATACGCGACTTGTGGCTTGCCCACATCGGCGACGACATTGAATTCGCGCTTCATTCTCTCCACAAGAATCTCCAAATGCAATTCGCCCATGCCTGAAATAATGGTTTCGCCGGTCTCGTCGTCGGTCGTGACGCGGAAGGTCGGATCTTCATCAGAAAGTTTGCGGAGCGCGAGTCCCATTTTTTCTTGGTCGGCTTTCGTCTTCGGCTCAATGCGCAACGACACCACCGGTTCTGGGAATTTAATCTGTTCCAACACAATCTGATTCGCTTCGTCGCAGAGCGTGTGCGATGTCTTCGTATCTTTCAAACCGACGGCGGCGGCGATTTCTCCGGCAAAAACTTTTTCAACTTCTTCACGCTTATCGGCTTGGAGGCGCACGATGCGACCGACGCGTTCTTTCGTTCCCGTCGTCGAATTGTACACATACGAGCCGGCGGAAAGCGTGCCGGAATACACGCGAAAGAAGGTCAACGCGCCGACGAACGGGTCGGTCTGCAATTTAAATGCGAGCGCGCAGAATGGTTCATCGTCCGATGCGTGTCGCTCGATCGGCTCGCCGGTTTTCGGATTCGTGCCGGTGGCAGGCGGCACTTCAATCGGCGACGGCAAGAAATCAACAACAGCATCGAGAACCAGTTGAACGCCTTTGTTCTTCAGCGCGCTCCCGCAATAGACCGGGAAAACTTCATTTGCGACAACCGCTTTGTGCAAAATTGCTTTTAAATCCTCAAGCGGCGGTTCTTTTCCTTCAAGATAGGCATTCATCGCCGTATCGTCCTGTTCGACAATGCGTTCGATGAGTTCGGCACGATACTTTTTCGCATCATCAAGTAAATTCGCCGGAATGGAAACTTCGACGACCTCTTCGCCCATCTTTCCCGAGAAGGTATAGGCCTTCATCGTCAACAAATCGACGGAGCCCTCATGCGCCGCTTCCTCGCCGATCGGAATCTGCATGCGAATGGCTTTCGGCGAGAGCCGGTCGAGAATGCTTTTGTATGAAAATTCGAATGACGCGCCGGTTCGGTCAAGTTTATTGATGAAACATATTCTCGGCACCTGCGCTTCGTCGGCGTAGCGCCAGTTGGTCTCGGATTGCGGCTCAACGCCCGCCACACCGTCGAAAACAACAATCGCACCATCCAAAACGCGCATCGAACGCTTCACTTCCGCGGTGAAGTCGATGTGCCCCGGCGTGTCGATAATATTGAAACGAGATTTTTTTAATAAATCTTTTTTGTCTTTCTCGATTGTTTTCGTCCAGAAACAAGTTATGGCGGCAGAAGTAATAGTGATGCCGCGCTCGCGCTCTTGCTCCATCCAATCGGTCGTCGTTTCACCTTCATGCACCTCGCCGATTTTGTGCTGGCTTCCGGTGTAGAAAAGAATGCGTTCGCTGACGGTCGTCTTGCCCGCGTCAATATGCGCAATAATGCCGAAATTTCGTACTCTTTCAAGCGGATAGTCGCGGTTCATAAATTAGGTAAAAAATAAAAACGCCGGGGCGTTAAATAGATACTAGCGGAAATGTTAAGAAAAGCAACATTTGATTCAGTTCCCCATTTCTTTCCAGAAATTTTTTATTCCTTCTTTCTGTTTCGGAGTCAAAGCTGGATGATTAACAATATTCTTCAATATCTCAATTCCCGGATTATCTTTGCTTGATCGCGTCATAATTCTCGGAATTAAATATTGTTTTGCACGTTCGAGCGATTGCGCGTTTATATCGCCTTGTACATGTACATTTCCATCCGCCGAGAAAACCGGAGTTTTTGTTTTGAGCGCGAGAGCAAAACTTTTTAATTTTTCTTCCACGATTATTCGAAGCTTCGCTCTGCCTCGCGCATCATCTATTCCTATCTGTAACAATTCAATATCGGCAATGAACATTTCTGCTTCTTTATTGGCATTAAATATCTCATGCGCCTCGGCGGATTTCATGTGAGGCAATTCAACTCCTTTCGGGATTTCTGCTCCACCGACTACACCGAATAACGCGGCTCCAGCAAGTGCCGAACGAACGGTTTTATCGAATTTCGAGGATTTCTTTTGATCGTTATTTCCTTCCGTCGGCATTTTCTCCATTTTGAAATGGTAGCACAACAAAACGATTTTTGAGATTCGAGAATATCTGAAATCCACAGTTCATTGTTTTTTCATCCCAAACGAGTTAAAGTGTACTCGTGCCTGTGGGCGCAAGCCCCGTTCAGCTAAGGATTTCCTAAGCTGAAGGCAGGCACTCCAAAGAAACCGCTGCAAGGCGGTTTCTTTGTTTATAAATCTTCAATTCCTTCTTTAAAAAGTTTTTGCTTCCCGTTTTTCATTTTAGTTCCAAACATAACACTCCAGAATGTAATATTCCCATCACCAACTCTGCGCAAAATTACTTTTACCATTATCTTCTTTTCTTCGCCCACGATGGCAACGAGTCCAAAATATTCGGCATTTTTCATTTTTGTCATTCCATCGCGAGCATATCTTGGTCCGATTGCTGTTAATCCTTTTCTGCACTCTTGAATCGTTCCTGCTTTTCTAATAATTTTTAACGCCAATGGAACTAATCTGAATTTAAAAAGTTGTTCTTTCTTGTCGCGTTCCCGCTCTGCAGAAAACTGCAGGTGATGGAATCCATCTGAATTTAGAATTACGTTTTGTTGAAAATAGGGTGAGAAAATTTCCCTTTGCGCACTAAAAAGATCTCGTGTTTCTTCTTTAACTTTATTGAAATATTCTAAATCGGGCTCCATTGCCCGCAATTATAGCGTGAATCACCACGCGAAGTGCGCGAAGGCCTTGTTCGCTTCGGCCATGCGATGCATCTCGTCTTTCTTTTTAATCGCGTCGCCTTCGTTCTTGGCGGCGAGGACGAGCTCGGCGGCAAGTTTCTCCGCCATCGGCTTGCCTTTTTTCGAGCGGGCGGCGTTGATGATCCAACGGAACGAGAGCGCAAGGCGGCGATTCTGCGGCACTTCGCGCGGCACTTGATAATTCGCACCGCCGACGCGCCGGCTGCGGACTTCCATCAGCGGCGAGACATTGCGCAATGCCGACTCGAATGTTTCGAGCGGGTTCGAACCGTCCTTCTCTATCACGGCAAACGCACCATACACAATCGCGCGCGCAGTATCTTTTTTTCCGTTCCACATAACCGCGTTAATAAAACGAGTGAGCGTCTCCGAACCGTATTTTAAATCCGGTCGCCATGTTCTTTTATGTTTGAGAGGTCGCCGCATATTATTTAGGACGCTTCGCACCGTAGCGTGAACGGCCCCGACGGCGCTTGTCGACGCCGCTCGTGTCGAGCTTGCCGCGCACGATGGTGTATTGCACGCCGATATCCTTCACGCGGCCGCCGCGAAGCAAAACCACCGAGTGTTCCTGGAGATTGTGTCCCATGCCCGGAATATAGGCGGTCACTTCCATTCCATTAGTCAAACGAACGCGCGCGATCTTGCGGATGGCAGAGTTCGGCTTGCGCGGGGTTTTCGTCGTCACCTTCGTGCAGACGCCGCGCTTGAAGGGCGACGGATAAAACGTCGGGCGATTCTTCAAGGTATTAAAACCGCGTGCCAGCGCGAGCACGCCCGTCTTCGACGGTTTGTTCTTGCGCCCTTTCCTAGAAAGCTGGTTGATGGTGGACATTTAGAAAAAGAAGACCCACGGCGGGTCGCTGACAATATAAAGGAATAACGCGGAGAATGCAACTCTACTTCTCGTCGATCGGCTCGCGATAGGGATCGACCGTGTAGGGTTTGGAAGGAGTTGGAGGAACTGAAGAAACGGGTTTTGGCGGAGATGGCGGCATCATCGCACCCGGAAGATTCGCCGGAGGAGGCGCTGTTTTTTTTATTTGATTGATTATAATAGACGGTTCCTCATGATCTTCGAGCAGTTTTTCATCGGCTAGGAGTTTTGGATTTGTTGTTGGAACAGACGAAGCAGCTGGCAACGGCGTCACGGGTTTTGGTGGTTCTGCGGGTTTTGTCGATTGTGGTGTTGCTGGTTCTGGCGTGGCCACTGTTTCGCTTTTCATTTTTTCGCGCAATGGCACGAATATTTTTTGGTTGATTTCGGTCATAATCTGCCGTGCATCTTTATCTGAAACTCCCGCCGCAATCAATTCTTTCAAAAATTCTTCCGGACCAACAAGCCCGAGGAGCATTTGTACATTGAGCGCTGCGACTTTCCCTATGACATCAATATGAAGACCAAAGCGAGTTCCGAGACCGGATATGATGGCGACCGTTTCTTTCGATTCGATGGTCTGTTGCACCGGCAACGGTGCCGTATCCATCAGTTTTATCAGTTCATCATTGGAATAAGGACGTGTCATGGTCAAGGAATATTGTAATAAGCTTTAAATTTCGGATTCCCTGCAGCTGCAACCAAATCGGCTTGAAGCGTTGGTGGAGCAGAAGCAGGAACTAGGATAGATCCATCTACAATTCCACGCACATAGGCACCAATCGTTGCCTTTTCTGCTGGTTGAAGTTTTCCTCGCACGTTATCGAAGTCATCGGCGTTCAGGCATTTATATACTTCTGGCTTCGTTAATGTTGCTCCGCCAAGCGCCACACGCTCATCTTCAGACATACGACCAAGTGCAGCGGCACTCGTCGCATGAGTAGCGAATTGCGCATTCCAACTATTGCGAATGGAAGTTTTCTCGCTATCAAGGAGATTCTTATTTTTCATTAAATTACCAAAGGCAGTCGGGCTAAGTGCCTGAACAAATCTATCTTGGCCTAATCGAATACCGCGCAGTTCGGCGATCTCGTCATCAGACATTTTCTTGAGTTCTTTTTGCAACTCTGACGGAGTACCGGAAACAAGCGTATCCTTGCGTTTAAGCCTTGCGGCGGCCTCGTCACGTTTCTTCGCCGATTCTCTAAAGGATTCCTTGACTGGCTTCAAGCCATACTGCGCTTCCTGTGCTTGTTTTGCTGTAAGTTTCGCGCCTTTCCCTATATCAATACTTCCTCCCAGAGCACTACCGACAGCCGCCAATCCTTTGGTAAAGCCAGAAGAGTTTCGAACATCATAAGTTTGGTTCTGTAATCTCTTACCCGTAAATGTTCCAATTCGAGCGGCATATCTGCCGATAACATTGTTACTATTGCCCCATTTCTTCATACGATCACTCGCGAGTGCGTTGCCGGTCATGCCGAGCGTCGCACGACCTGCGAGTGAAACCGTACCAAAAGTAACCTTCCCCGCGGTCTTTGTCGCCCAGCCGGCACCGGCGGCGCCCAACTTTTTCGCGAAGACAACGACCGCGAGGAGCAATCCCATTGCGACGAGGAAGGAGAGCAACATGCTCGCGAAGCCGGGAAGATTCAAACCAGTACCACTCGTAAATCCCAACCAATTTACCGTACAAGTTGTAGAACCAGCGGGAGGAGTACAAAAGCCAGTGAGGAAATGCACATCGGTAATAACCGCAAGCGCAATATAAAGCATCAGGAGAAGAACCGGCGCCGTGATGGTTTGGTCGAAAAGAGCGCCCCACCATTGTTTGGCTATTCCATCGAGCTTCGGGATCGCGAGACCCGCGAAGCCAATCGGCGCAACCATGATAAGGAATACAAGATAAATGAAACGCGTGATGAGTATAAAAGCGAGAGAGAACATCACGAATGCCGTGATGAGGAAAAGTATGATGCCCAAGAATCCGATAGCCCAGGAGTTGCTATCTGAGAATACATTCTTATTCACGCCGTTCACGGTATAGATGGTTTGAAGCCCTAATTGTCCCATGATCCGGTCTGAAATGCCCTCGTTCGCCGTGGTTAAGACAATATTATTGGCGGTTATTCCTGCCGGGGTCCCTACTGGCAAAACGCCGCCGTTGATTTGCGTATAAAATTCGGTCGCGAACATATTTCCGACATCAATCACCGCTTCGGAGATGAAAAGCGAGAAATTGAGAAAGACGGCTGCAGCAAGCAACATCGGGAGCAGTTTTGTCGTCCAACCGTACTTCGATGAGCCGAGAATGGTGTTGATGCCGATAGCGAGGAAGCCGAAGATGAGCGCGATGTTGCTGATGTCACGCAGGATGCGCCACACGACGCCGATGGCGGTGAGGTTGTGCACGTAATTCCCCATCGTCACGACGGTGTAGTAGACCGCGTAGTCGAGTGCGAGTGCCGCGACGCCGACCAGCCACGCGAAGAGCATCATGATCCACTGGATGACGCCGACGAGCACGGTGCTGCTGCCCGCAGGATTCGGGAGCGTATTTGTCGGATTCGCTCCGCTGGCCGGAACTGCCGCCTGGACGGTCGCTTGTTGCGCATGTACGACAACAGGTGCGGACGATACTGCGCCAACCGCGCAAACAACAAGCGCGAGTGCGATGAATGAAATGGAAAGGAATCGACGCATAATATTAATTAATAGGTTCTCGGAACGGACGGAATGTTACACACGGTATTAGCGTTCGTATTGATGAGAT
>Ga0181520_10003949_pt1 | contig 25391 bp, 20 predicted proteins | sample PEATcosm2014_Bin_29_FD_132451 | JGI IMG/M metagenome (GOLD analysis project Ga0181520, IMG submission 132451) | Peatland microbial communities from MTU Mesocosm Facility, Houghton, MI, USA - PEATcosm2014_Bin02_30_metaG | ecosystem: Environmental > Terrestrial > Soil > Wetlands > Peat | place...
AACGCAAAGTACGCGCCCTTGACACCGGCCTTCCCAAACAAACGACCCTCTATGCTCTTTTTGCGGACGAACACCCCAAAAAAGAGCCTTGACAAAGCCGACGCTGTCATACACGGCGCTACAGGTTCGCTGCCGTGCCTTGTGAGCAGTGCGGGTCAGGATTGAGGCGCCTGCGTTCGGCCGTTCACAGCCACCGGCCGAAAAGAAATCCCATCCATTGCGGGTCCGATTGATCCAGGTTAGGGAGGCTGTTATACCAGCGGTAGAATTCCTCGTCGAAGGTATAACTTCTCATCAGATTGAGCGTAGGAAGGCTGCGGTCGTTCGGCACCAGCTTCAGGTAGTGGGTATCCGCCCCCTCCGCGTTGCGCTGCACCCATTCGCGCCGTCCGCGAATTCCGCTGAACGGCAGCCGTTTCAGCCGGAAGAGCGTTTGCACCTCGATGGCGTCCTCATAGAGTGTGACGGTCGCATTGAACGCGTCGGCTGTTCCGTAACTAATCGCGATCAGCGCAAAGAGCGCGCCGGCCTGCGTCCAGAGCGATGGCTCCGTCCGCGTGAGAAAGAACATCGCGTAGATCAGGAACAACAGGACGGCCAGACTCAGCACACCTCCAGCCCGCCGCCACCAGCGCATTCTGTAGACTCGGATCGCCAATGCGCCCCTCCCGATTCGTCCAGTTAGCAGAGAAGGTCCTTTGTATCACGGAACTCGCGCCCGGACGATGAATCTGTAGGCAGGGCGCGCCCGCTGGTAATCAAATCCTCCGCCGGGTCATTGCCCTACAATAATCAGAGCCTGGCCAGCCGCCGCACGAGTTGGTTGCGGCGCCCGAGCAACCACGATTGCTCCGACTGACCTCACGAGGATTTCATGAGAACCTTCCGCTGTGCCCCTGCCGCTACTTCCCTGGCCCTCTCGGCCCTGTTGTCTCTAATATCTCTGCCCGGTGCGCTGCAAGCTCAGCGCCTGCCCCAGGCTGTCGTTCCCGAGAGCTACCAACTCGCCCTCACGCCCGACCTCAAGGCCGCCACTTTCTCAGGCGTTGAGACTATCGATGTGACCATCAAGGAACCACTAAGCGCCATCACCCTCAACGCCGCCGAGATCGCCTTCCAGAGCGTCACTGTCACCGTCGCAGGCAAGCAGCAGAGTGCCACCGTCGCACTCGACGCGATTAAGGAACAGGCCACCTTCAACTTCGCGCAGCAGCTCCCTGCAGGCAAAGCAACGCTAGCCATCGCTTATACGGGCATCCTCAACAACGAACTGCGCGGCTTCTACTTGTCCAAAACCGCCCGCCGCAATTACGGTGTCACTCAGTTCGAGGCCACCGACGCGCGCCGCGCCTTCCCCAGCTTCGACGAACCGGCTCTCAAGGCCACCTTCGACGTTTCCCTGGTAGTTGACAGTGCAGACACCGCAATCTCCAACAGCCCGATTGTCAGCGATACGCCCGGCCCCGCCGCGGGCAAACATACCCTCAAGTTCCTGACCACGCCCAAGATGTCCACCTACCTTGTGGCCTTTCTGGTCGGCGACTTCCAATGCACCGCCGGCGAGCAGGACGGGGTAGCCATCCGCGTCTGCTCCACGCCTGACAAGGTCGCGCTCACGCCCTACGGAGTAGACATAGCCAAGAACGTTCTTCACTACTACAACAACTACTTCGGCATTCCCTATCCGCTCAAAAAGCTCGACCTGATCGCCCTGCCCGACTTCGAAGCCGGTGCAATGGAGAACTTCGGCGCCATCACCTATCGCGAGACCGCTTTGCTCATCGACCCCAAAACCGCGTCGGTCGGCGCGAAGAAGGAAGTCGCTCTGGTCATTGCCCACGAGATGGCACACCAGTGGTTCGGCGACCTTGTGACCATGCAGTGGTGGGACAATCTCTGGCTCAACGAGGGCTTTGCCACCTGGATGGAAAACAAGGCGGTAGCCGCCATGCATCCCGAATGGAACATTGACCAGACGGTAGCCGCGGGCGCTGACACCACGCTCAATCTCGACGCGCAGCCCACTACCCGCGCCATCCGCGCCAAGGCCGATACTCCCGACGAAATCAACCAGATGTTCGACGGCATCGCCTACGGCAAGGCTGGAGCGGTGCTCAATACCGTGGAGAACTACGTCGGCGAGGAAAGCTTCCGCCAGGGCGTGCACAACTATCTCGGCGCCCACCTCTATGCCAATGCCACCGCCGAGGATTTCTGGAACGCGCAGGCCGCGGTCAGCCACAAGCCGGTCGACAAGATCATGGAAAGCCTGGTCGCCCAACCCGGCGAACCCATCCTCACCTTCGCGGAACCGGCCAACGGCAAGGTCACGGTGGAGCAACAGCGATTCTTCCTCAGCCCCTCCATGCAACCGGACCCCGCTCAGAAATGGACTCTTCCTGTGTGCTTTAAAGCCGCAAAGGGCCAGGATTGCCAATTACTTTCGCCGGACCGCCACGCTTTGGATGCATCCGCAGATGGCCTCTTCTTTGCCAACGCAGGCGGCAAGGGCTACTACCGCAGCGCCTACTCGCCCAAGGTCTATGCGGCATTGGTGTCCAACCTTGAAAACGCGCTCTCGCCGACGGAGCGCATTCGCCTCCTCGGTGACCAGTGGGCGCAGGTCCGCGCCAACAAGACGGCTGTCGGCGATTATCTCGGTCTCGTCTCCGCTGTCAAAGCCGATTCCAGCTCCGAAGTGGTCAGCAAGGCACTCGAAGGCGTCAACACTGCCTACCTCCGCCTCGCCTCCACTCCCGAAGAGAAAGACGCTCTCTCGGCATGGATTCGCAAGTCGTTTGCGCCGGAGCTTGCACGGCTCGGCCCTCCCGCCGACACTGACTCGGACAACACACGCGAGTTGCGCGCCCAGCTCATCGGCGTGCTCGGCTTCGACGGCAAGGACCCCGCCGTCCTTGCCCAAGCCAACCGCATCGTCGAGAAGTATCTGGCCGACCCCGCATCCATTGACGCAACGCTCGGCGAGGTCGCCCTGGCCGTTGCCGCCCACAATGGCGATGCGGCGCTCTTCGACAGGTTGCAAAGAGTCTATGAGACCTCGGCCAACCCGGAGATCCAGGAAACCGCACTGCATCTGCTGGCCGAATTCCAAGCCCCCGCCCTTGTCCAGCGCTCTCTCGATTACGCCGTCAGCGACAAGGTTCGCAACCAGGATGCGGCCAGTCAATTCATGATCCCGCTCCAGATGGACGAGACCCGCGACCAGACGTGGCGGTATATCGAAAGCCATTGGGATAAGGTCCAGGCCCAGCTCACCACCGCCACTGGTGGCTATCTGGTCAACTCCACTGGCAGCTTCTGTTCCGAGGCCAGCCGCGAGAACGTGAAGAGCTTCTTTGCGGCACACCCGGTGCCCGCCTCCGACCAGGCCCTGCGCCACGCCATCGAACGCATCGACGGCTGCATCGAAATGCGCAACCTGCAAGAGCCGAACCTCAAGCACTGGCTCGCCGCCCAGCCCAAACCGTAGCAAAGCCACATTCGTCTAGGAAGAAATGCCCCGTGCACCATCCATGGCGCAGCCTCATCGCGCCATGGGTGGGAATGCAAAAAAATCCGTGTCCGATCCTAACCGCAGCCTCACCGCCGGGTGCCTGGTGCCCCATCCTTGGCGCAGTCGTATACCGCCAAGGGTGGAAAAGAACAAAACTCCACTCATAGGCTCCAACTCATCCCACCCGATTCGCTACCATAGACTCATGCCCCAATTCCCTCCCGGTCAGACCCTGCTCATCGACGCCGACGATACCCTCTGGGAAAACAACATCTACTTCGAGCGGGCCATCGCCGCCTTCATCAGTTATCTCAATCACCACGAGTATTCCTCCGCAGAGGTGCGTCAGGCGCTGAACGCCGTCGAGCGCGAAACCATCCAGGCCCATGGCTACGGACTCTCCAGCTTCACCCGCTCGCTGGTCACTTGTTTCGAGCGGCTCAGCCCCGTGCCGGTCACCGAAGAGAAAGCCGCACGCATCCTGGGCTTCGCCCGCTCCATCGCCGAACAGGAGATCGAGCTGCTCCCCGGCGTCGAAGAGACGCTGGCCGAGCTTTCCAATCGCCACCGGCTTATCCTCATGACCAAGGGCAACCAGGCCGAGCAGGCCGACAAGTTCGCCCGCTCCGGGCTGGCCAATTACTTTTCCGCCGTCGAAATCCCCGCCGAAAAGGACCCTTTCGCTTACCGCGAGGTCGTCGCCCGCCATGAGCTCGCGCCGCACACGACCTGGATGATCGGCAACAGCATCAAGAGCGACATCAATCCCGCCCTCGCCGCCGGACTCCACGCCGTCTTTCTCTTCCACAAAGACACCTGGGTGCTGGAACACGCCGCTCTCGATCCCGCGCCCGACGGCCAGCACTTACTCGAACTGGATGCCTTCGCCAAGCTGTGTGCGGTCTTCTAGGAAACCCGCGGAGTTTGCGCGCCTTGACGCTTCACTTTCCCTCTGCTCTACTTTAATCACCGTGATGCATCTGCCTGGCTCCAACTCGATCCACTACCCGGCCCTGCACGCGGTCGCGGACATTCCCACCTTCCGAATTACCGTCCCCAATCAATACGCGGGAAGCGGAGCCTGACGAAGCAATTCGAGATCCATCGGCACTCAGGCCACCTCCCGCAAACGCGGCTGGTGGCTTTCGATTTTTGGCGCCCATATTCAGCAGAGGAGATACCTCTTGGAATCCGTTACCCTGGCCAGCATTCAGACGGCGCGCGCACGCATCGGCGAAGCCATTCACGTCTCTCCCTGCCATCTCTCGCACCACCTCTCCGAGTTGACCGGCCTGCCCCTTCACCTGAAGCTCGAAAACCTGCAACGCACCGGCTCCTTCAAGGAGCGCGGCGCGCTCAACAAGCTGCTCACCCTCAGCGAAACCGAGCGCAAGCGCGGCGTCATCGCGGCCAGCGCCGGAAACCACGCCCAGGGCGTGGCCTTTCACGCCGCCGCCCGCGGCATTCGCGCGCAGATCGTCATGCCCCTGGCCACGCCGCAGATCAAGGTGGCCAGCACGCGCGGCTACGGAGCCGAAGTCATCCTCCACGGCGCCAGCTACGACGAAGCCTGCGAGGAGGCCCTGCGCCGCCACGCCGTCGAAGGACGCACCTTCATCCATCCCTTCGACGACCCCGAGGTCATCGCCGGTCAGGGCACCATAGCACTCGAGCTGCTTGAACAAGTCCCCGACATCGAGGCGGTCGTCGTCCCCATTGGCGGCGGAGGGCTGATCGGCGGCATTGGCTGCGCCCTCAAGGAAACCAATCCCAAGATTCGCGTCATCGGCGTCGAGCCGGAAAAGCTGCCCTCCATGTTGCGCGCCAGGGAGGCCGGCGCTCCGGTCACCATCGCTGCAGAGGCCACCATCGCCGACGGCATCGCTGTGCGCCGCTGCGGCGATCTGACCCTCCCCTTGGTCAACCGCTACGTGGACGAGATCGTTACCGTGGACGACGAGGAGATAGCCAGCGCCATCCTCATGCTTCTGGAGCAGGAAAAAACGCTGGCCGAAGGCGCGGGCGCGGCAGCGCTGGCCGCCGTCGTCCAGTCCAAGACCAACCTTCGCCATCGCCGCACCGTGGTGATGGTCTGCGGCGGAAACATCGACGTCACCCTGCTGGCAAAGATCATCGAGCGCGGCCTGGTCAAGGACGGACGCCTGCTGCGCGTCCGCGTCTACCTCCAAGACCGCCCCGGCGCACTGCTCAACCTGACCAAGATTCTGGCCCACGAGCGCGCCAACATCGTCGAGACCATCCACAACCGCGCCTACTACGGTGTCAGCCTCAGCGAGACGGTCATCGACGTGACCATCGAGACTCGTGGCGCTGCCCACATCACCGCCATCAGCCACGCCCTGCGCGAAGCCGGTTTTCGCTTCGAGCGCATTCAGTAGGGAGTCCCATGTACACGCCCGGTTTCAATCAGGTAGCCGACCGCGCCCTCCTCATCGAGGCCATGCAGTCCTACTCCTTCGCCATCCTCTTCGGTCCGCAATCGGATGCACTCGCTGCCACCCACCTCCCGCTGGTGGTGAGAGACAAGGGCCCCCACGGTTTGCTCGAAGGGCATTTCGCCCACGCCAACCGCCACTGGCAAGCTCTCGCCGGGCGCGAGACTCTTGCCGTCTTCTCTGGCCCGCACAGTTACGTGTCGCCCACCAATTACGTCGATCCCCTTTCGGTTCCCACCTGGAACTACATCGCCGTTCATGCCTATGGAACCCTGGAAGTTGTCGAGGATGAGCCCGGCAAGGACGCCCTGCTCACTGGCCTCATCGAAGCCCACGAGCCGGGGTTTGCACCGAATTGGAGAGCCATGCCTGAAGACTTCCGCCGCTCCATGCTGGCGGGGATCGTCGGCTTCCGCATCCCGATCGCGCGCATTGAAGGGAAGTTCAAAATCAGCCAGAACCGCGGCGAGGGGGAACGCCACAATGTCCAGGCCACTCACGCCGCCGGAACACCCGATCAACAGGCCCTCGCAGCCTGGATGGAACGGTTGGCGGGCTAGTCGCACCGAGCGATTGCATGAGGATTCCGAGAGAAATGCGGCCCGCTTTGGGCCTCACCGAGGAGTCCTTTGAGCTGGATGTATCGGAAACAAAACAATCGAGGCGGCCCGTGTTCCTGAACTCGGGCGCCTTTGGTATACTCAACTGGTTGCACCTCCGTGCGGAGGTGGCGAAATTGGCAGACGCACTAGCTTGAGGTGCTAGCGCCCGAAACGGCATAGGGGTTCAAGTCCCCTCCTCCGCACCAAAGATCTTCCTGTCCGGGCCAACCGGGCAAGGCTCGGAAAGCAGCTTACAAGATGAACATCCTTCTCTACTTCGTCGTTGTCCTGCACGTGATTGTGTGTCTGTTTCTGATCGGAGTCGTACTGCTCCAGCAGGGCCGCTCGGCCGATCTGGCAGGCGCCTTCGGCGGGCAGGGTTCGCAGACTGCTTTCGGCCCCCGTGCCGCGGCCAACGTACTCACCCGGCTCACCACCTGGTCGGCAGTCATCTTCCTGCTCACCTCAGTTAGCTTGACCGTGCTTTACGTGCGCTCCACCGGCACGCACTCCGTGTTGGAAGGCACCAAGTCCGCCCCAGTCTCCGCGCCTGCCAAGACGGGCAAGTGAGCTAGACCCTTTTCTATCGTTCCGTTCCAAACAGCGGCAGGCCATTCGGCTTGCCGCTTTTTTTGCGGCCTGAGCAGGTTGCGGCCTGAGCAGGTTGCGGAAAAACCCTGAGCGTAGTGAGGAGGGGTTCGGCTTTCAGGATTTCATCCTGAAATGGCGCTTCTTTGCCAGCCTGTGAAGTCTCGCCCTCTCAAATAATGGCCATCCAGCAACTTCTCCTCGCCTTTGAAGCCCGCATCCGATCAGGATCAAAAGAATCTTGTTGACATTAGTATCTGACAGATATATCTTTTAGATATATGCTGCACAGTCGAACCGCTTACGTCATCCTGGGCATGCTCTCCATCGCGCCAAATCTCTCTGGCTACGAGATCCACAAGGCCATCGAAGACAACTTCGGAAGCTTCTGGGGCGAGAGCTACGGGCAAATTTACCCGTCGCTCAAACGGCTCATGAGCGAAGGCCTTATTGAGGCCAAGAAACCCGAATCTGGACCGGGCCGGCGGCGGCAGGAATACTCGCTGACCGAAGCCGGGCGCGTCTGCCTCCGCGAGTGGCTTGCCCTGCCCTTCCAGAACGATCCACCCCGCAATGAATTCATGCTCAAGCTGTTCTTTGGCGGAGAAGCCGCGCCGGGCGTCGCCCTCGCTCATGTTCGTGAGCTCCAGAGGAGAAACCAGCGCATGATGGCGACTCTCGAGGAGATCGAGCAGGCCTCGAGGCGCTATCCAACCGATAACCCCAACAAGCGCTACTGGATGCTTACGCTGAGCCTGGGGATGGCGCTGACTCGCGCTGCTCTCGAATGGGGCGAGTCCACGCTGGCGCAGCTCTCCGCCAACGAGCCTTCTGAGCCTCGGCCAAAGCAACCGGCCAACACGATCCCCGGGGCCAACCCTGCCTGAAGTTGAAGTTAGATCCGCCAAAAGGCCGCACAAAAACGCACCAAACATGCAAAGGAGAATCGCAAGATGCCTACGCAAGTCCGCCCCAGCCGCAGTTCGCAAATCGTAGCCTGGATCGTTTCCGGCCTGTTTATTCTGGGGTTCTTTTCATCCACGGTCGGAGCGTGGACCGGCCCCATCATGGGCGTCTGGTTCGTCGGTACGCAAAAGCCCCGGCGCGGCTTTCTCTGGCTCGTTGCCTTCAGCTTCGTTCCTAGCCTGCTCTTCGCCTGGCGAAAACTCCCCTTGACCGGACCCATGCCAGCCCTTCAATACCTCGGCGGGCTGCTCCTGGTCGCTGTGCTGGGCACCTTGCCCCTGACCTTCCATCGTCTGGTCAGCCTGCGTCTGCCGGGCTTCCTGGCCACGCTACCGTTTCCCCTGGCGGGGATAGCCCTCCCATGGCTCGTCCTGGCATTGAATGTGGGCCCAACGCAGGGAATCGAAATACACAAGTTCCTCATCTGCTGGTTCGCCGCAATCGTAGTTTGGTTCTGGAACCGCGAATCGCGTGCCACTGTTTTTGTCTTTGCAGCGTGCTTCCTCCTGGCGGCAGGCTACGAGGTTTCGCGGCATTTCTTTTCTGCAGCCCTGCCACAATCGGTCGCCGCTGCCTTCGGCTTCTCTTGCCTTGGTGCTGCCCTGCTTCTGGGCGTTTGGGCGCTGTTTCGCCCCATCAAATGGCCAGCCTGGGCTAACCGTCAAGAGTCCATCTCCCGCCTGCAAAGCCCTTTTACCGGAACCCCCTTGCATGTAGAAAGCGATCAGGGCAACGAAGCATTGGTCAGCAGCTCACGTGAGCGGTTCCCGATTCGCAACGGAATTCCCACCTTTCTCCGGCCAGAAGATTTGACCGGCGACAATGGCAAATACAACCACCTCTATGAGACCATCGGCGGATTTTACGACGATACCCAGCGCCTCTTCGGCGCCTTTCGAGGCTTTGACCTGGACTCGTATTTCGAGAACTATATGAGTTTGCTCGAAGTCAAACCTGGCAATTCAGTACTCGAAACCTGTGTAGGCACTGGTCTTAACTTCAAATATTTGCCGCCGGGGACAAAGCTCTGTGGACTCGATCTCTCCCCTGAGATGCTGACACGGTGCCAGAACAACCTGCGGCGTTGGCAGATGGAGGCCGACCTTTTTCTCGGCAACGCCGAATTCCTGCCCTTCGCCGATGCTAGCTTCGACGTGGTCTTCACCGCCGGCGGCTTCAACTTCTTCAGCGACCGCGCCAAAGCCGTCCGCGAGATGATCCGCGTCGCCAAGCCGGGCGCCCATCTGATGATCGAAGACGAAACCGAGGAGTACGTGAAGAGCACCTACGAGAACATTCCCTTTACTAGCAGCTTCTACTCGGATCGCAAGGACGCGGTGAAAGTTCCTATCGATTTGGTGCCGTCGGAGATGGAAGACATTCGCGTGGAAATGCTGAAAGACGGCAAATTCTACGCCATCACCTTCCGCAAACCCGCGGCTGGGGCATAGCGTCTTCGCAGCTCAAGGAAAGAATGGCCTAAAGCTGCTCTCCAATTGGCGTAGAGGGAAGGAAGAGACGGCGCGAATCTCTTCTGTTCCATTGAGAGAGATGCTCTAAGAATTGGCAGAATGGCATCGGCGTTGCCATTCTGCCTGGGCGACATCGGGCTGCTGTCTTGAAGGGAGAGAAGCCAATTGACCTGGGGTGGAATCCGCCCGGTCCCTAGGCGGTCGCAGTGCCCCCGCGAACTAAAGGACGACGAACGCTCAGGTTCTAAAATAGAGCCATGATCCTTGAGACCTTTCCTGTCGGCCCGCTGCAATGCAATTGCACCATCCTTGGCGACGAACTCGCCGGTGAGGCAATCGTTGTCGATCCCGGAGACGAAGCGGGCCGCATCGCCCGCCGCATCGCGGAACTTGGCCTCAAGGTGAAACAGATTCTTCTCACCCACGCTCACATCGATCACGCGGGCGGAGCGCTGCGTCTCAAACGCCTCATCGGCGCCCCCATACTGCTCCACCCGGACGACTTGCCGCTGCTCGCAACCATGGACGACCAAGCCGGCTGGATCGGCATTCCTACGCCCGAGACCGCACCGCCCGACGCCTGGCTTGCCGATGGCCAGATTGTCGGCCTCGACCGCTATCCCGCCCAGGTAATCCACACTCCCGGCCACACCCAGGGTTCAGTCTGCTTCCACTTTGCCCCGCTCAACCTGCTGATTGCCGGCGATACGCTTTTTGCCGGCAGCATCGGCCGCACCGATCTGCCCGGCGGCAACTCCGAACAGATTCTTCACTCCATCGAATCCCGCCTTTTGGCCCTGCCAGACGAAACCAAAGTTCTCACCGGCCACGGACCAGCCACCACCATCGGAAATGAGCGCAGGAACAACCCCTTCCTGCGGTAGTTGTCCGCTGGAACGTCGCTCCGCATAAGCTGTTTATTCTTCAATCGCTATTTACGCGAACCTCAAGTGGAGCATAAGGCTGGCCCGTCGTACTGTTACCACCTGGATGCGTTGCAAGATAGTCAACAAGCCTGGTTACTCCGGTTCTGAACTCCGGTTCCGGTCCGAGCAGGCTCACCACCAGCCAGCCCGACGCAGCCAGCCCGAAGAAATAGCCCGGATGCACCCAGACGCCGCGCTCCAGGAGTTCCAACACGGTCTGCTCGTCGGGCTGCAAAGCAGGAATGCGCAGCGTGGCATACCAGCCGCCCTCCAACTCCAGCCTGCGCACCGCCAGCAGAACCCCCATCTGCCGGTCCAACTCAGCGAGGTTGGCGGCAACTCTCTGCTGGATTTGCCGCTGGATCTCCTCCCGTCCCTCGATCCACTTGGGCAATGCCCATTGCACGGGAGCGTTCATCGAGAGAAACGTGTCGGCAATCACCTCAAGCCGCTCCAGCGTGGCCTCGCTCTCTGGGCCGGTAGCAACAATCCAGGCAGCCTTCATCTGCGGCAAGCCGGCAATCTTGCTTAGCCCGCTGACCACGAAGACCGGGACGCCTTCCAGCCCCTCTGCAAAGCTCTTGGCGCCCCTCCTAAATCCGTAGTCAAGAAAGACCTCGTCCACAATCAGCGAAAGGTCGAACTCCCGGCAAATCTGCCCCAGTTCCTCGGCTTCCCAGGGCTTGGTAAAGTGCCCGGTTGGGTTGTTGGGATGCACCAGGACAATGGCCCGGGTCCGCGGCGTAATGGCCCGACTAAACCCCTCCGGTTCGATCTGCCACCCGTGGTCGTAAACCAGCGCAACAGCCTTCAGACCCACATCGTCGAGCACGGCAAGAAAATCGAAAAGCGGATAGCCCGGCTGCGGAATTAGAATCTCGCTTCCCGGATCGCACAGCAGCCGAAAAAGGTAGCTGTAAGCCTCGCTGGTGCTGGTGGTCAGCACAACCTGCTCTGGCTCCAGAATCGCGCCGTGATCGGCGTAGTACTGGCAAACAGCCTGCCGCGCGCTCAGGATTCCTCTGGGCTGGGCATCGTAATCGAGCGCCTTGGGGTCGTTGAGCGCAGCAAGCAACTCAGCATCGTACTCAAACCCACAGCGGGTGGGGTTCGAAGCCGTCAGGTCGGCAATCGGAAGCCCGTCCTGCAACCGCAGCCGGTGAGCCCGCGCCAGGTCGCTCTCTTCCGTATTCCAACCAGTTCTCTGCGAAAAACGCATATCTCTGTTCCTGCCAATCGATCAAAGGCCAGTTCCATGCCGCCCCGTTTGGTTCGTGCACAATAAAAGCAGGCGTCCTTTTCAACCATACACGGGCGTCATCGGGGGGAACATTGGCTCTGCGCGCGGTAGTTTTCGACTATGGGTTGGTTTTGACTGGACCGCAAGACCCCGAGGCGCACGCGGCGCTGATCCGCATCTCCGGCCAGCCGCTGGAACGCTTCGAGAGCCTCTACTGGGCCAATCGCCACGCCTACGACGAGGGCAAGCTCACCGGCCTTGCCTTCTGGCAAGAGTTTGCGCGCGCTGCCGGCCTGCCTGAGAACCAGGCTATAGTGAAGGAGCTGAACCAGTGGGACGCCCGCATGTGGACCACCCAGAATCCTGCCATGTTGGCGTGGCAGTTGCAACTCAACCAGCGCGGTCTGCGCACCGCCATCCTCTCCAACATGGGCGATAACGTACTCGACAACATGAAGCGGGAATTCGACTGGTTGCCGCGCTTTGACGTGCAGGTGTGGAGCTACCAGCTGCATATGGCCAAACCAGACCCGGCGATTTATCTCTACACGCTCAAGGAACTCGGCACTCGGCCCGAGGAGACGCTCTTTCTGGACGACAGGCAAGTCAACGTCGAAGCAGCGCAAATGCTGGGCATAAAAGCGATCGAGTTCTCGACCGTCGAACGACTGCGCGCCGACCTGATTGCCCAGGGCTTTGCGGCCGAACTGCCATTGCCCGCGTGAACACGATTTAGCCCCAGTTCGCAATGCAATGGTTACATGCACCCGGCCTCTGTACTACACTTCCTAGGTTCCAGTCCTGCGGGCTAAACCGTTTTATAAAGGCGAAAGCGCGGGGAGATGACGGTCAAGAATGCTGCGTCTCCAAGACCGGCTCGACCGTCCAGAAGAAGTGGCAGGGGGCCAACGAGGTGAATCCATTGCAAAACACAAAGAGATTGGGCACGGCCCAGCGGGCCGTGTGGGGAATTGCGGCTTTAGTGCTCAGCGCGGGTCTGGCGCTGGCGCAGAGCGTACCGGTTGTCACGGGCGACGCGCGGGTCGACAAACTGCTTAGCCAGATGACTCGCGAGGAGAAGCTGACTCTAATTCATGGCACGCACGAGGATCCCGCGGTCTACCAGGGCCAGGCAGGTTACCTGGACGGCATTCCGCGCCTTGGCATTCCGGGGCTGCGGTTTGCCGATGGGCCGCCGGGAGTGCTCACCCGCCATCCCTCGCAGGGTGAGACCGCAACCATGGGCGTGGCCGCCACCTTCAGCCGTAAGCTGGCCGAGGAAAACGGGCTTGTCATTGGCCGCGAAGACCGCGCCTTGGGCATCGATGTCTCCCTCCAACCCTTCGTCAACATCGATCGCGACCTGGAGTTTGGCCGCGGCTACAACACCTTTGGCGAAGACCCTTTCCTCACCTCCGAAATGGGCGTGGCTGAGGTCAAGGGCATCCAGTCGCAGCACGTCATGGCGCAGATCAAGCACTACGTAGCCTACGACTCCAACAGCGGCAACATCTTCGTCGACGATCAGACCCTGCACGAGGTCTACGTGGCGCCTTTCGACGCGGCCATCCGGCGCGCAGACGTCTCCTCCATCATGTGCTCCTACAATCGTGTCAACGGGACCTTCGCCTGCGGTAACGGCTCCACGCTGACCAAGATTCTGCGCGACGAGATCGGCTTCAAGGGATTCGTCACCTCCGACTGGGGCGCAGTGCACGCCGTCAACTTCATCAACGCCGGCCTGGACATGGAGATGCCTGGCACGATCGCCATGGGCGGCTTCTCCATTCCCTCCTATTTTGACTTGCTGCCTCCGCCTCCACCGCCGCCGGCGCGACCTGCAGGCGGCGCTGACATCATGGAGACCATGTTCGGCGGCCACATCCCCGAGGAGCCAATTCCGGCTCGCGGCGACATGGGCGACTTCGGCAAGAAACTCGACCCGAAGAAAATGGCCGATGCTCTCAAGGATGGCTCCGTCAGCGATGCCCTCATCGACCGAGCGGCCGGACGCGTTCTCTACGAGATCGCCCACTTCGGCTATCTCGACGGCCAGGCCAAGCACGAAGTTACCGAGCAGGCCATCGAGGCCAACGCCAAGATCATTGAGAAGACCGGCGAAGATGCCGCCGTCCTACTGAAGAACGAAGGCGCCGTTCTGCCCTTGAAGTCCACCGATCTGGACTCTGTTGTGCTCATCGGACCCACCGCCCTGCAAGTCGACTCGATCGGCATCAACGGCGAGCGGTCTGTGGGACTGCCTGACCGCCAGGTCGGCCCACTTGACGCCCTCAAGAAGATCAGCGGAAACGCCAACATCAAGTTCGCCGTGGACGACGACATGACCGGCGTGCCCGTGCCCGCCTCCGCGCTGAGCCACGACGGCAAACCCGGCCTGCTGCGCTCTGGCGCTGGGGCCGATCAAATCGACGCTCAACTCAACTTCACCGGAGGCAATGCCGGACCGCCCAATTCGGTCGTCACCTGGAAGGGCATGCTCACTCCGCCGCATGCCGGCACTTACTGGCTCTATCTCCAAGCCATGGGCACCAACGCTGTCATCAAGCTAGACGGCAAGCGCCTTGCAGCCACGGGCGTCTTCCAGGGTGGCGTGCATGGCGATATCCTGCAAGCCAACCAGGACAACGTCGTTCCCACCATCGATCACCTCGACAATGTGCGCCGGGCCGTGGAACTGACCGCCGGGCCGCACGCTATCGAGGTTTCTACCAGCCCTGACACCTCCAACTCGCCCGTCCAAGTGCGCCTAAACTGGTACACGCCAGAACAACGCAAAGCCGATCACGAAGCCGCCATCGCCGCCGCCAAAAGCGCCAAGACCGCGGTCGTCTTTGTGTGGACGCGCCTCGAACCAGTCTTCGGCCTTCCCGGCGAGCAGAACAAACTCGTTGAAGAGATTGCCGCGGTCAACCCCAACACCGTCGTCGTGCTCAACACCAGCCAGCCCGTCGCCCTGCCCTGGGTTGACAAGGTCAAGGCTGTGCTTGAGATGTGGTGGCCCGGCGACGAGGGCGGCTGGGCAACGGCAAATCTGCTGGCGGGCAAGACCAGCCCCGCTGGACGCCTGCCGGTGACCTGGGGCAAGCGCCTGGAAGACTACGCCGCCACCGACCCCAAACACCCCGAGCGCAGCCACAAGGGTGTGGACGGCAAGACCACCTATAGCGAGGGCGTCAATGTGGGCTACCGCTGGTTCGACAAGGAGAAGATCGCTCCCCTCTTCGCCTTCGGCCACGGGCTCAGCTATACCACCTTCGAGTATTCCGGCCTCAAGGTCGAAAAGAACTCCGATGGCGGCCTCGACGTGAAGGTCAACATCAAGAACACCGGTGCAGCGGCCAGCGACGAAGTTCCGCAGGTCTACCTGGGCGCACCCAGCGAGATTCCTTCGGGAGTCCAGTTCCCGGTGCGTGCTCTGGCGGCCTTCGACCGCATTCACCTGGCAGCGGGCGAAGCCAAAACTGTCACCCTGCACGTTGCCCCGCGCCAGCTTGAGTATTGGTCCACCAAGGACGGCAAGTGGGTGGCCGCAGCCGGCAAGCGCGCCGTCAGCGTAGGCGCATCCTCGCGCGACCTGCGCCTCAACCAGACCATCGACTGATTCAGTCGGTGCAGACAGGAATGCCGGGGCTTCGGTCCCGGCATTCCTGTCTCTGAGACGCTGTGGTGAGGTTGGTGATGCACGCCGCCTCGCAGACCGTCACCGCAGCCGCCAATGCCTTTCCGTCCCGATCGGCTTCCGGATCATAGGAAGCAATGCCCAACGCCGCGATCCGCACGTGCTTGCGCGTCTCCAGAATCGCGTCCCGCAGGCATTCGACAGTGATACCGCCCGACGGCGTCCATTGGTTGGCGATGGCTGCCGTCGGATCGAGCACGTCCAGATCTACATGCAGATAGACCTGCTCGAAATCTCTTGGAGACGCAAGCCACGCGCCAAGCTTCTCGGGCTGTGTGAGCCGCGAAACACCCATGCTGTGAAGCAAATCCCGCTCGGCGGGCTCCAGGTCGCGAGCGCCGAAAAGCACGATGCGCCTGCCCGGTACCTGATCAAAGCCCGGAACGCTCTCCGCCATGCGATGCCAGGATCGCCCGCCAAGGATGCCGATGCCCATGCCGTCTAGAAAGCCCGACGTTGTAGTTTCCGGAGTGGTCGCCTCGCCGTGAGCGTCGAACCAGACAATGCCCGTGGCTCCCCCGTCGCAGCCGCTCACGCTTCCGATGGCTGCGTTGCAATTGCCCGAGAGCACAATGGGAAAAGACCCTCTCTGACGGCATTCGGACACACGTGCCGAAACCTCGCGGCAAAGCTGGAAAGCCGTGGCGATCTCCGCCGGGAAGTCGCTTTCCAGGGCGATCTCCTCGCAGTCGAAATCCATCCCTATGCGAGCGAAGAGCGGCTTCAATCCAGCTTCAAAGATCCGCTCCGGTCCAAGCCCCATGCGCCTGCGATGCTGGCCGGAATCGTAAGGAGCAAGAATGACGTGGGTATGCATGATGAAACGATGATATTGCACCGAAGGCGAGAACAATGCGCCAGACCAACGAAACAGCTGACGGGTGAAAAAGGAGCCGTCGCCAAGCGCTCGCCCCCAGACCTCTGTTCCCAATTCCCTGCCCTACTGCGCCATCCCCAAACCCACCAGGTTCGTCGCCACAATGATCAGCGCCATGCCCGCCCAGAGGATGCGGATGGGCCTCTTTCCCACGCCGGTCCACTCGCTCAACGCCAGGCCCACCAGGCCCGCGCACAGTACGTAGCCGCTCATGTGCAGCATCCAATTCACATACGCCAGGCGAACCGGAATGTTGGCCTGGCCCCAGGCGTAGAAGAAGAACTGCAAATACCACATGATTCCGCCAGTCGCCGCCAACGCGCCGTTCTTCAGCAGCACGCCTCTTGGCTGCTTCAGATCGTCGCGCAGCGAGATCCTCTTCAGCGCCGCCAGGCGAATGAAGCAGTAGCTCAGATTCACAATCGCACCGCCGCCCATGATGAAGACATAGCTCGGCAGCGCGGCATACAGCGGGTTCACGCCCAGGTGAAGCGCTGCCTGCTTCATCGGCTCTGCCGCATCGATGGCGAAGGCCATGCCCGAGGAAAACACGCCGCACAAGCCCGCCAGCAGCAATCCCAGCTTGAGGTTGAACTCTCTCAATTCGCCCCGCAGTTGGGCCTCTTTTTGATGTCCGGCATAGGAGACCACCGCTACACCGGTCAGCGCGATCAGCACGCCCGCCATGGTGAACAGACCGGCCTTGGTGGTGAACAGAATTGCCGCCTGCCCATGCAGTATGGGCGGCATCAGCGTGCCAACCATCAACGTCACACCGATGGCCACGCCGACGCCCAGCGAAATCCCCAGATGCCGCATCGTGAGGCCGTAACTCACATTGCCCACGCCCCACATGGCCCCGAAGAGCGCCACCTTCAGGAGCACGCTGGAATCAATCGATGAATAGAATCCCGCGAAGTTGGGGAGCAGCAGCAGGCTCACCGAAATCGGCAGCAGTATCCAGGAAAAGAACCCGGCCACGGCCCACGTGGTCTCCCATGACCATTTCTTCACCTTGCCAATCGGCGCATAGAACGAAGCGGCCGATGCCGCACCCACCATGTGCCATCCGATGCCAGCGATAATCGATGTCACGCTTTCTCCCCTCAATCTGCTCCCGACAAATTCAAAGTCCTGCCAGACTCGCCACAGAAGCTGGGTGCCCCATCCTTCGCGCGTTCTTGTATTTGCGCCAAGGTGGGATACCGCGAACCTCAACAAGCCTTGATTCAACCAGCACGCTTACTCCATCTTCACAGTGAACGCATAACTCCCCGCCGGCAACTCAAACCCGCTGCCACCGTCACGAGTCATCGGTTTTGCAAGCTTGCTCGCCGCCACCGGCATCCCCTCGAGCCTGTACTTCTCGGCCTCGCCCGGTCCCACCTCCAGCCAACCTGTCGTATTCGCCGGAATCGTCACATGCCACTCGGATGCCGCGCCCTTCACCGTCCAATCCGAATGAATCGGACCATAGGGAGACTGATAATCAAACGTAACGTGCCCCAGCCGCGCATCGAATACCGGATGCAACACAACTGTGTGGAAGCCCGCATCCAGCGGCGTCGCATCCACGCCCGCCGCGTAGCGGTAGATCCAGTCGGCCACCGCGCCATAGGCATAGTGGTTGTATGAGTTCATGCTGGGATCGTCCTTCATCTGGTCCCCATTCCAGCGCTCCCACATGGTTGTCGCGCCGTGTCCCACCAAATAACCCCACGAGGGATACTCCGTATTCAACAGCAGCTTATAGGCCAGCTTCGCGTGGCCAGCCTTGGTCAGCTCTTCCAGCAGGTATGGCGTGCCCAGAAAGCCCGTAGCCAGCAAGCCATGGTTGGCCTCGATCTTGTCTGCCAGTTTCTCTGCGGCCTTGGCCCGCAGCTTTTCGGGAACAAGATTCATGTGGAGCGCCAGCACGTAGCCGGTCTGCGTGTCTCCGCCGTTGCTCTTTGCGTTGGGATTGTTGATTTGCCCAAAGGGCGAAGGGCTGTTGTCGGCTCCTGACACGAACCCATCGTCATGCACGAATTGCTTCTCAAACGCCGCGCGTATCTTCGCGAAGAGCTGTGCGTATTTCTCTTCATCGGCGGCGCGGCCCGTGGCGTGGGCCATCTGCTTCATCAGCGTCACGTCGTAGGCCCAGTAGGCCGTCGCAACCAGCACCTGATCGGTGCGTCCTTCCGGCGAGAGCCAGTCTCCGAAGGGAATTCCGGAGTCGCGCTTCCACAGCCCATCCGGATTCGCGGCTTCGATGGCATTCAGATACCTCTCCATTGCCGCCCAATTCTGTTCGACCACACTGGTGTCGCCGGTTTGCAGCCACGACGTCCACGGAATGATCACGCCCGCGTCGCTCCATCCCGCGCCCGAACTCGATGACCTCTGCGCAGTTCCTGGCGAGTAGATGCCGTAGTACGGCGTCCCCGCCTGTGTCCCGCGCATATCTCCCGCAAACTTGCGCGAGAAAGCCGCAAGCCCCATGTTGTAGCTGGCCGCGCGCCAGAAGACCTGCGCATCGGCCATCCAGCCCAGCCGCTCGTCGCGCTGCGGGCAATCCGAAGGCACGCCCACAAAGTTCGAACGCTGGCCCCACAGGATGTTGCTCCAAAGCTGATTGATCATCGTGCTGCCGGTATCGAGCTCTGCCGTGAACGGCGCATCGGTGTGGAATACCAGCACAGTCACGGCATCCTTGCCTGGTGCAGTGGGCAGTCCTGTCAACTCGACGTAGCGAAACCCGTGGAAGGTAAACTGCGGCGTAAACTCCTCCACACCTTTGCCGCTGAGAATGAACCGATCCGTCGCCTTGGCCGTGCGCAGATTGTCGGTATAGATCGTTCCATCTGGATTCACAATCTCCGCAAAGCGCAGGCGCACATCGGTCCCGGCTGGCCCCGCGACGCGCAGCCGCTCCACTCCAGACATGTTCTGTCCAAAGTCGTAGACGTACACCCCCGGCTTGGGCTCGGAGACAGACTTTGCCTCCATCGTCCGCTCCACGCGAATCGATGGGAAATCCTGGGCCTCGATCACAACCGGCTTGGGATTGAGGCCAATCGCCGGGTTCCAATCTGTGAGAAAGACATTGCGGGTTGCCCACTGCGGCAAGATCCTCCGCGCATCCTGTGTTTCGCCGTCGTAAATCTCCGAACTGAGAATCTCCGATACGCGCCCAGCCCAGCTTGCATCCGTGGCCACCCATTCCACGCTGCCGTCGGTGTGCTCAATCCGCAACTGCGCCTTGAGCGCCGGCGGCGTGTCGCCATAGTTGTTGGGCTGCTGGAACCACTCCAACGGCGTCTCGTACCAGCCCGGCGCCAGCAGCGCGCCGAGCGCATTTTTGCCGTTCGAAACCAACTCCGTCACATCGTACGTCTGATACTTCACACGCTGGCGATAGTCGGTCCAGCCTGGCGCGAGCACATCGTCACCCACGCGCTTGCCGTTCAAGAACATTTCGTATGCGCCAAGCGCCGTGGCGTAGAGCCGCGCCGACTTTACCGGCTTGCTCACTTCAAAGCCATGGCGCAGTGCCTTCACCGAATCCGGAATCCATGGTTGTCCCATCGGCGCACTCATCGGTCCTGGCGCCGGGGTCCACACAACCGCATTTTTCCATCCTGAGTCGTCGAAGCCCTTCTGGTGCCATCCCTCCGCCGCGTGTACAGCCGTCTTCCAATTGGTCGCCGTGGCAAATGCCGCCGTGCTCCCGTCCACGTATTCCACCACCAGCGTAGCGATCGTCGGCGGCGCTTCCGCCCCTTGCATCCCGTTCGGATTGACGACGTAATGGATAGCCTCAATGGCAATCGTGTTGGCCCCCGCATTGAGCTTCCCGGTTACATCCGCGCGCACGAACTTCTTCCACGGCATCTGCTTCCATGCCGGAAGCGGATCGGCCGCCAGCACCTTTGCGCCGTTGACCCATGCCGCCACAGCGTCTTGTCCGGTTGCATAAAGCGCCGCACGGCGCACAGGTTTGGCCAGCGCCAAGGTCTGCCGATAGGCAAAGTGCTGCTCTGGAGCCTTCTCACCTGCAACGGTCTGGGCGTCCGGGCTGGCGATCCACTGCGCCGGCGCATGGCGGACCGCGTCTTCCTCGGCGGTCTCGAAGCCGATCCAACTCGCACGCCAGGCGTCCTGGCTCATCAGGCCCGTCTCCCACCAGCCAATCTCGCTTGCCGAATACGGATTTCCCGCTGCGTCCCACACCTTCACTTGCCAGAAATAGCGCGTGCTCGGCTTGAGAGCCGTTCCGGCGTAGCGCACGTTGAGCGACCCGCCCGACTCGACCCGCCCGCTGTCCCATACATTCGCCTTGCCCTCGCGCAAAGGGCCAGCTTTGGTGGCTACCAGGATTTCGTAGGCAGATTGCAGTGCACCACGCGCCCGGTCTTTGAGCTGCCACGAAAATCGGGGCGACGGATCGTCGATTCCAAGTGGCGTCTTCAGATCGTCTACGCGCAATTCCACAGGCCCGGTCACTGCCGCGGGATTCTGTGCTACGGCTGCTACCGCCACTCCCATTACCATCGCCAAAGCAATTCCGAACGCGCAGTTCTTTATCATCTCTCCGCTCACCTTCTCAAAAGGAACTGACCATTGTCAGGCATCCCCAATGGCCTTGGGAAGCACCCTCTTGGCGCCCGATGCCAAGCCAGGATTATTTCTCAAATGAAATAGTTTTCCAACTGGACAACATAACAACCCGCGGCGCCCTTGTCAAAGGCCGGGTTCTGCTCGCCCAACGGCTCCGGAACCCGGCATCCAGCAATCGCTTAACGGCACAGGAAGGACGCCCCGTCTTGTTTGCATACCGCCTGAATCGCGGCTCGTCCAGTCGTCACCCCTGAAGGCAACCCGCCCCCTGGCGCAACCCACTGGCCCGCCATCAGGAACTGCTTCAACCCAGGCAGCGTATTGGGATAGGGCCGCATCCTCGCGCCCGGCGCCAGCAGCCAGCCCTCCATGCTTCCCTTCCAATTGCCGGTGTAGCGGATGACCGTGGCAGGCGTCGACACATCGACCACTTCAATCGCCTCCCGGATTTCGGGCAACTTCCGCTCCAGTACGCCGATGACGGTCTCCGCGACGCGCTGTTTCTCTGCCCGGTACGCAGAGATCTCCCTTTGCCGCAGTTCAACCCAATACGCATGATTTCGCGTGGGAAGAAAGCAGGTGATCGCGGTCTTCCCGGCAGGTGCAAACGTGGGATCGAAGTTGAAGATGCGGTATGCGACATGGTTGAGTTGCGTGCCCGGATCCAACTCGAAGGGCGTGTCCAGCAGCCGGGTCAGCATCGGCGGAAGCTGGTTCAAGCCGCACCCCACTCCCAGAGAGACTTGAAGATACGAGGGAAAGAGCGGCACGTCGCGATAGAGCTTGTCGGTTGCCTCGTTCTTGTACTTCCCGCCCAGCATCTCGTAGATCGTGGCGTAGCCGTCGGCGGCGGAGACAACCCAGTCAGCCCCGATGGCTTCGCCCCCGGCCAATTCCACTCCGACTGCAACACCGTTCTCCACCAGAATGCGCTCGACCTTGGCGTTGTACCGGACTCGCCCGCCCAGGCTGACGAGTTTCTCTTCGATCAGCCGGATAAGCGACTGCGCTCCGCCCACCGCGTAGTCCGCATCACCAGAGCCCATCCACGCCAGGGAAAAGAACAGGGCAATCGCGGAAAGTTGCCCCATGTCGCCGTCCCCAAAGAAGTTCCGGACCAGACGATTCGTGAATCGCTTGCCGTATTCTTCCCCGCTCATCTTCGACAGTTTGCGCAACAAAGGCATGTAAGGCATGTCGCCAAGCAGAGTGAGCAGGGTGCGGAAAGGCCCCGCGGAAGGGTTCGGCATGCGGAACTTGCTGAGCTTGCGAAGGTCAGCCGTCATGCGGCGAATCTCCCCAGCGTCCTGCGGTGCATGCTTTAGCAACTCCGCCTCCAGCCGGTCGAGGTCCGTGTAAAAGCTCACTCCTTCGCCGCTTTCGGTCTCCAGACGCACAAGCTCGCTGTGCCGCACGAAGGTCAACCGGTCGATGTCGCATACCTCTTGCCACTCGGCATGGAACGGCATGTTGGCCCCGGAGCCATACAGCCAATGCAGGCATGTTTCAAAGGTGTAGTTCCCGCGCCGCCAACTCATCGCCAGCCCGCCCGCCATGTCGTGCATCTCCAAAACTTCGGCCTGGTAGCCGCTTCTCAGCGCATAGACCGCCGTGCACAGTCCAGCGATGCCTCCGCCCACAATAAGGACCTTCCGCCCATTCTGCTTCATCTTCAGCGCCCTCCGGACCGCGATTCGCGTTTCGCGCCGGATGTTACCGCCGCCATCTCCACCGAGCAGTGACCGGAGACACGCCCCCGCGGGCCCGGCGATCCGGAGCTTTGGCATTTCTTGTCAAGATGTGAACTTCCTCATGCGCTGTCGTTCGCACGCTTTCAGCATTACACTTTCTCCATGGCCCTCCGTCTCTACGCCGCCACGACCAGCCAGGGAAAGCTCCGTGACTTCCGCACCGCCGCACAGGCGCACTCGCTCTCCATCGATCCACTGCCCGGCCTTGCCGAAATCCCAACGCCGGAAGAAGACGGCGCGACCTTTGCCGCCAACGCCACGCTCAAGGCCGTCTACTACTCCCGCTTCGCGCCTGGAGCGCTGGTGCTGGCCGACGACTCCGGACTCGAAGTAGACGCGCTCAACGGCGCTCCCGGCGTGCGTTCAGCCCGCTTCGCAGCCGATTCCGGGCTGGTCGACTCGCCCGGCGCCAACGACAACACCGATGTGTGGAACAATGTGGTTCTGTTACAAAAGATGGCCACAATCCCCATGGCCCAGCGCACGGCGCGTTACCGCTGCGTGCTGGTGGCCGCACGCGACGGCGTGGCCCTGCACACCGCGGAAGGCGCGGTCGAAGGCACAATCCTCAGTTCTCCCCGCGGCACGGGCGGGTTTGGCTACGATCCGCTCTTCTACCTGCCCGAACTGGACCGCACCATGGCCGAAATCGACCTCGAAACCAAGCACTCGCTGAGCCATCGCGGCCGGGCCATCGCGCCCCTGCTCAAATTGCTGATCCATTGACCTTCTCGGGGCTCAGGCTCATGAGCCAATGGAGCCGCCAGTCGCTGCGCTACCCCCTGTCCGGCCGCTCGCGCAGGACGCTTTTTGACCAGAACGTAACCGGAGGCGTGGCTTCTATTCCGGCGATTCAAGCGCCGATGCGATCTGTTCATTGGTCATGAGCACGGCGATTTTGTCTTTCATGTATTTCAATGAGACTTCGTGGTGCTCACGATCGTAGGAATCGATGCAATCCAACGCCAGCGCCACAGGCCAGTCCCTCTGATACGCGTCAATCGCCGTTGTGCGAATGCAGGCGTGCGTGTTGATTCCAGCCAAGATGAGGGCGTCCGGCTTGAGTTTTGCCAATATTTCATCGAGATCTGTCCCGAAGAACGCGCTATATCGTTTCTTCACGATCACAGTATCCGACGGCGCGACAGCCAATTCCGCAACAATCTGGCACCCCGGCGTGCCTTTGATAGCGATCTCAATTCCCTTGGCCCTCATCTCGGGAAATGCATCGTGCAGGTCCGGCTCAAATTCCTGCCTGACCCAGAGGATGGGGCAGGAAGACCGTCGCATAATGCCCGTCAATTCGTTGATCTCCTGAACGAGTTCTTGTCTCTGCCCAGTCTCCCATTTGGCCAAGAAGTCGCTCAACATGTCGATGACGATCAAGACCGGGGTTTTCATGGCAGCAGCCTAGCTTATCTCTCCTGCTATCGACAAATCCACAAACTGCCGCCCTCCGTATGGAACGCCTTGACGGGGGGGACGCCAGAAACCAATAATGCAGGTGATACAAAGCAGACTTTCCCGCTCCACAAACTGAAACCGACTCGACCCGCAGCATTTAGGAGCCAATACCACGATGGCAACTGCTGAACACCCTGCCGTGCCGACCGTTCGTCCCGGCGTAGCGCCGTTGCGCGCCGCCCAGGGAACATCCTTCCTCTGGCGCAAGCTCCATTCCCTGCTGGGCATTATCCCCATCGGCGCGTTCCTGCTGGAGCACCTGCTCTCGAATTTCGAGGCCCTTAAGGGGCCGGCCGCCTACGGAGCGCAGGTCAAGTTCCTCAATGGCCTGCCCATGGTCCGCCTGCTGGAGTGGGTGTTCATTTTCCTGCCCATCCTCTACCACGGCCTTTATGGCGTCTGGATCTGGCTGCGCGGCAAATCGAATATCGTTTACTACCCCTGGGCCGGGAACTGGCTCTATGTCTCCCAGCGCTATACCGGACTGATTGCCCTGGTCTACATCGGGCAGCACGTCGTCCGCCAGCGGTTCATGGGCACCCAGTTGCCCGAGTATCCCTATGCGGCTTTCGCCAAGGTGCAGCACGAGCTGGCCAATCCCTGGATTCTGGCCTTCTACATTGTGGCCATGGTGGCTATCTGCTGGCATTTCTCTTACGGAATCTGGCTCTTTGCGGCCAAATGGGGCATCACTCCCGGCAACAAGGCCCGCAAGAGCTTCGGCTACGTGTGCGTAGCCGTCGGCCTCGGCCTTGTGGTCATGGGACTGGCCAGCATTTGGGCCTTCGTTGGTCCCAGCTACAGGAACGCCCCCGAGGACGCAACACCGACAATCTCCCAGTGCATCGCACCGGCTCAGTTGGGAAGTGTTTCTGCTTGAATGGCTCCTGGCCTCCGGCCGCAAGCCCGAAGCCTGAAACTGGTCCCTGATCTCTGACCCCTGATCTCTGTAGAGGAAGCAACTCATGACAGCACCAAGAATCATCGTGGTAGGCGGCGGATTGGCCGGGCTCTCCGCGGTCATCAAGATCGCCGAAGCCGGCGGCAGCGTCGATCTCTTCTCCATCGTCCCGGTCAAGCGTTCCCACTCGGTTTGCGCGCAGGGCGGCATCAACGCCGCCAAGAATCTGAAGGGCGAGGGCGACACCACCGACAAGCACTTCGACGACACCATCTACGGCGGCGACTTCCTGGCCAACCAGACCCCGGTCAAGGCCATGTGCGAGGCCGGCCCTG
>Ga0181520_10003950_pt1 | contig 25389 bp, 23 predicted proteins | sample PEATcosm2014_Bin_29_FD_132451 | JGI IMG/M metagenome (GOLD analysis project Ga0181520, IMG submission 132451) | Peatland microbial communities from MTU Mesocosm Facility, Houghton, MI, USA - PEATcosm2014_Bin02_30_metaG | ecosystem: Environmental > Terrestrial > Soil > Wetlands > Peat | place...
CGCGCCCAGCAGGGGATTGCCAAAGAACCAGCCGGTCTGGCGGATGGTCTTGGAACAGGTCAGGTAGAAGAAGTAATCGCCGCCGGAATATTGAAGCGGCAGGCTCCAATGCGAAAGTTGCCACAGACGCAACACAGTTGCGGCGACGATCGACGACAGGCCGGCCGAGGCAAGATAAGGCCATGCCGAACTGAGAAATTTTCGGCTGGCGAAAGTCATGGGGCGATCGTGAAAAAGAGGAAGCGGTGCTCGGCATCAGTGCTGTGCAGTGCCGGCGAGCCGGCGGCGGAAGCGAACGCCGATTCCAACGCGGGCCACGCGGCCGGATCGTAACCATACAGATCGATCCAGATGCCGGCGAATCCCAGCTTGCCAAGTCTGGGAATCAACTCGCCCGGCGGCAGGGCCGCCAGCTTCTGATCGATGGCATCCTGCGGCCGGCCGCGCATCGTGCCGTAGCTCCACCGCAGATTGGTGGAATGGATGTAACCGCGGAACGGATCGTAGTCCTGGATGCGGCCGACATAGCCGGCTTCGGGAAAGCTGACGTAAGGAAGCTGGAAGATCATCGACCCGGCGGGGACGGAACGCTCGATATTCTGCACGAACGCCTGGTCGCGTCCAAAGTCGGCAAGCTGTTGCTCGCGGCCCTGGGGAGCGCGGGGAACCTGGTCGAGCGTGGCGGCGATCAGCACGCCGGCCAGGATGAGCAGGCCGACAGCGCCGCGGCCGCCCGACTCCAGCGGCTGAAGTATGAAGCGGTCGATGAGCATCCCGACGGCCGCGAGGGACAGAAACGCGATGACAACGCAGATGCGATCGTATGAACGGATGAGCGGGGAGACGAAAACCGCAACAAGAGAGCCGGCCGCGCCGGTGGTGGCCAGCAGGATACAGGCGAGATTGAAAGCGGCCAGTATGAAAAGGGCGACGGGTTGGGTGGCTGAGCCGGGCTCCTCTAGCCGAACGGAGTGCGAGGGGGAAGGCGCGGGGCGAGCGGCGGCCAGCAGGGGGATTGCCAAAAGCACAAGAAACCCGATCGTCGCGAGAAACCCAAGGGCTTCGGATCGGGATTCAATTGTGTAAACCTTCTGGGCGTTGCCTTGGCTGCTCACCATCGAGCGCACCTCGTCGGAAACCTGTTGATCGTAACGGCCGGTGATCGCACCGAGGACCCCAAGGCGATGATGGTCGGCGGGAAGCAGCAGGTAGGTCAAACGAAGGGCGAAAACCTCGGCCTCAACGGGCGATCGGGCGGCCGCGTCGGTGTTGGTGCCGTTGCGGTACACATACCACATCGTCGGAGCGACGTTGAGGACCAGCACAATTGCCGCCACCATCGCGAGAATTCCGGCCGACTTGATCGGCTCCCACGACCGCTTCGCTGCCGCTCCCAGCAAGCCGCCGATCACAATCGTGAATACGCCGAAAAAGCCATAATAAACGCCCGCGCAAAGAGTCGCGGCCACAATGAACATTGCCCAGCGGCGGCGTCGGGCGGCGTCGGGATCACCGTCAAAACTGATGCCGCTGGCAAGCTGAGCGGCGATCAATACAACCGGCGGGATCAGGGCGTAATTGCTCAGATAGAGATGGAGTACCCCACGGTAGAAATGGTAATGCAAGAGTGCATACAGCGCCGCGCAGACAGCGGCGGCGGGAGTGGATATTCCCATGCGGCGAAGCGCCCACAGGGCCGAACAGGCGCACAGCGGGAACGACACCAGATAGAAAAGCGTCACCCCCGCGACGGCGTTGCCGGTGACGCAGGCGAGGATCTTCAGCAGCAGTGTGTTGATGACATCGGATTGGGGATAATCGTAATAATCCGCCTCGCCCGGCGCGCCCAGGAATCGGGCGTGATACGACCAACTGGAATCGATCAGGTTCTTTGCCCCGGCCAGGACGCCCAGTGTATCGCCGCCGGCGTAGCTGATCGGCGCGCTGAGACTGTGCTTCCAGATATCGTCGTGCGCGATGACGACCAGGACCGGAAAGGCGCCGGCAAACAGGTAGGCCAGGAGGCTCACACGGGCGGCGCGGCGGAGTTGACGAGCGGGAGCGTGCGGCATCATGGGAAGCTGTCGCTATCGAACCGCCGACGATGGTATCGGCCCGGCGGCTGATGCGAAAGCGCGGGGAATCGTAAACGCGATGATGACGCAATCGGTGGCCTTCTCTTTCCCCCTCGCCCTGTACTCAGGGAGAGGGTTGGGGTGAGGGTTCTTTTCTCGACGCGGCCACGCAATACGCCCCTCACCCTATCCCTCTCCCCGCGTACAGGGAGAGGGTACAAGAGGTAATTGGCCGATCACCTCATGCACCAATGGCAGGCGCATCGCGAAGCCCGCGCCGGGTGGATATACTCCATGCTGGCTAAAGTTGAAGACGAGCGGCGGGGAATGGCCATCGAGGTGAACAGGCGTGAAAGTATTGATCCTGTGCGGCGGATTGGGAACGCGGCTTCGCGAGGAAACGGAATACCGGCCCAAGCCAATGGTGGATGTGGGCGGCCGGCCGATCGTCTGGCACGTCATGAAGTGCTTCGCCCATTACGGGCTGAAGGATTTCGTCCTGTGCCTGGGCTACAAGGGGCAGATGATCAAGGAGTATTTCCTCAACTATGAGGCGAATAATTCCGATTTCACGGTCCAGCTTGGACAAAAGCACGCCATACGCTATCACGGGGCGCACCACGAACAGGACTACAGCGTGACCTTGGCCGACACCGGCCAGGAAACCATGACCGGCGGGCGAATTAAGCTGGCGGCCCGCTATGTGGATGACGACACGTTCATGGTGACATACGGCGATGGGCTGTCGAACGTCAACCTCGCGGACCTGGTGGCGTTTCACCAGAAGCACGGCCGGCTGGCGACGGTGACGGCGGTCCGGCCGTCGTCGCGGTTCGGCATGCTGGATGTGGATGGAACCGGCGCCGTGAAATCCTTCGCCGAAAAACCAACGCTGGACGGCTGGGCCAGCGCGGGATTTTTCGTGTTCAATCGCAGGGTTCTGGATTATCTGGGCGGGGCGGATTGCATCATGGAGCGCGAGCCGCTGGAGCGGCTGGCGCGCGAAGGTCAACTCGCGGCGTTCCGGCACGAGGGATTTTTCTTCGCGATGGACACGTATCGGGAATACAAAGCGCTCAACGAAATGTGGGACGGCGGGAAAGCTCCGTGGCGGGTGTGGGGGTGAATGGCTCCAATCTACGATTGATTGCGTGTGTTTTCTTCCTTGGCGTCCTGGCGTCTCGGCGGTTGGATTTCTCCTCGTCCCGCGGGTAAGCGGAAGGTCACGTGTTTGTGGCCGAAATAGGTGGCGATGACCGTCAGGATGATGATGATCGCCTGTGCGGCATAACCGGTGAAGCGGCCGAACCAGCGGGCGGTGAACGTCATGATCACCGGCAGGATGATCAGATTGCTGGTCATGGGGATGGCGTAGACGAGGTAGGACCGGAAGTATTCGCGCAGGTAGTTGCCGCGGGTTCGAAAGACCAGGAACTTGTTCATGAAGTACGCGATGGTCAAATTGGGGATGTTGCAAAGCAGGCTGGCCAAATCGGCAACGACGCGAGGGTCGCAAGTCAGCCACAGCGAAAGGAAATGGAAGATAACGCTGTAGACAACGTACGCGCAGGCCGTGTTGAACCCACCGACAAACAGATAGCGGATTCGCCGATCGCTCCAGAGAGTGGTGAGGGATCGGGCGATCACGAGGCTGTTTCCGGTGAAGAACTGGTCGCGGAGGGCGGCGGATCGAAGTTGATGCGTTCCTTCTCGATGACCAGCGGGCGCTTTTGAACCTGGGTGTGGATGGCCCCGATGTATTCGCCAAGGATTCCGATGAAGAAGAGCTGCACCGAAGCGAAGAAGAACACGCTGATCAGCAACGGGGCGAATCCAAAGGGGATGGAATTCCAGAACAGGAGTTTGGCCAGCAAATAGCCCAGGCCGACGATCAGGCTCAATATGGACATGCCAAACCCGAGCATGGTTGCCAGGCGCAGAGGAACCTTGGAATAGTTGGTGATGCCGAGCATGGCGATATCGTAGAGAGTATAGAAGTTGTTCTTGGTGATCCCGCGTTTGCGCTGCGGTTGATGGTAGGGAATGGTGGCGGTCTCGTAACCGATGTCCGCCAGCAAACCCCGGCCGTAGGGATAGGGATCGTCGATGCGGCGCAGCGTCTGAATGACGACCTGGTCATAGAGCCCAAAGCCCGTGGCGTGTTCGGTGATACGGATATTCGCCAGACGGTTGACCAGGCGGTAGTAGCTGGATCGGAATGCGAACATGACGGGCGATTCAGCGCTGGTGATCTTGACGCCCAGGACAATCTTGTAGCCCTCTTCCCATTTGCGGAGGAAATCGGGGATGAGTGAGGGGGGATCCTGGAAATCCGAGGCCAGGCCAATGACGGCATCGCCGCGGGCCTGCAGAACCCCGTAATGCGGCGAGCGAATGTGCCCGAAATTGCGGGTATTGATGATGACCTTGACACTGCGATCCTGCGCGGCCATCTCGCGCAGGATGGCGGTGGTGCCGTCAGTCGAGCAGTTGTCGATATAGATGTGCTCGTAGGTATATTGCGTCAGCGGTGCAAAGACGGCCTTGATCGCTTCGTGCAGATCGCGCACGTTTCCCGCCTCGTTGTAACAAGGCGTCACGACGCTGATATGTTTGATCGCCGCGGGCGTGTTGGAGATTGCAGTCATGGTTGAACCTCAAGCCGCCAGTGCGGGACTTTCATCGCCGGCCGCTGCATGGTACAGCCGGATCACCGGATTGGGGGCGCGTAATTGCTGGCGAATCTGGAGTTCGATTTCGCGCTGATAGACCCAGGAACAGATCAGGATGGGTTCATTGTGGCCGGCCAATTGAGCCGGAAGGAGGATCGGCTTGTCGAGCAGCTTCTTACCGGCGAAATTGGCGTTGGAATCGATAAAGGCGACGATGTTGGCCGTGCCCAGGTCGCTGGTGGCCAGGAGTCGCAGGGTATTGGTGCCGGCGCCCCAGACAAGGATGGGCCGAGCGGTTGTGGCCAGGTCGCTGATGATGTTGCGCACGCGCTGTTCGGTGCCCTGACATTGCCGGATGTATCTGAGCAGGGCGGCTTCGCAGTCGGTGTCGGGAACCAGCGGCCCGGATTCCGCGGTTGGTTTGAAGACGGCCAGCACGTCCGGCTCGTTGGCGTCGCGGCTGAGCTGTTCCGGCCGGCAATTGTGGTAGGTCATCGACAGGCCAAGCGGGCGCATCAGATTGGCCAGGGACGCGGGCGAGAAGAAGTTCACGTGCTCGAGACTGAATTCCTGGAACGGCGCGTTGGGATGTTCGGCAAAGGCCGTCGCGTCGGGAACCTCGATGCACAACGACCCGCCGTCGGCCAGGATGCGGCGGATGCTCCGCAGCGGCGGGCCCAGTTCGCGAACGTGTTCCAGCACGCCGGTCAACAGGATCATGTCGAAGCGATCGGAGATGGCGTCCAGCTCGCTGAGGGGATGGGTCAGGACGCGCACGCCGTGGAGCCGTTGGGCCGCCTCGGCGCAACGCGCCGACGGGTCGACGCCCAGCACGTTGGCGAAGCCCGCCTCCTTGAAACACGACAGCAGCCCGCCGTTGGCGCAGCCGATGTCCAGGATTCGAGCCTCCGGCGAGGCCAGAAGCGGCCGCAAATCCCGCACAAGCGAGCGATAGCGCTCGAGCACCCATTGCGGCTCGAGGCCGTCGCGATGGTGGTACTCGTATTTGGACATGTCGCGGTAATAGGCATCGAAGGTTTCCTGAGGCGGAATGTCATCGGCAAAGGCACAGCCACAATGGGCGCAGACGACGACATCGTAGCCACTCAGGAGTCCGCCGCTGGAGAGTCCGGCGAAATCCTGGCGGAACAGCCGGCGATGGCTGATCTCGCCGCAGACCGGGCAGTTCCGGGCGGGATACGATCGCGTGCGAGGCGGTACGTTCGACATAAACAAATGCTCCTGGCAGAGGTTCACGGGCGGTGGCGGCGAAAACTCCGATAGATATTGAGTGCGGCGATGCCGAGGTTTGAACCGAAGACCATCACGTACAATTTGTTGACCAGACCGGGGATGTGAACGACGCGCCCGCTCCGGTCCAGGGCCGCCAGCGACGAGGCGACGACCGCATCGCTGGTCATCCACATGAAAGCCGGCAGGCGATCACGATCAAAGCCGGCCATGTCCGGCGTGTCAACAAATCCGGTTCGCGTCAGGCCGGGGCACAATGCCTGCACGCGCACGCCGCTGCCGGTGATCTGCAAGGCCAGCAGCCGGCTGAAGGCGATGAGAAACGCCTTGGTCGCGTTGTAAAGCAGGGCATCGGGAAACCGCATCAGGCCGCTGATCGAGCCGAGGTTGATGATCGCACCGCTTCTACGTTTGAGCATCGATGGAAGCACGGCCCGGCACAGCCGCACCGGCGCTTCCATGTGCAGGCGCATCATGGCGATTTGTCGGATCGGATCGGTCTGGTCGAATGTGCCGACGGTTCCGAACCCGGCGCTGTTGACCAGGATCGCCAGCGGATCGACGGCCGCGAGCCGCTCGGCCACGCGGGTGAGGTCGCTGTCGCTGGTGAGATCGGCGACGATGAGCTCGACGGTTGCGCCGGAGGCGGACAGTTCGGCGGCGATGCGATCGAGCTTTTCGGCGGATTTGTCGATCAGAATCAAAGGTCGCCCGGCGCGGACGAGTTGACGGGCAAATTCGGCACCAATGCCGCTGGCGGCGCCGGTGATGGCGGCCGTGCCACAGGCGGAGTCGGGTCGAGCGATCGTGTCGGCGGGGTTCGCGGGCATCGAGATTCCCAGTGGTGTGCCCGGTCGGCGCGGCTATTCGGCCAGTTGAGCCGGCAGGGCGCCCAATCGTCGCAACGGAACAGCGTAGCAGACCAGATCCCAGGCGGCCAAATCGTGCGGGCGCAGAAAGAGCCGGTATTCCTCGGACAGCGACCGCATCAGCAGCGGCAGCCGCCAGAGGTGATCCTGCAGGTGGTAACAGCAGATCGCCAGGATGGGAACATGCCGCCGGATTGTCCTGGTCGCGCCCGCAAGCGCTTCGGGTTCGAATCCTTCGATATCCATCTTGATGAAGGTCGGCTTGCGGTCCGACAGGTAATGATCCAAATCCACACAGTTCACTTCCAGCGTGCCTTCGCCGACGGACGACGATGCCTTACCCTCGGCGTTGAACCGCAGAGTCTGCGTGCGCGACCCGACCGCACAGGGATGGACTCGCACCTTGGCGCGGATGTGCGCCGGCAGCAGCGACACCGCGTAATTGAGTTTCCTGAGGTTGTCCGGATCGGGCTCAAAGGATTCGATCGGCCCAAACGATGCCCCACGCTGACGCACCAGCGCCTTGATCGTGTCCCCGTCGTATGCGCCGCAATCGACAAACGCTTCATCCGGCGTCAGTTGGAACAGGTCGTCGGGGAAATATTGTTCGTGAGCCACCGGCCGCGGCAGGCCGTCGATATCCAGATGCGTTCGCCATCGAAGCTGGGCCAGGAATTCATTGCGCGATGCGTCATCGGCCCAGATTCGGCAGGCCCGGCGAATCTCGCCGGCCGACTCAAGAACCTTGTGCGGCAGATCCAGCGAATAGTGCGGCAGGAAAACGTCGGGGAATTTCCAGAAGAGCGTGCTGAACGGCGTGGCCACCTCGCATCCGGCGGCGTGGAGGCGGTCGATGTGGTTTCCCATCGTTTCAGCGTGTCCGGCGCCCCAGATCGTGCATACGAATGCAGCGCTTCGGCCGTATTGCCGCGCCGCCTCCGGCAGGGAAAGAACGTTCAGCCCCTCTATTTGCGTGTGCCAGAGCTTCGGATTGTTGTCGGCAAAGGCCAGCGGTTCGATGCCGCACTGCCGCAAACCCGCCAGCGTCTTGCGGCCGAGGTTGCCCGCGCCGAACAAGACCAGCGACCGGCCGCGAGTGCCGACGGCGTCATCGAATGCTGTTTCTTCGCGTTGCCTGACGGACGTCGCAGACTCACTCAACAGCGCATCGACCTCGGCAATCAGCCGGCTTACGTTCATGCGGCTATTCATCGACAGGGATGGTGAGTTTCATCAGCACGAATCCGCGGAGTTGGACGAACGGTCGATCGCCCATGGCGGCCGGCGCGGGGCCAGTCGCAATCGCATTGCGGCCAGCGCCATTATCGGTCCAGAAAAACCGTCGGCCGGGTCGGCCTTACCAGCAGGTTCGTCCGCCGTCCACGACCAGATTGGTTCCGGTCATGTAGCTGGAGGCGTCACAGCAGAGAAACAGGATCGCGCCCTGGTATTCATCGACATGGGCCATGCGTTTCATCGGAATCAGTTCGGCGAGTTTGGCGACAAAGAGTTCGTTCTGGCCATTGAAGACTCCGCCGGGCGAGATGGCGTTGACGCGGACGCCTTTGTCGGCCCAGTAGGTGGCGAGATATCGCGTCAGGCCCAGCAAGGCTGTTTTTACGACCGAGTAGGTGACGGGTTTCACCGGCTGCCGCTCGGGCGCCAGGCCGTCCTGCCGGTAAAGACGCTGGTCGGGCGCGATGACCGCCAGATCGGAGGCGATGTTCAGGATGACGCCCTTGCCGGCCGAGGCCATTACCGGACCGATCGCCTGGCTGCACAAGAACGCCCCCGTCAGGCCAACGGCAATGTCCGCCTGCCATTGGGCCAGCGGGAAGTTCTCCAGCCGCGAGAATTCGACGCTGCTGCCCGCCTCAACCTTGGGGTTGTTGGCCGCGTTGTTGATGAGAATGTCGATCCGCCTAAAACGCCGCAGCAAACGATCGCGCAGGTCGGCGACGGCGGCCGGATTGGTGATGTCGGCTACGAATCCGCTGACGCGCTCGCCGAACTCCCCCTGGAGTTTGCGGCCCGATTCATTGGCATCCAGCGGGCGCACATCCACGGCCGCGACACGACCGCCGGCGCCGAGGATGGCGCGGGCGTGTTGAATTCCCAGCAATCCGCACCCGCCGGTGATGACGGCCACGCGATCGGTCAGATCGAAGAGATTGTTGCTCATAGGCACCTGGTGAGATTGTAACGCAGACGACCGATCAATCCTTCAACGTGACAACACCGCCGCCGGCCAGCGATTCCCGCGCCGCCAGGGCCATGCGCAGGCTTTGGATTCCATCGTACAGCGACACGATCGGCTTTTCCTGGCCGTGCACACACGCCAGGAAATGATTCATCTCATCAAGGAAAAGCTGGTTGCGCTCGAAATTCTCCAGGGTTTGCGACTGGCGAACCTCGCCCTTGGCATCCCAATGCGTCAGGCTCATCCCGCGCAGATCGAGCAGTATTTTCCCCGCGTTTCCAATAAGCTGACACGACCGTGACGGCGGAAACTGGATGTAATCCTCGTGAACGTGAACCGGTATCCGCCGGCCGCCGACGCGAAATTGCATCAGGATGCTGGCGATGTCCTCAACGTCGATTTCCAGATCGCTGAGATGACCACCGGCCGCGTACACGGTTTCCGGGAGGCCCAGCAGGCCGTAAATGTAATCCAGTTCGTGAATCTGCGAGAGAATGACGCCGCCGCCCAGGTCGCGGCGCGAGGCGTACATCTGGCGGTAATCTTCATACGGATGCCAGCGTCGCAGGTCTTCGCCAACATCGATTCGCCCCGCCAGAATGGGACCGATGGCGTTCTCGGCCACCAGCGCCGCCAGCCGCCGCATCAGCGGATGAAACCGCAATTGATATCCGACCAGAGTGACCAGTCGCTTTTGTTCGACGATGGCGGCCAATTCGCCCAGCCCGGCCAGTGAATCGGAGATCGGTTTTTCCAGAAAGAGATGGCAACCGGCGCGGGCCGCCTCAAGTGCGGCCGGGATGTGCAGGCTCGTCGGGTTGCAAATGAACGCGATATCCGGGCGCTGATCCAGGGCGGCGGAAAGAGTGTCGAATGTGCGCAGGCCGTACAGCGATTCGAGGTTCTTGCCGGGATCGATCGTGAGCTGGCTGGTGAGGACATCGGTGCGGCCGCGAACGCGATAGGCGAGCAATTCGACGTTCCCGCCGGTCGCCGCCCAGAGGTTGCGCAGATGGCGCTGGCCGATTCCGCCCAGGCCGATGAACAGGGCCTTCACGGTTCGGTTCCCTCCGCGGCCAGGCCGGCGCGCTGCATCAGGTCGATCACATACTGGCGGTTCTTGCGGGCCAGCGCCACTTCATCGCCTTCAGCGCCGCGCGCAACCTGGAGGATGAGATCACGGCGGTACCCGCAGGATCGCAGGCAATCCATGAGCCCGGGCAAATCAGTGTTTCCCGTTCCCAGCGCGACGGTGCCGCCGTTGGCGACGCGGTCCTTGATGTGTACGCTGCCGACGCGATTTCCATAGGCGGCGAATTCCTCGCGCACCAGATAACCAAGGCTGGCGCTGTTGCCCGAATCGTAGTTTACTTTCACCAGGTCATGGCGAATTCGGTTCAGCAGTGATGCGAATTGCCGCGGATTCAGCGATGTCTCCAGGTGAATCTCGATGCCGTGCTTGGCCGCCGCCGCCAGGGCCGCTTCGATGGCCGTGATCGCGGCGTCGGATTCGCCGGGCGTCTCGATGCGCGAGGCATCCACGAACGGCAGCGTGATCCGCTCGATCCCGATAATGGCGCACCGGCCGATCAGCCAGTTGAGCTTCTCGATACGGCTGCGTTGTTCATCGCCGCTGGGCCGCACCAGCGGCCAGTCCATGAAATAATCCGCCACCAAAGATCGGACCAGCACGCCGGTGGATTTGGATAATTCCAGCAACTGGGCGCATCCGGCATCGGTGTCCAGCGGGTTGGCGCCGACGCCGTACTGGTCGTAAATCCACTCGATGCGATCCAGACCCGCCTCAGCCGCCCGCGCAAATTCCTCGCGCCAGCGCGATCGCGGAAAGGACTGAAATCGTCCCGATTCCGGCGGCCCCAGACGTCCCTGCATGATTCCGATCGGAAGCATTCGCTTAATCCTCCAACAGCGGGATCATCATATTCGATTTCAATTCCTGGCGATCCAGGAACGGGAACAAATCCTCCAGCGGCCGCGACACCATCGAGCCGTCGGCCCGCTGCACCGATGCGACGCGCGGCTGGCGGGTTTCGTCGGGGATGGTCATCACGTCGCACACGACCGGGCCGGGTGTTTCCAGCACGCGGCGCACGTCGGCCTCGAGATGGTTCTGGTTCTCGATGCGCATGCCGGTGATGCCGTACGCCCTGGCCACTTCCGAGGCGAAGGGGAAAGTCATGCCGCTGCTGGGATCGGCCGCGATAAGGCGTCCGAACCAGCTCTTCTGGCTCGTGCGGATCGAGGAAAATCCGTTGTTGCTGAGGACCAGGAATTTGATCGGCAGCTTCAGCCGGGCGATGGTGGCCAGTTCCTGTGCATTCATCTGGAAACCGCCGTCGCCATCGACGCAGATGGTGCGCCGCCCGCCGGAGCCGACGCACGCGCCGATCGACGCGGGCTGTCCGAATCCCATCGCGCCCAGCGCGGTGGTATGGAAGATGCGCTGGTTCTTGCGGACGTGGTAGGCCAGCAGGAATGTCTCGATCCCCGCGCCGCTGCTGCCGCTGACGATCAGGTCGCCGTCGGCGCTGACTTTGCTGATGACCTCGGAAAGGTGATAAACGCTCACCAACCCCGGCTTGCGGTATTCATCCTGCATGAACGGGTATTTTTCCTTCCATGCACGGCCCTGCGCCAGCCACGGCGCGAACGATTTTGTCTTCCGGCCGCTCGTCTGGCGCAGCATCTCATCAATGAAGAGTTTGGCGTCGGCGAGGACGGGCACATCCGGCGCCGGGCGATGTTTGGCCATTTCCGCCGGGTCGATATCAACGACGATCTTTTTGGCGCCGCGTGCCAGCTTCTCCGGTGCAAACGCCGTGAGCACCAGGTCGATGCGGGCGCCGATGGCCAGCAGCCAATCGGCGTTCTGGATGGTGAAATTCGCGTAGCGCGGCGCAACGGCGCCCGGCCGGCCCATGTACAGCGGATGGTCTTCCTCGATCAAGTCGATCGCCAGCCAGGTCGGCTGCACGGGAACCGCCAGTCGCTCGGCCAGTTCGAGAAACTTCGCCGTAGCCCCCGCCAGTCGCACGCCGTTGCCCAAAAGGAGAACCGGCCGCTCGCTGCGGTCGAGCAATTCCAATGCCCGCGCGACGGCGTGTTGGATATCGGGCGATATTTGCGGCGGCGGTGGTGCGATAAATCCGGTCAGCGCAGCCGGGTCGATCGTGCTGGCCTGTACGTCCAGCGGAATGTCGATCCAGACCGGTCCCGGCCGGCCGGATCGCGCCAGGTAAACCGCTTTTTCCAGATGATATCGGATCGAATTCGGCTCCAGGACGGTGACGGCATACTTGGTGATGGGCGCGACGATCGAGGTGATATCCACTTCCTGCACGCCGCGGATGCGCACGCCGCTGTCGCCCTTGAGGTCGGCGCGTTTGACCTGGCCGCTGACGATGAGCATGGGCGTGGAATCCAGCCAGCCGCCGGCCACGCCGGTGATGGCGTTGGTGCCGCCGGGACCGGTCGTCACCATCGCCACGCCGATCTGGCCGGTCATTTTCGCCCAGTTTTCGGCGGCAATGGCGCTGGCCTGTTCGTGAAGATTGGCGATCCAATGCAGGCTGGAACCGCCCAGCGAATCGTTCAGGTGCATTGCCCCGCCGCCGGGAAGCATGAAGACATCCTTCACGCCCAGGTCGGCGATGAATTTCATGACATAATCGGAAAGTTTCATGGAATGACTCATTGGAGAATGGACTATTGCCGGTGAAGTCTTCCGGCCAGGAGGACGGCGTCGATCAGTTCGCGCACAGCGCCGTCGCCGCCGCGGCGGGTTGTGACCAGCGCCGCCGCGTTCAGGGCGGAAATATGCGCCCCGGGCGGCGCGATGCCCAGGCCCATCGCCGCCATGGCCGGGACGTCGTTGATGTCGTCACCCATGAAACATCGCTCGCCGGGGGCGAGGTTGTGGCGCTGGATCAGTTCATTGGCGGCGGCGGCCTTGTCCTTGCAGCCCTTGAAAACGTCGGTGATGGTCATTTTCTCGGCCAGCCGATCGACCAGTTCGCTGGGTTCACCGCTGACCAATGCCAGGCGCAAACCGGCACGGCGGGCGATCGACAGGCCCATGATGTCCAGAAAGCAGAACCGCTTGAGTTCCACGCCGTCCGGTCCCCACAGGAACGAGCCGTCGGTCAACACGCCGTCCACATCCAGCGCGATGAGCTTGATGCGGCACAGCAAAGCCGACGCCGCCGGCCAATCCGAGGATGTGGGATCGCAGCGAAGCGTCACTTTCCAACGCGGCGGAGTTTGTCGATGATCGGCTTTTCGCGCGGGAACACGTGCTTGACGCCGTCGCCCATGGCCGTCTCGATAAGCCGGATATCGCGGCAAAGCCGGGTGATGCCGTTGGGCTCCAGGGATGCGGCGTGATCGCTGCCCCACATGGCGCGGTCGAGGGTGATGTGGCGTTCGACGACGCTGGCGCCGAGTGCGGCGGCGGCGGCGCTGGAGGGCAGGCCGGTTTCGTGCCCGGAATAGCCGACCGGGATGCCGTAGCGCTGCTTGTAGAGCGGGATCACCTTGAGGTTGAGTTCATCGTACTGGGCGGGATAGGTGCTGGTGGCCTGCAGGACGATCAGATCCTTCTTGCCCAGCACTTCGATGGCGTGGTCAACCTGCTCGATGCTGCTCATGCCGGTGGCCAGGATGATCGGCCGGCCCTTGGCGCGATGATAGCGGAGCAGATTGTCATCGGTGAGGCAGGCGGAGGCGATTTTGTAGCAGGGGGGCTTGAACTGTTCGATGAAATCGACGCTGGCCTCGTCCCAGCAGCTTGCGAACCAGGTGATGTCCAGTTCCCTGCAATAGCGATCGATTTCCTTGTAGGCGTCCAGCCCGAGTTCCAGGCCACGCTTCAGGGCGCCGTTGGTGTCGCCGAACGGGCTTTCGCGCGGCCGGGCCAGTTCCTCCTTGGTGTAGACCACGTCAATGGTGCGTTTCTGGAACTTGACGGCGTTACAGCCGGCCGCTTCGGCGCAGGCGATCAGCTTCTTGGCCAGTTCGATATCGCCGTTGTGGTTGATGCCGATCTCCGCAACGATGTAACAGGGTTGACCGTCGCCGACGGTGTCCTTGCCGATCTTGACTGTGGGCATGAGGTAGCTCCTGCGAAAAGGGTTTGTGGATGGGAAGGACTCTTAGCAGCCGCGATGTCGAAACCAGTCCGGCACTCTCGCCGGGTCCAATAACCTGCAAAACCCCCTGGCGCAAAAAGCGAACACTCCTCCTGCCCGGCGGCAATATACCACACCATCGGCCGGTTTGGGCGGAAATGTCAACCCAGAGTTTCGACCTGGATGTTGCCATTGGTGTAGATGCATATTTCGCCGGCGATCTTCAGAGCCGCCGAGACGATTTCGGCGGCCGATAATGTCGAATTCCGCAGCAGCGCCATCGCCGCCGCCGCCGCATACGGCCCGCCGCTGCCGATGCCGATCACGCCGTCGCTGGGCTCGATCACATCGCCGGCGCCGCTGACGATCAGGCTGGTGGAGAGATCGGCAACCGCGAGCATCGCCTCAAGTCGGCGGAGAATTCGATCGGTTCGCCAGTCCTTGGCCAGTTCGATCACCGCCCGCCGCGTATTCTCCGGGAATTCCGACAGCTTCTTCTCAAACCGCTCCAGCAGCGCCATGGCATCCGCCGCCGACCCGGCAAACCCGCACAGCACCTTTCCCCCAGCCAGTCTGCGGATCTTGGACGAATCGTGCTTGACGACGACATTGCCGAGCGTGATCTGCCCATCCCCGCCGAGAGCGACTTTGCCGTCACGGCGAACAGAAAGAATGGTTGTGCTGCGTGCGGGTCTTTGCATGGCGGAGTTCCTTTTCGGGGCGATGCCGACGCCCGCGGGGCATCATACCATGAACTGCCGGCAAACGACCCGCCGGCCGAAGTGGTCCGACCAAGTCATCAGATTTGCTTTCACCCCGACTTTCCTATATAGTTATGTAGTGACGCCCACAGAATTCCGGTGGATCGAGTGGAATGTGGAGCATGCAACAAAGCATGGCTGCACGATTCCGGAGATCGAATCGGTGGTACGGCATGCGGGGCATGGATTTCCCCGATCACTGGACAGTGAAAAGAAACTCGTCATCGGTCGCGGTGTTGGCGATCGGGTGATTCGCGTCGTGTATGTGCTGGACGAGGACGGCACGGGTTTCGTCATACACGCCATGCCGCTGATAACCCGGCGCAGACGCGGGTGAAAGGAAACACTATGCGTAAACCAAAGAAGTCCGTCATCGACGAGTTCATCGCCCTGCCCGATGCGGAGAAAGAGCGGATTTTTCAGGAGATCGAGTCTGAATCGACGGAGCATATGCTCGCCCGCTCACGGCCGTTGAACGCGCGCGAACGACAGCAATGGCGACGGTTCAAAGCTCTGGGACGCCCCAAGGTCGGCAAGGGCGCCAAGACGATTTCCCTGACAGTTGAAAAGAGCCTGCTGACAAAGGCCGATGCCTACGCCAAGCGACAGGGCATCAGCCGGGCCAGGCTTGTGGCCCTTGGTTTGGAAGCCGTCATCGGCTCGGCGGCGTGATGGCCTGCCCGCCGTGGGGAATGCGCCGAGATTGACAGCGGAAGAGTCAGCACTCCAAGTAGTCGTTTCGTGAATGGGATTGGTCTTGTCCCAAGCCAATGAGATTCTGCGTCCCCTGGCGGGCGTAGCGGTCAAGTCAAGGGGTGGGCTTGCACACTGTTGACGGCTTTGACTGGCGGCCATATCATGTGACATTATACTAGCAAAACAACACGTAAACGCCGTTTTTAACTTGAGTTATAAATGACAAAAAGCAGGACATTCGTGGTGACACACCCATGGATCACGTTCCAGGCCAACCTGCAACGCTTGAACGCCAGCACGTGGGTCATGCTTGGCGAATGTCAATCAAAATGCGAGCACCTGGCGGGCACGCCGCTTGAACCCGCCACGGCGGAGAAGCTCTACGCCATCTATCTGGCCAAAGGCGTGGCGGCGACTACCGCGATCGAAGGAAATACGCTCAGTGAGAAGGAGGTGCAGGATCGCATTCAAGGCCGGCTCCAGTTACCGCCGTCGCAAGAATACCTCGGTCAGGAAGTCGATAACATCGTGCAGGCCTGCCGCGAGCTCGCCCCCAAAACCTGTGCCCCCGGCGCCGCCGGCCGCTTCAGCGCGGATGATATCAAGGACTACAACCGAATGGTCTTGCGCAACCTCCCCATCGGGGATGGCGGCGTGGCAGGCGAAGTGTCCAGCCACATGGTCGTCGTGGGACGCTATCGTGGTGCGCCGAGGGAAGATTGTGAATACCTTCTGGAACGGCTCTGCCAATGGCTCAACGGCCCGTGGCCGGACATGAACGGCGAACTGCTGATCGGGTCGGCCGTTCTCAAGGCGGTGCTCGCGCATCTGTATCTTGCCTGGATTCATCCCTTTGCCGATGGAAACGGGCGCACGGCCCGATTGTTGGAGTATTGCATTCTCCTGGCGCATAACGTGCCGGCGCCGGCCGCCCATTTGCTAAGCAATCACTACAACAAGACGCGAACGGAGTATTACCGGCAGCTTGCCTACGCCAGCGAGTCAAAGGGCGACATCCTCTCGTGGATAGACTATGCCGTCGGCGGGTTTCGCGATGGGCTCAGGCAACAGATTCAGTTTGTCAAAGATCAGCAATACGAGGTCGTTTGGCGAGATTACGTACATTCCAAGTTCCAGGGGCGGAAGAATCCCGCCGCTCATCGACAGCGCGATCTGGTCCTGAACATGCCGCCCAACGACTGGACCACGTTTAGCCAGTTGACGCGGACCAATCCCGATGTTGCAAGGGAATACGCAACCAAAACCGATCGAACGCTGATTCGTGACCTTAAATCGCTATTGGAAATGGGTCTGATTCAACGATCGGACAAAAGCGGCTACCGGCCAAACCGAGATGTCATCAGGGCGTTCCTCCCGCTGCGCCGGGCGATCTGATCCTCATGACCGGCCGTTCGGCACGACGCTTGCCCACGTTGGAAATCCCGCGAAACTCTGATTACCATGCCCCTAAACCAGGCGGTGGAGTCCGCCAAAATCGTCCCGATTGCATCGGGAACAATGACTCCTGCCGGGCCGATGGGCCGCCGGGAGGTTGCAGAATGTGCCCTGGCAGGCCGACGGCCCGCCGGGGCGGTTGTTTTTTGCAAGGCGTTTCTATGTACGATCAATTTGTTCGATATCTGGCGATAGCGGCGGCGGGGTCGGTGGGCGCCGTGCTTCGTTACGTCGTGGCCAACCAGTTCGGGCGGTTCAGCCTGCGCTTTCCGCTGGGCACCTTCTTCATCAACATCACCGGGAGTTTCTTCCTGGGCTGGTTCCTGACCTATGTCACAAAGCACCACGTTTCGGACACGACGCGACTTGCCATCGCCACTGGATTCGTCGGCGCCTACACAACCTTCTCGACGTTCATGTACGAGTCCAGCCAGCTTGACCTCGACGGCGCCCGCTTTGAAGCCATCGTCAACCTGGTGAGCAGCCTGATCATTGGAATCGCGGCCGTGCGACTGGGTATGATGTTGGCGCGATGAGCGTGATGTCGCCTAAGGTGATGTGAGGTGACTATGAGCCTCGTCGGCGAGCAGGTTCTGCTGCGGATCTATCTGCAAAGCGCCGATCGCGCGCCCCACGTGCCCACCTACGAGCGGATCGTCAAGACGGCCCGCAGGGAAAAACTGGCCGGGGCCACGGTCATTCGCGGCATTCTGGGGGCCGGCTATCACGGAATCGTCCATGAATCCGCGTGGTCCTTAACGCAGCACGTTCCGATCATCGTTGAAATTGTCGATAGCGCGGAAAAGATCGCGAAATTTGTCCAGGGTCCGCTGGATCAGATCATGGTCGGCGGGATGCTCACGCTGGAGCGTGCGGCCGTGATGATGTACCGGCATCGCGCCGGCGACTGGGCGAACGACCTTCACCTTGCCGCCGCGATCCAGCCCCTTTCCACGATGCCCGCCATCTCACCGGGGAGTCATATGAAGAACCAGGAAAACGGCGTTCTGCTTCGCGTGTTCATCGGTGACAGCGACAAGTTCCAGCACAAGCCCCTGTACGAGGCCATCGTGCAAAGAACGCGCGAACTCGGCCTGGCCGGCGCCTCGGTATTCCGCGGCAGCGAGGGGTTCGGCGCTCACAGCGTCATCCACAAGGCCGCATTGCTGGAAATGTCGGCCGACCTGCCGGTCATCATCGAAATCGTCGATACCGAGGAGAAGATCCAGCTCCTGCTGCCCGACCTGGAAACAATGGTGCAGGAGGGGATGATCACCATGGAGCACGTGGTGGTTCTGATGTACCGTCACGGCCAAGGCGGCGAACCCCCGGCCGGGCCGGGTTCCGGCGCGACGGCGTAGGGGGAGGGCTCCGATGCCGCATTCCACCATTACGAAAAAAGGTCAGACGACGATACCGGGTGAGGTTCGCGAGGCACTGAATATCAAGCCGGGCGATCGGCTGGAATACACGGTCGAGGGTGATCATGCCATAATTCGGGTTCATACGGCGCTGCGGTCCCCCAAGGGCGCGCTGGCCAGCGATAAGGGCAAGCGCCGATCTTTTGCGAAAATCCGGGCCGCCGCGGCCGCCGACGCCGCAAAGAGCCGCGGGATAGCGCGATGAGCCGACGGTTTGCGGATGACATGGTGGCCGCTCTCGCTGTGGCCGAGGATATGCCGGTCACGACATTCGACAGCGATTTCCGCAGGTTTCCCGATGTGCGCATGGAAACCGAGTAGCGACTGTGATTGGGGCGACAGGCCCAATTCGGTTATGATTTCGCCGGCCGGCAGAGTCGATTGGAGATTCTACAGTTGGTGAGTCTCTAGTTGAGTTCGTTAGTCATGTGCGACCCGTCGGAACGTTTCGATCCGACCTGCCGATAAATCCAGGGAGGCAATCGTGGTAATAAACGACCAGCGAAGGCTAGTGATTCTGCTGTCACTTCACGATCTGAGTGGCGTCGGCACAAAGGCGGAGGTTCTGGACAACATTCAGAATCGCCACTATTGGAACCTCGCGCGCCGTGAGCGTGCCATGAAGACGAATCGCCGGGAGCCTGTTTGGCGAAACGATTTCGCCTACATTCGTAAGAAGCTCGTCAGCGAAGGGTCAATAGGTAATTCTACTCGCAACCGCTGGACGCTGACCAACAACGGCATCAACCACCTGCTGCGTCTTTGTCGCGAAGCAAGCGAGCCGAAGGCGTCGAAACTGACTGAAAATGCGAATCGGCGGATCCGAGCGATTCTTGCCAACAGCCAGAGTCAACCGCCAAGCCATTTGGGCGGTGACGTAGTCGACGGCGGCGCAAGGGGACTACGCAAATCTATCCAAGCCAATCTCAAGGAGATTATGGCAGTGAGCCGCAAGAGGAAGCCGCAATTAGTTGACGACGTCGACGACGTCGAGTTGGTTCGAACCGCAGCACCGCGCGACGAGGCGTTCCGAATTCACATCCAAAAGCTCTACAAAGGCGCTTGTGCCCTTTGTGGGCTCTCGCTCCGATCTCCGGATGGGCAGCCCGAATCCCAAGCCGCCCACATCTATCCGAAGTCACGGCACGGCAGCGATGATCTCCGCAACGGGCTGTGCCTCTGCAGGCTTCACCATTGGGCCTTCGACGTCGGCTGGATTAGTGTTAGGGACGATCTAACCGTGATAGTTCACAGGGGCCTGCCCGCCGACGGCAAGTACGAACAGATTCGGCGACTTCGTGGTCGGCGGCTGGCAGAACCACAAGACCCCGAAATGAGGCCGCACCCAATCTTCCTTCGTGCCCATCGACGAATGCACCGATTCGAGCGAAAAAGGCGGATTGCGCGAGCTGGCACTTGAATTTGATACTGGCCAGTTTCCTGACGATGGGCGCGCCGCTGATGGCGGTGTGTGCGGCGGGGGTGTTGTTCATCGTTGTCATCGCTGCCTGGGTGCGCCAGCGGGCGATGATGCCGCAGTTGGCCTGGGCGGGGGTTTCGGCGGGTCTGTTTTTCGCTCTGGCGGCGGGGTCGATGGTCTTGCATCTTTCGGGGGGCGGCCGAGTCGTCGTCATGGTCGATCTGTCGCCCAGCACGCGCGGGGCGGATTATCGGCAGCCGGGGGTGCTGCAAAGGCGGATCGGACAATTGATCGGGGATCGGCCGTTCGTGGTGATCCAGTTTGGGGAATCCAATCGTGCGGCGACGATTGATTCGCCGCTGGAGGAGATCGCATCACAGCGGACGAATTTCGACCCGCCGACGGCCGATGCGGTGGTGGTGTTTTCCGATGGGCGATTTGCGGCGCCAGCGTATTCGCCGCCGGTTTACTTTGTGGTTGATGCGGGGCTGGAGCATCCGGCCGACGCGGCGGTGCGGAAGATGGAGATGCGCGGCGGGGAGATTGCCGTGACAGTGGAATCAACGGGTAGAGAGAACCGCATATTGACGATTAGCGGAGATTCGGCGGCGACACAGCCGGCTCAACCAGGCTCACCGCGGGCCACGGCGACGACGCACCCGGTGGCGGCGGGGGAATCGGTGATTGTGGTTCCCGTCGATGGCGCAAGGGGCCGATGGCGGGCGGAAGTGTCGGGAGGGGATTTGTGGCCGGAGAATGATGCGCTGACTCTCGATCTGCCGCCGCCGATGCTGCGCCAGCGGTGGTGGATTGGCGATGGCACGCGTGCCCCGGCGGGATGGATCGCCAAATCGCCGGATGATCTGCCGATGGATGAACTGGATTACCTGACCGCGGATGTGATTGTGCTCGACAACGTATCGGCATCGGAATTGTCGGCGGCGCGGATGAGCGGGCTGGAACGGTACGTGCGCGATTGCGGCGGATCGGTGGTCATATTGGGTGGGGACAAATCGTTCGGGGCGGGTTTGTATTCAGGAACGCCACTGGAACGCCTTTCACCGCTGGCCAGCGTGGCGCCATCGCCGGCCCAGCGGTGGATGTTCCTTCTGGACTTCAGCGGCTCGATGTCCAACCCGGCCGAAAATGCGGGCAATCCGGCCATCGCGTCGGTGCCCCAGTCGAACTTGGCGACGGCCGCGGTGCAGGAGTTGCTGCCGCGTCTACCGCCGGATGATCCGGTGACCATCGGGAGTTTCTCGGATCGAATTACGTGGTGGGTGACGGACCGGGCGGCGTCGGAATTGTCGAAGGCGGCGCTATCGCCACCGGCCGGGGTCGTGGCGGCCGGGCCGACGAATCTCGAACCGGCGTTGAATCAAATAGCGGCCGGTGACTCTTCCATGCCGGTGAATCTGCTGTTGCTCAGCGACGCGGATGTGCAGATTGATCATCCGGCGGAATTGGCGGCGGCTCTGGCGAGGCGGCACGTGCGGCTGTTCGTTTTGGCGCTGGCGCGGGGCAGCGGGCTGGGCGTTCTGCAACAATTGGCAAGCGCCACGGGGGGCTATGTGCTGGACCAATCCGACCCGACGCTCTGGCCCCAGGCGGCTCGGCAATTGCTGCGGGGAGCGATGACCGATGCGATCGGGACACAGGCGATGGAGATTCGATTCATCAACGACGCGTCGAACGTGACCGGCGAGACAATCCAGCGCTGGAATCGCACATGGCTCAAGACGGGCGGCACAGTTGTGGCCGAAGGTGTGCCCGGCGCGCCAACGACGCCAACGACGACATCGAGCGTCACATCGCCACGGCCGATGGCGGCGCGATGGCGCGTGGGGTTGGGTCAGGTGTGCGCGGTGGCATTTACAGCCGACGCCCGGCAGGCGATGGCGATGGCGGATCTGGTGGCCGGGGCTCCGGTTGATCCAAGGTTCTCGATCACATGCGACGCTGGAAGCGAGTTGCGTGTTTGGCTGGACGCGGCCGGGCCGGAGGGGTTCATCAATGATCTGGCGGCCGAGGTGCGGCTGGTGGCGGCGGAGGCGGCGGGGGGAACAGGCGGGCCCGTCGGCGCGGACGATCGGGTGCTGCCGATGCGGCAGACGGGGCCTGGGCATTATGAGATGGCCACCACGGCCGGGCGCGAGGCGGTTTTGGCGATTGTGACGGTGAATGGAGAGGTGGCCGGGCGGATTCCGGTGGCGGGGCGGTATGCACGGGAGTTTGATGCGGTGGGCAACGACGAACAGGCGATGGCCGATCTGGCGTCGGCGACAGGCGGGGGTGTGGTGCAGCCGAACCAGACGGGGCCGATTGACCTGAAGATGCTCGCATGGGAGCTTGATTTGACGCCGTGGCTGGCCTTTTGCGGGGTGGTGGCCGTGATCTGGGGTCTGGCGGCATGGAAACGGGCCGGGGCGACGTGAGGCCCTGAATTCTGGGGCAACCCTATTTTTCTTAACCAAATCAAAACACAAACTAAATATAAACCTAGCACCAAAGATAACAATGCGCCACCGTCAGGGCGCGAGCGGTTATGGCGCTGGAGGCCACCCTGTTGGCGACGCCTCCTAGTTTTTGACTCTTTTTGCGAAAGAGACAGGATGTCAGCCCGCATGCGGTCGTGGCATCAGTGGCCATCGCCCCGGCGAGGGCAAAGTTGCCCAGGGAACAACAGGACATAGCGGCCGGTTCACGGTTTTAGACGCGCCAGGCAACGGTTGTCAGGGCGAGTCATCGGTGTCGCCAGCCGCCATCTCGGGAGGCGCTTATGCGTCGATCACGAAAATTGAGTGTATTGGTGGGAGGGCTTGCCGTGGGCCTGGCCGGCGCCGCTTATGCGGCCGAGCCGACGACACAGCAGGATCTCCTGGACAAGATCAACTCGTTGCAGGCACAGGTGGATGCGCTCAAGGCGCAGGCCGCCGCACCGACGACCGCTCCGGCCGTGGCCAACGACCAGCAGATCGCCGACGCCACGCAGCGGGTGCTTCAAGAAGCCGACTCGCACAATCAGTTCTTCGACTCCACGACCGGCGTAACCGGCGGGTGGAATTCGGACAAGATGCAGTTCTTCGTGGCGTCGACCGATGGAAATTTCTATTTTCATCCGGGGATTGCATTCCAGGAACGCTATGTCGCCGGTTACCGCACGGCTCCGGATGTATGGAGCGATGGATTTGAAACCCGGCGCATGAAGTTCTACTTTGACGGCAACGTCTTCACCCCCGACCTGACCTACAAGTTCCAGTGGCAGGACAGCCAGACGGGCGGCGCACCCACGCTTGAATACGGCTGGGCACAGTTGATTGTGATGCACGACGTCGGCCCCGGCGACGTGGGGATCAAGGTCGGTCAGACCAAGAACTACGCCTCCAAGGAACAGGCCATCGTCGGCGACACCAACCAGCTCATGGTTGAACGGTCCTTGAACGATTCTGTCATCGGCGGCAATTCGATGGGCGGACCGCTTATCGAGGGCGTCGATTTCGTCTACACCGGCAGCAAGACCCCGGTTCACGGCGACCTGATGTTCAATGGCGGCAACGGCAGCGGCCTGAGCAGCTTCCCCGACACCACGCCGGCCGGCTTGCAGAACAACTTCGGCGCCGCCGTTCGCGGGGATTACAAGGTTTTCGGCGATTGGGCCGACAACGCCGATCTGACCGGTCAGCAAGCCAAGCATGATTTCCTTGACATCGGCGCCGGCGCCGATTTCACGCAGGGCCAGACGGCACTTCCCGTCGGTACTCCCTCCAGCGACGCCTATCGCTGGGATCTCGATGCCCAGTACACCGTCGCCCAGAAATTCGTCGTCTATGGCGCGTTCCAGGGCGACTTCGTCCAGGCCAACGATCCGGCCTCGGTCAAACTCGTCCGGCATCACATGCTGAACACCGGCGAGCTCATCCAGGCCGGCTATTTCCTTAATCCCGCCTGGGAACTGGCGGCTCGCTACGACGTGGCCAATATCGACAAGCACGACAAGATCGGCGCCCAGGGCCTCTTCCAGGAAGTTGGCTTCGGCGTGAACTGGTTCCTTGGCGATCAGGGATCGTGGGGCAACCATGCCAAGATCACGTTCGATGCCGATTATCTCCCCAACGGCAATCCGACGGCGTCCGGTCTGGACTATCTGGCCAGCCCGTCTGACCACACCGCCGTGGTCTTCCGCGCCCAGTTCCAGCTTTGGCTGTAAGGTCTGTTTGGCAGACTCCAGAGCCACAGTGAGAAGGGCCTCACTGGAGATGTGAAAACGACGCGGGACGGTTTGGGAATCCAAACCGTCCCGCTTTTTCTTGCGCGCACCGCAGCCGGCAGATGGTCAGCCGCGATAGACGACGTCGCCGCCGACCCAAACCATGGCGGCGGATTCGCCGCGATCGAGAATCGACGCCAGCGGGTCCGCCCCGGAAACCCGGAACGCGACCATGTCGGCCTGACCACCGTAAAACTGGCCGGCGTCAACATGCAACGCCCGCGACGGTTGCAGTGTGACAAGTTCAAACAACTGGGATGCCGGCAGGTCGGGGTTTTGTTGGCGCACCAGCCGAAGATCGTCCAGGATGTTCAGATCGCCCGAGCTGGCGGCCGAGTCGGTGCCGATCATGACGCGAATTCCCATTTCCCGCATCAATCGCCAGCGATGGGACGGATGGCCGAAATATGCGTGCGTGCGCGGACACCATACGACCCTTGCCGGCCCCTGTGCCAGGATCAGCAGCTCATCGTCATCGCAGTAATTCACATGCGCCAGCAGCGTGTTGTTGACTTGAAAATTCCAGGCGTGCAGCAGGCCGGTCTCCCTGGCCATGCGGATGGGCCCGCCGTTGAATCGCGGCACGCGATCATCCAGGCCGCCGAGGTTTTCCCACAGCCGCGCCAGCGGCCCGCCGCCGGTGGCAAGGAACTCCGCCTCGTCGGGTGATTCCGCCAGATGCGTTGTCAACGGATACTCGCCGCGCCAGGCTTCCAGTCGGCACTTCTCATATCCGGGCACTTCGACCGAATACGGGCTGTGCGGCGAGATTCCGCAGGTAAGAAAATCCGACTCCGATTCAACCTTCTTCGCCGCCGCGAGTTTGCTGTCGAGCATGTCGCGTCGCGATGACATGCCGACCACTTCGCCATAGCTGATGACGCGGATCGGGCCGTTGGTCAGGATCGACCGAGTTTGCTGGCAATTGGACGATATGTCACAGACGGTCGTCACGCCGCACGCGAGGCATTGCCGGATGCCCTCGGCCACCGATTGCCGGATCAACTGCGCCTGCCGCTGCGGATCGGCTGTCTCTTCCCGGCCCAGGCGGATCATCTCGATCAGCCAGTCCACAAACGAAGCGGGCGCCGGCGGCCGTTGTCGATGCGTCAGTTCAAGATGTGTATGCGCGTTGATCAACCCCGGCAACAGCGC
>Ga0181520_10003951_pt1 | contig 25387 bp, 23 predicted proteins | sample PEATcosm2014_Bin_29_FD_132451 | JGI IMG/M metagenome (GOLD analysis project Ga0181520, IMG submission 132451) | Peatland microbial communities from MTU Mesocosm Facility, Houghton, MI, USA - PEATcosm2014_Bin02_30_metaG | ecosystem: Environmental > Terrestrial > Soil > Wetlands > Peat | place...
ACCTTCTTGGCCTTCTTCGCGGGCTTGGCGGCGGGATCGGCCGGGGCGGCAGGCGCGGGGGTCGCGGCAGGAGCCTGGGCGTTCAGCGCGGGGGCAGCGGCCGGAGCAGCGGCATCCTTCTTCGCCTTCTTGACCTTCTTGGCCTTCTTCATGGGCTTGGCAGCGGGATCAGCAGGGGCGGCGGGCGCGGGGGTCGCGGCAGGAGCCTGGGCGTTCAGCGCGGGAGCAGCGGCCGGAGCAGCGGCATCCTTCTTCGCCTTCTTGACCTTCTTGGCCTTCTTCATGGGCTTGGCGGCGGGATCAGCAGGGGCGGCCGGCGCGGGGGTCGCGGCAGGAGCCTGGGCGTTCAGCGCAGGAGCGGCGGCGGGAGCGGCTTCCTTCTTCGCCTTCTTGGCCTTCTTGGCGACCTTCGCGGGCTTGGCGGCGGGATCGGCAGGGGCGGGGGTGGCGGCCGGAGCGGCGGGCTTCGCGGGGGCCGCGGGGGCCGGGGGGAATGCGGGGCTAATGAGAGCGGCTGCGATAAGCAGAGCAGCGAGTTTATTCATTGATGAATCTCCAGTGGAAACCGGCACGGCCGGTAATGCATCCTAGTAAGCATCAACCAGGCCAAACTATAATTGATGTTATTGTTCGTGTTAATAAAATGACGTCACGGGCTTCAACGTAGGATCCTGCAACGTGTGGCATTCTGCATCACAAATTGGTTTCCTCACTGCCGTCCGCCAACCCCAGTTCCTTCAGTTTCCGGTACAAGGTGGTCCGGTCCTTGCCCAGGATCTCGGCAACCCGGCTCTTCCGGTGCTCGTGCTTCAGCAGCACCTGGATGTAGCGGCGCTCCAGCTCCTCCAGGGTGGGCAGGTGGTCCCAGCCCTCGATGAGTTCCAGAAGCGGCATGGGGGCGTGGGGCAGGTCCTTGCCGCGGGTGCGCAGCTCGTCCCGGATCTTTTCCGGGAAGTCTTCGGGGGTGATCTCCCGGCCCCGGCTGAGCTGGGTCAGGTGCTCGATGATGTTGGCCATCTCGCGGACGTTGCCGGGCCAGCTGTAGCCCTCCAGCTGCTTGCGGGCATCGGCCCGGATCAGGTAGGACTGGTGGTCCTTGCGCGCGCACTCGGCCAGGAAGTGGTCGATCAGGGCGGGAATGTCCGAGATGATCTGGCCGGTGCGGCCATCCCGCGACCAGCGGTCGCGCACCGGCGGCACCCGGATCTCCACCACGCATAGACGGTAGTACAGGTCCTCGCGGAACTTGCCGGCCTTGACCATCTGCGCCAGGTCGCGGTTGGAGGCGGCGATCACCCGCACGTCCACCTTGACCGTCCGGTTGCCGCCCACCCGGCGCACTTCCTGCTCCTGCAGGACGCGCAGCAGGCGCACCTGGAAGTTGGGCGAGGTCTCGCCGATCTCGTCCAGGAAGATGGTGCCGCCGGTGGCCTCCTCGAAAAAGCCCTTCTTGTCGGACACCGCGCCGGTGAAGGAGCCCTTGACGTGGCCGAACAGCTCGGATTCCAGCAGTCCTTCGGTGAGGGCGCCGCAGTTGATGGCCACGAACGGGTGGTCCTTGCGGTCGCTGCTCTGGTGGATGTTCTGGGCCACCAGCTCCTTGCCGGTGCCGCTTTCGCCGACGATGAGCACGGTGGTCCGGCTGTTCTGCAGGGAGGCGATGGTCCGGTAGACTTCCATCATCGGCGGGCTGGAGCCGATCATCAGGCTGCGCCGCAGGCTGGGCGCGGTGTCGGCCTGCTTGCGCCCATCCTTGCTGTCCTTCTTGAGGATGGCCCGCTTCACCAGGGACTTCAGCTCCTCGTTGTTCCACGGCTTGGAGATGAAATCGAAGGCGCCTTCCCGGACCGCCTCCAGGGCCTTTTCCAGGGTGCCGAAGCCGGTGAGCAGGATGGTCTCCACCCCCAGGGGCTTGGCGACCCGGAGCAGGTCCAGGCCGTCCATGCTCGCTTCCAGGTTGATGTCCGAAAGCATGAGGTCGAACCCCCCCGTCTCCAGGTGGCGCACCGCCTCCTCCGGGCGGGTGGCCTTGACCACCTCCACCCCGGGCCCGCCCTTGTCGTCTCCCAGCAGCAGTTCGAGGAGATCGCAGGTTTCCTGGCTATCATCCACCACGAGCACTCTGGTCATCGGCCACCCGTCCTTTATCCGAAGTTAACGCATCCTGCGCTGGAATCGTACCCCGAAGGGACCTAACCTTAATCTTATGACGACGCAACCCGCTTCCTTCGACGATGGCCTGGATCGGCTGGAAAGCCTGGTCCAGAAACTCGAAAGCGGGAACCTGGGCCTGGAAGAAGCGCTCCTGGAGTTCGAGGAGGGGGTGAACCTGAGCAAGGCCCTGCAGCAGCAGCTGCTCGATGCCCAGCGCCGGGTGGAAGTGCTCAAGCAGGGGCTCGGCGGGGAATACCGCGCGGACCCCCTGGAAGGAGACCCGTCTTGAGTGTTTCTGCCCAAACCCAGGTCCGTGCCGACCTGGATCGCCTGCTGCCCCTCCTGGAATCCCGCTACCTGCTCCCCTTCGCCGGAGGCGACGCGGCCTGCCTGGCCGAGGCCATGACCTACAGCCTCAAGGCCGGCGGCAAGCGCATCCGCCCGGTGCTCTGCATGCTGGCCGCCGAAGCGGTGGGCGCCGACGCTTCCAGCGCCCTGTCCTGTGCCGTCGCGCTGGAATACATCCATACCTATTCCCTGATCCACGACGACCTGCCGGCCATGGACGATGACGACCTGCGCCGGGGCAAGCCCACCTGCCACGTGGTGTTCGGCGAGGGCCAGGCGATCCTGGCGGGGGACGGCCTGCTCACCGAGGCGTTCACCTTCCTGGCCGGGGATCCTTCCCTGCCGCCGTCGCGCCGGGTGGAGGCGCTGCGCATCCTGGGCGAGGCCGCCGGCTGGCAGGGCATGGTGGGCGGCCAGTCCCTGGACCTGGAAGGGGAACGGCGCACCCATGACGGCGAGCTGGTGGGCATGGAGCAGCTGCGGGTCATCCATCGCCTGAAGACCGGAGCCCTGCTGCGCGCCTCGCTGGAGCTGGGCGGCATCGCCGGCAACGCATCGTCCGAGCACCGCGCGGCGCTGCGCTCGGCCGGGGAGCTGCTCGGACTCGCGTTCCAGATCAAGGACGACCTGCTCGACGCCACCGCCACCGAGGCCGCCATGGGCAAGAGGGTTGGCAAGGACCAAGGCAAAGGTAAAATCACCTACCCCCTGCTGCTGGGGCTCACCGGAGCCCAGGAGGCATTGCAGGAGGCCACCGAGCGAGCCCTATGTCAGCTTCAGCTGCTTCCGAATCCGCGTTCCCTGATCAGTTTGGCCACCTACTTGGCGGAGCGGAGCGCGTGAACGCCCACCCGCTGCTCGACTCCATCGTCTCCCCCCAGCAGATCCACCACTTCACGCCAGCCCAGCTGGAGCAGCTGACGGTGGAGCTGAGGCAGTTCCTCATCGAATCCATCAGCGAGACCGGCGGCCATTTCAGCTCCAACCTGGGCACGGTGGAACTCACCGTGGCCCTGGCGCGCCAGTTCGATTTCCTGGCGGACCGCATCGTCTGGGATGTGGGCCACCAGGCCTACCCTTACAAGATCCTCACCGGGCGCAAGGACCGCTTTCCCATGCTGCGCAAGCATGGCGGGCTGTCCGGCTTCCAGAAGCGCGACGAAAGCCCCTATGACCACTTCGGCGCCGGCCATGCCAGCACCTCGATCTCGGCCGCCCTCGGCATGGCCACCGCGCGCGACCTGCTGAAGCAGCAGTTCGCCTGCATCGCCGTCATCGGCGACGGCTCCATGACCGCCGGGTTGGCGTTCGAAGGCCTGAACCAGGCCGGGTTCCTGGAAACCAGGAACTTCATGGTGATCCTCAACGACAACGACATGAGCATCAACCCCAACGTGGGTTCGCTCCAGGGCTACCTGAACCAGATGATCTCGGGCCAGTACTACAAGCGCTGGCGCGACCGGATCGAGCTGGCCATCAAGGCCATCCCGGTGCAGAGCGTGAGCATGCGCCTGGCCAAGGCGGCCAAGTGGAGCGAGGAATCCTTCAAGCGGATCGCCGTCCCCGGGCTGCTGTTCGAGGACCTGGGCTTCAGCTACCTGGGGCCGGTGAACGGCCACGACCTGCCGGCCACCCTCAAGATCCTCGGCGAAGCCAAGAAGAAGATGGAATCCGGACCGGTGCTGCTGCACGTGCAGACCAAGAAGGGCTACGGCTATGCCCCGGCCCTCAAGGACCCTCTGAAGTGGCACGGCGTCACCGCCTTCGACGCGGAAACCGGAGAGATCCGCAAGGTCGTCGCCGATCCCGCCGTGCCGACGCCGCCCAGCTATACCTCGGTGTTCGGCAACACCCTCACCGAGCTGGCCCGGATCGACCCCAAGATCGTCGCCATCACCGCGGCCATGCTGGACGGCACCGGCCTCAACATCTTCCAGAAGGCCTTCCCGGAGCGCTGCTTCGATGTGGGCATCGCCGAGCAGCACGCGGTGACCTTCGCCGCCGGCATGGCCACCCAGGGCATGCGCCCGGTGGCGGCCATCTATTCCACCTTCCTGCAGCGCGGCTTCGACCAGGTGCTGCACGACGTCTGCCTGCAGAACCTGCCGGTGACCTTCGCCATGGACCGGGCCGGGCTGGTGGGCGCCGACGGCCCCACCCACCATGGTCTGTACGACATGGCCTACCTGCGCTGCATGCCCAACCTGATCCTCATGGCGCCCAAGGACGAGAACGAGCTGCGCCAGATGCTGCTGACCGCCCTGTACAGCAATCGCCCCGCGGCCTTGCGCTACCCGCGCGGCGCCGGCACCGGCGTGGCGCTGCAGGACCCGGTGTTGGCCCTGCCCATCGGCAAGGGCGAGCTGCTCAAGGAAGGCGACCAGCTCATGCTGGTGGCGATCGGCACCATGGTGGCGCCGGCCGTGGCCGTGGCCGAGCGGCTGGAAGCGGAGGGGGTCTCCTGCGCGGTGATCAACGCCCGCTTCATCAAGCCGCTGGACAAGGAGCTGATCGGCCATTGGGCCCGGGCCACCCGCAAGGTGGTGGCGCTGGAGGAAGGCTGCGCCCCGGGCGGCTTCACCTCCGCCGTGGCCGAGCTGCTGATCGATGAGCGGATCAACCGGCCCCTGCTGCGCTGCGCCGTGCCCGACCACCTGGTGCAGCACGGCGATCAGGTCCGGCTCATGGACGAACAGGGCCTAAGCCCGGAAGCCCTGCACCGGCGCATCGCCGCCTTCGCGGCTGAAGACGTCAAAGACTAAGCCGGGCTCAACACCAGGCGCAGATCGCACTTCAGGCGTTCGAGATCCTCCGCGCTGAGGTTCAGGGGCACCTGCCGCTTGGTCTCATCCCGGCGGTAGAAGGCGATGCGCTTGACCTCCACCCGATCCCGGCCGATGCAGATCTCATTGAACTGGATCTGCAGGTCGTCCTTGTACGGGGGCAGGGAGCGCAGCTGGATGTACATGGCCCGCCGGTCATGGTCGACGATCTCCAGGTGCTCGTCCAGGTAGGTGACCTGGCGGCTCAGCCGTTCGGCCCGGGATTTCAGCTTGGCGAAGGTCTGCTTCTTGGGCGAAAGCCACTCCAGGGACAGCTGACCCAGCTCGACCGAGTCCCCGGTCCGGCGGATATCCCCGCGCAACATCCCGTCCAGCTGCGGATCGCCGTCCAGGAACGACTCGAATCCCTGGAACTCCCCGGGCAGAATGGCGTCATCGTACCGTTTGGCTTTCCTGGATAGTTTCATCGCTCCGCCCGCCCCGGATGGGGCCGCACGCCGTCAACTTGGAAGGAAATAATTACCGACCCCAACCGCGCTATCGCGGGTCATGGGTGATAGCTGCCTAGAGTATCCGGCAGATCCTTCCCTTTGTCGACACCCGTGATCCGGTCAGCTGGTCGGTCCAGGAATGGCGGGCCAGCGAAGTTTGCAGAGCATCCGGTCCAGGCTGCGGGAAAAAGGCGTCCAGTTGCCGGTGCCGGCGTCTTCCCGGATGCCGCGGAACATCGCTTCGAGCTTGCCGTCCAGGTCGTCCAGGTAATGCACCAGGAGCGCCTCGGGCGTCTTGGGCAGCACGGGGGAGCCGTATTCCAGCTTGCCGTGGTGGCTGAGCACAATGTGCAGGATGAGCAGGCGCAGTTCATCGGGGAAATCGGGAATCAGCCCCGCCGCCCGGTTGATCCACTCGGCCTCCATGGAGATGTGGCCGATGAGGTTGCCCGCGTCGGAATAGCCGAAACTGCGCTGGTAGGTGAGTTCGGCGGTCTTGCCGACATCGTGCAGCAGCACCCCGGTCAGCACCAGGTCCCGGTTCAGCTCGGGATAATGGGCCACGGCCTGCTCGGCCATGCCCGCCACCGACAGGGTGTGCTCGAGCAGGCCACCCAGGTAGACATGGTGCATGCTCTTGGCCGCGGGGGCCTTGGCGAAGGCCGCGCGCAGCACCGCGTCCTCCACGAACAGCAGCTCCAGCAGCCGGCGCATCCAGGGATCGCCCACCCCCGCCACCACCGCGTCCAGCTCCGCCAGCATGGCTTCCGCCGGGCGGCGGCTGGTGGGGAAGAACCGGGAAAAGTCACCGATCTCGTGGTCCTCGGCGAAGCGGACCTTGTCCAGCCGCAGCTGGGTCCGGCCGTTGTAGACCGACACCTGCCCCTTGACCTTGAGGAAGGCATCGGCGGCCACCTGGTCCATATCGCCTTCGATGGCCCGGAGGTCCCACAGGAAGGCCTTGAGGTCGCCCGAGGCGTCCGCCAGCTTCAGCTCCAGGTATTCGGAGCCCTTGGCGCTGGTCTTGAAGGCCACTTCCTGGGCCAGCAGGAAGCCGGCGAAGGCATCGCCTTCCTTGAGGGAACGGAGTTCAGGCTGTTCGGCCATAAGGCACCCTTCTAATGATTGGTGGGAGTCTTGGGCCGGGCCGCCAGGGGATCGATCCCGAATGGTTCATCCACCGGTGCGCGCTTTTCCTCCAACACCTCGATGAAAGACCATTGGTCCCCCCTGGGAACCGCGCCTTCGGGCAGGTTCAGCACCCGGGCCTTGATGATCCGGTTGTAGAGGGGAAACAGCAGCTCGTCGCCCATCCGCACTTCATGGCTCGCCTTGCGCGGAGTGCCGTTCACCCGGACCATGCCCTCTTCGCATAGCTCCCTCGCCAACTCCCGGCGCTTGACCAGATGGGTCTTCTTCAGGAACAGGTCCAACCGCACGCTCATCCTTTCAGAATCGTTTCCTTGGCAACCATGTATCGGATATTGGCACGAATCCTCAGGCTTTGCAGGTAGCTTTCGATGGCGGTCTGCGCCTTGGGTTCCTGGAGCTTCTCCAGGATCGCCGGCCGCACCTCGGCAAACGGCTTGACCCGGTCCAGTTCGGCCTGGACCAGCTGCAGCAGGTAGATGTCGCTGTCGGTCTTCACCGGCGCCGAGATCTGCCCGGGCTTGAGGTCCAGGGCGGTCTGTTCCAGGTCCTGGCGCAGCATGCCCTTGTCCAGCCAGCCCAGATCCCCCCCGGTGCTTCGGCTCGGAGCGGTGGATTCCTTGGCCACCATCGCTTCGAACGTGGCCCCCTGCTTGATTTCCGCCTGGATCCGGGCCACCCGGGCATCGGCATCCTGCTGCGCTTCGGGGGTGGCCCCCCGGGGCAGGACCAGCTCCCGGACGCGGAACCGGTCGGGCAACCGATAATCCGGGCGGTGTTCCCGGTAGTAGGCCAGGAGTTCCTGGTCATCGACGGCGACCTTGGAATAGACCTCCCGGCGCAGCACCTCGTTCTTCAGCAGTTCCTGCCGGGAACGGGCGATGTAGGCCGGGAGCCCGATGCCCAGGCTGCCCTTGAGGGCCCGCTCGAAGTCGTTGTCGCTGGTGAAGCCGTTCTGCTTCTTGAGATCTTCCACGTAATTGCGGATGGATTCATCGCTGATGACCACGCCCAGGTCGGCGGCCTTGTCGCTGAGCACATACGAGTCGACCAGTCCCTGGAGGGTCTTTTCCCTGGCGCTGCGCAGCTTGGTATCCAGTTCCTGGCCGGCGAACTCCCGGTAGAGGGCGGCCGTGCCCTGTTCCACGGCCTGCTGGTACTCCCGCCGGGAAATGGTGTGGTTGTTGACGACGACGAGGATCTCCTCCCGTACCTCCCCGGCACTCAAGACGAGACAGGGGAGGCAGAAGGGGGCGAGTCCGCGCAGCCTCATTGGGCCGCCGACTTCTGCACCTTGCCGACGGCGGACTTGAAGCCGACTTCCTTCTTGACCCCGTCCATGTAGCCTTGCATCACCACCTCCTGGCGCTCGGCGGTGGCCTGTTCCTTGGCCGAGTCCTTGGCCGCCTCGAAGGTCTGGGCCACGGCCGGGGTGATCTTCTCCACCTCGATCAGGTGGTAGCCGTACATCGTCTTCACCGGCTCGCCCACCTTGCCGATCGGCTGGCTGCGGACCGCCTGGTCGAATTCGGGCACGAACTTGCCGAAGGCGGTGTCCTCGTAAAGGCCGCCCTTGTCCTTGCTGCCCGGGTCGTCGGAATATTCCTTGGCGGCCGCGTCGAACGTCTTGCCGGCCTTGATCTCCGCCAGGACCTTGTCCGCCTTGGCCTTGGCTTCCGCGTCCGTGAGCGCCTTCTGGTCGCCGTTGGCCCGGGTGCCGATGAGGATATGCCGGGCGGTGAACATCTCGGGGGTCTTGAACTTCTCCGGGTGGGCGTCGAAGAACGCCTTCACTTCCTCATCCTTCAGCGCCAGCTTGGCCTGGAGCGCCTCGCCGTCGCGATCCATCAGCGCCTGGATCAGCAGCTGCATATCCATGATCGCCAGCTTCTTGGCGTGGTCGGGCTTCCGGTCGAAGCCCTCTTTCCGGGCCTTGGCGGCCAGGGCCTTGAACTCCAGGAACCGGGTCAGGTACTGGTCCCTGGCGCCTTCGATGAACTGGAGCTGCATGCGCTGTTGATCGGTCATGGTGGTTGCCATGAATAGCTCGAAATCGGATTCCCGGATGACCTCTTTGCCGATCGTGGCCAGGACCGGATCGCTCGCGGCCTTGGCAGCCGCCTTGGCGACCCTGGCCTTCGCCGGTGGCTTGGGCGCCGGAGCAGTTGCGCTGGCGGGGTTCGGGGCCTCGGGAGCGGGGGTCTGGGCAGCCAGGACCAAGGTGGCCGTGGCGAGAATCACGCTGCGGAGCATGGGCATCCTTTTCCGAAAAGAGTCTTTCTAGTTGCGGCGCCCGCCCAGAAGGCGGAGGAGGGAGAGGAAGATGTTGTACAGGCTCACGAACAGCGACAGGGCGAAGCCCGCCGGGTCGCTGTAATCCTCCGTCCTGAGCATGGCGGAGGTATCCCAAAGGATCTTGGCGGAGCAGGCGATGACCGCCACGGCCGAGATCAGCAGGCCGAAGGTCTCCAGGTGGAAGATGGCGGCGATCAGGCTGCCGAAGAACATGACGCCGATGCCGACGATGACGAAGCTGCGCAGGAAGCTGAAGTCGGCCTTGGAGAACACGGCGACCGACGTGAGCAGCAGGAAGTCGGCGGCGGTCATGCCGAACGCGGCCAGCACGATGCCGGGCCCCGACGTGCGGGCCACCATGAGCATGACGATGCCGGCGAAGATTCCGCAGATGAAGGTGAACAGGGTGTATGCGTAGCGGTTCATGGGCTTGCGCCGGCTCACCGCGCTGGCCCAGATCAGCGAGCCGAACTGCGCGCCGAACAGGATCCAGACGAAGAACGAGCCGGTGAGCGGGATCAGGGCGGCGGCGACATACGGGGCGCAAAGCGCGCCCACCGCGGCGACACCGAAGCCGCCCATCAGCCAAAGATAGACGTTCCGGACGAAGGCGACCCGGTCCTCGGCCCGGGAGCGCCCGAAGGGTGTTCTGCCTTCCAAGTCGTATTGCATGATTCAAACCTCACAATTTTCCCCCGACGGGGAATTCCCAATCCTAACATTATGGAGCGCCCCGAGGCCGTTTGCCGCCCCGGGACACGGTAAAATCCTTGGACCATCCTTCAGGTTGAAAGGTTGCAGGAAACTTCAACCTTCCAGCCGGCCTACCGATTCGCGCAGCTCCCGGATCATGGTGCGCAGCCCGGCATCGAGATCCGGCTCGTCCTGGATCAGCGCCCCGAACAGCCTGGCGATGCTGCGGTAGTACCACAGGGTGCCTTCCCGGTCGCCCCGGAACCGCTCGAACACCGCGGCGCCGTGGTTGCGCAGATCCCTGCCGATGGCCTGGACGTTGTGCAGCTTGTCCGCGCAGACCACGCGCAGCACCGGGATGGGGGCGGTCAGCAGATGCGCCATGTAGGCGCGCTTGCGTTCCAGCCAGGGAGCCTTCTCGCCCACCGACTCGTCGTCGGTGCAGCTCTTGACGATGGCGGCGACGGCCGGGCCGAACAGGGCCTGGATCTCGTCCAGCACCGGCGCGCCGCCGCCGTCCTCGACCGCGTCGTGCAGCATCCCGGCGATCACCTCGTCCTCGCTGCCGCCCGATTCGCCCACCAGCGAGGCCACGGCCAGCAGGTGGGTGAGGTAGGCGGTGGAAGTGCCCTTGCGCACCTGGTCGCCGTGCTTCTGGATGGCGAAGGCCACCGCTTCGGCGACCCTGGGGCCCAGGGCGTGGCCCGGGTCCAGGGGCGGCACCGCGGCCGGACCGGGGTTCTTGGCGGGCAGGACTCCTTCGTAGGCACCGATGACACCTTCGAGTGCCTGGGCCATGGCGGGACGTGAGAGGGGGGAACTTGGTATGGTCATCCTTCCTTCATCCTACCGGCTTCGGCCTCAACCTGTCACATTGTGGCAAAATGAACCCGCATGAATGGAGATGCAACCCCATGACTGATTCAAAGGTAGAAAAACGCGCATTCAAAAGTGAGCTTCAGCAGATTCTGCACCTGATAACGCACTCGTTGTACTCCCACAAGGAGATCTTCCTCCGCGAGCTGCTCAGCAACGCCAGCGACGCCATCGACAAGGTCCGCTTCAATTCGCTGCAGAACGAGCATCTGGTGGAAGGCAACCGGGACTGGCGGATCAAGCTCAGCGCCGACCCGGCCGCCGGCACCCTCACCGTCTCGGACAATGGCATCGGCATGACCCGCGAGGAGATCATCGAGAACCTGGGCACCATCGCCCGCTCCGGCACCCGGGCCTTCCTGGACAGCCTCAAGCAGGCGGACGCCGCCAGCCGCCCGGACCTCATCGGCCAATTCGGCGTGGGCTTTTACTCAGCGTTCATGGTGGCCGACCAGGTGACGGTGGTCTCCCGGGCCGCGGGGGCCGACCAGGCGGTGCGCTGGACCTCCGACGGCCTGGGCGAGTACCGCGTGGAGCCGGCGGACAAGGCGGAGCGTGGCACCGACGTGACCCTGCAGCTCAAGGCCGAGGAAAAGGAATTCCTGGAACCCTGGCGGCTGCGCAGCATCGTCAAGCAGTTCTCGGATTTCATCGAGCACCCGATCCTCATGGACGTGGAGAAGACCGAGGGCGAGACCAAGAGCATCGTCGAGGAAACGCTCAACTCCCGCAAGGCGCTCTGGCTGCGCAGCAAGGCCGACGTCACCGCCGAGGAGCACAACGCCTTCTACCGGCAGATCGCGGGCGCCTTCGACGACCCGGTCAAGGTGATCCACTACGCCGCCGAGGGCCTGCTGGACTTCAAGGCCCTGCTCTACATCCCGAAGCACAAGGGGTTCGACCTGCAGTTCGCCGAAGCCAAGGTCGGGCCCAAGCTCTACGTCAACCGGGTGCAGATCATGGACCACTGCGAGCAGCTGCTGCCGACGTACCTGCGGTTCGTGAAGGGCGTGGTGGACTGTTCCGACCTGCCGCTGAACGTCTCCCGGGAGGTCATCCAGCACAGCCCGCTGCTGGAAAAGATCCAGAAGAGCCTGGTGAAGAACGTCCTGGGCGCCCTGGAAGAGCTCAAGAACAATGAATACGAAACCTACACGGAAGTGTTCAACGACCTGGGCGGCATCCTGAAGGAGGGCCTGGCCCGGGACTGGGACCACCGCACCCAGATCGCCGATCTGCTGCTGTTCCAGAGCGTCAAGACCGCCGAGGGCAAGTTCACCACCCTGGCCCAGTACGTGGAGGCCATGCCCGCCGACCAGACCGACATCTACTACCTGGCGGGCGAGCAGCGTTCCGTGCTGGAGCATTCGCCGTCGCTGGAGGTGTTCCGGCACCGCGGCTGGGACGTGCTGCTGCTCACCGAGCCCATCGACGAGTTCGTGCTGCCCGCCCTGGCCGACTACAAGGGCAAGGCGCTCAAGGCCGCCGACCGGTCGGCGCCGGAGCTGCCGGCCGAGGAGCTGAAGAAGACCGAGGAGGCCAGCGGCGTGTTCCAGCCGCTGCTGCAGGCGTTGAAGACCACCCTCTCCGACCTGAAGGACATCCGCCTGTCCAGGCGGCTGAAGGAAAGCGCGGCCTGCCTGGTGGGCGACGAGGGCGATCTCGGGGCGAACATGGAGCGCCTGCTGCAGAAGATGGGGCGGGCCGAGGCCATGGGCATGGGCATGGGCGGGCCGGCCCAGCGGGTGCTGGAACTGAACCCCGACCATCCGGCGGTGCAGGCCATGCAGAAGCTCTACCAGGCCGACCCCCTGGACGCGCGGGTCGGCGCCTATGGGCACCTGCTTCATGACGAGGCCGTGCTGGCCGAGGGCTCCAAGCTCGTCGACCCCAGCGCGTTCGCCCAGCGGATCAACGAGCTGATCGCCAAGGACGCGGCCCGGAGCTGAGGCACTTGGCAAAGACGACGGAACGCCCGGATGCCGGGGGGACCTGACCGCCTACGAGGCGTCTAAATCCCGTAGGCGTTCAGGTCCCTCCGATCGCGCCGCCGGGTCGTTGGATTTGAAAAGCGCCTTTGGGCCCCAACGACAAGAGTATCCGTCGGCCCAAAGGCGCTTTTCAAATCCAACGAACTGCCGACACGATGGGGGGAACCTGAACGCCTACCAAATCCCTTGCCCCCTTGGCGGATGGATCGAAAAGAGTGGAATTCAAAGGGCCTCAAGCTCAAACTGGGGGCATTCCCCAGGTGATCCCTTGAGAACCCTCGCCCTGATCATTTCATTGGCTTTGGGATTGGGTTGCTGGCTTGGCCCTGCCGGGGCCCTGCGGGCCAGTGCCCTGGCCGCGCCCCAGGTCGCCGCACCAGCCAGCGCCGGGCTCGAGCAACCTCGAGCCGTCAAGGTGACTCCCAGCGAGGCGCCGATGGCCGCCCAGGGAGAGCAAAGGGTCGCCCTGGTGATCGGGAACGGGGCCTACGGAAGCTCCCCTCTCAAGAACCCGGTCAACGATGCCAGGGCCATGAAGGCCGTCCTCGAAGCTTGCGGGTTCCAGGTGATCCAACTTGAGAACGCCGACCACCGGCAGATCCGGGAGGCGCTCAGGGAATTCGGCATCCGCCTCGCGAGGGGAGGGGTGGGGCTCTTCTACTACGCGGGGCATGGGATCCAGGTCAAGGGGAAGAACTACCTGGTTCCCATCGCCGCGGACATCGAGTACGAGGATGAGATTCCGGGCGCCGCGATCGATGTGGATTCCATCCTGGCCAAGCTGGAATCAGCCAAAAACCGGCTGAACATTGTCGTCCTGGACGCTTGCCGGGACAACCCCTTCGCCCGGAGCTTCCGGAGTGCCGGCCATGGGCTCGCCCCCCTGGACGCCCCCACCGGGACCTTCATCGCCTTCGCGACCGCCCCCGGGCGCACCGCGGCGGACGGGGGCGGCGCCAATGGGCTCTATACCGAACAACTCCTGGCCGTCCTGCCCACACCGGGTCTCAAACTGGAGGACGCCTTCAAGCGGGTGCTCACCGGGGTCCGCAAGGCGTCCGACGATCGCCAGATCCCGTGGACCTCCAGCAGCGTGGAGGGGGATTTCTATTTTGTTCCCGGCGGCGGAACCAGACCCATGGCCGGTCCCGTCCCCGTGGGCCCCGCTCCCGTGAACCCCTTCTTGCGGCAGGCCCAGGGCGCATTCGACTCGGGCCATTTTGCCGATCCCGAGGGCGATAACGCCATCGAATGGGCGAGGCGCGTCCAGCGGGACGCGCCCGACGACCCCACGGCCAGGGATCTCATCGCCCAAAGCGCCAAGGCCTGCGAGAACCAGGCGAAACTCGCCCTGGCCAAGGACGGCCGGGAGACCGCCCTCCGGATCTACCAGCGGCTCTTCACCTTGTTCCCGCAGAACGAAACCTACCTCGACGCGATCATGACCCTGGAAAAACCCGCCCCACCCAAGATCCTCGGCAGCTGGAACTGGTCCGTCAGATCCATTTTCGTCCCAGACCGGACCTGCGTGGTCATGGCCGACGGCACCTGCACCTTGAACGGCATGGGGGGCACCTGGAGCAGCCAAAAAGGAGAAGGCAACAAGATCATCTTCCGGTGGAACGACAACTGGACCCACACCATGGTCCTGTCCGAGGACGGTCTTGCCATGATCGGCAAGGACGACTGGGGGACCAAGGTTACCGGCCGCAGGATCATCGAGGGGAACGGCGGCGGATCTTCGGCCGTCCGCTAGGACGGGTCCTGCCACGGCCGGTTCCACACCAGCCGCTGCGGCATCGGCCGGGAGAAGCCCTCCTGGTGGAAGCGGATGGCGATCCGCTTGCGGTACTCCCGGCCCACCGCCCACTGCTGGCCCGGGGCGGTCGTGGTGAGGGTGCGGACGACGCAGCTGTGCGGCGTCATGCTGACGATGCCCTGCACGTCGGTGGGTTCGAGGACGGTGTCAAGCTCGGCCGCCAGCTGGACGCCCAGCTCCCGCAGCACCGCCATCACCCGGACCACGTCCTCGTCCTGGCTCACTTCCACTTCCACCAGAGCCTTGGCGAACTCCTTGCTCATGACCACCACCTCGGAGATGGTGCCGTTGGGAATGTAGTGGGCCTGGCCCTCCAGGTCCCGCAGCATGGTGACCCGCAGGGTCATCCGCTCCACGGTGCCGATGTGCTTGTCGCCGATGGAAATGATGTCGCCCACGCCGAACTGGTTCTCCACCAGGAGGAAGAAGCCGCCGATCACGTCCTTGACGATGCTCTGGGAGCCGAAGCCCAGGGCCGCGCCCATGATGCCGACCCCGGCGATGAGCGGCCCCACGCTCACGTTGAACTCCTGGAGCGTCTCCAGGATGAAGAAAGCGACCACCACCACCCGGGCGAAGTTCTCCAGCACCGAGCCCAGGGTCTTGGCCCGGCGCATGGCGTCGGGGTTGCCTTCCTTCAGCGCCGAGCCCAGGGACCGGTTGACCGCCTTGCCCACCAGGCGCATGGCCCAAAGGATGACGGCACAGGTGAGCATCACCAGGCAAAGCTTCTGCAGCTTCTGCCAGCCCGTCCGGTCGAACCAGACGGTGAAGGCTTCCAGCCGGTCAGTGAGGACAAGCAGCATTCAGACCTCGCGCGTGTGCAAGCTACTCTACTCCCGGACCCGCCCGGTGCGGAACGAGAAGTGGCGCCAGGCTCCGGGCATGTGCGAGCCGATGGAGGCCACCACCGTGGCCGCCAGGTACCACTCCAGCCGGGCCCCGGACCCCACGTTGCCCAGGCCCAGCAGGGCCAGCTTGAGCAGCAGCGCCACGCCGCTGCCCTGGAGCAGGAACCCGGGCCCCTTGGCCAGGTCCACGGCGGCGAGCAGCAGGCCGCTGGCGGCGGTCAGCAGGAGGGCGCCGCGCAGCTGCCCGAAACCGCCGCCCAGGTAGATCCCTCCCAGCACCAGGCCCATGGCGGCGATGTGCACGGAGCGCAGGACCACCTGGGCGAGCCTGGACCAGGTGGGCTTGCCTTCGGCGGCGGTCAATGGTCCTCCGGCTCGTCGATGAGGTGCAGCAGGATGTCGCCGCCGGCGGGGACGGCCAGGGTGTCGGGCGGAATCAGCGCCAGGGCGTTGGCCAGCATCATGGAGGAGAGCAGGCCGCTGCCCTGGGGGCCGGTGAGCGCCACCCGCAGCCGCCCGTCCACGTCCCGGGCGATCACCCTCAGGAAGTTCAGCCGGCCATCGGCGCGCTTTTGCCATGGGACCTCCAGGACCCCCATCCGTTCCGGCCGGTGCAGGCGGGTAAAACCCATCATGCGCCGCAGGGCGGGGCGCACGTATTCCTCGAACATGAGCATGGCCGCCACGGGATTGCCCGGGATGCCGAACACCAGCTTGCCCTCGAGCAGCCACAGCCCGAGCGGCCCTCCCGGCTTCTGGGCCAGCCGCCAGAACACCTGCCGGGCCCCGAGGGTCTCCAGGACGTCCTTGATGCAGTCGAAGTCGCCCACCGAGATCCCGCCGTTGGTGAGCACCACGTCGGCCCCGGCCAGCGCCTCGGCCAGGGTGGCCTGCACCGCCTCGCGCCGGTCAGGCACGCGCGCGAAGCAGACCGGGAGCCCCCCGGCGGCCCGGACCTGGGCGGCCAGGGAATGGATGTTGGCGTCCCGGATCTGGCCGGGTCCGGGAACCTGGCCGGTGTCCACCAGCTCGTTGCCGGTGGTGATGACGGCCACCCGCGGGCGGGGATGCACCGCCAGTCCGGCGCGGCCGATGGCCGCCAGCACGCCCAGCTCCGCCGGGCGCAGGGTGACGCCCATGGGCACCACCAGCCCCCCGGCCCGGATGTCCTCGCCCGCCAGGCGCACATGGGCACCCCTGCGCACCGGCGCCGCCAGGGTGATCCAGCCCGGCGCCGCCAGGGCCTCCTCGACCGGGACGATGCTGTCCGCGCCCTCCGGCACGGCCGCCCCGGTCATGATGCGGTAGGCCTCGCCGGCGCCAAGCGTGACGCTGGACTGGCGGCCGGCGGGGATTTCGCCCGCGACCGGCAGCCGGACCGGGTGGTCCGGGGCGGCGCCGGCGCTGTCCTGGGCCCTCAGCGCGAACCCGTCCATGGCCGAATTGGTGAACGGTGGCACCGGCGCGGACGCGAGGACGGCCTCCGCGGCCACCAGCCCCAGCGCCTCGGCCAGCGGCGTGAGCCGGGGCGGCAACGGCAGCGCCCGTTCCAGGATGAGCTGCAGGGCTTCTTGGCAAGTGGTCATGGTCACCGTTCAACTTGTTTCAATATAATGACTGCAACCCACGGGGAGCAGCTATGGATCCTTTAATCAGAAAGGTCGTACGGATCGGCATCCCCCTGGGCGACAGCTACGCCATGGGCGCCGGCAAGGCCGATCTGCTGGACGCCATCCACGAGACCGGTTCCATCTCAGCGGCCGGGCGCAAGCTGGGAATGAGCTACCGGAGGGCCTGGCTGCTGGTGGACGAGATGAACCGGTGCTTCGTCACGCCGGTGGTGGAGGCCCGCCTGGGCGGGGCCGGCGGCGGCGGCGCCCGGGTCACCGAGCTTGGCCACGAGGCGCTGCGGCGCTACCGGGCGCTCCAGGACCAGGCCTGGGTCGCGGTGCGTCATGCCGTTCATGAGTACCAGCACCTGCTGCACGCCTCCGGCCCCACCCTGTAAGGCTCTGGCCTTCATCAAACCACCGAGGTATTCATGAAAAAAAGCTTCAGACCCCTGTTTGCCTGGGCGGCCCTCGCCCTGGGCGTTTCCGCCTTCGGCGCCATGGCCGGCCCAAGCATCATCCTGGCCACCACCACCAGCACCCAGGATTCCGGCCTGCTGGATGAGCTGATCCCGAAGTTCCAGCAGAAGACCGGCATCCTGGTGAAGACCATCGCCGTGGGTTCCGGCCAGGCCCTGGCCATGGGCGAAAAGGGCGAGGCCGACGTGCTGCTGGTCCATTCCCCGGATGCCGAGAAGAAGTTCATGGCCGCCGGCCACGGGGTCCGGCGGCGGCTGATCATGCACAACGACTTCATCGTCCTGGGGCCGCCGGCCGACCCCGCCGGCGTCAAGGCCACCCATGGCGCGCCCGAGGCGTTCCGGGCCATCGCCGCCAAGGCCCAGCTGTTCGTTTCGCGCGCCGACAAGTCCGGCACCCACGCCCAGGAGCAGAAGCTCTGGCAGGCGGCCGGGGTCGACCCCGCGGGCCGGAACTGGTACCTGGAGACCGGCCTGGGCATGGGCCAGACGCTCAACGTCGCGGCGGAAAAGCGCGGCTACACCCTCTCCGACCGCGGCACCTACCTGGCCATGAAAAAGACCCTCGGCATGGCCATCCTCAGCGAAGGCGATCCCACCCTGCTGAACATCTACCACGTCATCGAGCTGGACCCGGCGAGGTTCCCCAAGGTGAACGCGGCGGGCGGCAAGGCCTTCGCCGAATTCCTGCTGTCCGGGGAAGGACAGGCCTTGATCCGCACCTTCGGCGTCGCGAAATACGGCTCGCCGCTCTTTTTTCCTGATGCCGGCAGGCGAGAGGATTAACCTGGAGCCTCAGTTTCAGGAGAGCCATACATGACCAACGCGATCTTCCAGCTGCCCGAATCCTACAACGAACCTTCGATGTCCTATGCGCCGGGCACAGCGCAGCGCGCGCTGCTCAAGGCGGAACTGGAGCGGCAGTATCACCAGGAAGTGGACATCCCGCTGATCATCGGCGGCCAGGAAGTGCGCACCGGCAACCTGCGCAAGGTGGTCTGCCCCCACGAGCACGGCCACATCCTGGGGCACTACCATGAAGCCGGCGAGGCGGAAATCCGCATGGCCATCGACGCGGCCCTGCAGGCCAAGTTCGCCTGGAAGTACACCCCATGGGAGGAGCGGGCCGCCATCTTCAACCGGATGGCCAGCCTGATTTCCGGCCCCTACCGCTACATCCTCAACGCGGCGACCATGCTCAACCAGTCCAAGACCGCCCATCAGGCGGAGATCGACTCCACCTGCGAAACCGCGGATTTCCTGCGCTACAACGCCAAGTTCATGGAGCAGATCTACCGCAACCAGCCGGTCTCCCAGAACCACACCTGGAACCGGGTGAACTACCGGGCCCTGGAAGGCTTCGTGCTGGCCATCTCGCCGTTCAACTTCACCGCCATCGCCGCCAACCTGGCCACGGCCCCGGCGATCATGGGCAATACCGTGGTCTGGAAGCCGGCCTCCTCCTCCATGCTTTCCAACTACTACCTGATGCAGCTCTACAAGGCGGCGGGCCTGCCGGACGGGGTCATCAATTTCCTGCCGTCGCGCGGCTCCCAGCTGGGCAAGATCGCCCTGGACCACCCCAGCTTCGCCGGCCTGCACTTCACCGGCTCCACCGCGGTGTTCAATTCCATGTGGCAGACCGTCGCCAACAACCAGTCCAAGTACAAGATCTATCCCCGGCTGGTGGGCGAGACCGGCGGCAAGGACTACACCTTCGTGCACCACTCCGCCGACCTGGTGGAGGCGGCCACCGGCATCGTCCGGGGCGCCTTCGAGTACCAGGGGCAGAAGTGCTCGGCCTGCTCCCGGGTCTACGCGCCCGCTTCCAGCTGGCCGCAGCTGAAGTCGATCATGCTGGAGATGATGGGCCGCATCCGCATGGGCGACCCCCGGGACTTCCGCAACTACCTGAACGCCGTCATCGACGAAGCCAGCTTCGACAACGCCATGCGCTACATCGAGCTGGCCAAGGCCTCCGACCAGGCCGAGATCCTCTGCGGCGGCAAGGGCGACAAGTCGGTGGGCTGGTTCGTCGAGCCCACCATCATCCTCACCTCCGATCCCAAGTTCGTCACCATGCAGGAGGAGATCTTCGCGCCGGTGCTCACCGTCTACGTCTACCCGGACGACCAGCTCGAAGAGACCATCAAGATCCTGGACGAGACCTCGCCCTACGCGCTCACCGGCGCCATCTTCGCCCGGGACCGCCACGTCATCAACCAGCTCACCGAGGCCCTGGCCAATACCGCCGGCAACTTCTACATCAACGACAAGTGCACCGGCGCCATGGTCGGGCACCAGCCCTTCGGCGGCGCCCGGGCTTCGGGCACCAACGACAAGGCCGGCAGCTTCCTGAACCTGATCCGCTGGACCTCGCCGCGCACGATCAAGGAGTGTTTCTCGCCGCACCGGGATTTCCAGTACCCTTTCATGGAGGAGTCCTAACATCTATTGGGTCTGATCTGGGAAGGCATCAGGAAAGCGGCGGAGCTGCTCTGGACCCTTGATCCGGAGGTGCTGGGCATCACCTTGTTCTCGCTCAAGGTCTCGATCCTGGCCACCGGGATCAGCCTGGCCGTCGGCGGCGCCGCTGGCATGGCCATCGCGCTCAACCGCTTTCCCGGCAAGCGCCTGGCCATCAGCCTCATCAATACCGGAATGGGCCTGCCGCCCGTGGTGGTAGGGCTGTTCGTGACCATCCTGCTCTGGCGCAACGGCCCGCTGGGCTTCCTGGAGATGCTCTACACCCCCTCGGCCATCATCCTGGCCCAGACCGTGATCGCCACCCCGATCATCGCCGGCATCAGCCTCGCGGCCATCCAGCAGCTGCCTGCCGACCTGCGCCTGCAGATCCTTTCCCTGGGCGCCAGCCGCTGGCAGATGCTGCGCCTGCTGGCGCTGGAGGCCCGGTTGCCGCTCATGGCCGCGGTCATGGCCGGCTTCGGCGGGGTGATCTCCGAGGTGGGCGCCTCCATCATGGTGGGCGGCAACATCAAGGGCAGCACCCGGGTGCTCACCACCGCCACGGTGATGGAGACCGGCAAGGGCAATTTCGACACCGCCATCGCCCTGAGCCTGATCCTCATGGCGCTGACCTTCACGGTCAACGCCGTGCTCACCCACATCCAGCAGCGGGACCGGCCCCGGTGAGCCCGGACCCGATCCTGGAAGCGCGCACCCTGAGCGTCCTGCGCGGCGGCGTCCAGGTGCTGGAGGTGCCCCTGCTGGCGCTGCAGGCCGGCTCCGTGCTCGCCCTGATCGGCCCCAACGGTTCGGGCAAGACCACCCTGCTCAAGACCCTGGCCTGCCTGCAGGAGCCCGCCGCCGGCAGCCTGTTGTTCCGCGGCCGGCCGCTGGCGTCCCGCGCCGACCGGGAAGCCTACCGGAAACAGGTGACCATGGTGTTCCAGCAGCCCCTGCTGTTCGACACCACCGTGGCGCGCAACCTGGAAGCGGGCCTGAAGCTGCGCGGCATCCCGGCCGCCTCGCGGCTGCCGCGGGTGCTGGCGGAAGCCCGGCGCTTCGGCATCGAGCACCTGCTGCCCCGGCAGGCGCGCAAGCTTTCCGGCGGCGAGGCCCAGCGCGCCAGCCTGGCCCGGGCCTTCGTCCTCCAGCCCGAGATCCTGTTCCTGGACGAGCCCTTTGCGGCCCTTGACCCGCCCACCCGGGAAGCCCTCATGGACGACCTGGGCGCGGCCCTGCGCCAGACCCGCACCACCGCGGTGCTCGCCACCCACGACCAGATGGAGGCGCTGCAGCTGGCGGACCGGCTGAGCGTCCTGTGCCAGGGCCGGATCGTCCAGAGCGGCACCGGCCCGGAAGTCATCAACCAGCCCGTGAACGAGTTCGTGGCCGGATTCGTGGGCATGGAGACGGTGTTGCCGGGCCGGGTCACCGCCAGCGGGAATGGCCTATGCCGGGTCGCCGTCACCGGCCTGGAGGTGGAGGCGGCGGGTGCAATCGGCCCCTCTGAAGAGGTCCTGGTCTGCGTCCGGCCCGAGCACGTCACCCTCGCCCTGCACGCCGCCACCGACTCCAGCGCCCGCAACCGCTTCCCCGGCACGGTGACCCGGATCGTGCCCAGGGGGCCCTTCTTCAAGGTCGAACTGGACTGCGGCTTCCGGCTCGCGGCCCTGGTGACCCCGCGCTCCGTGGAGGAGCTGGCCCTGGCCCCGGGCGTGGCTGTGGTGGCCAGTTTCAAGGCCACCTCGGTCCACCTGATCCATTGTTCTACTGGGGCGTCCTTGTCCCGCCCCAGCGCCCTCTGCGGTGGTTCAGACCCGCTCAGCGTCCCATTCCTATAAGTCTTTTAATTTCAACTGATTTGCAAAATATACGATTCTAACGTATATTTTGCCCATGTGGATTCCACGTGCCCTTGAACCACGGCTTCGGCAGGCCTCCAGGACCAGGCCGGTGATTGTCCTGACCGGAGCCAGACAAACCGGGAAAACCTCCACCCTGCGTCGGCTCTTCCCCCAGCATGCCTTTGTCTCCCTCGACCTTCCCAGCGAGGCGGAACAGGCGGAGAAGGAACCCCACCGCTTCCTGCAACGGCACCCGCCTCCGGTCATCATCGATGAGGTGCAATACGCCCCGGGGCTGTTCCGTCACATCAAGGCGGAAGTGGACGCCAACAGGACGGCTTACGGGCAATTCCTGCTGACCGGTTCGCAGAAGTTCACCCTCATGGCGAACGTCTCCGAGTCCCTGGCTGGCCGGGCCGACATCATGGAACTGGAAACCCTCTCCTATGCCGAGATCCAGGCCGCCCTGCCGCAGTTCCAGGAATCGGTGGCCATGGTTCGCGGTGGCTTCCCGGAGCTGTATGCCAATCCTGAGATCGACTCCGTGGCTTTCTACAACTCCTATCTGGCGACTTACCTGGAACGGGATGTGCGCTCCCTGGCACATGTGGGTAGCCTGCGGGATTTCGAACGGTTCCTGCGCGCCTGCGCCCTCCGTTCGGCCAACCTGCTGAACAAGGCCGATCTGGCCCGGGATGTGGGAATCTCACCTTCCACCGCCAACCAGTGGCTTTCCCTGCTGGAGGCTTCTGGCCAGATCGTCCTGCTGGAGCCCTGGTTTTCCAACCGCACCCGCTCCATCGTCAAGAGCCCCAAGCTCTATTTGGCGGATACGGGCCTTCTTTGCGCGCTCCTAAACATCCACTCGGACGCAGACCTGAACCGCTCTCCCGCCGTGGGGGCCATCTGGGAAACCTTCGTCTTCGCTCAATTGCGCGACAGGGAGCGCCGCGCCGGACGCACACGGAGTCTCTTTTTCTGGCGAGACCGCACCCGGGAGGTCGACTTCATGGTGGACGCCGGCGGACGACTGGAACTGTTCGAAGCCAAATGGACCGAGTTTCCCGGTCGGGGGGATGCGGTCAATCTCGCTTTTGTCCGGGCGGCCCTTGGCACCCCAAGCGACCTTCAGGGCGCCGTGGTTGCCCGCACCCTTCATTCCTTCCCGTTGGACAACGGCTTCAGGGCCATCCCGGTCACGGACTTGACCTGGTGACCGGACCGGCTTCGGCGCCTGGAGCCTGTCCATGTGCCAGGAACGCCGTATCCGGCCGTATACGGTGAAAAGGATCACATACCCGATAGCTTTCCTTGCCGTGGCCTGAAGGGCGTTGTAATTTCATGTTGGGAAATATTTCGGATTAATCACTCCGATATTCGGTCACCCCTTGATGGGAGCGGCTCAGCATGAGACAGCTGAAGATCAATCTGCCCGAATGCGACGGCGGGCGGGATTGCGGGCATGAGTGCGAAGAAGCCTGCGCCGCCAAGGTGTTCAAGCTGGATGGCCGCAGCGGCGCGGCGCTGCACATCGAGGCCCTGGCTGACGGCAGGAGCGCCGCCATCCTCTGCGACCAGTGCGGCGATTGCGTGACGGTGTGCCCGGCCGACGCCCTGAAGCGGAACAAGCTGGGCGTGGTGATGATCGACAAGAAGCTGTGCGTGGGCTGCTACATGTGCATCGGCTTCTGCGAGAAGGAAGCGTTCGAACGCAACCCGAAATGGCTGGAGCCGTACAAGTGCACCGCCTGCGGGATCTGCGTCAAGGCCTGCCCGCACTCGGCGCTGGAGATCGTCGATGTCCCCGTTCCAGCCCCCCGCATCATCTGAGGATTGCCCAATGACCCCGAACCAGGCCGCGCCCGCCCTATCGCCGTGCACCGTGGACTACAGCCAGCGCACCGAGTACCACGAGGGGCTCGAAGCCATCCGGGCCGCCCACCGCGTGCTGCGGGAAGTCCGGTTCAGCCCCAGCCTGCCCGACAAGGGCTACAACAACCGGACCCTGTACGTGAACCTCGGCACCCGGGAAGTCCTGGAGAAGCCGGTCACCCAGCTGATGAAGGACCTCTTCGTCGGCGGCCGCGGCTTCGGCCTGTGGCACCTCTGGCACGCGGTCACCCCGGCAACCCGCTGGAACGACCCCGAGAACGAGATCATCATCGCCCCGGGCCCGGTCGCCGGGATCACCCAGTATCCGGGCAGCGGCAAGTCCCTGGTGGTGGCCATCTCGCCCCAGACCGACATCCCGATCGATTCCAACGTGGGCGGCTACTTCGGCCCGCTGCTCAAGTTCTCCGGCTTCGACGCGCTGGAGCTGCAGGGCAAGTCGGACCGCGACGTGATCCTGTTCATCGACGGCCAGAAGGGCATCATCCGGGTGGAGGAGGCCCCGCTGGAGCCGGTGGACAGCCACGTGCTGGCCGAGATCCTCACCCGGATGTATGCCGAGGACGAGGCCGACCGCAGCAACATCTCGGTGGTCTGCACCGGCGCGGCCGCCGAGCACAGCCTGATCGGCATGCTCAATTTCACCTGGTGGGACAAGCGGCGCGGCTGCATCCGGCTCAAGCAGGCGGGACGCGGCGGCATCGGCACGGTGTTCCGGGACAAGAAGATCCGCGCCCTGGTCTGCCGCGGCCCGGTGGTCAAGGCCGACATGAACCATCCGGTGGACTTCGAGACCCTGGCCAAAACCGGCATCAAGCTGCACAAGGAACTGCGCACCCTGGACGACAGCCAGTGCAAGATGCGCCGGAACGGCACCGCGCACATCGTGGAGATCATGGACGCCTACGACCTGCTGCCCACCCACAACTTCCAGTTCGGCTCGCACCCGGACACCCACAAGATCGCCTCCTATGTCTGGGAAGCCCGCTGCAGCCAGATGACCTCCGACGGCTGCTGGTACGGCTGTTCCATGGGCTGCGCCAAGGGCGCCGACGGCCTGGTGCTGAAGACCGGCCCGTACAAGGGGCACATGGTCACGGTGGACGGCCCTGAGTACGAGAACGCCGCAGGGCTCGGTTCCAACGCCGGCGTGTTCGACCCTGACTACCTGCTGGAACTGAACTTCTATTGCGACACCTACGGCATCTGCACCATCACCTATGGCACCCTGGCGGCGTTCACCATGGAGTGCTACCAGCGCGGCATCCTGAACAAGGAGCGCACCGGCGGGCTGGACCTGACCTGGGGCAACGCCGAGGCCGACCTGGAAATGATGCACCAGATGGCCCGGGGCGAAGGCTTCGGCCTGATCGCCGGCCAGGGCGTGCACAAGATGAAGACGATCTTCGCCGCCAACGGCTGGGGCGATGCTCAGCTGCTGCAGGATATCGGGATGGAGAACAAGGGCCTGGAGTACAGCCAGTACCTGTCCAAGGAGTCCCTGGCCCAGCAGGGCGGCTACGCGCTCACCAACAAGGGCCCCCAGCACGACGAGGCCTGGGTGATCTTCATGGACATGGTGAACAAGCAGCTGCCCACCTTCGAGGACAAGGCCGAGGCCCTGTACTACTTCCCGCTGTTCCGCACC
>Ga0181520_10003952_pt1 | contig 25387 bp, 21 predicted proteins | sample PEATcosm2014_Bin_29_FD_132451 | JGI IMG/M metagenome (GOLD analysis project Ga0181520, IMG submission 132451) | Peatland microbial communities from MTU Mesocosm Facility, Houghton, MI, USA - PEATcosm2014_Bin02_30_metaG | ecosystem: Environmental > Terrestrial > Soil > Wetlands > Peat | place...
AACATGTATGGCCTGTTCAGACGGCGAATCTGAGACGAGTCGAGACGCTTCAAGACGCCTCAGCACCGGTCCGCATGGACTCTTAATCCGCAGGTTCCGGGTTCGAGTCCCGGGGGGCGCACCACGTCAGAGCACCAGGTCACAGGCAGTATCTCGCAATCGGTCCGGTGCTCGAAACAACCCGGCGACTTCTGACGGCTGGCACTACTCCTCTCCTGCGAGTCCTGGCCAGGCCGAGTACTCGCAAAGCGCGGTTAGGTGAGCGAAGTGCATTTCGGGGACGCCGAGCTGACCGTCCACACAAGGGTCGGTCGCGACGGTCGCGAACACCACGAGGGACAGCGCCTCGGGGTCGCCGCCACCGCCCGCGGTGATTCGCTGCGCTACCTGAGGATGAAGGCAATTGGCTGCTAGACGCCTTGGTCTACCGGCTTGCTGCCCCACGCCGAAACCATGGGCGAGGTTGCCAAGTCGAGCTGACCGCTAGCGACGTTAGACAGGTGCTCTTGGATCTCGTCCTCACTCGCCAGCTCTGCGGCGATCAGGCGCTCCCGGATTTGTTCCACGGTTGCAGACTCCAGGCGATTCAGCACCGGGCCGCCTATCGGAAAGTAGGCATCCGACTGGACGTCCACGAGGCCCGCAGCCCTGAGCAGTCTTGGAAGCTTGCGACCGAACGACAGATCCACACCTCGTTCAGCCATCAGCGCACGAAACGCCAGCTTCAACTTGTTGGCGAGATCCTCGGCTGCGCCATGCTCGTCGGGACACGCAAGAGGCTGCAGACCGGGATCAGCTTCTTCGACCAGGAGCCACCCCCCGGGCCTGAGCGCATCAATCATGGTGGCCAGGGCTTCGTGCCGTTGAGGGACGTGGACGAGCACAAGTCGAGCGTGGACCAGGTCGAATGCGTGGTCGGGTGCCGGCTCGATTCCGATGTCGTGCCGTCTCACTTCGAAGCGGTCCTCGGCAGCGTCCAGCCAGGTCGTGTCGATGTCGGTGGCCAGCACATGGGCCTTGGTCTGTTCAGCAATCCAGGCAGGCACGCTCGCACTTCCGGCGCCGACTTCCCACACTCGCCACCCGAGCGACAGGCCCATCGACTCCATATGCCGGAAGGTCGACGGATTGAAGAGAGTCCCAAGTGCATCGAAGCGTTGTCCGGCCTCGCTCTGGCGATTGTCCAGGAGATAGTCCTCAGAGGCCATTCCAGAATCCTATGGACAGATCCGAGCGTGGCCACGGGCAGCGCCGAATGCCCGGCTGGAAAGGAGGCGGCCAGCTCGGACCGCGCTCGATCGACGCTGGCGGTGCGCCTGTGACCGTGTTCTGCACAGCTCAGCGCTACCGGTGCCGCAACTCCTTCAGTACCCGCACGAGCTGACCGAGGATAGCGAGCGCTCGCTCACGGCTCAGGCCGCTCGGTGCCTGTGGAGGGAGCATCGCTATCGACCGTCGCAGGATCTCGGCTTCCTCCGGCGAGAGGTCAGGCACACGCCAACGGTAACGAACACGTGTTCGGCGCGCCAGGGCGGTTGGTCCGAAAGGGGCCCGGGCTCGACGACTCACTTTTCCACAAGCCGGTTAACGGCTGTCGTTTGACTCCTCGAGCGAGCCCTTCTCCCCGGCTTCCACGCGAGGTCGGCTGCCGACCACCGAACGCATCGTCAGCGAGGGTTCTGACCCCTCCGACAACTTCCTCCCCTTCCCGCGGCTGACATTGGCACCTCGTCGTGGCCGGCCGAGCCACCGGTCTTCACCACTGCCGCACGGCCCATCGCTCGACCGCTTGACGCATTTCCCCGGATCGGGAGAGGGCCGACGTTGCTCTTCCTTCTCTGGAGCGATCCCAGCCGAAGAGCCGACCCGAGCAGGTCAGATGTTGGTCTCGTCAGCAGGAACGTGCGGGAGCACCGGTGCCCCGCCCTGCCCATCTGGCTCGAGCTCGTGACAGCCGAGCGTGTACGACGTCATCGAGAGCGAACCCATCGCGTAGCCGTCGACGAGGACGTGAGCCGTCTCGTTCGAGGCAGACGCCAGGCCTGCTAGGTACAGCAATGGAATGAAATGGTCCGGGGTGGGTGCCGCCGCCGAGAAGTCGCCATGGCCCTCAATCGCCGCGAGGCCTGCCGGGTTGCTCGTCATGACCTCGGCTGTGTCATCGTCGAACCTGCGGGCCCAGTCGTAGCCCGCGTCGGGTTGCTCCCAGTCGATAAGTCTCAGATTGTGCACGACGTTGCCGCTGCCAAGGATCAGCACATTGCGCTCGCGTAACGGCGCTAGCGCGGCACCGAGCTCGAAGTGGTACTCGAACGACTTGGTGGCGTTGATCGAGAGCTGCACGACGGGAACGTCCGCCGCCGGAAAGGCATGCACGAGCACGGACCAGGTGCCATGATCAATGCCCCAGCTATCCGAGTCGCTCCCGACCCAGGTGGGATGCGCGAGGTCCGCGACCTCCTCAGCGAGCTCCGGGTCGCCGGGTGCCGGGTAATCCACCGCGAACAGCTCCTCCGGGAATCCGTAGAAATCGTGGATCGTCTTCGGACGCGTCATGGCCGTCACGGCCGATGCGTTGATATACCAGTGCGCGGACACCACAAGGATCGCTCGTGGGCGCGGAATCTTGGTACCGAATTCGCGCCACGCGTCCGTGTAGCGATTGTGATCCAGTGCGTTCATCGGCGTGCCGTGACCGAAGAAAGCTGCTGGGATGACCTTTGTGGCCTGCATGTCACCACCCCCCGACCGGCTCGTGATCGTACTGCGCCGCGCAGAATCGAGCCTATCCGGACTCTCCCGCGGTCCCCCTCTGTGTCGCCAAGATCGTTTCCACCGGACTCGGGTTGGCTTGTGAGGGGCGGCATGTCACTAGCCCGCCGGTCGACAGGCGGGAGCCTCGTGGTGTGTGCTAGGTGCATGGCAAGGGGGGCGCATGAGCAACTCGCTGGTTACTGACTTCTACGAGCTCAACATGGCGGCCAGCTATCTCCGCCACGACATGGTCGGGGCCGCAACCTTCAGTCTGTTCTGCCGAAGACTTCCGAACGATCGAGGCTTCCTCGTCGCGGCGGGACTCGAGGACTGCCTGTCATTCCTGGAGGTGCTCGCTTTCGACGATGACGACCTCGAGTACCTGGCAACGATTGGTTTCGACGAGGACGCGCTGTCTCGCTTCCGTAGCCTTCGTTTCACCGGAGACGTCTGGGCGGTGCCCGAAGGGACCATCGTCTTTGCCGACGAGCCGCTCCTCGAGGTCACCGCGCCCATCGCCGAGGCGCAACTGGTCGAGACCTACCTGCTCAACCAGTGCACCTTCCAGACAGCACTCGCCACCAAGGCGGCACGCTGTCGAATCGCCGCGGCCGGCCGCATAGACATCTTGGACTTCAGCATTCGGCGAACCCATGGCGTCGAGGCAGGCATGGCGGTGGCGCGGCTCTCTGCGATGTGCGGGTTCGCGGGAACGAGCAATGTGGCGGCCGCTCGTCTCCTCGCGCTCCGCCCGTCGGGCACGATGGCGCACTCGTATGTGGAGTCATTTACCGACGAGCTCGAGGCATTTGTGACTTTCGCCTCCGACTTCCCTGATCAGGCGGTCTTCCTGGTTGACACCTACGCGACTATGACCGGCGTCGCTCACGCGATGGCGGCCATTCAAGAGCTCGGGCTCCAAGATCACTCCGCCGTCCGACTCGACAGTGGCGACGTAGTCGATCTCGCCCGCCAGACCCGTCAGCGTCTTGACAGCGCTGGACTCACCAAGGTGAGGATTTTCGTGTCGGGCGGGCTCGACGAGCATGATCTCGCCCGCTTCGTTGCCGACAATGTTCCCATCGACGCTGTCGGGATCGGGACCCGCCTAGGTGTCTCAGATGACGCGCCCTACATCGACACGGCATACAAGCTCGTCGAGTATGCAGGCCGGCCGGTCGCGAAGCTTTCAGCAGGAAAAGCGACCCTGCCCGGGCCGAAACAGGTCTTCCGGGGCCCGGGCATGCATGACACCATCGCCTGTCGCGACGAGAGACCGCCGCACCAGGCTCTTGCACTTCTGGAACCTGTTATGAAGTCCGGCAAGCGAACACGGTCCGCGCCAGAGCTAGCCGAACTTCGATCGCGCTTTCAGGCGCAACTAAGTGACATCCCCGAGCGAGCACTTCTTCTCGCGTCGCCAAGCGTCCCCGTCGCCTCTGTAACCGGTGCCCTGCGAGCGCTCGCCGATGACGTCCGAGCCAAGGCTCAAGTCATCAGTAGCCACTAGAGATCACCGATCGAGCCAGTTCCAAAGATGGGGAATCGAACTTCTTGGCCTTGTGCGCCTGCCACAGCGTGGCCCCTCGGCTGATCCTTCCGCCAACGCCGTCCTCGGCCACGCAGCTCACCTGATCTGCTCGGCGTCCTTCGCGCGAGCCGCGGGCACGCCAGGGGCAACACTTCCGACAACGGCGACTGCACGGTCCGGTGCCATCGTCGTCCCAGGGGTCGCAATTGCCGGCTCGGGTCGCCCGGCGAGCGCGTAGACCTGCGGGCCGTCAACTGTCTCGTTCAAGACCAGGAGGTCCACCAGCTTGTCGAGAACCTCACGATGCTCCTTCAAGACTGCCACGGCTCTGTCCTCTGCTTCGCGGAGCATCCGCGAGATCTCATCGTCAATAGCAGCCTGAGTCTGCTCCGCAAAGGGCCTGCTCGAGAGGCCACCGCCTCCAGACCCGAGAAAGACCGAGCCTCCGGATGGGTAGCCGATCGGCCCTAGAGCCGACGACAGGCCGAACTCACGCACCATCTTCGTCGCAAGCTCAGTCGCCTTAGCGAGGTCGTTCGCCGCGCCTGTGGAGCCTTGGCCGAGCACAACGAGCTCGCCAGCCCGGCCTCCAAGGAACACTGCGAGCGTGTCGTACAGGTAGTCCTCGCCGTAGAGATGGCGCTCCACGAGCGGTAGCTGTTCGGTAACGCCGAGCGCCTGCCCGGCAGGCAGGATGGTGACCTTGGCGATCGGGTCCGCCTTGTCGGCGTAGGCGGCCACCAGCGCATGTCCGGCTTCGTGCACAGCGACAGCGTGCTTCTCGTCCGGAATCAGCACATTCGAGCCTTCTCGCAGCCCGAGGATGATCCGGTCGCGGGCCGCGTCGAAATCCGCCGCCGAGATCACTTCACGATTGGCCCTAACCGCGACAATGGCCGCTTCATTCACCAGGTTCGCGAGATCCGCCCCGGAGAACCCAGGCGTGCCCCTCGCCACAACCTCCAGATCTGCCTTCTCCTCAAGCCGTTTGTCCCGCGAATGGACCTGCAGGATCGCGAGACGTTCCGGAAGGGTCGGAAGGGGGATCGTGACCTGCCTGTCGAAGCGGCCCGGCCGCAGCAGCGCAGGGTCAAGGACTTCAGGCCTGTTGGTGGCGGCCAGCACGACGATCCCGGTGGCGGGGTTGAAGCCGTCCATCTCGAAGAGCAGCTGGTTGAGCGTCTGCTCTCGCTCGTCGTTGGCCACCACGCCGGCCCCACCGCGTCGCTGGCCGATGGCGTCGATCTCGTCTACGAAGATGATCGCCGGAGCCCGCTTTCGTGCCTCCTCGAACAGGTCACGGACCCGAGCTGCTCCGACACCGACGAACATCTCGACAAAGCTCGAACCGGTCACGGAGAAGAAAGGCACGTTGGCTTCCCCGGCGACGGCTCGCGCCAGCAGCGTCTTGCCGGTCCCGGGCGGCCCAACCATCAAGACGCCCCGGGGTGCCATGGCGCCAGCCCGTGCGTACCGCTCGGGACGCTGCAGGAAGTCGACGACTTCTCGGACCTCGAGCTTGGCTCCTTCGTAACCGGCGACGTCCGCAAAGGTCGTCTTCGGGCGCTCCGCGTCGAACACCTTCGCGTTTGATCGGCCCACTCCGAGCAGTCCCTGCATGCGGCCACCGGCCCCCTTGGACAGGCGCCACCAGAAGTAGCCGAAGAGGACGAAAGGCAGAAGCAGGATGAGCCAGGACAAGACCTCGGTACTGAAGGAAGTGCCTGCGGTCTGTGCAGTTATCTGGACACCAGAGGACTGCAGCTGGTCGAGGAAGCTCTGGCCGGCCTGAGGCGGGATCGCCGTCGTGTACTGGCTGCCATTTGACAACGTCCCGCTCGCGCTCCCGCTCGTTGCGAGGGTGACGGTCTTCACCTTGTGCGCCGACACGTCATGCAGGAACTGCGAATAGTTGAGCGTGACCTGCTTCTCGCCTCTCGTCGCCGGCATGAACAGGTACAAGAAGATGAATATCCCTATCGCGGCGACCCAGAGGTAGTGGCGCCACGCGGGTGGCGGTGGGGGCGCCGTGGGAGCACCCTTGTCTCTCGTCGGCGGGGCACTCGCATGCTTGGTCATGTAACACGGCCTCCGTCTCGACTCCGCTAAATGGACGAAGATACCTCTTGCGACTTCTACAGGTTCGGGTGCTCGATGTCCACAGCCGGCAGGTTCTGCACGTCCTGCTTCGAGATCTTGAGCCGGATGCCGTCCTCGACGCTGGCCACTGCGCTGATCGGGATGGCCAGTTCCCGGTGACCCCAGAGATGCCCCTCCTCGAGGAGCACGTGGGTGACCTCGTGCGTGCCTGGGTGAATGACGAGTCCCTGCACCCTTCCGATGTCGCCATCGGTCGCGTGGACGTGCTCCCCCCGTCGCACGGCAACCTCCCCAACGGGAACGGTGTCATAGGTCACGGGCTGCGAGCCCATCCCCAGGCCCCGGAACGTGCCTAGGCCGTAGTAAGGCCGGAACAGCACCTCTCCTGTGCCGTAGCCACCATAACCACTGTCCCCCGCCAGGAACTGCGTCTCTTCCGCCGGGTCGAGCTTGGCGAACTCTGCCCGAGTGCAACGGATCTCGATGCCGTCGCCCGTGACATCGACCAGCTCGAGGGGAACGAGCCGGCTCGGTCCTTGCCGGGGCTTCGGCTCGACAACGAGATGGGTCACCGTTCTAGCAACAGGATCTACGACCACGCGGCTTACTTCGCCGCAAATCCCATCGCCGCAAATGACCTCGGCTCCGATCGTGAACTGTGTCACGTCTTCCATGACCCTGTCCTTCTTCCTAGAAGCGCACGGCCTCCATGTCCCCCCGGCGGCGACTTCAGCTTCTGCTTGCGTGCACGCGCATCGGCCACGTTAGTAACTCTCGCCTTCGGACCGCCGAGTGCTCACCAGTCAAATTCCGGAAGGCGACCACGACCCGATGGCGCCGTCTCTTGCTGGAAAGACCATTTCCGCTGGCCGCCAGGCCTCACGGGCGCTTTCGATGGCTCCTTGACACCTTGGCTGCCCACAGTTAACCTTCCTTTGTTCGGAAGTCTCTCTTAGTTTTTCTTAGGGTTACTTTCTTATGAATCCTTCCCAAGATAGTCCCGTTCATCCGCACCCCCGGCGGGGCAACTGGCAGTTGATGGCCGACATCAACCGCAACTTGATCGTCAACGTGCTGCGTACATGCCCCGTCATGTCGCGGGCCGACCTGTCGAGGGCAACTGGGCTGAGCGGACCGACAGTCTCGTCAATCGTCGCTGATCTCACGAGCCGGGGACTCGTTGAGGACCTCGGCCAGGGCGTCTCGAGCGGAGGTAGACCCCCATTTCTCGTCCGGCTCAATGACAAGGCGAACTACGTCATCGGCCTCAAGCTCATGGGCCATGCCATATCGCTTGTAATAACTGACCTGAGTGCAACGGTCACTTATGCACAGGTCACCGAGCTCGTAGGGCCGGCCGCGGCAGAACCCGACCAGACGACGCGACCTGCACCGCATCGCGACCCGCGCTCCATCGTCGACGCAATCTGTGCTGCGGTCGAAAGTGCCCTCTCCGCTTCTGAAGTTGACGTCAGCCGCATAATCGGCGTGGGAGTGGGTATCAACGGACCGGTCGACGCGGCCAATGGCGTCTGTCGCTCATCGCCGACCTTCAACTGGAAGAACGTGCCCCTGGCGCGGCCCATCTCAGAGAAATTGGGATACCCGGTAGTCCTCGAAAACGACGCCAATACCCTGGCCGCCGCAGAACAATGGTTCGGCCGCGGCGCCGGCATCGACTCTTTCATCGCTGTTGCCGTAGGTGCCGGTATCGGTTCGGGCGTCGTGCTCAACGGCCAGCTCTATCGTGGCACTGACGGTGCGGCTGGCGAGTTCGGGCACGTCCAGCTCAGCGACACCGGCCCGTTGTGCTCGTGCGGCAAGGTCGGGTGCGTCGAGGCTTGGGCTTCGGACAGGGCGATATTGCGCGACATCCGCGCCGCGGTCGCGCAAGGATCAGCGAGCGATCTTGGCCGTACCGGACAAACGTCCGAGCTCACCATCGCCGACGTGGCTGCTGCCGCCGATAACGGTGACGAGCTCAGCCGCCAGGTTCTCGCGCGGGCCGGCCACTACCTCGGTCGTGGCCTGGCAACGCTCATGACGGTTCTCAATCCTCGCTTGGTGATCATAAGCGGGGAAGGCGTGCGGGCGGGGCACTGGCGCTTCGACCCGATGAGGCAGGCGATCGAGTCGACCGTGTTCCCGGACCTGAATGCAGAGATCATCTTCGCGACCGAGCCATTGGACGACGCGAGATGGGCCCGTGGCGCGGCATGTGTCGTATTGGGCGAGATATTCAGCACGCCCACTCAGCCCTCACTGGTACCGGCAAAGCTGGGTTGATATGACCAGATGAGGGAAACCATGTTCAGCTGTAGTGCGAGGGTGCGGATCCCTAAGAGAAGAGTTTCTGACGCAGGTATTTGACAAGCCCCATGAAGGTGCACCAATGAGAAGGGAGGAGCGATAAGTATGATGACGATTCGGCGAAGAGAGGGATCAGCTTCCAAACGTCGCCGTGGAGGTGTCACTCCTGCTCTAGGAGTGCTGGCCGCGATGCTGGTGGTTGCCGGACTCTGCTCGACAGCTTTCGCGTCCACCCGGCCTGTTGCGTCCGTCTCGAGCACGCCAAGGGCGGCGACGGGAGGCGTGATCACCGAGCAGGACTATTACACCGCTGGCGACAACAGTGAGATGGTGGCTTTCGTCAAGCAGTTCGAGGCACAGAACCCGGGCTTTACGGTGAGGCGTGACGTGCTGCCCGTGGCCACGATGGAATCGCAGGAACTCGTGGAGGCAGCCGCAGGCCAGCTCCCCGACCTGCTTATGATGGACAACCCCTGGGTTGGAGGGCTGGCTGCTGCAGGCGACTTGGTCCCGCTCAACGAACTCGGTGTCAACACAAGCGGCCTGACTGAAGGCGCCATAGAGGCGGGAAGCTTCCACGGGACCCAGTTCGGCATCGGTTTCGGGAACAACTCGCTCGGTCTGTTCTACAACAAGAAGCTGCTCAAGGCTGCCGGTGTGACGCCTCCGACGACGTGGGCGCAACTAGTGACTGCGGCCAAGGCGCTCACCAACAAGAAGACCGGTGTTTACGGCCTCGAGGTAGCCGGTTACAACTCGGGCGGCAACGCGACCTGGCAGTTCCTCCCCTTCTTCTGGACCGCCGGAGGTGACCTCGAGCACGTCAACGACGCCGGTGGCGTCGCGGCACTCACGCTCTACTCCGAACTAGCCAAGGACGGCAGCATGCCGGCTTCGGTGGTGGACTACCAGCAGAACGACATCGCCGAGCAGTTCGAGGACCAAAAGGCAGCAATGATCGTGATCGGGCCGTGGGAGTTCGCGGACTTCAACTCGACCAAGGGCCTCAGCTGGGGAGTCACCTCGATCCCGGTTCCGAAGGCGGGAATGGCGCCGGTTGGGCCGCTCGGGGGAGAGGTATGGGTCATCCCGAAGACGACGCCTGCTCAAGAGGCGTTGGGCCTCAAGCTCCTGCGTTTCCTCACCTCTCCGGCCAGCACGTACAGCTGGGCTTCGCAGAACGGTGAGATAGCCAGCCAGAAGTCTGTCTCCGCAAAGCTCATCGCCAACGATCCCTCGGACCGGATATTCGCCTACGAGATCGAGCACGCACAGTCCAGAACCTCTGAGGTGGGCCTCGCCTACCCGGCGATCGACACCGACCTGGGCACAGCAATCCAGGCCGTGATCCTCGGCAAGCAGACGCCAAAGGCGGCTCTTGATTCCGCGGAGGTTCAAGTGCAGTACGCGCTGGAGCAGTACGGCGAAGGCTAGTTCCTGACTTTTCGAGTCATTCGGGCCACGCCTTCGGAAGCGGAGGCGTGGCCCAGTTATTGTCATCGCGCGCGGCCGTCATCGCCGACCGCGAGAAGAACGGCCGCTTACCGGAAAGGAATTCCGTGCCCTCTCTTTTCCCGCAACCCAGAAACGAGGTCAGCGTTGCGCATTTCACCGAGGACTCGGACGCACTCACGTGGCGTTCCGGTCACGAGGTGGTCCGTATCGAGGCATGGGGCCCCGACGCATTGCGGGTGCGAGCGGGCCTCGACGGTGTCACCGAAGGCCACGGCGCCTTGAGCGAGCGACCCCTAGCCGAAGCGACCCTCAAGATCGACGGTGAGGGCGCGAGCATCACCGTCGGCACCTTGACTGCGGAGGCAGACCTCACGGGCAACCTCCGCTTCGTCCGGGCCGACACTGGTGAAGAGCTTCTCTGTGAGCAGCCGATCCATTTCTGGTGGCCCGGCCCCCGCAACTACACGGCCACCGGTAACGGCTATCACTACATCGAGCAGAACTTCGCCGCTTATGAGGGCGAGCAGCTCTTCGGCCTGGGCCAGCACACTCATGGCCGGCTCAACCAAAAGGGCATGGTTGTCGACCTTGTGCAGCGAAACGCCGAGGTGAGCATCCCCTTTGTCGTGTCGAGCCGCGGCTACGGCCTGTTGTGGAACAACCCGGCCGTTGGCCGGGTCGAGCTCGGGGTCACGGCCACCCGATGGGTCGCGAACAGCGCCCGCCAGATCGACTACTGGATCACGACCGGCACGCCGGCTGAGATCGCCTCCCGCTATGCAGGGGTGACCGGGCGTGCCCCCATGCTCCCGGAGTGGGCGGCCGGGTTCTGGCAGTCCAAGCTCCGCTACCGCACCCAGGAAGAACTTCTAGAAGTGGCAAGGGAGTACCACCGCCGTGGGTTCCCACTGTCTGTGATAGTCGTGGACTTCTTCCACTGGACCCAGCTCGGCGACTGGCGCTTCGAGCCGAGCGAATGGCCCGACCCCAAAGCCATGGCCGAAGAGCTCAAAGCCATGGGCACGCGGCTAATGGTGTCAGTGTGGCCGTCTGTGAGCGTGATGTCGTCCAACTACCAGCCGATGCTCCAGGCCGGCTACTTCATCGCCACTGAGCGGGGGGCCCCAGTTCACTCTGACTGGCCTGACCGGCACGCTCCGGTGAGCCTCCCGGTCGCCTTTTACGACGCCACCAACCCAGCTGCACGCCGGTACCTATGGGACCAGCTGCGCGCCAACTACTTCGAGACCGGGATCAAGGTCTTCTGGCTCGACGCCTGCGAGCCCGAGATCAGGCCAGGCCACGTCGACAACCTGCGCCTTGCCGCAGGACCGGGCCCAGAGGTGCTCAACCGTTACCCGGCCGACCATGCCCGCGGCGTCTACGAGGGCATGACCGAAGCGGGAGAGACCGAGGTCGTCAGCTTGATCCGCTCCGCGTGGGCGGGTAGCCAACGCTGGGGCGCTGCCTTGTGGTCGGGAGACATCCCCGCCACCTTCGCGTCCCTCGCCGCCCAGGTCCGGGCCGGGCTCAACGTCGCCCTCTCTGGTATCCCCTGGTGGACGACCGACATCGGCGGCTTCCACGGAGGCAATACCGAGGACCCCGTCTACCGCGAGGTGATCGTGCGCTGGTTCGAGTACGGCGTGTGGTGTCCCCTGTTCCGGCTTCACGGCGACCGTGAGCCCCGTATCCCGCTCTCCCAGGCGATGTCGGGCGGCCCGAACGAGGTCTGGTCCTACGGCGAGGACGTGTACGAGATCCTGTCGGCCGTTCTCCGCCTTCGCGAGCGCATCAAGCCGTACGTGCTCGAGCAGATGGCCGTGGCGGCCGACAAGGGCATCCCGCCCATGCGTCCGCTTTGGTTCGACTTCCCCGAGGACAAGAACGCTTGGGCGATCGAAGACGAGTACTGCTTCGGCCCTTCGGTGCTCGTCGCACCGGTCACCGAGCTCGGTGCCCGCTCGCGCCGCGTCTACCTGCCTGCCGGTGCGACCTGGACCGACCCGTGGAGCGGCCAGACCAGCAAGGGCGGCGTGTGGCTCGACGCGGCCGCGCCCTTGGAGCGCATCCCCGTTTACCTTCGCGACGGCGCACGACTACCCCTGAAATGAGCCTTGCTTGGACGGGAGCGGCTGGCGATGCCAGGGGCGCCTGAGATAACAGCCACGCAGACAGGAGGAGCCGCTTCTGCCGCAGGACATCGACGCGGCGATCGAGGGCGCCGCGGCCGAAAACTCTTCCCCGGTCGGGTGTTGTTCCTGTTGCCTGCTGTCGTGTACCTCCTGGCGCTCTTCGGCTATCCAATCGTCTACGACATCCTCTTGAGCATTCGCCAGTCAAGCGTCATCACCTTCGTGCACAACACCGGTGGTTTTGTCGGCCTCACCAACTACCGGCTGGCGGTGACAAACCCGGTCCTTCCGGGCGTCGTATGGAACACGGCAATCTTCATGGTCGGCTCGATCGTCGTGCAGTTCAGTATCGGATTCCTGATCGCGCTGTTCTTCACCCGCCGCTTTCCCCTGAGCGGATTCCTGCGCTCGCTCATACTCGTCCCGTGGCTCCTACCCGGTGTTGTGACAGGAATCATCCTTCGCTTGATGTTCGACCCGAACATCGGCATGGTCAATCAGGTGCTCTCCAACCTGGGGCTCATCCACTCACCGATCGAGTGGTTCGCCAATACTCACCTGGCACTTCTGGTCATCGTGCTGGCCAACATCTGGATAGGGATCCCCTTTAACATGTTGCTTTTGCACGGCGGGCTCCAAGACATCCCCAATGAGCTCTACGAGGCGGCCCGAGTCGACGGCGCCGGGCGGCTGCGCACATTCCGCTCGATCACGTTGCCTGTCATGCGTCCGGTGATCGCCGTGGTGCTCGTCCTCGGCTTCATATACACGCTGAAGGCCTTCGACATTGTCATGATCATGACCGGCGGCGGCCCCATGAACGCCACCCAGTTGCTGTCCACATGGGCTTACACGCTGTCGTTCTACAACCTTGACTTCGGGCAGGGTGCCGCGGTCGGCACGCTCATGATGGTGATCTCCCTCATTTGTGCGTTCGCGTACGTGCGCACCTACAGGCGGGAGCTTCGGTCATGAGATACCGGCGCCGGAAGACAGTGATCTCCGCTTTCAATGTTGCGCTGGCACTGGTGATCGTCGCAGTCATGCTCCTGCCCCTTTACTGGGCCGTGGTCACCTCGCTCAAGACACTGCCGCAGTCCTATGCCACACCGACCGCCCTGTTCCCGCCGTCACCCACATTCGCTGCCTACTCACAGGTCCTGCACACCCAGGGAGGCTCCCTGCTCACGAGCTTCATCATCGCAATTGGCGCCACCACGCTTTCGCTGCTGATCTCGGTGCCGTCCGCGTATGCCCTGGCCAACTTCCGCTTTCGGGTCACCTGGCTCGTCACGTTGGCACTGCTCGTGGCCCAGACGATCCCCGGAATCGTGCTCGGGACCTCGTTGTTCAAGATCTTCGCCGGGCTTCACTTGCTCAACAGCTACCTCGGATTGATCATCGCCGACTCCACCTATTGCGTGCCCTTCTCGATCCTGGTCATACGGGCCTTCATGATCGGTTTGCCACACGAGCTCTTGGAGGCCGCGCGTGTCGACGGCGCGACACTTCTCGGTTCGCTGCTTAGGATTGTGATCCCCCTCAGCAGGCCCGCGATCCTGACAGCTGCCCTCTTCTCGTTCCTGTTCGCCTGGGGGGACTTCCTCTTTGCCCTGACGCTCAGCACCTCCAACACCGTCGTGCCGATGACGCTGAGCATCTACTCGTACATGGGTCAGTACACCTCACAGTGGCCCGACCTCATGGCCGCGGCTGTCTTCGCGGCCATCCCCTCGGCCATCCTGCTCATACTCGTCCAACAGGGAATCAAGGGCGGGATTGCCACTGCCGGTCTCAAGGGATGATCACAGTCCTCTTACACGGCGTTCGCGGGTGCTCGACGGTGAAGGCGAAACGGACCGTCCGAGCCAGAGTGATTGTGACCCACGCGGAGCGGGCGCGCTCGCCGCGCGCCGTCTTTCCCGGACACCTCACGCCAGTAGGTCATCCCGGACTGCGACGGTGTTTGGCACGGCCCGTCACAAGGCGTGGGAGCCGGCTCTGCTACCCTTCGATTCGACGGCTTCGGTCGTCCCGCTGCCTGCAGGGGAAGTCCGGTCAAACTCCGGCGCTGGCCCGCAACCGTAGGCGAGGCTCGTCCTCGCAAGCCGGGAACCCTGTCGGTGGTGAGTCCTACTAACCGTCGAGGAAAGCGGGGACTGGGAACCGGTTCGGCAGCGGATTCTCAGCGCTTCTCCGGGATCCAGTATCCGGGAGAGGACCCACATGCCAACCTTCGTCCGTCGGACCGGGCGAGCCTGCCTTGTCGCGACGTTGCTGGCCCTCGGTGCTACAGCCGTGCCGGCAGCGTCTGCCAACGCAACTGAAGCCGGGACGCACGCGTCCGTTTCACACCGAGCCCAGCCCGTGACCGCAGCCGCTGCCGGCGCTGGATGGATCGCCCGCGACCTCAGCTCCGGTGGGGCGATCGTCGACGCCATCTCGCACAAACCGAGCGCGGGCGACACGGCTGATGCCATATTGGCCCTCGTCGCAGCCGGCGACGGATCTGCTCAGGTAAAGGCAGCCACGCAATGGCTCGAGCACAACTTCAGCTCGTATGTAGCTGTAAAGGGCGTCGACAGTCCAGGTGCGCTCGGACTCGTAGTTCTCGCCGCGGTTGCAGCCGGGGCGGACGCCACCCGCTTCGGCGGGCAGAAGGGCGGCAATGACCTCATCGCCAGGCTTATGGCGACCGAGCAGATGCACGGCCCGTCCGCAGGGGTTTTCGGCAAGACGAGCTCTGCGAACGCATTCAGCCAGTCCCTCGCTGTCTTGGCGCTGGTCGCGGCGAAGGGCCCGACCACGGCGATTGGCCTCGGAGAGGCTTATCTCGCCGGCCGTCAGTGCACCGACGGTGGTTGGCAGTACTCGCTCACGACGCCCTGTGCCAAGCCAGATCCGAAGACCTATGCCGGGCCTGACACGAACTCGACTGCTCTTGCCGTCATGGCGATCGTAGGGGCGGGCGGACAATTCCCCCATGCTCCTCTGGGTTTCTTTGCTAGCTCACAGGAAACTGACGGGTCTTTCGGCTACTACGGCGTGTCGGGCGACGGTCAGCACGGTGACCCCGACTCGACGGCCGAGGTTGTCCAGGCGTTGATCGCTCTGCGAGCGATCAACGACAACCAGCTCGTGCGCAACGCCATCACCCCTGAGCGGGCTCTCGAGAACTTCCAGTACGGATGTGGCGCCCCGGCGAACGAGCGCGGCGAGTTCGCCTACGACGGAGCCCCGAGCCAGTACGCGACATTGCAGGCGGTGCCGGCCGTCGCCGCTGAGGCGCTCCCCATCGCTCCCCGCAGCCTGTCCGCCGCCGAGCCCAGTATCAGCTGCAGCGCGGGCTGAGACGACCTGAATGCGCCGCGGCTCGCGTGGTCGCATGACCGGAGACCGACCGGACCAAGCGAGGGGCCCGAGCCTGGTACCGAGGCGTGCCCCGGTCCAGCGCGTCACTCGGCTAGTCCTGAGGTCGGCGGCCGCCCTTGTCGTCGCGACCGCCGCCACCGTAGCAATAGTCATCGCGACCACAGCTCCCGCGCTGTCGCAGCGCGTAATGGCGCGTAAGGCCCAATCCCCAGAAAAGGCCTCGCCGACCTGCACGGTGCCTGCTCACATCGCCAAGGGCCAAATCGTCGTCGCTGTCGTCGCTGACTTCGGTGGGGAGAACGGCAAGGTCATCGTCACCTGCGTTCTCGTCAAGCCCGGGGTCAGCGGCGCGCAGGTCCTGCAGGCTCAGGCTGCCTTACTTGGGTACCCCTCTCCCCGCTATGCGGAGTCCGGCCTCTTGTGCGCCATCGACGGGTACCCGACGAGCGGTTGTGGGACCGAGACTGGGGCCCACTACGCCTACTGGGCCTACTGGCACGGCGGGAAGCGATGGCTGTACGCGAACGGAGGACCAGGGGAATCGAGGGTCGTCAAAGGTGACGTCGAGGGGTGGAGATTCGAGCCCGACGGGAGCGCCACCCCTTCCGACCCGCCACCGCGGGCGGCATCCAGCGCGGCGGCACTCGAGGTGCCGGCCAGGGCCGCCGCGTCGGCTACAACCACGTCCTCACCGTCGGGCGGCGACGCGGCCGGTCCGGTGAGCGGCGAACGGAGGGCGACGACCGCGGTCCCCTTTGTCATAAGCGTCGTCTTCATCCTCATCATCGGCGCCGCGGCAATGCTCCGCTCCCGGCGCGCGAACCGTCGCGGCAACTAGATGCTGAGAACCCGCCTCCAGCCGTTGCACCCGATCGCGTGGTGGTGCTGGGCGGGGACGCTGGCCGCCGCCGCCAGTCGGACGACCAACCCGGTACTTCTCGGACTCGTCCTGGCAGTGGTCGCCTGGGTCGTCACCACGCGGCGCAACAACAGCCCGTGGGCCCGCTCGTTCGGTGCCCTCCTGCGACTCGGCCTGTTCGTCATCGCCATCCGTGTCACCGTCCAGGTCCTGTTCGGTGACCGTGTGCCCGGTACAACGTGGTTCAGCCTTCCCTCGGTCCCGCTACCGTCATGGGCCGCAGGCGTCACGATCGGTGGGCCCGTGACCGCTCAGGCAGTGATCGGCGCCTTCTGCCAGGGCCTCCAGATCGCCGTGATCCTGGCGTGTTTCGGCGCGGCGAACTCCCTGGCAAGCTCCTTCCGGCTCTTGCGGTGCGTGCCGGCGGGCCTCTACGAGGTAGCCGTGGCGGTGACGGTGGCGATCACCTTCACCCCACAGGTCGTGTTGTCGATCGCCCGCGTCCGGGACGCCCGGCGGCTGAGGGGCCGAGCCACGAGCGGCCTCAGGGGTTGGCGCGGCCTGGCCGTGCCCGTTCTCGACGGAGCTCTCGAGCGTTCAATGGCGCTTGCCGCTTCGATGGACGCCCGCGGCTTCGGGCGACGTTCCACTTCTCCCGGCCGCCGTCGGGCCACCGCCGCGGCCACGCTCGCAGGCCTCGTCGGGCTCGGGATCGGCCTGTTCCAGGTTCTCGACTCCGGCTCGGCCTCGGGGATCGGTCTCGCTGTGGTCCTCGTCGGAGGCGGCCTCGTCATCGGGGGCCTCGTCGCATCGTCGCACGGCTCGAGGAGCCGTTACCGGCCCGACCGCTGGCTCGCCGCCGAATGGCTTGTCGTCCTGGCGGGGCTCGCGGCCGTCGCCGGGGTGGTGGCCACAGGAAGCAACGACCCGAATTCACTTGTGCAGCCGCTCTATCCCCTCGCCCTGCCGGCGGGCCCGGTCGCCGCCCTCGCCGGCGTCCTGCTCGCCGCCGTGCCCTCGGCCATCGCCCCGGTGCCGGTGCCGGCACGCCCCAAGCTCACCGAGGCGCTGGCGTGATCGCCTTCGACCGCGTCACGGTCACCTATCCGGGCGTCGCGGTACCCGCCCTAGAAGACGTGAGCCTCACGATCGAGGAAGGCCATCTCGCCCTCGTCATCGGGCCTACGGGGTCAGGCAAGTCGACTCTCCTCCGCTGCGTGAACGGCCTTGTGCCACATTTCTCCGGGGGCAGCCTCAGCGGGACAGTGACAGTCGACGGGCGCAGCACCGAGCGTTACCGTCCCCGCGACCTCGCCGACGCCGTCGGCTATGTCGGCCAGGACCCGGATGCGAGCTTTGTCGCTGACACCGTCGAGGACGAGCTCGCCTATGCCATGGAGAACCTCGGCGTGGAGCCGGCGACGATGCGCCGACGCGTGGAGGACGTACTGGACGCCTTGAACCTGCATGCGCTGCGCCAACGGGCCATCACGACGCTGTCAGGCGGCCAACGCCAGCGGGTCGCCATCGGCGCCGCCTTCACCGCCGCGCCCCGCGCCCTTGTGCTCGACGAGCCGACTTCCTCCCTCGATCCGGTCTCGGCCGAGGAGGTGCTTGCGTCTCTGGCGCGCCTGGTCCATGACCAGGGCACGACCATCCTCGTCGCCGAACACCGCCTGGAGCGCATCGTCCAGTTCGCGGATGTCGTCGTCGAGATCGGTACCCGCCCTGGTGGCGTGCGCAGCGGCTCACCCGCTTCCATCTTCGCCACCGCTGAGCTGGCGCCACCTGTCGTCCGCCTCTCCCGTGTGGCCGGATGGTCGCCTGTCCCGCTCTCGGTGCGGGACGCCCGCCGACACGCGCCGGGAATGCGTCACCGCCTCGAACAACGCCGCCAGGAGCGAGAGCCGGCGCCTCGGGGCGACCGCGTGGCCCAGGTCAAGAACCTCACCGCAGCCTACGGGCCGATCCCGGCGCTGGCCGACGTCAGCCTCGAGTTCCACGAGGGCGAGGTGATGGCGATCATGGGAAGAAACGGGGCCGGGAAGTCCACCCTTCTCCACCACCTCGTCGGGCTCCGCCGCGCCCAACGAGGCTCGGTGGAGGTCCTCGGGCGCGCTCCGGCGACGCTCGCCGCCTCCGAGGCGATACGCCTGGTCGGCCTCGTGCCCCAAGACCCCGGAGCGCTCCTGTGCGCCGAGACCGTGGCGGGCGAATGCAGGGACGCCGATCGCGACGGCGGCCTGTTTGAGGGGGCGACACGTGCTGTTCTCGAGTCGATAGTCACAGGCATCCCTGACGACAGGCACCCGAAGGACCTCTCGGAAGGTCAGCGCCTCGCCCTCGCGCTGGCGATAGTGCTGGCACCCGAGCCACCGCTCCTCTTGCTCGACGAGCCCACCCGGGGACTCGACTACGGCGCCAAGGAGCGCCTGTCCCGCCAGCTCCGCCTGCTCGCGGCCCGTGGCCACTGCGTGGTCGTGGCGACTCATGACGTCGAACTTGTGGCGGAGGTCGCCGACAGGGTCGTCGTCCTGGCGGACGGTGAGGTGATCACGGACGGCCCAACCCGCTCGGTGGTCTGCCATTCGGCCGGCCTCGCCTCCCAGGTGGCCCGGATCCTCGCCCCGGCTGAGTGGCTCACCGTGGAGGAGGTCGCCGCTGCGCTCACCGAGCGAGGCTTGCGAGACGGGACGGGGTCGTGAGCGTCTCCCACGCACGCAGACCCGTCGGTCTCGACCACTTCGGCTCTCTTGCCATCGTCATCGCGTCGGCCATCGGGGCGGTCGCGTTCCTCTGGCCCCTTTTCATCCCGGCACGAGCGTCGCTGAACCAGGCTCACGCCGGCGATGCGCCCTGGATCGTCGCCGCACTGCTTCCCCTGCTGCTCGTCGCGGTGCTCGGCGAGTTCAACTCTGGCGGCATGGACGCAAAGGGCGTCGCCATGCTCGGGGTGCTCGGAGCCTGCGGCGCCGCACTGCGGCTCCCCTCCGGCGGGGCGGCCGGGTTCGAACCCGTCTTCTTCCTCTTGTTCCCGGCGGGCTACGTGCTCGGACGCCATTTCGGCTTCCTGCTTGGTGCTCTTACCCTGTTCGCCTCCGCCCTTGTCACCGGCGGCGTCGGCCCATGGTTGCCGTTCCAGATGATGGCGGCCGCCTGGATGGGTTACGGCGCTGGCTGCCTGCCGCACCTGCGGGGCCGTCGTGAGCTGGTCGTGCTGGCGGCGTACGCGGCCTTTGCATGCCTTGCCTACGGATTGCTGATGAACTTGTGGTTCTGGCCCTTCGGTGCCGGCACGGCCACGAGCCTCTCCTTCCAACCCGGATCCTCCGTGGCTCACAACCTGGTCCGGTTTCTCTTGTTCGATGCTTCGACCTCGTTAGGGTTCGATCTGCCCCGCGCCGCGCTGAACGCCGGGCTGATCCTGGTCGCGGGACGCCCCGTGCTGGCGGCGCTGCGTCGAGCCAGTCACCGTGCCGCCTTCGGCGCCCCGGTCGAGATCTCGTCCCACGTGCTGGACACCCGGCCGGGCCCCTGATCACAGAGAAGCAGGCCTTTCCCCCGGCACTTGGTCATCTACCCGATGCGTCACGACGATCATGTAGCCCGGACCCTCGCTTGTGTCGACCGAGCTCAGGGTGAGCTCCGCAGGATCCATTTCGTCGAGGTCGAGCCCGAACGCCTTGACGAGCTCCGCCAGCTCGCCGTAGCCGCCCTCGTAGTCATCGGGCCGTAGTCCCTTGCGCACCACCTGGGCCGACCACTGCTTGCCGACCGGCAGCACGGACAAGCCCGGCCTTTTTCGCCATGACCCGGCTGTGCCACCGGTCGGTGTGATCAGCCTGCCTTCACGCCTGGTTTGGCCGGAAAGCAACTGGAGGACCTGGGGACGCACCCGCGACAAGTCGGCACCCAGGCTCACGAGGACCCGAGCCGCCATGCCGTCGCCCTCGCGAACCAGGCCCAACAGGATGTGCTCGGTGCCGATGTAGTTGTGGCCGAGTTGCAGCGCCTCGCGCAGCGACAGCTCGAGAACCTTCTTCGCACGGGGCGTGAACGGTGGCGCGTCCGTCGGGACCGAGCCCGCGGGTCCGATGGCCTCCTCGACCTTCTCGCGCGCGGCATCGAGCGAGATGCCGAGGGACTCGAGCGTCTGGGCAGCGACGCCCTCGCCCTCGTGGATCAGGCCGAGCAGGATGTGCTCGGTACCGATGAAGTTGTGGTTCAAGAGGCGTGCTTCCTCTTGAGCCAGGACCAATACCCTGCGTGCCCGATCAGTGAATCGCTCGAACATTCGCCCCCAGCGCTATCTACACAGGGTTGTTCTGGTCGCCGGTCGCCACCAGCGCAGCTCCATCGCCTGATGGCCCTTGGAGCCGCTTGGTCAGGGCCTCCGGGACGCCTCCTCTTACCGCCTCGTAGATCGAGTAGCCCTGGGTGACAAGGTTCGTGATCAGATCTGTCACGCCTTCAGTGCCGTTTACGAGGACTATGTTCGCCCCGCTCAGGCCCTTGGCCGCTGCCTCCACCAGAGCCGGCAGCTGCTCGACGATCCTGTTGGCTGCGATCAGCGCCTGATTGCCTCCCGCCAGCGCCTCCGCTCTCGCCTTTATGGCGTCCCGGTCGGCCTCGGCGAGGCGGATCGTGCGGTAGGCGTCGGCGTCGGCCGGCTTCTCGACCTCGGCGATGAGGTCCTTCTCTCGCTTTTGCGCCTGCAGGGCAGCCAGCCGCGTCTGCTCCTCTGTCACCTGCTGGGCCGCTTTGGCCTGGGCCAACGGACCGGCCTGGCTCGCGGCTGCCTGGGCCTGTTCGATCTCGGCCCGGTAACCCGCCTGCTTGATCTCGGCTTCGCGCACGAATCCCGCCTTCAGGGCGTTCGCCTCCTGCTCCTTTTCTGTGGCCGCTTGGTCAGCCTGTGCTGCGGCGATGCGAGCGTCGCGAGCGACGGCTGCCGCGTGCGGAGCAGCGAGGTTGTTGATGTATCCCGTCGCGTCCTTGATCTCTTGGATCTGGAAGGCATCGATCACGAGACCGAGTTTCTCCATCTCGTCGGTCGATGCCGCCTTGACCTCTTGAGCGACGCGGTTGCGGTCGCCGATGATCTCTTCGACCGTGAGACCGCCAACGATCGAGCGCAGGTGCCCGGCAAGGACCTGCGCGGTCAGCCGTTCCATGCCCTGCTGTTGGTCGAGGAAGCGGCGCGCCGCGTTGGCGATCGAGGAGCTGTCGTCGCCAACCTTGAACACCGCCACAGCCTCGACAGTCAGCGGAATGCGGAGCTTGGTGACACAACTCTCGGAGATGAGCGCTTCCCGCAAGTCCAAAGAGAGCCAACGAGCCTTGTTCTTCCAAGGTAGGACGAAAGCCCCTTTGCCCGTCACGATGCGGAACTGGCCGCCATCGGTGCCGTGCCTGGATCCCGACACCACCATCGCCTCGTTCGGCGATGGGATCCTGTAGAAAAACATTCCGGCTTCTTTCTCCCGGCGGATCAGCAGCTCGTCACAAGCAGTGTCCGCGACGACAGCTGCTCGACGACGACAATACGAGTGTTCACCGCGAGCGGCTCTTCACTTTCAGTGTACGCCGTGTATGCCTCCGATCCTCCTCGGATTTGGATTATTACCTCGCCCGGGACGCCCTGGGAGATAGGCACTGAGACACGACCCATCCTCCCAACGGCGTCCTCGTTCGGCCCACCGACGTCCACGTCCATCTCCTCGACTGCTCCTCCTGGTGATGCGGGGACCTGCATACCGCGTCCAACTAACAGGCTTGAGACGACTCTTCCGATCGATACCAGGCAAGCGTACTTGTCGCCCGGCGTCAGACCCTCGGGCCTGATGGAAGCACGCTCCCGAGGTCTTGACTACTAAGGACGCCGCCCCTCAGCACCCACCAAGGTCTTGAGATATCCGCCCCGTTGGTACCCGTCTATCCTGTTCCTATGATGTCCCATCATCATGCGGCACCGACTCATATGGCGCAGGTACGTATCCCGCCGCCTATTTGAAATGCCAGCTGCAAGTGCCTCAATTGCGCCGAACGTAGCCCGCGTCCCCTGGCCTCACCCCGCCAGACGGACGAAACCACGTTGTCAGTCGCTCAACCTTGCAAGGACCGGACGGCTTCGACATCGCTCGTTATCTGTGCGACGAGCTCGTCCTCGGTGCGAAAGCCGAGCTGGTCTCGCAGACGCGTCCCGAGCTCCACACGGACCTTCTCGCCGTAGAGGTTTGCGTCGAAGTCGAGAAGGTACGCCTCGAGAAGCCTCTCGCCTGCCGCGTAGTAGTGGGGACGGCGACCGACCGAGACGGCGGCGAGATGCCTGGTGCCGTCCTCGAGCTCGACCACGCCGGCATAGACACCGTCGGCCAGATTCACGTCCGCACCGAGCCTGACGTTGGCCGTCGGGAAGCCGAGCCTGCGGCCCCGATGGTCGCCCACGGCCACGATCCCCTCGACAGAAGAATCCACCTCCCAGAACCTAACGTCGCCGACAGGGCACGATGTTGAAACAGGCGAGCGGAGACACCCGCATCAGGTACATACTCTGCGCGTGACTTTTGTGACCAACTCGAGGTTCCGCGCCAGAGCCGTCGACCACCTCGCTGTGGCGATCGGCACCACCAAGGGACTCTTCTTCGTGAGCGACAGCACCGTGGACGGGCCCTTGCTGCCCGCAAATGCCGTGCTGGCATTTGCGCAGCTCCCCAGCGGCCGCCTTCTCGCGGCCACCACGGACCCCCGCTTAGGCCCATGCGTTCGTGTGAGCGACGACGGGGGGCTCGCCTGGGACGAACCGGGGGCGCGACAGGTGGCGTTCCCGGCTGACGCGGAAACCGCCGTCGCCTCGCTGTGGCACCTCCATGCCGATCGGAGGCCCGCCGCGAGCGAGACCGTCTGGGCGGGAGTCGAGCCGGCGGCACTGTTCCGCTCCGACGACGGCGGTGACAGTTTCGAGCTCGTCCCCGGCCTTTGGGAGCACCCTGACCGGCCAGATTGGGAGCCTGGCTCGGAAGGGCTCGCCCTGCACTCGGTGGTCACCCACCCGGAGCGGCCCGACCGCGTCATCGTCGCGGTCTCCACCGCTGGCGTATATCGCTCGGACGACAACGGGACTACGTGGCAGGCCCGCAACCAAGGCATCGAGGCCCGGCTCGGGCCCGGGGCGCTGCCCAAGTCCGGCCAGTGCGTGCACAAGCTTGCTGTGGACGCATTGGACCCCGACGTCCTATGGGCACAGACCCACTCGGGTATCTACAGATCCGTCGATGCCGGTGACCACTGGGAGTCCGTCGGCCATGTCGGCGAGCCCGACGGCCTTCCTTCAGACTTCGGCTTCCCCATCGTCTCCCACCCCGAAGAGCCTGACACCGCCTACGTAGTACCTCTCGAGTCAGACGTCTACCCCTTTACGCCCGAAGGCCGGTGCCGCGTCTACCGAACGACGAACGGCGGCCTCAGCTGGGAAGCGTTGTCGGAAGGCCTTCCGCGTAGCAACGCGCACGTCACCGTCTTGGGCGATGCGTTCACCGTCGGCGCCGGCCAGCCCTGCCCGCTCGTGTTCGGGTCCAAGTCCGGGCACGTCTTCGCCTCGGTGGACTCCGGTGAGTCCTGGCGGCTCGTCACGTCCTACCTGCCCCCTATCTTGTGCGTGCGCGTCCTCGAGTGACGTGAGCGCCTGTCCCCCGCTGCCTCGCGCTTGTACAGATCCCGTTCCGACCCGGTGGGTCGACAACTGAGTCAGGCTCCCCCGTTTGCAGGAGGCAACATTGAAACTGCGTATCTTCACTGAGCCCCAGCAGGGCGCGAGCTATGAACAGCTGCTCGCCGTCGCCCGTTGCGCCGAGGAGTGCGGGTTCGACGCGTTCTTCCGCTCGGACCATTACCTCAAGATGGGTGAGGTAGACGGGCGACCCGGTCCGACCGACGCGTGGATAACCCTCGCCGGCCTGGCTCGAGATACCGAGAGGATCCGCCTCGGGACTCTTTTGAGCGCGGCGACTTTCCGGCTCCCTGCGCAGCTCGCCGTCATCGTCGCTCAGGTGGACGCGATGAGCGGCGGCCGGGTCGAGCTCGGGCTCGGCGCAGGGTGGTTCGAGGAGGAGCACCGCGCCTTTGGCATTCCGTTCCCCGCCGCGGTCGGCGAGCGGTTCGATCGGCTCGAGGAGCAGCTCGAGATCGTGTCGGGTATGTGGGCGGCCGAACAGGGTCACTACTCGTTCTCGGGCGCGCACTACCAGATCGTGGACAATGCTGGCCTTCCCAAGCCGGCCCAAAGACCGCGACCGCCCATCATCGTCGGAGGCAAAGGCCTGCGACGTACCCCGGCCATCGCGGCTCGTTTCGCCGACGAGTGCAACGTCTCGTTCGCCCCCACAGAGCACTGCGCCAGCCTGTTTGCTGCACTGGACGATGCGTGCGTCCGCATAGGCCGTGACCCTTCGACGATCCGCAGATCCGCGGCAGTAGTGGTGTGTGCGGGTCGCAACGACAACGCGATCGCTGCTCGGGCGGCCGCCATCGGGCGCGAGGTCGACGAGCTTCGCCGCAACGGAGCCACCGGCACCGCGGCGGAAGTGGCCGAGCGACTCCGGCTTTACGGCGCGACTGGAGCAACGACGATCTATCTCCAGATCCTGGACCTTTCCGATCTCGACCATCTTCGCTTCATCGCCGAGGAAGTTGCACCCCTCCTCGGCGAAGCAGGCAAGCCTTAGAAGTCGCAGGGTGCAGCTCGGGCAATGTTCGACATCGTGACCAGAAACCGACCAGGGAGAGACCGATGAACGACCGAGAGCTCCACAAGCGCATCGCCGATCTCGTCGCGGAAGAACGCGAGCTCGAGGAAGGCCACATCGGGACCCG
>Ga0181520_10003953_pt1 | contig 25385 bp, 23 predicted proteins | sample PEATcosm2014_Bin_29_FD_132451 | JGI IMG/M metagenome (GOLD analysis project Ga0181520, IMG submission 132451) | Peatland microbial communities from MTU Mesocosm Facility, Houghton, MI, USA - PEATcosm2014_Bin02_30_metaG | ecosystem: Environmental > Terrestrial > Soil > Wetlands > Peat | place...
GTAAACATAGGGACTCGTCACCACCAGCGTCGCTCCCAGAAGCGCCACCCAGCGCGGGTTCCCCGCGGATAGGTCCTCGTCCGCGGCGTGGGAGCGCGGTCCACGGTTGCGCAGCAACAGGTAGCTCAGCGCCAGGCTCGCGAAAAAGCACCCCACCGCCAGCCCGCGCGCCGCCTGCACGCTCACGCCGGTAAGAAAATAGAGAAGCCACTCCGCAAAAGGCCATACGGGAAGGATCACTGCGGGGTTGAAGTCACCCGCCAGATACCAGTTCCCAAACAGGTGCGCGCGCGCCGCGGCATCCCCGTACCACCCCTCATCCGTGTACTTCGCCCAGTCCATAGTCCACGGCGATCCGTTCGGAAAATCCGCCCTCAGGTGCCACGCGTACAGCGCCGCAAAGCCAATAATCGCGAGCACCCACACAGCTGTGCCCCAGCGCCGTAGCCCTTCTGCCCGCCCCGTTCGCGATCCCTCGGCGTCCACAACGCTCCCCTGCACTCGATCGGTGCGCCGCAAACGCTCCTCGGTTGGAGACTCCGCTGGCATTCCTGTTTCCTCAGATTCTTCAAATGAGCAAACTGGTTTTTTTGAAAAAATGAGCAAAGCTGGTTTTGGATTTCGCTTCTGCGTGGATTCCCATGAGTATAACGCGCTCCACGCCCGCTCCCGGCGAACCCGATAAACTCTCTCAGGCACGCCGAGCTAAAAGCTAAGAGCCAAAAGCTGCTTTCTTGTTTCCTTGGACTCTCGTTCCCTTGTTCCCTGGTTTGCTATTCCCCACTCCTTACTGGCTACTCCCTGCCATTCTCATGTTTTCCTCCACCTCGCCGATGAGAACTGTGATGGCTTGGCAGTTCACCTTTGCGTCGGAGTCGAGGCAGGTTGAGACCCATGCATAGTTCTGTTCCATTTCCCTCGCAGCCCTCGGCCTCCGGCCTCACGCTCGTGGAGCTGGATTCCTCCGCTGCCACCATCCAGGTCGTCGGCGTTAGCGCCGCATGGCGCAAGCTCCTCATGCAAGCGGAAATGGCTGCGCCCCACTTGCAGGTGGCCGCCATCGAGGGTGAGCACGGCGTCGGCAAGCATACGCTCGCCCGCTATCTCTTCAGCCGATCACCCCTCGCCGCCAATGCCTTTCAGCGCCGCGATGCCCGCGAATGGCTGGCCACCGACGCCGATCCCTCCACCCTCGCCGGTTTCACCTATCTCGATCGCGTCGACCTTCTCGCACCTCCTGGTCAGGGCCTGCTTCTCGGAGTCCTCAAAAACCTTCAGGACCGGCCGCCTGGCCGCGCCGTTCTGCTCGCCTCTTCGCAAACTTCGCTCCGCCAGATGGCCGGTCAGGGACTTCTTCTTCCCGACCTCGCATTTCGCCTCACTGCGATTCGCTTTGCCATTCCTCCGCTGCGCCAGCGCCGCGAAGACATCGCCCCGCTCGCCCAGTTTCTCCTCGACCGCATCTGCGCCCGTTATCAGCAACGCCCCCTCGTCCTTGGACCCGGCACCCTCGCCCGCCTCCTCCAGCACTCCTGGCCCGGCAACGTGCGTGAGCTGGCCGGCATCCTCGAGAACGCGCTCCTCCAAGCCGACAACGGCGTCATCCGTACTTCTGACCTCGCCCTCCCCGACGGCCTGCCGCCTTCGACCAATCCGCAATTCGACGCAGCATTTCCCGCCAATTCCCCGGTCAACTCTCTGCTCAATTCCCAGTTCAACCCCTGGGCCAACCCCTCCACCGGCCCAGTTCCCATGCGTGACCCGCAATCCTCCGCCCGCGCCGCCGATCTCTCTCTCGACGCCATCATCCGCCATCATGTTCAGTTTGTTCTCGACCTCAACCGCGGCAACAAACTCCGCACCGCCCGCCAGCTCGCCATCAGCCGCTCAACCCTTTACCGCATCCTCGCCAACGAAAACTTGCTCGCCCGCTAAACGCAAAAAATCCCCGAGCGTCGGGCGCCATCATGCGGCCAACTTTTGCTCGGGGATTCTTTCGTCCTTCGAATCTCGATTCCGTTCAGATTCTCAGCCAGGTCCGCTCCGGCTGTCACACTTCTACTGTTGCAGCACCACCTGCTGGCCTTCCTTCACGCCGCTCGTAATCTCCGTCACCGATCCGTTCGACAACCCCACCGTCACCGGAATCTTGCGAAAACCCTCCTTCTGGTGGCTGTCGGGAATCTCGACGAACGCATTCTGCTTGTTGTCGTAAACCACCGCGTCTTCCGGAACGGTCAACACGCCCTTGTGCTCGTCCAGCAGAATCTCGGCGTTCGCCGTCATGTTGGCCTTCAGTTCACCGCCCGGATTGTTGATCGACACGCGAACTTCAAACGTTGTCACGTTGTCTTTCTGCACTCCCATTGGCGCAATCTTGGTGACTTTTCCGTAGAACGTCCGGTCGTGAAAGCTCTCCACTTTGATGCGTGCGGCCTGCCCCATGTACACGTGCGCGATGTCCGCCTCGTCCACCTTGCCCTGCACGTACACCTCTTACGTATCGCCTTCGGTCATGATGAGTGTGGCCGTCGACCCCAGCACCAGAATCGAGCTCACCGCGTCGCCGATCTCCACGTCGCGCGACAGAATCACTCCGTCCATTGGCGCAACAATCGTCGTATAGGACAGTTGCTCCTCCAGTTGTTGCAAACTGGCCCGGCTCTGCATCACCTGCGCCCGCGCTTGCTTCAGCTTGGCAGTGTCCACGCCAATCTGCGCCTTCGCCGAATCGCGCTTGGTCAGCTCCGCCAGGTAGTCGCGATTCGCGTCGTCCAGCGTCTGCCGGCTCACAATGCCGTCCTTATTCATCTCCAGGTTCCGGTCCAGCGTCGCTTTGTACATGGGCAGGTCCGGCGCCGCCGCGGTCACCTTATCCTGTTCGATGTTGGCCTCGTACGTGGTAACGTTGGCCTCGGCGCTTGCCAGTTGCGCTCGCGCTGCGTCCACCTGAGCCGAAATCTCCTGCTGATCCAGTTGTGCCAGCTGCTGGCCCTTGTGCACTCGGTCGTTTATATCCACATAGAGCTTTTCCACAATTCCTGAAGCCTTGGCCTTTACTTCGACCTTCGTGATGGGCTGGATGTCGCCCGTCGCCACCACGGACTTCGCCACGTCGCCGCGAGTCACCTTGGCCAGCCGGTTTGGGTCGATCGGATCTCCCTTTGCGAGGTGGACAAGAGCGAAACCTGCACCGATCACCACCAGGGCTGCCAGGCTACCGACAACAATCCAAAGCCGTTTATTCTTACGCGCTGCTGCCACTGATTCCCCCCAAAAAATCGCTCAGAAAACGCTGCTCTTCCTGCGGACGCTACCGGAACAAGAAATCTTCAAAAAGATTGAGACGGTGACTAACCACTGTTGTAACCCGCTCGCTTGTACTACGCAAGCCGGTGCATCACGGTTCCACAGTGACGCAAAACACCCGGAACTGGTTCCAACAGAACCCCTCTGGGGCCAAAGCGCCGTTTCCTGCATGCGGCCATCCCCATAAGCGGGAACCTCTTCCATATCTTCGTCGTATTGTTCATATAAGGAGCAATCCAAGCCGGCCTCGGGCCGTCTTATTGTCATGCGCAGCTTTTCTGACACTCTCGGGCAGGTTTTCCGCGCCATGATGGCCAACAAGCTGCGGAGTTTTCTCACCATGTTCGGTATTGCATGGGGGGTCGGCTCGCTGCTCGTCCTCGTGGGCCTCGGCGAAGGCTTCCGCGAAGGTCAGCACAAGCAGTTATCTCAGTTCGGTGACGATGTCGTCATGATCCAGAATGGCACCATCCCCGCCCTGGCTAACCAGCACACTGGCATGCGCCCCTATGAGCTCACTCTAGGCGACGAGGCCGCCATTCGCCGCCTTCCTGAGGTGCGCGCCGTCACCAGCGAGCTCGGCCGATCCGACCTCTATGAAGTCAGCCAGTGGAGCAATACCTCCGCCCATCTGGGCGGAAATGAACCCAGCTACACGGTCGTCCGTTACCTTCCCATCGCTGCCGGCCGCTTTCTCGATGACGAAGACGTCCGGGATGCGCGCCGTGTCGTCTTCATCGCACAAAAATCCGCCTCCATTCTCTTTCAGGGGCGCCCCATGGTTGGCCAGACCATCACCATCAACGGAATCGGCTTCACCGTAATCGGCGTGGGCGCTAAGGTCGGCCGTGGCAACAACACCTACGACGACGAAAAAATGTATATTCCCATCACCACCATGCAGGAGTATTTCCCCCTCAAGGGCGACAACATTCCGCAGGATGCGGTCAACTCCATCCAGTACAATCCCACCATTAAGAACGACAATACCGCGGCGGACATTGCCGTGCATCGCGTCATCGCCCAGCGCCACGGCTTCGATCCTTCGCTCGCCGACGCCTTCAACGAGTTTGACACCATCACGGAATCGCATATCATCAGCACCATCTTCACCGCCATGGACGTCTTCCTGGGCAGCGTCGGCGTTGTCACTCTCGCGCTTGGAGCAGTGGGCATTATCAACATCATGCTTGTTTCCGTGAGCGAACGTACCCGCGAGATCGGCGTCATGAAGGCCGTCGGCGCCACCAAGCGCAGCATCATCGCCCAGTTCTTCTGGGAGGGCCTCTTGCTCACCGGCATCAGCGGCCTCATCGGTATCGGTGTGTCCTGGGCGTTTATGGCCCTCTTGCAGGCCGCGCTCACTGACAAGATTCCCGGTTTCGATCCGCCGCGCATCGTTCCCTGGTCCGCGGCGCTCGCCCTTGGGTGTCTCACCCTCAGCGGAATCGCTGCCGGCCTCTACCCCGCCAGCAAAGCCGCGGCCCTTGACCCGATTGAAGCGTTGCGCCGGGAGTGAAAAATGCAGAATCCAGCCTTCAGCTCTGAGCCGCGAAACCAACGGACGAGCTGCTAAATAAAGGCTGAGAGCTGAAAGCTTGGAGAACCATCATGCTGAAAGACATTCTCGCCCAGGCTTGGGAGGCAATGCTCTACAATCGCCGCCGTACCGCCATCACCACGATCGGCATGGCGTGGGGCATTGCCACCGTCGTGCTCCTGCTCGCATACGGCAACGGCTTCTCAAACGCCATTGAGACCATCTTTGCCCAATGGGGCACCAACACCATCGGCTTCTTCCCGGGCAAGACCAGTCAGCAAGCCGGCGGTGATAAAGCCGGCGTCCAGGTCCGCCTCAAACTCGACGACGTCGATCTCGTGAGTGGAGTGCTGCCCGAAATCATTCACATCTCGCCGGCCGAGTATCTTGACACCACCGTGCAGAACGATCTGCACACCTACACCTGGACCGTCGTCGGCTCTCGCCCTTCCTACGCCGACATCGTCAAGCTCATCCCCGATCAGGGCCGCTTCTTCAACGGCGCCGAGGATGACCAGCGCGCCCACGTTTGCGTCCTCGGATCTGAAGCCAAAACCAAGCTCTTCTCCGGCGGCTGGGCAGTCGGCGACACGATCCGCCTCAACGGCGTTGTCTTCACCATCGTCGGCGTCCTTCAGCCCAAAATGCAGGAGACCAACGACGACATCAATCGCACCGTCTATATTCCCTTCAACACAATGAGCGATCTTAAAGACACCACCTACCTCGACGGTGTCTGGATCGGCTATCACGGCGACTACCAGAAGATCGAGAAAACCATCCGCGATACCCTCGGCGCCGCCCACCACTTCCGCCCTAGCGACCACGATGCCCTGCATGTCGCTAATTTGCGCACTCAGCTTCACCAGTTCCAAATTCTTTCGTTCGCCCTGCAGGTCCTTCTCTCTCTCGTCGGCGCGCTTACTCTCGGTATCGCCGGCATCGGGCTCATGAACATCATGCTCGTCTCCGTGCAGCAGCGCACTCGCGAAATCGGCGTCGAGAAAGCTCTGGGCGCGCGCAAGCGCCACATCCTCATCCAGTTTCTTGCCGAGGCTCTCGCCATCACCGGCGTGGGTGGCCTTGGCGGCATCGCCCTCGCCTGTCTCGTCTCCGTCATGGTCGGCCGCATCACCTTTTACAGCGCCATCGCCAAGAACGCCCAGTCCGCCGACATCCGCCTCATCATCACTCCCTCCGCTCTCATCGTCTCCACCGTGATTCTCGTCATCACCGGCCTGGTCAGCGGCATGATCCCAGCCATACGCGCCGCCAACCTCGATCCCATTGAGGCCCTCCGTTACGAATGACCTCGTTACGCGATAATCTTGTGATGAGGGCCATGGCGAGCCAACCGACTTTCAATCGTGAATCCGTCAAAGTCTCCGCCGGTCCGCGTCTGCGCATCGCCATGATCCTCGCCATCGTCGCTGACGTCCTTCAAATCGCCATTCTTCCCTGGGTCATTGAGGGCGCCGAGTCCCCCGTCGACGACATCCTCGATCTCTCCGTCGGTGGCCTGCTCACATTCCTCCTCGGCTGGCACTGGGAGTTCCTGCCCTCCTTCGCCGCCAAGCTCATCCCCGGTGTCGACCTCGTCCCTCTCTGGACCCTCGCCGTCGCTAACGTCTATCGCAAATCCCGTGCGCAGGTCTCCGTCAGCGCGGCCGCTCAAAATCCGCCCCACGCCGGAAACGACACGTCAAATTCTTAGTGAGAAACCGGAAATCGGCCTGAGCTACCCGTCGGCTTTGGCTGCGGCCCTGGCCTGCTTCTGCCACTTCTGCACGTTCACTCCCATCGCCAGCAGCCACAGCATCAGCAATCCCTCCGCCGCCACGCCCAGCACTTCAATCCCAGTTCCTATGTGTTTCGCAACACCGGGAATCAGGAACGTCAGCCAGCCAATTCCCGCCAGAGCCATCAGCGCGCCAAGAATCCGCGGCAGGAACTTCGACCCTAGGATGAGGATTCCGAGCAGGAGGCAATACGGCCCGAAGAAGAACAGCGCATTCATGTGGTAAGTCGGCAGGTGGAAGACGCCGAGCGACCCAACCACGCATCCCGCAAGGCTCACCACCGCCGCCACAAGCGAGAGCTTCTTGTCTACCGGCTTGAACAGGCCATAGAAGAGCAGCGAAGTGATCGCATAGAGCACGAACGCCAGGAAGTTGCCTGTTTTTCCTGCGGCTTCAGAAACGTGGCTCTGCACGATCGTCGTAATGATCGTTGTCGCAAAATACGCGAGGTAGATGGCGCCCGTGAGCCGCGCCATCGGACTCCGCTCTGTCTCACGTGCCTGCTTCGGCATCGTAGGCCTTCAGGCGGCGCCATGGCGTCGCTTCGCTAACCCCGCCAACCCCACTAGCGCCGCTAACTCCGCTGCTTCGCCGCGCCCTTCATTGAGCTGGGGTCACAGCCACAATACCGCAGTTCACGCTGTTCACGCCCTGCACGATCTGCCCCGCGTTAAATGGGGTGAAAGTGGCGTTGTTCCCGGCCACAAGCGGTGGGTTGCTCAGCGTCAGGTTAATTTGATTCTGCGCCAGAACCGCCTGGTTCGTATCGTATTGATCGCACTCCAGCACCGCCGACTGAATGGCGACGGTCGACCCGTTCACCCATTTCCCATTCTGCACCTGGACCATGCCGTTGGCTGGCTGCTCTGTGCTGCTCCACTGCTGCGCTTGCACCAGTGCTGCGTTCGGTCCACCCGGCCCAGGACCTCCCGGCTGCGCCGGCGCTGCCGGCTGAGGAGTTACTCCGCCACCCGGCTGCGGCGCGGGCGCCGGCGTCGGGGCCGTCGGCTGCGTCGTTGGCGCTGTCGCCGGGGTCGTAGTCGGCTGGTGGTGCGTGTAGTAGTAGTACCCTCCACCAGCGACGACGATGGCGACCAACCACAACATTCCGCTCTTCTTCGCGGGAGCCTGCGGCATCGCCACTGACATCGGAACCTGCCCCGGAGCCACAAAGGGTATTTGACCAGGCGCGGCCTGCGGAGGCGCCGCATAGCCCTGTGGAGGAGGTGCCATAGGCTGGGCTACCGGAGCTGCTGCTGATACGCCGGGAGCCGCCGCCGTCACATCGTTCCCGCACTTCACGCAAAAGCGCTCATTGCCTTCCAACTGTGCGCCACACTTGCTGCAGAATCCTGCCATACTCTTTCTCTCCTCTCGAATGTCGCCCAACATCCCGGTTCTCTGAAACCTGATCCCTGGTTTTATGCCACCGGGGCCACCGGCACTGGACTCATGGGCGGCCTTACCGTTCCCAATCCCAGCGTCGCTTCTACATGCTGCAGTGTGTGTTCCAATTGCGCCTTCTGCATGTCTCTCACCTGGTGCAGGCCTTGCTGGATCATAGTGAAGACCACGTACCACCCGATTACGGCAACGGCGCCCTCTCCCACCCACTGGATCACGGCGTTGCTGCTGCCGGCGGCCAATGGCGAGTCCCAAACCTCGTGCAACACAACGGGAATCAGGAATGCCCGCAGGAACCGGCCATCCAGCAGCATACTTGCGCTCGCCGGCCTGTCCCCCTTCACCCGAAAGAATGCGCCCGCGGAGATCGCCGTAAACATCGGGTGTCCGAACGGAGATAGAAGCGCGCGCATGTTCAGTTCGCTGACCACGGGTTTCAGCAGGGTCTCCAGGACCACCGACAACGATACGCCCTGCGGATTTGCGGCGATAACTTGCTGCAACCCGCCACCCTGTATGAACTGCAAAACCACATCCAGCCCGTAGCCCAGCGTCTCTGAGCACGCAAAACCGGCGCCCACCGCCGCCCCGAACAGGACCCCGTTCAGTTGATATGGGTAGCGCGTGCCCCGCACGCTATACGTCACAAGAATCACCGCCACCAACTTCGAGGTCTCCTCCACGATCCCTGGTAAGTTGCCGAAAATGGGAATCAAATACCAAAGCGTAGCGAACACGATCGAGAGTCCGCCGCCCACAACGAACACCTCGATCAATTTAGCAATCGAAACATTGCGTGGCGCGTTCATCTCCCAAAGCAGCGTCATGGTCGCCACCGGCACCGCGAATGTTGCCAGCACGATGATCGTGATCATGACCTTTTCGTTCAGGGTGTAAAGGAACAGCGCGTAGACCACTGCGTAGGCAATGGCCAGGCCCGCCAGCACGCGGAAGAACATCCACGGCTTGGGCCAGTTCGTATCGACCAGCTCGAGTGGCGGCGTCGTCCGCGGCGAGCCCACACTGAGGTAGTCTTCGATCGCATCCTCCCCGCGCTTCGTGAAAGTCTCTTTGAAAAGATCTCTCAAGCTGAATCCTTCCAGCTTGTCCGTCGAGGCCAGCTGCCGGATCTTCGACTCCAGTCCCGCCATAACGCCCATACCCGAATGCGCCGATCCTTGCGCGGCCGGTACGTAATAGACCTGTTGTGGCCCTCCCGGATACGCCTGGTACACCATGGGCACCATCCCCGGTGGCGGCTGCGGTGGTGCTGCGGCATAAATTGGCGCCGGTGCCGGAGGAATTGGGGGCTGACCCGCTGGAGGAGCCGCCGCCGCTGCCGGAGTCGCCGCTTGCGCCGTCAGGTCGTTCCCGCACCTCGCGCAGAAACGCTCGCTGCCTCCCGACGGTGCGCCACACTTGCTGCAAAATGCTGCCATATTCTTTCTCCTTGACTTTCGTTCCCTGTCTACTTCTTCACTCGTTCACTGCTCGCTGAAATCTGCTCCCTGCAGTGCACTCCACAAATGCGTTATCTGCTTCGCCCTCGCTTGCTTCTGGCACTTCCCCACGTTCACGCCCCTCGCCGGCAGCCACAACATCAGCGATTCCTCCGTTACGACGCCCAGGGGTTCAATCCCGACTCCCGCCTTTTCCACGACTGCAGGAGTGAAAAACACCCGCCTGCCCAATCGCGCCTGCACCTTCCCCACGCCCAGGATGTGCCGGCTGCCCCATGTCCCGATTTCGGAACATGGGATACCTCGCTGAATCAGTCCCAGGCTAAAGCGCGAGGGCGCCCCATTCTCGCTGCCAGGCGCGTCGTCCTGCAGCCTGCCTCATTGGGCTGGAGTCACAGCCACAATGCCGCAATTCACCGTGTTCACGCCCTGCGCGATCTGTCCCGCGTTGAATGGTTGGAAGGTAGCGTTGTTCCCGGCCACAAGCGGTGGGTTGCTGAGCGTCAAGTTGGTCTGGTTCTGCGCCAGAACCGCTTGGCTCGCGTTGTATTGGTCGCACTCCAGCACCGCCGACTGAATGGAAACAGTCGACCCATTCACCCATTTCCCATTCTGCACCTGGACATAGCCGTTGGCTGGCTGCTCCGTGCTGCTCCACTGTTGCTGCTGCACCAGCGCCGCGTTCGGTCCACCAGGCCCCGGACCTCCCGGCTGCACGGGTGTTGCTGGCTGGGGTGGCGCGCCGCCGGGCCCGCCGCCCGGCTGCGGCGCGGCTGTCGGCTGCGTCGTAGGCGCTCCGGCCGGTGTCGTAGTTTGCTGGTGGTGCGTGTAGTAGTAGTACCCTCCAGCAGCGACGACAGCAATTGCCACCCACATCATTCCGCTCTTCTTCGCAGGTGCCGGTGGCGGCATCGCCACAGACATCGGAACCCTCCCTGGAGCCGGAGCCACAAAAGGCATGGGCGCAGGCGCACCGTACCCTGCGGGCGGAGGCGCTCCATATCCCGCAGGAGGAGGTGCTGCATAGCCCTGTGGAGGAGGAGCTATCGGCTGCGCAACCGGAGCCGGTGCTGATGCGCTCGGCGCCGCTGCCGCAGTCAAGTCGTTCCCGCACTTCACGCAGAAACGCTCATTGCCTTCCAACTGTGCGCCACATTTGCTGCAGAATCCTGCCATACTCTTTCTCTCCTCGAACTTCGTTCCTTGTTCCCTTGGTCCCTGCTTCTATGCCACCGGCGTAACCGGCGCCGGCGCCATAGGCCGCCTCATCGTTCCCAGCCCCAGCGTCGCCTGCACGTGTTCCATTGTGTGTTCCAATTGCGCCTTCTGCATGTCTCTCACCTGGTGCAGGCCCTGCTGGATCATAGTGAACAGCACGTACCACGCAAAAGCTCCAAGAACAGCCATCAGGCCATCGATAATATGGGCGTCGGTATTGGCTTGGGCCTGGGTCTGCGGATTGAACAGATTCGGAAACTCGACCTGGATGTCCCAGAGCGAGTGCAGAACCACCGGAATCGCGAAGGCCCGCAGAAAACGCCCATCCAGAAACATGCTCAAGCTTGCCGGTCGGTCGCCCTTCACCCGCCAGAACGCTCCCGCTGCAATCCCCGTCCACACAATGTGGCAAAACGGCGAAAGGATCGCGCGCAGGTTCAGAGCGCTCAAGACCGGTTTCAGCAGGGTCTCCAGAACCACCGCCAACGATATTCCCTGCGGATTTGCGGCGATAACTTGTTGCAACCCGCCACCCTGAATGAACTCCAAAACCGCGTCCAGCCCGTAACCCAGCGTCTCTGAGCACGCATAAGCTGCGCCCACCGTCGCCCCAAACAGGATTCCGTTCAATTGGTACGGGTACCGCGCGCCGCGCGCGCCATACGTAATAATCACCACCGCCAGCAGCTTCGAAGTCTCCTCCACAATGCCCGGCAGGTTGTCGAACATGGGAATCATGTACCAAAGCGTAATGAGCACCACCGATATTCCGCCGGCCACAACGAATTGGTAGATGACCGTGGCAATCGAAACGTTACGCGGCGTGTTCATCTCCCAGATGAGCATCAGCGTCGCGCACGGCACCGCAAACGTTGCCAGCACGATGATCGTGATCATCACCTTTTCATTCAGGGTGTAGAGAAACAGCGCGTAAACCGCCGCGTAGGCGATGGCCAGGCCCGCCAGCACGCGGAAGAACATCCACGGCTTGGGCCAGTTTGTGTCCACCATCTCCAGAGGCGGCGTCGTCCGCGGCGAGCCCGCACTCAGGTAGTCTTCTATCGCTTCTGTCCCTCGCTTCGCGAACGTCTCTTTGAAAAGTTCCTTGAAGCTGAATCCTTCCAGCTTGTCCGTCGAGGCCAGCTCCCGGATCTTCGACCCCAGGTCCTCCATCATGCCTACGCCGGCATTCACATGCTTTCCCGGCGCCGGCACGTAATACACCTGTTGCGGTGCGCCTGGGTACGGCTGGTACAACATTGGCACCATTCCCGGTGGCGGCTGGGTCGACGGTGGCACCGCGTATCCCCCTGCCGTCGGCGCTACCGGAGGCGGGCCCGCTGGAGGCGCTGCCGCTGCGGCGCCAGGCACCCCACTTGCTGCTTCTAGCGAGGTCCCACAGCTCTTGCAAAACTTGTTTCCCGCCGTGTTTTCAGTGCCGCAGCGTGGACAAAGCATAGCTGTTCTCCTGTCTTCCTGGGGGGCGGGGATGCTGAACAAAGTAGCACTATCCCGCGCCCTAAGTAAAGGGTTCTATAAGGCCCTTGCGTCAATATTCCACCGCAATGCCCGGGCCGCCTTTAACTTCTCTTGAATAACCCGCCCTGCCGGTTCGCCGCACCGTTTGTCTTGCCCGTTCGCTAACTCCGCCAGCCCCGCCAGCTCCGCCGCTCTACTTCACCTTCGTCAAATGCCCTAACGGCCCATCCGCAGGCCCGTTCAATGACCCATCGTCGGCCATCGTCAACACCTCTGTTTGGCCGCCACACGTCAGGTTGATCTGCTTGCCGCTTTGCGTGTACGTGCACGTCGACGCAATCGGACCAAAACTGACGTTCGCCGCCCCGCCGGATTGAAACTCGATCGTCACCGAACTGTCGGCTGCCGTGTACGTGTGTCCCTTCACGTTGTTCCCGCACCCCGCCATGCCCAGGCACAGCAGCGCCGCTGCCGTCGCCGCCCACCCACTTCGTATGTCTGACCTCATCACAGCCCTCCCCAAGTCTCTGCTCATTTCGCTCACTCCGCCGGCCGCCCTTGGGCCCCACACTCGACGTGCCTCCCTAAACCAGAGTGGGATACTACAAACCTCCGTCGAGCACGAAAAACTGATCACTGTCCACTGAACACTGACCACTGTTCTTCAGCCGCTCTCTCCGCTGTCAATTGTCCTTAGGGGGAAATACCGTTCCACAAACACTAACCACCCGTGATCCCTTGAGGCAAGCTTTTTCTTTGCCGGTTGTGACCCCGGTTGAATCGGCTCGGAAACGCCACGGCCTCTCAGCTTACCGACGAACGTATTCGCTGGAAAGTTTTCTATCGACGCTCGACTCGTGAGTTGCGGCTCATAGAATTGCGTTTCACCCCGCCCATTTATCGCGCCAACTCCGTTCATCGTTCACCGCACACCGTCGACCGTTCACCGTCCACTACAATCCAAGCAACGGCCGCCGTTCCCGCACCTCCGGCCGCCTTGCCAACGGAGTCTCCATGCGCACCCTCGCTCTGGTTGCCGGCATTTTCTGCATCTCGATCGTGCTTTTTGATGCTTTCCAGACCATCATTCTTCCCCGCCGCGCCGCAGGCCGTTTCCGGCTCACCCGCCTCTTCTACATCGCCACTTGGTATCCCTGGGTCTTCTTCGCTCGCCGCCTCCCCAATCCACACCGCCGCGAAACCGTTCTCGGCTACTACGGTCCTCTCTCGCTCATTCTTCTGCTCGTCGTCTGGGCCGCCGCCATGGTCGTCGGTTTCGCGCTCATCTTCTATGCCATCGGCAGTCCCTTCAACGACGCCTCCCAGCCTTCGAATTTCTACTCCGACCTCTACGTCAGCGGAACCACAATCTTCACTCTCGGTCTCGGCGACGTCACGCCGCACAGCCCCTGGGCGCGCGCTCTCATCATTCTCGAAAGCGGCACCGGCTTTGGCTTCCTCGCCGTCGTCATGGGATATTTTCCCGTCCTTTACAGCGCCTTCTCGCGCCGCGAAGTCTCCATCGCTCTGCTCGACGCCCGCGCCGGGTCTCCGCCCACCGCCGCCGAGCTCATGCGCCGCCATTCCTATGACGGCGCCGCCGCTTCGCTCTCCACCCTCCTTGTCGAATGGGAACGCTGGTCCGCCGAGCTCCTCGAGAGCCACATCTCCTACCCGCTGCTCTGCTACTTCCGCTCCCAGCACAACAACCAAAGCTGGCTCAGCGCCCTCACCGCCATCCTCGACACCTCATCGCTGCTCATCGCCGGCGTTCGCGGCCTCGAAGCCCGCCAGGCCCAGCTCACCTTCGCCATGGCCCGTCATGCGCTCGTCGACCTCTCGCAGATCTTCAACCGCCGTCCCGTCACCAACGCGCCAGACCGCCTCCCGCCCGCGCGCTGCCGCGAGCTTTACGACATGCTTTCCTCGAGCGGCATCGAACTCTGCTACGACGAACCCTCCCGCGAGCGCCTCCGCCAAATGCGCGCGCTCTACGAGCCGTACGCCGAAGCGCTCAGCCGTTTCCTGCTCATGCCTCTCCCGCAGTGGTTCTCTCTTCAGCCGCGCAAGGACAACTGGCAAACCGTCGCCCGCCTCCGCGCCCAAACTGAAGCCACCGGCTCCGACGGCCCCATCCAATCAACGGCCCTCGACCCGACTTCCGCCGCCTCCACGCACATCGACCGTTCGCACGACTTCTGAAATGCGCCGTCCGCAGCTCCGCCAGCCCTGAAGCCAACCCGCCCTCGGACACCAGAGCGTTTGCCGGTACTGATGAGTCAAAAACGTGGGTCGCTTCCGAAATGTCGGCGATCCTCCCCGGATGAATCACACCGCGGCAGGCGAGCAACCACTTATCGGGAGCGCACATTCAAGTGGTCCACTGTGAGTGTGCCAATCGAGAGCTTCTCAATGCGAGCCTCGAGAATTCGCAAACGCCCGATGGCCATCGCACCCACCGCGATCGCCCCAATCGCCATCGCACCAAGAGCCAATGCACCGACCGCCAGAGTGCGCACGGCAGTGCTGCGCGTTTCCATTACGCCTGAAGGACTCTTTGTCTGGGTCATGGGTCCTTTCTCTTTCCATTTCGTTTCATTCCGCGATTACCGTTAACTAAGAATTGGATCGGCAAGAGCTTCGCTCACGCCATAGGCGGCCCATATCTGCAAAGATGCGGCAACGAGCTGTGAGTCCTCGTTTGCATCGATATCAAATACGCTGCCCCAACGCATGCGAATAATGTGAACGCCGTGGTTGTTATAAGGTGAGCCATCTGGAAGATCCTGTACTGCGGACCACCGGATGAACAGGATTGTATTCCATGGCCAGTCTTTCACCCATACATCGTGAACTGTGAGCTACAATGTGGGAGCCAGCCGGCCCAGACGTTCGAACCACCGTCCCAGTGCGTTGCGATCGTGCCGCTCGCCCCTGAGTGCGTGATGCCCGCCAAAGCGGTGATGAACATCTGCGGAACAGTCCTTTAGGACCGGAGCGTAGTCCTTCTGATTCACTCGCAGAAAGTTTTTTAGCGCAATTCGTTTGACAATCGCGTGATACATACGTGCCTCCGCCCAAACCTTGAAAGATCCATACCGCCAGTGGTCTTTGCGGGCGGAGTAAGTGGCGCTATTGTTGTTGCCGCATTGACGCTCTCCTCAGGCAGCGGCCGAACCTGCATTCTTACCTTCGCCCTTCTCAATAAAAAAGCGCTGTGCTTTTCTGCACAGATAGGAAGTCGCACCCGCCTCGCCTGCCGCCCGCAACAACATGACATCGTCCATGTTGAACGAGGGCAATCGAGCGTTGGCCTCACTGCCACAGACTTCGCCTCTCAGAGGCCCTGCCGGCAAAATGAGCAATTCTGAACATCCACTACGCCAGGAACTGTCTTAGATTTTCAAGGGGATTTCTCGCAGGGAGCCATTGAAACCCTTCTTCGCCTCGTCATTAAGTCCCTGGCGAACCTGGAAACCGTAACCATGCCTACGATTGAAGAACAGGAGCAAGGATGAAGATCGCCGGATTATTACTGATCATTGTCGGGGTTGCAGCGCTAATCTACGGGGGATTCACTTATACGAGTCAAAAGAAAGAAGTGAATATTGGCGACATTCAAATCAACAAGACAGAAAACCATTCCCTCCCTGTCCCTCCCATTCTGGGCATCGTTGCCGTGGTAGGCGGCGCCGCACTTTTCTATCTCGGGGCCAAACAGCGCCGTTGATCCCACTGTAATTTTTTCCGGCAAACGCTGCCCGGCTAAGAGGTTTTTGCCCGGCATGTCTCGTCGAGAGCATAGACTTGAGCGATTGCGATCGGCCAGATCGATTGCGATGAAGGAGATCGAATGAAGTATGTGATCAGTTGGAATGAACGCTCGCAGGGCTCCCCCTTTGGAGTACGAAAATGCCCAGAAGCGAATCCTTGAAGTGTTTGGTCAGTGGAAGGCCCCGGCGAATTTCAAGATCGAGTTCTTTGTGATTCGTGTTGGCGACTGGGGCGGTTATCTGTTGGTGGACTGCGACGATCCGCTCACGGTTCACAAGTTCTGCTCGATGCTTCCTGCATTTGAATTCCAGGCGCGTCCCGTAGTTCCTGTGGAGGACGCAGTCCGGGCCGAACTCGAAGTGATGGCCTGGCGCGATGGAATAAAAGGCAAGTAACACCCGATCGGATCAGATCGACGAACGCCTGCTGCGCTCCACGCACCGTCGGGGCGAACTCCACCACCCGAATGCGCTCGATTCCATCGATCACTGGAGTTGCTTCAGTTGGTTGCAGGACCAGTGGTTGCCCCCGCTGCAACCCTTTTGCAGCAAGGACCTTCCCCTGGCGGCATCCTGGGTAACTCCAAGACCTTTCGCATATAAGGATCCCAGGCTACCGCAACTGTTCGCATCCCCTCCGTCGCACGCCTGCGCGTACAGGGAAGCCGCCTGTCCGTAGTCTTGGGCAACAGCGCGGCCATTCTGATACATCCAACCGAGGTTGCCGCAACCATACGCGCTCCCGCCATCGCAGGACTTCTTAAACAGCGACGCCGCCTGCGTGTAATCCCGGGCAACACCGAGGCCATTTTCGTAGAGTACGCCGAGATTGCTGCACCCGATCGCGCTCCCTCCATTGCAGGCCTTCTCGTAAAGGGAACGCGCCTGGGCGTAATCGCGGGTAACGCCCCAGCCATGCTCGTAGAGCAGGCCGAGATTGTCGCAACCGTCCGCGCTCCCACCTTCGCACGCCCGCTCAGCCAGCGGCTTGGCCTCGGAATATCGCTTCTGAAGGATAAGCCGGTTCGCGTCCGCGGCAAGCTCCAGCGCAGTCGCCCCTGGCTGAGCGCCCTGAGAAGGGGAGCCCGCTGGACGTGGCCTCGATCTTGAGCGAACGACAAAAATAGAAATCGCCCCAAGCACCAATGCGAGCGCAACCGCTCCGCCTAATACCCACACGCGAACTCTTCGCTTCTTGCGCGTGTCAACGATCGCGCGCGCGGAGCCTGAATCCGGAAAGCTGTCTTTGAAATCCCCCTCGGTGGGTTCTGGCCATTCAGCCGCCGCAGATAAATCGACGCGTGGGCCAACGGCCGCCGTCGTCACCCCGTTCGGGGCCGGCGCTTTCGCGGCAAAAACCGGCGCAGCCGCCGTTGGATCCGGCTCATCTGCCATGAGTCTTGCCGTCCTCGGAGCAAACTCCAGCACTGGAGCCAAATCAGGCGCTTCCGGCCTCGGAGCTTCAGGCAGCGGCGCCAGATGCGGCTCCGCTCCGCTTTCCAGGGTATCTATCGGCGCCAGCAGCACCTTGACCCTTTTCGCTAGGATGTTGAGATGCCCCTCCAGGGGCGGCGTCAGCGCGTCCAGCCAGTGCACATTGCCGAAGAAAAATTCCAGCGACTCATGGAGAACCGCGTTCTCCACGCGAAACGGCAGAACGACGACGCCATGATTGAACGCCCGTTCCACCTCCCTGCGAATCTGCGGCGAAGCATTCGCGTTGGCCGTAAACACCAGCACCATAACCCGGACCTGCTTGATGGCTTCAATGATGCACTTGGCAAACTCCATGCCGGGCATCACGTCGCGCGGAGCGATCCAGCACCGGATTCCCTCCGACTCCAGCGTCGCGCACACCGCGTCCGCAATCGTCTTGTCCTTCGCGGAATGGCTGATGAAGACGTCGTGCGCCATGGGCCTCTTGATTCTGTCCAAATAGGGAAGGGGCTAGGTTCCACTATAGCCCCGAACCAACCGCCCACGTCCGATTCCGCCGCCTTCCGCTGTCAAGCCCCTCCTCATCCAAGCGCACTTGCCAAATTCACCTCAACCCGCTGATTTCTCATTCACTTATTCACCCTTCACTTTTTTCCCCAAGTTTGCCGATTAATTCTCCCAAATCGCTAGCCTTGAAGATGAAGGAGCAACTTCATGGCAGACACGACCATTTCCACCGGCACCGCCTAAGGCGCACCTGCAATCCCCCGCTCAGTCTCCAGCCAAAACCTCAGGCGACAGGCGGAAAAACCTCAGCGAATCCGGCCGCGGACACGGGGGAGTGATTTTATACACTTTGAAACTCGAAAAATGACAATAACTCCTTTATCATCAACAAAAAGTCCTCAAATTTCGCTTCGATTTTTTGCGATTTTTGTCGATTTTTATGCGCAAAACGACCCCAAATTGACCCAATTCGGCCCTTCGCGGCCTCCACGACTCACGAACCTCAATCCCCCGATTTTGGGTGTTTATATCCAGAGCCGGCATAGCCAAAACTCCCATGGCGATCCGAAAGGTTGGGTCTGCAAATGCGGCAAATTGCAAACGATCGTGCTGCTGACTCCGCGCCCAACTGTCCCGGCATCGGTCCACAGGTCCCGCTTCTCGAACCACTCATCACGAACCACGAACCAGGGTCTTTCTTGCACTACACTCGATTCAGTGGCCATATCCCCGCAAAGGAACCTGCACCCTTGAAGAAAAACACCCTATTCATCCTGGCCGCCTCGGCCGCGTTGCTTGCGTCCCTTCCCGCCGTCCGCGCGCAGGCTCCGGCTGGTCAGCCATCCGCTCTCGCCTCGCTGGACGACCGCCGCAAGGCTCTCAACGATCTTTTCCACGACTATTGGGAAGATCAGCTCAAGATCAATCCCGAGTTCGCCTCCACGATCGGCGATCTGCGCTACAACGACCAGATCAGCGACAACTCTGTCCAGGCCTACAACGACGAGCTGGCCCGCGAGCAGCGATTCCTGCTCCGCTTGGCCGCCATCGACCCAACTGGTTTTACTGACCAGGAGAAGATCAGCCAGAATCTGTTGATTCGTGAGTTTGAAGAAAATCAGGAGGCCTCCGAGTTCAAGGAATGGGAGATGCCGCTCACCCAGATGGACGGCATCCATGCCCAATACCCGCGCCTCGTGGCTGAGTTGAGCTTTAACACGGTAAAGGACTACGACGACTGGATCGCACGCCTGCACGCCCTGCCCCACGCCTTCGAACAGGTCACTGCGAATATGACCATCGGCATGGAAGATCACCGCGTGCCGCCCAAATTCCTCCTGCAAAAGGCTCTCGAGCAGGTCAAGCAACTGGCTAGCCAGAAGCCCGAAGACTCGCCCCTGGCCATGCCCCTCAAGAACTTCCCGGCCTCGATCCCGGCCGCCGAGCAGGCGCGCATCAAGAGTGAAATGCTCGACGCGATCGCGAACGAGGTCCTGCCTGCCTACACCCGCTTTGCCCGCTTCCTCGAGGTTAGCTACGTCCCCGCCGGGCGCGACAAACCCGGCATAGACGCGTTGCCCGACGGAGCAAAGTACTACCAATTCCTCATCAAGCGCACCACCACAACCAACCTAACCGCTGCTCAGATTCACCAGATCGGCCTCGACGAGGTCGGCAAGGACGAGGCCGCGATGCTGGCCATCGCCGAGAACCTTGGCTTCAAGGATCTAGCCAGTTTCCGCGCCAGCCTCAAGACCAACCCCAGGCTTCACCCGGCCTCGGCCGACGCGCTCGTGGCTGCGTATAAAAGCTACCTCGGCCCCATGCAGGCACGGCTGCCGCAGCTCTTCGGTACGCTGCCCAAAGCGCCCTTTGAGGTGGCCACGGTTCCCGATTACGCCGCCAAAACCTCGCCGCCCGCTTACTACGAAGAGGGCACGCCCGATGGCTCCCGTCCCGGCCGCTTGTTTGTCGACACATACGACGCGACCGACCGCAACCTCTACAGCGTGGAGTCGATCGCTTACCACGAGGGCATCCCCGGCCATCACCTGCAGATCTCCATTGCGCAGGAGCTGACCGGCGTCCCCGAATTCCGAAAATTCGAGCAATACACGGCCTACACCGAAGGTTGGGCCTTCTACTCCGAACATTTGGGTAAGGACATCGGCCTTTATCAGGACCCTTACTCTGACTATGGCCGTCTGGAAAACGAAACCTGGCGCGCCATCCGCCTCGTCATCGACACGGGCGTCCACTCCGAGGGCTGGACACGCGACCAGATGGTCCAGTACTTCCGCGACCACTCCGCCATTGACGAGCCGAGCATGCAAGCCGAGGTTGACCGCTACATAGCCTGGCCCAGCCAGGCGCTGGCCTACAAGATCGGCCAGCTCAAGATTCTGGAGCTGCGTGACCGCGCGCAAAAGGCTCTGGGAGACAAGTTCGACATTCGCGCCTTCCACGATCAGGTCATCGACTCGGGGGCCTTGCCTCTCGACGTCCTCGAGCAGCGCATCGACGCCTGGATCGCGTCTCAAAAACAGCCTGCTCCTACTTCAGGGTCTGCCCCAGGTGCAAATTGACCGCTCTGAAGCAACCAAATCGCGCCCCATTTCTTCGCTTATAGGCGCACATTTCGCATCTTTTTACTACACTTATACGCGTAGAAATTTCGCAAAAAATGTTCGTGACCCTGAAAACTGTGCATAGAAGCATAGAAATCGCTGAGAACCTCTATCTACCCATGCGGAGAATGCGACCAAGCTTACGCATATAAGCAGAGTGCGAACATGTTATGCGCCCCATTACGCGCGCACTTCTGCACCCTTTCTGCCCGAATCGGCGCACGATGTGCGGGTAACGAGCGCGTTGCCGCGGCGAGGCAGATGCGGCGATGCTCATCGCGCGGATGCGCAAGGAAGAAAAGGAAGGTCCAGTCGTGATATTCTCTCGGGTTCGCGCGAACGTCGGCGCGTGCCGTCATTCGTATTGGCTGCTGTTGCGGGTTGCAGCGGATGGAGAGGGTCTATGAAGCGTAGTTTGATTCTGGCTTGCATGATTTCAATTGGATTCGGTTGCACCCTGCATGCGCAGGTCGCGGCGCCAGTGGATGTGGCGGTCTGCGACGTGGTGAAGAAGCCGCAGGCGTTTGACGGGAAGATTGTGCGGATCAAGGGCACGGTTTTCGCCGGATTCGACGAGTTTGCGATCAAGGACTCGACAGATCCCAATTGCGGATATCCAGTAAACGCAATCTGGCTCGACTATCCTTCAGGAACAAAGGGCAAAGCGGGTCCCGCAGCCATGCTGGTGATCCAGCCCGCGAAGAGCTTTGCCGGGAAGTTGACGCCCCCGGCGCGCACGCCGGTAACGCTGGACAAAAGCAAGGACTTCAAGCAGTTCGATTCGCTTTTGGCGCAAAAGCACGAGAAGGGCGCAGACATGTGCCTGGGCTGCACACGCTACGAGGTGACGGCAACGCTGGTAGGCAGGTTAGATAGCGTGGCCGACGCGACACTGAAGCGCGATGCCTCGGGCAAGATTGTGGGCTTTGGCGGTTTTGGGAACATGAATGCCTATCCCGCACGCCTGGTTCTCCAGTCGGTCTCGGATGTAACGCCAAAGGAGATCGATTATTCAAAGAACGATGATGAGACCAAAGGCGGTTCCATTGGAGGGGGGAACGGAGCCGACACCTATGGCGCCGGCGCTGGCTGTGGTGGCGGAGGCTGCATTGGAGTGGGAGGGGGGAACAGCCTCGATCTGCACGGTGCGATTGACGCTGCACAAAAAACTGCGGACGGGCTGGCCGCTGGCCCTCCCAAAGACGCTGCAGAAAAAGCCGCCGGGGTCTACGGAAAGGCTGGTGACCGCACGACCGGCGTCTCCGTGACCTATGGAACGGCAAACGAAGCTTCGCCAAGTGATGAGGACTTAGGCACCAAGGATTCCCCGGACGGCGTGCTCTTTAATTGCACGTTCAACTCGGATCGACTGCAGGGACTTGCGCTCGCGCGGGCAGTCATTCACATGGGGGAGCATGTGTCCGAATTGCGTAATCCTGCGCCGGGAAACGAAACCGCACCTGCCTACTTGCTTGAATCCGACGCCTGGGTGGTGACAACCGTCTCGGCGGTGGTTGGCGGCCAGAAATTCCTGTCGCTGCCCGGCGGCTACGTGGTTTGGGATATCAACTGGCCGGCGGACGGCCGCAACGACAAGATGGCAAGCACACTCAAGGATTTTCTGGCCAACGAAGCCATGCTGAGCCAGTAGAACCGGTCTGATAAGCCATCTTGGTCAACTCGTTGGAATCTCAATTCGCCAGGGTCTCAACTCGCTAGAATCCCGGGGGACCCGGCTTGTTGTCGGGTCCCAACCTTGCCAACCATGCTCCAGGAGCATGAATGAGGCCGGATGCAGGCAAGCCGGCCGCAGGTCAAACGAGCTTCAGCAACTGGCAATGGCAGGGCGCCGCTAAATTGCGGAATGCCGAGTGCCGTGGACGCGGAGTATCGATTGCGGTGACTGGACAAGGATGCAAGCGCCTCATGCGAGTATCCTTGGAAGTTGTAGACCGCACTGGTCGCTTCAAACGTTGAATGCGCCAGATTCATCCTGCATGAAGGGAAAAATGTATGGCCGAGATCGTCGTCGAGGCACCGCAAACTCCTGCGCAGCTGCCCCAGGTCCGCGTGGCGGTTCTGGGCGCCGGCAAGATGGGTGGCATCCTGTTGCAGGCGTTCCTGAAGGAGAACCTGTTTGCCGCCGACCGGATTCACGCCACCGTGGGCCATGCTGAGCGTGCCCTAGCGCTAAGCACGCAATGGGGCGTGGACGTGAGCACGAACAATCTCGAAGCTGTGCGGCAGTCGGATCTGATTCTGATCGGGGTGAAGCCATTCCAGGTTCCGGATTTGATTGCGGAGATCAAGCCGGCATTATCGCCGGCCAAGACGATCGTATCGTTCGCCGCATCGGTCAAGACGCGTTCTATCGAGGAAGCCGCTGGCATGCAAGTTGCCGTGGTGCGCGCGATGCCCAACACGCCCTCGGCGCTTGGCGCCGGCGCAGCTGCTCTTTGCCGCGGGCGTTTTGTTTCAGACAAGCAGATGGAACTGGCCCAGCGCCTGTTTGAGACCGTGGGCCGCACTGTACTTGTGGATGAGAAGCACATGGATGCGGTGACGGGACTATCGGGGTCCGGACCGGCGTATCTCTACATCATCATCGAAGCTCTGGCAGAGGCTGGCGTGAAGGTGGGCCTGCCGCGCGACATTGCCACGCAACTTGCCGCGCAAACAGCCTACGGCGCGGCGAAGATGGTCCTTGAGACCGGTTACCATCCGGCACTGCTTAAAGACGCCGTGACTACGCCAGCGGGATGCACAATCGACGGCATCCTTGAATTGGAGGAGGGTGGGTTGCGCGTGACTCTGATTAAAGCGGTGATGCGGGCTACTGAGAGGGCGAAGCAGTTGGCGGCAGGATAAATTCGCGCCAACTCCGGCGAGCTACCTTGCCTATGCAACGGCCATCCTGGCTTCCCTCCTACCTGCCGGAACTTGACGGGCTCCGCGGCCTGGCGATTCTGGCCGTGGTTCTGTATCACTGCCAACCGCGCCTGAAAGGAACGTGGATTTACTCCGCCAGCCTGTGGGGATGGGCGGGAGTCATTCTCTTTTTTGTTCTCAGCGGTTTCCTCATCACATGCATTCTGCTGGGAACAAGGGACAAGCCGCATTATCTGCATAACTTTCATGGGCGCAGGGCCCTGCGCGTGTGGCCGATGTATTTGCTTGTCCTGGTGGTTGTTTACCTGAACGCGCCATGGTTCATTGGCCCCAGCGTATGGGATGCGATCAAGACCGCACCGTGGCTGGCCTATATCTTTTGCGTGCAGAACCTGTTTCACATTACTCTTCCGCCAGCTCTGGGACCGACATGGGCGTTGGCAATTGAAGAGCAGTACTACTTTGTTTGGGCGCCTTTAGTGCGCGTGCTCCGCCGGCCCTGGATGCTGGCCGCAGTCCTGGCGACTGCGCTCGTCGCATCGCCTGCGATGCGTCACGCGAATCTCCATTGGATGACTCCTACCAACACATTGATCCATTTAGACGGGATCGCGCTGGGCAGTTTAATGGGGCTCGCGTTCTACACTTTGAAACTCAGCCGCCGGGCGTGGCTTGCGATTGGCCTTACAGCGTTTGTGCTGGGAATCGCGGCGGCGGCGACCATTGCCGGCGGAACAGCATATCTCGACTCCGCATTGGCCGTTGGTTTCGCCGGCGCGACGCTGGCGGCGATCGCATCGACCGGGGCGCGCAACCCGATTAACGCAGTGCTGCGGCGCGGGCCGCTGGCCTTTTATGGCCGCATCAGCTACGGACTTTATATGACACACATCTCCGTGTTCATTTACTTCGGCTGGTTCGATCTTCGGATGGATTCATACGGCGTCGCTGGGAATCTTGCGGTTGTGGCCTTTCGTCTGGTGATGGCGACGCTGGTAGCAACGGTGCTTTGGTACGGATTCGAATCGCAGGTTCTCAAGCTAAAACGCTTCTTCTAAGAAGGTGGAGTGCTGGCGTGTGTGACATGAGTCACCCCTTGACCATCAAAGCGGCTGATACGCTTGATCACAGGCGATTCTCGAGGTTTCGTGACAATCTCTGCAATTGGATGGGTGCCCGAGAACGGCGGTGATCTTTAACAGGCCAACGGTCGGCGGGAGGGAACGGCGGTCATTCTCTCGCGGCCTTGCTGATTTGTTCAATTGAACCATCGAAAGGTTTTTATTCATGCCCGGATTGCCGATTTTGGTGTTGAACAGCGGTTCCTCTTCCATCAAGTTTTCGTTGTATGAAGCCGGGACCGACGAGCGGATGCGTCTCCTTGAAGGTTCGGTGGATGGCATTGGCACCGATCTGGGGAAGTTTTGGATCAAAGACGCGGCAGACAAGAAACTGGTCGATCAAACTCCGGCAGTGCCGAGCCGCGCGATTGCCTTCAAGCTGGTGGTTGACGCGCTGAAGTCCGGCGAAATTCCTTCCCCGGCGGCGATCGGACACCGCGTGGTTTGCGGAGGACCTACAATCCGCGAGAACCAACGCATCACGCCTGCTCTGATTGACGAGATTGAAAGTTATGCGGCTCTAGCGCCGCTGCATACTCCAATCGCCGTGTACATCATGCGCGAAGCGCTGCGGCTGTTTCCGGGCGTTCCGAACTTTGCGGTGCTCGACACGTACTTTCACCGAACCCTGCCCGAAGTCGCGACGCATCTGCCCATCCCCGCGGAGTACGTTGCCATGGGCGTTCGGCGCTATGGGTATCACGGCATCTCCTACGAGTCGATCATTTATCAGTTGCAGCCGGACGTTCCGGAGAAGCTGATCGTCGCGCACCTTGGGAACGGCGCGTCGATTTCCGCGATCCGCAACGGCAAGTGCCTGGA